>Ga0315298_1000801_pt1 | contig 60080 bp, 37 predicted proteins | sample WHS_1_MG_FD_203077 | JGI IMG/M metagenome (GOLD analysis project Ga0315298, IMG submission 203077) | Extremophilic microbial mat communities from Washburn Hot Springs, YNP, Wyoming, USA - WHS_1_MG | ecosystem: Environmental > Aquatic > Thermal springs > Hot (42-90C) | place: USA: Wyoming... | reverse complement strand
TGCTCGGCCACGCTCCCAGCGATGAGCTGCTCGACCGCATGTACAGAAAAATGCGCTCGCGCCAGCGCGAACTGTATCCGCGCGAGGTGGCGCACGGCTCCAACCGCGCCGACACCATCTTCAACCGCAACGACTGGGTGCAGGTGTATCAGATGCTCGCCAGCGGGCCGGAACTCAAAGTGCGCATGGAGCGCGGCACCGGCATATTGCCCGTGTATCAGAACAACTACACCATCACGGCCTCAATCGCTTCGCCCAACCGCATCGTCGCCAGAACGCAGAATGTGGAGTCGATGCGCTTCTATCTCAACGACCAGATGGTGGACATGTCGCGGGCGGTGACGGTGGTGGTCAACAACCTCGCGCGGTTCGAAGGGATGGTCCGGCCGAGCGTCGAGGAGATGCTCAAGGACCAGGTGTTCCTCGGGCGCGGCTGGCGGTATTTCACAGCGTATGTGGACGTCGATTTCGGCGCCTCCAGCGGCGCTGCCACGCGGCCGGCGACCGGCCCGACCACGCGCAAGGGAACCATCGAGGTCATCTGGTAAAGCGCGCTGCGCCGGCTGCCGCCGTCGGGGGCGGCGCAGGGGCGCAGCGCCGCGACGGTCAGCGCAGTTCGGCGTACTCCCCACCGCGCAGGCGCTGGAGCATTTCGCGCAGCGTGCGGCCTATCAGTTCCACGGTCTGCGGCGCGTTGGTGCCCTCAAGCAGCAGGGGCCGACCGTACACCACGCGAACGCGGGCCGGCGCCGGCCAGCGCTGTCCGCGCGGCCAGGCGATATGCGCTCCATCTATAACCGCCGGCACCACGGGCACTCCGGCCCGCCGCACGATCATCGCCACTCCGGGCTGAATGGGACCGATTTCGCCGTCGCGCGTGCGCGTTCCCTCGGGAAAAATGGTGAGGACGTGTCCTTCGCGCAGCCGGCGTATTGCCTGGCGCACCGCCGCCACGTCGCCCTCGCCACGGCGCACGGGGAAAGCATTGAGCTGTCTTATGAGCCAGCCGAAAACCGGCACGTCGAAGAGCTCGGCCTTGGCCAGGAAACTCATGGGCCGCGGCAGGGGCAGCGCCAGCATCACCGGGTCCAGAAAACTCTGGTGGTTCGACAGAAGCAGCACGCCGCCGGTTCGCGGAACATTGCTGACGCCGGAAAAACGCAGGTCGAACAGCGCGGCCGCCAGCGGCCGGCAGATCATCTGCCCCAGTCCCCACACCGGCGTCTTGCCCGCCGGAGCGGCCGGCGGAAAGTGCTGTGTTGCGGCGGCTGACGGTTCGGTGCTCATCGGCTGGACATGAGACGGCGCGCCTTATCGACGACGATGGCCACGACCTGTTCCACCGGCATATCGGTGGTGTCGATGACCTCGGCTTCTGCGGGCACCGACAGCGGGGCGGCGCTGCGCGTGGAGTCGCGGTGGTCCCGGGCGAGTATCTGACGGAGGATTTCCTGATAGTCAGGGTTCTCTCCGACTTTGCGGAGCTGCTCGACCCGCCGCCGGGCGCGTTCGGCCGGCGCGGCATCGAGATAGAACTTCAGCTCCGCGTGCGGAAAAACCACCGACCCCTGGTCGCGCCCTTCGCTGACGAGATTGGGGCGCTGTGTGCCGATTTCCTGCTGGCGGGCCACGAGTATCCGGCGCACCTCGGGCACGGTCGCCACCACCGACGAGGCATGGGTGACGTCGGCGCTGCGGATGACCGAGCCCACGCGCTGCCCGTCGAGCAGCGGTTCGGGCGGGTCGGAATCGAAGTCGAAATCGACCCGGCAGGTTCGCGCCACCTGCGCCACGGCCGCGGCATCGTGCAGATCGACGCCGCGGCGCAACGCCGCCAGTCCCACGGCGCGATACATCGCCCCGGTGTCCAGGTAATCGAACCCCAGCGCCTGCGCCGTCGCCTGCGCCACTGTGGATTTGCCGGTGCCCGCCGGACCGTCGATGGTGATTATCATGTTCGTGCCGCCCAGACGAACCCCCGGCGCATTATCGTGCGCACCGGCTCCATTTCGATCACCTCGGGCTTGTGGCCCAGCGAACAGTAGAACACGCGCCCGGCGCCGAAATACTTCGTCCATACCACCGGCATGGTCACATGGCCGTTGGGAACGTGCGGGCCGTCGGCCACGGGGAAATGGCACACCGCCAGAACCTTCACGGCCGGATCCACGTGCATGTAGTACATCTCGGTGGAGACTTCGAAATCCTTCACGCCGGCCATGATGGGGTGCGCCGGGTCGGTGATGTATATCGTGTGGCGCGTGCCGTCATTGCCCGGATGGGCGACCCACTGTCCGCCCGTCATGAACTGCCAGTCGGTGTTGTCGCGGAAGGCGTCGCACATGCCGCCGTGGCAGCCGGCTATCCCTGTGCCCGCGATGACGGCGCTGCATGCCGCCCGGCACTGTTCGCCGCTGATTTTGCCCATCGTCCACACGGGCACGATAAGGTTGTATTCCGCAAGCTGCGGATCCAGGAACGCATCGAGAGTGTCGGAGACGTAAACGTCGAAACCCTCTTGCGTCAGCATGCGCGAGAACAGGTCGGCCATCTCGCGCGGATAGTGCCCCTGCCAGCCTCCCCAGACGATAAGCGCTTTGCGCATCGGCTACGCTCCTTATGGATACCGGCGGCGGCATTCCCGCCGTCCAGCGTGTATTAGACGCCGTGCGCCGGCCCGTCAAGGCCGCCCTGCGCCGCCGCCTTGTGCAACGCCGCGCAACGTCATTGCGCTGTCGGCCGGGGCGCGTTGTGAGCATGGACGTTTGCCCGCGATGCGCCGTCGTCAGGCGGCGTCATCGACGCTGTCGGCCGTGCCGGAGTCGTCGGGAGGCGGTTCTTCGGGCGCAGCTGGCGCGGCGGCCGCGAAAAGCGCCTGTTGCGCGGCCTGCCGCCTGGCGCGTTTAGTCCCCTCGCCGGCGAGCTCGACAGTGCCCGGGCCGGTTATCTGTTCGAGGTCGTCTCTGAGCTCCGCACCGGGCTTCGCGGCGTACTCTCGCGACAGGCGCAGCGCAAGGGCGCGCCCGGTATCCAGGGGCACAGACACATACACCGGCACGCGCCCGCGGTGTGCGGCCAGCACACGCCGTATCTGCGCCACGACATCGGGCCTGTGGCGCTGCCGATCGAGCCTCAGAATCACGGCCGTAGCCAGCTCCGCGTCGGCCTCTTCCACCGGTATGATTCTGCTGACCTGCACCGAGGGCGTCTCGCGGCGCCGGTCAACTTTGCCGCAGATGAATACCAGCCGCTCCGGACGTATCATCTCGGGATGGCGCTGGGATATTTCAGCGAACGTCTCGGCCCACACCACGCAGTCGATCGCGCCGTCAAGGTCTTCGATGGTCAGGAAAGCCATTCTCTGGCCGGCCGACCGTCCCTGTTTGGTAATGCTGGTCTTTACGCGACTTATCATCCCGCCGATCACCACCTCCGTTCCCTCGCGGCAGGTCGCCAGATCGCGTGTGCTGTGCGTGCAGTACGCGCGCAGCCGCTGCTCGTGCTCGGCCAGCGGATGGCTGGTGATGTAAAAGCCCAGAAGTTCCTTTTCGTGTTTGAGCATTTCGGCGGTGGTCATCTCGGGCGCCATCGGCAGGGCGACGGCCGGCAGCTGCGCCGGACCGGCCGCCGGCGCTCCCCCGAACATGTTGAGTTGCCCCATGCGTCTGTCCGTCTGAGTGCGCTGGCCGGCTTCGATCGCCCCTTCGAGTGCCGCCAGCAGCCGCGCCCGGCTGGGGATTATGCTGGCAAATGCGCCGCAGCGTATGAGGGCCTCGATGGCAGCGCGCGTAACCTGTTTCAGATCCACACGTTCGCAGAAATCATACAGCGATGTGAACGGTCCCTTCCGGCGGCGTTCCTCGATGATGGCCTCGACGCACTTCTCGCCTATACCGCGCACCGCCATCAGCCCGAACCGTATGACGCCGCGCGGGCTGCCACCGGCCGGCGTCTCATACACGGGCGTGAAATCCCTGTCGCACAGATTCACATCAGGCGGCAGCACCCGGATGCCGCGCGTTCCGTCCGGCAATGTCAGTCGCCGGCATTCCTCGATGTACTCCACGACCTTCTCCGTGGACCCCATCTCGAAGGTGAGCAGGGCGGCCATGTACTCCACCGGATAATACACCTTCATGAACGCCGTCTGATAGGCGACGATGGCGTAACGGGTGCTGTGGGATTTGTTGAAGCCATAGCCGCCGAACTTGAGGATGTGTTCGAACAGTTCCTCGGCGCGCTGGCGGGTTATGCCGCGCTCGACAGCCCCGGCGATGAACTGCGGGCGGTACTGCTCGATGAGATCCTTGTCTTTCTTGCTGATGGCCTTGATCAGCTTGTATGCCCTGGACAGCTCGATGCCGCCGAGCTGGTTGAATATCTGCATCACCTGTTCCTGGTACACCATGATGCCGTAGGTTTCGGCCAGTATCCGGTCTATCACCGGATGAACCGACGGCACCGGCTCGCGCCCGTGTTTGCGGGCGCAGTACAGGGGTATCAGTTCCATGGGTCCCGGGCGGTACAGCGCGTTGGCGGCGATCAGGTCCTCTATGCGGTCGGGCTGCATTTTCATCAGCAGGTCCTGCATGCCCCCCGACTCGAACTGGAATATGCCGCGGGTTTCGCCGCGCCGGAACAGCGCGAAAACATTGGGGTCGGAAAAATCGATGCGCTCGATGTCTATGCGGCCGTCGGGCAGAAGCGGCGCGCGCGGAGGCTGGTTCCCGCGCATCGGGCGCGTTGCCAGTTCCAGGTTTATGGCCCGCTGAAGCGTCGTCAGCGTGCGCAACCCGAGGAAGTCCATCTTCAGCAGGCCGCACTTCTCCACGTTCGGGCCGTCATACTGCGTCATGAGCGTTCCGTCGGCGTCCACGTAGAGCGGCACGAACTCGTCGAGGGGCTGATCGGCTATCACCACGCCGGCGGCGTGGCAACCGGCGTTGCGGCAGGTGCCCTCCAGACTGCGCGCCACGTCTATTACGCGCTGAAGGGTCGGATTGCTGCTGTAGAGCTCTGCCAGGTCGGGCACCGTGGCCAGCGCCTTGTCAAGCGTCATGTTGGGAGCCGCGGGTATGAGCTTGGTGAGCCTGTCGATTTCCGGCAGCGGCACGCCGAGCACCCGGCCGGCGTCTTTGCATGCCGCGCGTGCCGCCAGCGTTCCGAAGGTGATTATCTGCGCCACGTGGCCGTACTTCCGGCGCACATAGTCGATGACCCGGGCGCGGCCCTCCTGGCATATGTCTATGTCTATGTCGGGCATTTCATTGCGGCTGGGATCCATGAACCGCTCGAACAGCAGGTTGTAGCGCAGCGGATCGACGTTGGACAGTCCCAGCAGATAGCCCACCATCGTCCCCACGCCCGAACCCCTGGCGCCGACGGGTATGTCGTTCTGACGCGCAAAACGGCAGAAATCCCACACGATGAGGAAGTAGGAGCAGAAGTTCTTCGACGCGATAATGCGCAGTTCGTGCTCGAGTCGCGAGCGCACTTCGGGCGGCACGTCGGTCGTGCCGTAACGCCAGCGCAGACCTTCCTCGCACATCTGCCGCAGATACAGCTCGTCCTCGCGCGCCTCGGGATATTTCGCTGCCAGCTCGACCGCGCGCAGTTCCTCGCGCGGCACGTGGTAAACCGGCGCGTGCCGGCGCGAAAAATCCAGCTCCACATTGCACATGCGCGCAATGTGCACGGTATTGGCGATGGCCTCCTCCCAGGCGCCGATCGCCTGCGCCATCTCCTGCGGGCTCTTCAGATACAGTTCCTGAGGGTATTTCAGCCGGCCTTCGTCGGTTATCTGCTTGCCCATGCTTATGCAGCACAGCACGTCATGGGCGTAGTGGTCCTCGCGGCGGAGAAAATGCACGTCGTTGGTGGCCACGATCCCCAGCCCCGTCTTTCGCGCCAGCTCCACCAGCTGCGGGTTCAGAGCGTCCTGCTCGGGTATTCCCTGCTTCTGTATCTCGATGAAAAAGCGGTCGGGGCCGAATATGCCTGCATACGTCTCGGCGATGCGCCTGGCGGCCTGCATATCGCCCCGCGCCAGCGCCGAGGGTATCTCGCCGCCGAGGCAGGCGCTGGTACAGATCAGGCCGCGCCGGAATTCGCGCAGCACCTCCTTGTCGATACGCGGCTTGTAATAGAACCCCTCGCGGAAGGCGATGCTCGCGAGTTTGACCAGATTGCGGTATCCCTCGACGTTCTCGGCCAGCAGCAGCAGATGATACGCCGCTTCGCCGGGGCTGCCGCCCGCCAGCGTCCGGTCGCCGCGCGCTCCGGGCGCCATGTAGGCTTCCATCCCGATGATGGGTTTGATTCCGGCCTTGACGCACTCGATGTAAAACTCAATGGCGCCGAACATGCAGCCGTGGTCGGTGATGGCGATGGCTTCCATGCCCAGCGCCCTGGCCTGTTTCACGAGATCGGGCACTTTGCATGCGCCGTCCAGCAGCGAATAGTGCGTATGAACGTGAAGATGGACGAACGATGGCGATGTCATGGGAAAAACGTCCGCAGAAGCCGGCCAAATCGGCCGCTGCGGAAGTCTATCCGACATCGTAGCGCGCTCAAAACGGCGGCGTCCGGTGCGACAGGAAAACCACAGATCCCGCTGTGCATCGCGCCGGCGGAGCCCACTTGCTGTGCGGGCGGACAGCGGCGGCAGTCCGCGGGAAGAAGCCCTCCGGACGCGACGGGCAACGACCCGGCCCGCTGCATCACGCCGTTATCGCCGCCACGGCGCTGCGCGTCATGCCGTAGCGCACCGTTTCCAGCCTGCGCAGCAGTTCGTTCATATCGCGCGGCCGGCGCAGCGGATCCACGCGAACGCATTCCATAACCAGCCGCGAAAGCGGAACGGGCACCGTGGCGTCCAGCTCGTGCGGCGCGGGCGTGCGCTCGTCTATCAGAAAACTGTTGGGGCCCTTACGCAACGTGTACAGCGTGCACAGCGTCCGGCCGGTCAGCGCCCAGTACATGGTGGCGCCGAGGTTGAATACATCGGTCCGGAAGGTGGTCGGTTCGCAGCGCACCTGTTCCGGCGCCATGAAGTCCGGCGTGCCCTGTATGCGCTGCTTGACGGTACCGGCGGGGCATGCCTGGCCGAAGTCGATTATGCGCGCCCGGCCATCGGCGGAGAGGAGTATGTTGGCCGGCTTGAGGTCGCAGTGCACGAAGCCGGCGGCGTGCATTGCCGCCAGCCCTTCGGCCACCTGGATGAAACAGTCCACCAGCGGCACATGGGCCGTGGGACAGTCTGCTTCGAGCGTGCGGCCGTCGATCAGTTCCATGACCAGCGCGGCTTCGGCAGCGCGGCGAAGAAGCGTGGCGTCGTCGTGTTTCGCTATGATCTTTCGCAGCGACGGATGCGAAAAACGGCGGCCGGCGTCGGCTTCGTTATCGAGCTGATCCAGGTACCGCTGGTCTTTCTCGCTGCGCTTGCGCACGTGCTTGAGCGCATAGATCTGCCGCGTCTGCGGATGGGCAACGGCGTATATGACGCTGCCGGCCCCTTCGCCCAGGAAATCCAGCACTTCGTATCCGAAAACCGTCCGCGGCATGACGCCGCGACCACCGCCACAACCACGTGAGATCGCGTTCAAAGTACCTCTCCCCTGCACGGGACGCGCCTCGAGCGCGGACCCTGTCAGATACGGCGATGCAGGATGATTTACGATTATTCGCGGCGCGCGGTCGCCGGAAGTCGCCGGTGAGTATGACGGACGTTGGTTACAGGACGGTAAGGCAGGAAGGGTTTTCCGGTTATTCCGCGGCCTTCATCGCGACAGCGGAGCGCGAGGCGCCGTGCGCCTCCGGCCGCGCGGCGCATGCAGGCGATGTAAGCTGGAGCCAGGCGGAGCGCGGATGTCCGTCCGCGGCAGGGCAATCGGGGGCAGGCTACTTGCGCCAGACCTTGCTCTTGAAATCGGCCAGCACCTGCCGCAGTTGTTTTTCCGTTTCGTCGCTCAGTTCCTTCGTGTCGGCGATGGCCTTGCGCACCGCCGGGGCGGCGGCATCCACGTAGGCGAGGAAGGCCTTCTCGAATTCGGCGATGCGGTTCAGCGGCACGTCGTCAAGGTAGCCCTGCGTGCCGGCGTAGATCACCATGACCTGCTGTTCCACGGGCATGGGCTGATACTGCGGCTGTTTGAGCAGTTCCACCAGGCGCGCGCCGCGGTCGAGGCGTTTCTGCGTGGCCTTGTCCAGCTCGGTGCCGAGTTGTGCGAATGCCTCCAGTTCGCGGTAGGCGGCCAGGTCGAGGCGCAGCGACGCGGCCACGCGCTTGTCCTTCATGGCTTTGATCTGCGCATTGCCGCCCACGCGCGAAACGCTGATGCCCACGTTGATGGCCGGCCGCACGCCCGCGAAGAACAGGTCCGGCTCGAGGTATATCTGTCCGTCGGTGATGCTGATGACGTTGGTCGGAATGTACGCCGAGACTTCGCCCTCCTGGGTTTCGATTATGGGCAGAGCCGTCAGCGATCCGCCGCCCCTGTCGTCGCTCAGTTTGCAGGCGCGTTCCAGCAGGCGACTGTGCAGGTAGAACACATCGCCCGGATAAGCCTCGCGCCCGGGCGGACGGCGCAGCAGCAGCGACAGCTGACGGTACGCCGCCGCCTGTTTGGAAAGGTCGTCGTACACGCACAGGGTATCCTGGCCTTTCCACATGAAATACTCGGCCATGGCGCAGCCCGCATAGGGGGCGATGTACTGAAGCGGCGCCGGGTCCGAGGCGCTGGCCACCACCACCGTCGTGTATTCCATCGCGCCGTGGCGGCGCAACACTTCCACCACTCCCGCGGTGCTGGATTCCTTCTGGCCTATGGCCACATAGAAGCACTTAACTCCCTGTCCCTTCTGGTTGATGATCGTATCGACGGCTATGGCGGTCTTGCCGGTCTTGCGGTCGCCGATGATCAGTTCACGCTGTCCGCGCCCTATCGGAATCATCGAATCGATGGCCTTGAGCCCGGTCTGAAGAGGCTGCTTGACGGGCTGGCGCTCGGCTATGCCGGGGGCGACTATGTCCATCTTGCGGTACTCGGTGGCCTGTATGGGCGGGCCGCCATCGAGCGGGTCGCCCAGCGGCGTAACCACGCGCCCCATCACCGCGTCGCCCACCGGCACCTCCAGCAGTCGTCCGGTGCTGCGGACGGTGTCGCCTTCCTCGATGTCAAGATAGTTGCCGAATATGACCGCGCCGATGGAATCCTCTTCCAGGTTGAAAACCTGCCCCATGACGCCGTTTTCGAACTGAAGCAGTTCGCCGGCCATGGCGTTGCGCAGTCCGTAGATGCGCGCGATGCCGTCGCCCACCTCGACGACCGTGCCCACCTCGGTCACCTCGAGCTGCGGCTGAAATGCGGCTATTTCCTTTTTCAGAATGCTGGCTATTTCGTTGACATTCATCGCCATGTTGCGGTCTCCATTGCCCCGGAATGTCGCTGCGAAGCCCTGGTCCGGCTATCGCGGCGCGGCAGCGGCCATGCGCCTGCGCATCTGCTCGAGCTGGCCGCGCACGCTGCCGTCGATGAGCTTGTCCTCGATGCGCAGCACTATTCCGCCGATTATTGATTCATCCACGGTCTGGCGCACCACCGCCGCTTTGCCCGTGAAAGCGCTGATGCGGGCGGCAGCCTCCGCGGCCAGAGCGCTGTCCAGCGGTTGCGCCACGGTGATATCGACCCTCATGCGTCCCTGCCGCTGGTCAAGCAGACTTTCGCAGGCGTCCGCCACGGCCTCGATGATGCCCAGCCGTCGCCGCGAGTTCAGCACCCGCAGCAGCCCCATCACCAGCGGCGATGCCTTCCCGCCGAACGTCTCGGAAAGCACCGCCCAGCGCCGGCCCACGCTTATCGTCGGATTGCGGAAGAACTGCGACGTCTGTTCGTCCGCTGCCACCAGCGATGCCAGATCGCGCACCTCGGCGACGACGGACTCCATCTGCCCGCTTTCGGCGGCCAGATCCATGACCGCCGTGGCATAACTCATCGCGACGACTGAGTGCCTCGAACGATACGGCATTGGTTGATTCCCGGGTCGGCGGCGCTCCGGGTTCTAATGGCCGTTGGCCCGGAGCTTGTCGAGACTCTGACGCACGAGGTCGGCATGATCGGCCGGCGTTATCGTCCGGCGCAGGATTCTGCCGGCTATGCCGGCCGACAACTCCGCGACGCGCTCGTATATCTCGGCCAGCGCGCGCACCTTGGCTTCCTCTATCTCGCGGGCGGCGCGCCCGCGCATCTCCTCGGCTTCCTGCTGAGCGCGCATGCGCATGTCGGTCAGGAACTGCTCGGCCTGCGCCCTGGCCGCTGCCAGACGCGCCTGTGCTTCGCGGTCGGCGGCGGCCAGCTGCTCGTTGTATCGGCGCAGCGCTTCCTCGGCGCGGGCCCTGGCGGCTTCGGCTTCGTCGATCTGGCGCCGTATTCTCTCCTCGCGCTCCTTGAGCGACGCCAGCACCTGCTTCCATGCGGTCGGATACAGTATCGCCAGCAGCACGAGGAAGATCAGTATGGTCCACACCACCCGGCTGACATCGAAACTCAGCAGGTCTTCCTTCTCGTGTGCCTCGGCGGCAGGGGCGTCCTCGCCGGTCGGACCGTGCGAGCCGGCAGCCCCTGCCGGTCCGCCCGAGGCCAGCGCCAGCGCGATACTCAACAGCAGCGCCGTTCGCCTGAGCATGCGTGTGCTCCCGCTGTTTGTCAGAACTTCCCGACCAGAAGTATGCATATCACCAGCGCAAAGAACGTAAAGCCCTCTATCAGAGCCGCGCCGATGATCATGTTGGTTCCGATGCGTCCGCCGGCCTCGGGCTGGCGCGCTATGGCCTCCATCGCATTGCCGGCGATGTGCCCGATGCCGCGCGCCGCACCGATGACCACCAGCCCGGTCCCGATTGCCAGACCGAGGATTCCCAGTCCCTTGTCGGGAAAGAGGCTCGTCGCCTCCGCCAGTATCGACCAGAACATCAGCATCTCCTTCCGGGCTTCAAGCCCGCAAAACCCGCAGGTGCGCCGCATGAGATTACCGGATAGCGCACGCTGCCTGTGAATGATGGCGCCGAACTTGAAAAAAACAGGTGCCCGGGCGTCGGCTGCCGCGGGCTTGTTATTCCGGTCATGTTCCGTCCGTGGCTCATGTTTCCTCTATGCGTCATTGCGCGCCGGGAAACCCGGCGACCGCCTAATGCTCCGGAGCGACCGCGCCCGCTATGAACAGCGTCGTCAGAAAAGTGAATATGTACGCCTGAAGAAACGCGACGAACAGCTCCAGCAGACGGATCATCAGGCTCATGGCCATAATGGGTATGCCCACCCCTATCTGCCCGAGTATCGTGGGCATGGCTACTATCAGTCCGACCAGCACCGCCAGCACGATGTGGCCGGCAATCATGTTCGCGAAAAGTCGTATCGACAGCGCCACGGGCTTTATCACGGCGCCTATCAGCTCCAGTATCAGCAGCAGCGCCCATACGGGCACGTCCGCCAGCCACCCCGTCCAGCGCCCGCCGGGACCCGGTTTGAAGGGATGCGGGGCGAAGTTCCAGAAGTAAAGCGGTATCGCCAGCAGGATTGCCAGCGGCAGGCTCATCCGATGCCCGCGGTGCGCCTCGTGATGGCCGGCGTGCGCTTCGTCAGCGGGCTGGTGCTCGTCGTGATGCCCGTATGTTCCCCGCGCCAGCGCCATGGCGACCTGGGCGATGCCGCTCAGGTGGATGAACACGAACGCGCAGATGGCCAGCCCCGCCGTCGTGTTGATGTTGCCCGTGGCCGTGCCGCCGATGTGCGATTCCCTTCCCGCAAACAGCGAAATCGTCTCGGCGATGGGTATGGAGCCCAGCAGATTGCACAGGAGAATGAAGAAGAACAGCGTCCACAGAAACGGCACGAACCGGTCGGTGTGTTCCTTGAGCGCCGGACGGAAAACCTCTGTGCGCAGGAAATCCAGTATCGATTCCAGAAAATTGCGCGCGCCGTGCGGGGCGCCTGCGTACTGCCTGCGGAACACCGTGGGGAATATCAGCAGCATCAGCACCGCCGCCACCAGCGCCATGAGCATCTGGTTGGTTATGTCGAACGGCCCGATCTGAAGATGCAGTTTGTGCGGAAGCACATGGCTCAGGGGGTCGTCGGCCGATGCCAGATACCACAGTAACATAAACCGTTCCGTCGCTATTGCCGTCGGGCACTCCGTACCACGCGTACCAGCGCAAGTGCCAGAACCGCCAGCGACAGCCAGTAAAACACCAGCAGCCAGCCGAGCAGCGCGGGCGCGAATGCCGCAAGCCCTGCCGCCCACGCCCCGCCCGCCAGCGCCAGCGTAAGCAGCATATGCGCGCCCGTGCTGGCCAGAGCCGCCTGCACAACGCGGGGCTGATCTGCTCCGCGGACCAGCAGCATCGGCACAGCGGCCAGGGCGCTTGCCAGCGCGGTTACCGCGGCCGCCGCCGCTATCTGACGCACCTGACCCGCCGCGCCGGTCGCCGCGGCCGCAGCGCAACATGCGACCGCGATGACAACCACATACACCGGAACCAGCAACACGCTTCTCACGGCGGCGTCAATTCCTGTTCAGCCGTATCGCCTCTTTTATCAGGAGATACAGCCCGCCCGCCAGTCCGCCGGCGGCGCATATCACCGTCCACCACGGACGGGTGTCGAACCTGCCGTCGAGCCACCAGCCCACGGCCACGCCCAAGCCGACGCCTGCGGCGATCTCCAGCCCCAGTCCCACATATCGGCCCCAATCGCCGTTGCGCTGCTGAGGCATGTTTATCCCGCTATCGTTCTGCCGGGCGTCAGCGACCAGCGAACCGCGGCGTAAGATATGCCCTGCCCGGCACATCGTCAAGGAAACATGAAAACAGGTCGGGCAACGCCTGCGACCGCGGCGCGGTGCGCGCCTTGTAAGCTCGGGTCCTCTCCGCCATGATGCAGCCCCATCGGCCGCGCCGACGGACGATTACTGATGAGATTTCGAGGCATAACGCGCAACGTCGTCGTCCTGGGCTGGGTCAGCTTTCTGACTGACCTGGCCTCGGAGATGCTCTATCCCGTCATGCCGCTGTTTCTGGTGGGCACGCTCGGATGTTCGGCGGCGGTTCTGGGCGTTGTTGACGGCGTTGCCGAGGGCATCTCGTCGGGGCTCCGATGGCTGGGGGGCGCTCTGTCAGATCGCTACCGCCGGCGCAAGCCGTTCGTCTTCGCCGGCTATGCCATATCGGCCCTCAGCAAGCCTCTGATGGGCCTGTCCAAAGCATTTGGCGGACCGCTGCTGTTCGCCATTGGCCGATGCTCCGACAGGCTCGGAAAATCCATCCGCACCAGCGCCCGTGACGCGCTCATAGCCGAATCCACTGCGCCCGAACACCGCGGCGCGGCATTCGGGTTTCATCGCGCCATGGACACAGCTGGCGCGGTGCTCGGTCCGCTCGTTACGCTGCTCATAGTCGCCCTGGTCGTCGGGCCGGCCGCCGCGTTCACCGCGCGCTGGGCCGCCACGCGCGAGGAAATAGCCCGCAGCGCCGACGTCATCCAGAGGCTTCCTCTGGCCGAACTCTTCTTCATAGCCGTCATTCCCGGGCTTCTCAGCGCCGCGCTGGTATGGAAAAGCGTTGCCGAAATCCTCCCCGCGGCGCCGGGCACGGGCGCTCGGCCGCCGCTCTTTCAGCGCTATCCGGCGGCCCTGTGGCATCTGATGGCCGCCAACGCGCTTTTCTCGCTGGCCAACAGCAGCGATTCGTTTCTAATCCTGCGCAGCGCCGAACTGGGAATGGGGTTCGGCCAGGTGATACTGGCCTTTGCGCTGTACAACGCCGTGTACGCAGCGGCGTCGGCGCCTTTCGGCCGTCTGTCCGACTACCTCGGGCGCAAGCCGGTCATCGTTGCCGGGTGGCTCGTATATGCCGCTGTGTATGCCGGCTTTGCCGTATTCCGTCATCCCCTGGCGCCGTGGGCGCTGCTGGCGGCCTACGGGCTGTATCAGGCGCTGGCCGAGGGCGTGAGCAAGGCCTTTGTAAGCGACCTCGTCCCCGCCGAAAAACGCGCCGGCGCTATAGGACTGTTCTACACCGTGTCGGGGCTGGGACAGCTTCTCGGAACCATCGTGGCCGGCGTTCTATGGCAGGTGCGGCTTTTCGACGGGCGCGTGATGGCGCCCTTCGCGCTGGGGGCCCTACTGGCAGCACTGGCCGTCCCCGTGGTCGCGACAGTCCGCACGCCGCAACGGGAGGCCTAGTCGTCGCCAGCGCTTCGCGGCGACGCGCGGCGCCGGCACGAAGAACGCCCGCCAGGGCATCAGATATCATCCAGCGGTTCGCTCTTGACGGTCCAGCCCTCGACCTTCTCCAGTTCGAAGTGTTTGTCGTCCAGCCCGCTGTTCACGCGGATGTTGTCCAGGTCCGTCGTCTTCGTTTCGGTCTCGCGCAGGTCAACAGTCTCGATGCGGCGCGGGAAATGGTCGGCCATGCCCACCCACACATCTATCGTTTTGAAGCGACGGGCGAAACGTGTCTGCGGCCTGGGTTTCAGCCGTATCCGCACCGTCTGCGGAGGATCGCCGTCCGCCGGCGCGACCCTGGATACCTCGAACATCTTCAGGACATCCTCGCGCGGCTGCCCTATGGGCAGGGGGAACGGCCCTTCGCCGAGTTTCAGCAGGTTCATCTTCTGGCCGGGTTTGAGCACCTGGCGATCGATCTGAATCCTGCGCCGGTAGTCGCGCTCGATGAGCCAGCCTTTGTCCAGCAGGTACTCCTGTTTGAACTGCCTGTCCTGCCGATCGCCGACCTTCTTCAGATCGAACACCACGCGCAACCTGCCCTGGCCGTCTTCCACGGGCTTGTACCACGCGCGTCCGACCAGGGTCGTTGCATCGCCGGTCAGCGCGTCGGTTTCGGTAAGGGATACATCGGCCGACAGATCCTTCAATCCGATACCCCGAGCATGCAGGGCGTCGAGTATCTGTTCGACACTGCAATCGGCGCCCAGCGGCTCCGCCGCCTGCTGCGCCGACGCCGTACACATGATCAGCAGGATCGCTGCGCAGAAAATCAGACGCACAATCATTTCGCCTTCTCCACCAGGGCCTGAAGCGTTGCCAGCAGCTCTTTCAGATCGCGCACGGTCAGCGACGGCTCGGCAGCGAAGGATCGGCAACGGCCGAGACTGACCCATACGGCAGTTGCTCCGGCGGCCAGGCCCGCTTCCACATCATACTGTCCGTCTCCCACCACCCACGTATCTTTGCAGCGTACGTTGAGCATCCGGCAGGCCTCGCGCACCGGCGCAGGGTCGGGTTTATATCTGCCCAGCTCGCGCGTGACCAGCGCATCCATGCGCAGTCCGTGTCGCCGCAGCACCAGTTCCGCCGACGCCCGGCTGTTGCGCGTGACTATGCCGGTGCGCACGCCGCGCTCGCTCAGCCACGCGAGCAGCTCGCGACAGCCGGCGCTCAACGTCGAAAGCCGCGCCGCGCGGTCCTCGTGACACAGGAGTATGCGTTCGGCCTGTTGCCGTCGCTCGCCATCCATGCGGGCGAGGGCTTCGAGTATGGGGGCGTCGTCCAGGATGCCCATCTCCTCCTTTATGCGCGGGAAATCCAGCATGGGCACGGTAAGCGTGCCGTCCATGTCGAAGAGCATGGCCGCAGGTAGAATGAACATTGCCGGCGGGCGTATTTTACACTGTGTGATAAGTCGTTCGTAAACCGGAATGCATATGCTTGAGCGTTCAACACCAGTTCACAGGTTGCGCGGCGGGGCGGTCGTGCTGTTGTGCATTGCCACGGCGGCGATATGCGCGGGGGTTTCGCCGGCGCTGGCCGCCTGGGCCGAGGGGGCATGGCCTTTCCGACGCGCCGTTGACGTGGAATGGGTGCCCGACAAGATGACCGGCGATGAGCTGGCCGTCGCCGACATCCTTACGCTCGGCGGACACGTCGCCAGCGGCGAAAACATCAGGGTCATGTCCGAGGAAGGTAAATACGTGCCGGCACGAGTGCTTATGATCGGTCCGGGGGACAGGATGCGCGTGCTGTTCGCGCCGGCGCGCGGCGTCCGACGACATTACATCTACTTCGGCCATCCCAAGGCGCCGCCGCCTCCGCGGGGGCTGGATGATGTGCCCATCCGCTGCGGCCTGCTAATGGAAATGCGCAAACTCGAGGGACCGCTTGCCTCCAACTTCAAACAGATCGAAGCGGCATTCGACCGCAGTAAGCGCATCATAGGACGGACGATGGTTTCGCGGCTCTATCTTGGCTTCAACCCTTTCAACGAGGAAGTCGAGGTGGTCAGCCGGTTCGCGGGCACGTTGCGCTGTCCGATGGACGGACAATATGGAATAGCGGGCTCGGCCTCCGATCATGCTGCGGTGTACATCGACGGCAAGCCGGTTCTGTGGATACCGGACAATCCGCCGGACATCCGCTTCAACACCACGGTCGAACTCAAACGCGGCAACCACGAAATAGTCGTCTATCACATCAACCGCGTCGGCGAACAGCGTCTGACCGTCGCATGGAAGCTCCCCGATGCCGACCGGTTCGAACTGATACCGTCCAGAGCCTTCGGCGTGCTGCCGCGGGTTACGGTCGGGGCCCTGGAAGAAAAGGACCGCCTGCTTACGGCCGACATGAAGATCGACTACATCGGAGAATGCTTCTACGCCGACCACTATTCTCATCGCTACAGATTCACCGCGCAGGGCGCTGCCGGTTCATCGCGGGGGCTTGTGCCGAAGTACGAGTGGGATTTCGGCGACGGGCAGACGGCGCAGGGCCAGACCGTCGAACACGTATTCCTCACGGATGGAGAATACCCGGTAAAACTGACGGCCCGCGCCGGTCTTCAAAGCGACAGCAAAACACAGCGCCTGTTCGTAAGCAGACAGTACGAGGTCATCGACAATCCTCCGGCGGATGTGCCTTCGGCGCAGGGAAAGATAGTTGCTGGCTACGACCTGGACAAACTGCCGCTGAAAGCCGCTCCGTGGGCGTGCATTCTTCTCGAACGCGCAAAGGAAATGGCGGCGCTGGAGAAGATAGCGATGCGCCTGGCCGGCCTTCCCGGCGGCGTGGAACTTGCCGTCTGGATGAACACGCTGGAATCGGCGGGGCAGGCGCTGGTTTCCGATGGCCGGATAGACTCCGCGGCGCGGGTATGGGAGGCGGTCGGTCCGCAATCGCCGCTTCAGCCGTTCGCGGCCAAGCAATATGCGAAAGTGATGCTGTGGCGCATGGGCAACCCGGCCAGAACGGTGCAGCTCCTCGAGCCATATGCGGCGAAATACCCGCAGGATACCAATCTCCAGCGCATGTATGCCCAGGCGCTGGTGCTCAACCAGAAAGTGGCCGAAGGAGCGAAGATACTCAAGAGCATGCGCGGAGAAGGTTTGCCCGACCGCAAGGCGGCGATAGCCGGCGCGCTGGCCCGCACGATCGAGTACTACATCGGCGAGGGAGACGTTCAGAGCGGCGAACAGCAGTGGGACCGCTGGCAACAGCAGTATCCCGACGATTTCCTCGAGGGTTACAGCGTTCTGCTGCGGGTAAGACTCATGGAGATCGCCAAAGTACCCGAGGCGGCGGCGAGAATAGCCGAGGCGTTCGCGCTGGCCATGCCGCGGTCGTCTTATGCGCCCCGGCTGCTGGATACCGCCAGCAGGCTGCTGGCGAAAACGGACCCGGTCAAAAGCAGGGCCCTGAGGGAGATGCTCAAACAGAAATATCCCGAGGACCCGCTCAGCCAGGAGGGGCGTTAGAAAGCAGACGCCGGGCGGCGCGGAGTAAAAACCGCGCGCGGAATGGGCCGGCGCTCTTGCCAACGCCGGGCGGAGAGAGTATCGTTACGGGTCTTTAAGCGATCCGGCTAGCCGAGGAAGCGGTATTATGGCCAAGAAAGAGATCAGCGCTCAGTTCAAATTGCAGGCGCCGGGAGGCACAGCCACGCCTGCGCCGCCGATCGGCCCGGCACTGGGCCAGCACGGCGTGAATCCCGGGCAGTTCATACAGCAGTTCAACGCGGCCACCGCGCATCTGAAGGGCAAGGTGGTGGGCGTCGTGGTTACGGTCTATAAAGACCGTACCTTCAGTTTCGAGGTGAAAAGCCCGCCGGCCAGCGTTCTGCTCAAAGAGGCTGTCAAGGCCGAGAAAGGTTCGGGAGAACCCAACAAGACGAAGATAGGCAAGGTTACGATGGCCCAGTGCCGCGAGATAGCCAGGCAGAAAATGAAGGATTTGAACGCCTTCGACGAGGATGCCGCGGCAAAGGTTATCGCGGGAACCGCGCGAAGCATGGGCATCGATGTAGTGGAGAAGTGACGTAAACGCAGCCGCGGGCCGAGGCATTATCCGCGGCCCGGGCGAATGGACATAAAGAAGGTCGCACCACGGACCTGACAGTGGGAGCTTGCGGCGGCCTGCGCCGCCAGGGAGCGAAAACATGCCGGACGTGCTGGCAAAAAGATCGAAACGTTACCGGGAGGATGTGAAGAAAGCCCCTTCCGGACCCGTACCGCTGGAGCAGGCGGTTGATATCGTCAAGAGCTTCAAGCCGACGAAGTTCGATCAGTCTATCGAGCTGATTTTCTCTCTGGGCATCGATCCGAAACAGGCGGATCAGATGATCCGCGGTTCATTGTCCCTGCCGCACGGCGTGGGCAAGACCAAGCGCGTGGTGTGCTTCTGTCCGGACCATCTTGCGGAAGCGGCCCGCAGCGCCGGCGCCATTCGTGCCGGCGGGCAGGACCTGGTCGCCGCGATAGAGAAGGAAAACTTCACGGATTTCGACGTGGCCATAGCCACGCCCGACATGATGCGATTCGTGGGCCGGCTCGGAAAGATACTGGGACCGAAGGGCCTGATGCCGTCGCCAAAGGCCGGCACGGTGACCCAGGACGTGGAAACGGCCATCCGCGAATACGCCGCGGGAAAGGTCGAATTCCGCAACGATTCGGGCGGCAACATCCATACCGTCGTCGGCAGAATGTCGTTCGACCGTCAGAAGCTGATCGATAACGCCAATGCCATGATCGCCCACATACGGCGCATAAAGCCTCAGGCCGCCAAGGGCACCTATCTGAAGCGAGTCGTGATGAAGGGAACGATGACGCCGGCCGTGCAGATCGACGTCCGCTAGGAGCCGACCATGAGCAGGTATGTAAAGAGTCTTATCGAGAAAGAGCTGGCCAACCGCTTCGCCAATGTCGAAGCGCTGGGCGTGATAAGTCCTCACGGCATAGACGCCACGCGCAACAATCTGATCCGCCGGCGATTGCGCCAGAAGGGATTGCGCGTTACCGTGGTCAAGAATGCCCTTGCGCGCCGGGCGCTGGCGGGCAAACTCAAGGCGATAGAGCGGCTGCTGGACGGTCCGTCGGCATTCGTCTATGGGAATGTCAGCGTGTCGGCCATTGCCAGGGCGCTGCTGGAGGAAAAGAAGGCCGAGGAAAAACTCCAGCTCCGTGGCATCTACTTCGACGGCGAAGTGTATCCTGGCGAAGACGGCGTAAAGACCGTAAGTGCCTTGCCGACGCGCGAGGAAGCGATTGGCAACATCGTCGCCGCCTTGCTTGGTCCGGGCAGAAGGCTTGCCGGCGCGCTGCTCGGTCCGGGCAGGAGGCTGGCCGGCGCGATCAAGGCCATCGAGGAGAAGGCATCCTCGAAAGAGCAGCCGGCGGGCGAGAGTGCCACGAGCGCTCCATCGGCATGAAGATGCCACACCAGGCGTCCATCGGCCGTCGGTTCTGATGTGGAGAAAAGAACACGAAATAAGGCGGCGGGTTTGAGCATCCGCTTGCGTTATGGTCTGACAGTTCGGCAGCCCCGCGAGGGTTAAAACGGCGTCAGCGTGATGCCGGCTTCCGCACGAGACCGCCTCGTTCTGTGCGTGCCGACGATTTCGCGGCTGTCAGAACGGGTTCGATCGACACGTATGGGACACGAGACGTCCCGGAGATGCAACATGGCAGAGTACGCAGTTGAGATCAAGGAACTCGGCGACAAGCTTTCGGGCCTGACGCTCAAGCAGGCCGTTGAACTGGCCAACTACCTCAAAGAAGCGCACGGCATCGAGCCTGCCGCGGGCGGTGCCGTCGTCATGGCGGGCGGGGCCCCGGCCGCGGGCGGCGCAGCTCAGCAGGCCGCAGCACCGGCCGAGGAAAAGACGACGTTCGACGTGGTTCTGAAGGCCGCCGGCGACAAGCACATACAGGTCATCAAGGTGGTGCGAGCGGCGACGAATCTTGGGCTGAAGGAAGCCAAGGAACTGGTTCAGAGCGCCCCGAAGGTGGTGAAAGAGGGTCTGCCCAAGGCTGAGGCCGAGAAGCTCAAGAAGGAGCTGGAAGAGCAGGGAGCCACGGTAGAATTGAAGTAAGCCTTTGCGGCGCAGTTATTTAGGTAGCATCCGGAATCGCGGTGCCCGGGGCACAGTATTATTGCGCGCCGGGCGCCGTGTTCCGGGAGTTTTTTGCTTGACACGGCCTGGCTGGGGCTTTACGATTGAGCATACTGGTTGACGGTGAAGCGACGAAATCTCGGATAGCGCGCCACACTCGACCGCAAGGGTGGAAGCGGTAGGGTGGTGGTTCTGTTTTTTATTGACGGGAACGACGGTGCTGTCATACTATAGCACTATGTGTGGTGGCCGGGTTTGCGCCGAGGTTCCAGTTGTCATTGCTGCCGGCACTGTTGTTGACGTGCCATCCCGGGTGATGCTCGGGGGCAGGGGGGCAGCGGCTCCTCGTGCTGAGGCGAAAGTGAATGGCGAGTGAGGGCGGCGGGATGCCGCGTGTTGGCTCGCTGGAAAATCGTCGGGTTTCCTTTTTCACAACAGAGGACAGGCTGATGAAAGTCCGTGAAGTGCGCGACTTCAGTAAGCGCGGCGACGCGCTGCCGATACCCAATCTCATCGACATCCAGATCGAGTCGTATCAGCGGTTTCTTCAGAAGGATGTCGAACCGTCGAAACGGAAGAACGAGGGGCTCGAGGCGATATTGCGCGAATCGTTCCCGATCGAGAGTTACGACGGCAACATACGCCTGGAATACGTCAGTTACGAACTCGGCGAGCCGCGCTATACCGTGGATGAATGCCGCGCGCTGCGCCAGACCTACGGCATGCCCTTCCGCATCAAGGTGCGCATGGTGCGCAAGGACAAGCCCGATATCGTCGAGGACAGCATCTATCTGGGCGAAATCCCCATCATGATCGGGGGCGGGGAGTTCATCATCAACGGTGCCGAGCGCGTGATCGTCAGCCAGCTCCACCGTTCGCCCGGCATAGACTTCGTCAAGGAAACCGAGGGCGACCGGCCGCTGCACGGGTTCCGCATCGTTCCCGAGCGCGGCAGCTGGATCGAGGCCGCTGTCACCCGCAAGGAAGTCCTCGCCATCAAGATAGACCAGTCGTCGAGGATACCCTGCACGACATTCCTGCGGGCGCTGGACCCGAAGTACGGTTCCACCGAAGCCCTGATCCGCGAGTTCTACCAGGTGGAATCTGTAAAGGTGGGCCAGCTCAAGCCCGAATACTATGCCGCCGCCCCGATTATCGACGCCGAAACCGGCGAGGTTATCGTCAAGGCCGGCGCGCAGATCGGCGAAGCGCTCGGCAAGATACAATCCTCGCGGCTTAAGACCGTTGACGTCGTCACCAGGGTCAGCGATCCGCTGATACTCAACACCATCGCCGACGACACCGCCGACAGCCACGAGTCGGCCCTGCTGCGGATATATGCGCGTCTGCGCCCGGGCAACCCGCCGCAGCTGGACAAGGCCAAAACGCTGTTCCAGGAGAAGTTCTTCGACGAAAACCGCTACCGTCTGGGACGCGTCGGCCGCTTCCGCGTCAACCGCAAATTCAAGCAGAACGTGCCGGAAACCGTCATGACGCTGCGGGCGGAGGACGTCGTCAACAGCATGAAGTACATCATGGAGCTGCGGCGCGGCGAAGGATACGTTGACGACATCGACCATCTGGGCAACCGCCGCCTGCGCACGATAGACGAACTGGCCGCCGAGGAACTGCGCAAGGGATTCCTGAAGCTCAAGAAGACCGTTCAGGAGCGGATAAGCCTGAAAGAGGCGTCGGAGATAGGCGACAAGGTCGCCGAGCTGGTCAACTCCAAGAGCGTCAGCAGCGCTATAGAGTTCTTCTTCGGACGGGGCGAGTTGTCGCAGGTGGTGGACCAGACCAATCCCCTGTCGCAGCTCACGCACGAGAGGCGTCTGTCGGCTCTGGGGCCGGGCGGTCTGAACCGCAAGCGCGCCGGTTTCGAGGTGCGCGACGTGCACATATCGCACTACGGGCGCATATGTCCCATCGAAACCCCGGAAGGCACGAACATCGGCCTGATCGCCTCGCTGGCCATCTATGCCGATATCGACGAATACGGCTTTCTGATAACGCCTTATCGCGTGGTGAAGGAGGGCAAGGTCAACGGGCAGCACAAGTACCTGCGCGCCGACGAAGAGATGGAATCGGTGCTTGCTCCGCCCGATGTGGTAGATCGCGACGGCCATCTGGCGAAAGGCACGGTGCTGGCGCGCGTCAGGGGCGAGCTGGCCACGGTGCCGTCGAAGGAGGTGCAGTACATCGACATAAGCCCGCGGCAGACGGTGTCGGTGTCGGCGGCACTGATACCGTTCCTTGAACATGACGACGCCAACCGCGCGCTGATGGGCTCGAACATGCAGCGCCAGGCGGTGCCGCTGCTGCGCACCGAGCCGCCCATCGTCGCCACGGGACTGGAAAAGGCCGTGGCGCAGAACTCGGGCATGGTCGTGCGTGCCGAAAGGGCGGGGGTGGTTACCTATGTCGATTCACAGCGCATCCTCATAGACAACGCCGACGAATACATTCTGCGCAAGTTCCGCGGGCTCAATGAGCGCACGTGTCTGAACCAGCGCCCGATCGTGCGCAAGGGACAGCGCGTGAAGAAGGGGCAGATCATCGCCGACGGGCCGGCCACGCACCAGGGCGAACTGGCTCTGGGACGCAACGTGCTGGCGGCGTTCATGACCTTCGACGGCTATAACTTCGAGGACGCCATCGTCATCAGCGAAAGGCTGGTGAAGGACGACGTTTTCACGTCCATACACATCGAGGATCACGACGTCGAGATCCGCGAGACCAAGCTCGGACGCGAGGAGTTCACGCGCGACATACCCAACGTCTCCGAGCGGGCGCTGGCCAATCTCGACGAGAACGGCATAGTGCGCGTGGGCACGCGTGTAGGCCCGGGCGATATTCTGGTTGGCAAGGTGGCCCCCAAGAGCAAGACCGAACTCACTCCCGAGGAGAAACTGCTGCACGCCATCTTCGGCCGCAGCGGCGAGGATGTGAAAAACGACTCGCTGGAGCTGCCCGCCGGCGAGGAGGGCGTGGTGATTGCCACGCAGCGCTTCAGCCGCCGCATGCACATGAGCGAGGAGCAGAGGCGGCAACTGAAGAAGGAGATGGACCGCTTCGCCAGGGAAATGGATCAGAAGGCCATTTCCATCTTCCGCCAGATGGTCGCGGAGATAAACGAGGTGACGGGGCACGAAATGGTCGATCCCGACACCCGCCAGAAGGTCGGCCAGTCGGAAAACGAAGCGGTGATCATGGAGCAGATCGAAACCTTCACCCTCGACTGGGTGAAAGGTTCGCGCGAAGCGCGCGAGCAGGCCGAGAACATTTACTCGCGCTTCTGGCCGCGGGTTCAGGCGGTGCTGAAGGAGAAAGCGCGGCGCCTGGACCACATGAAGCGCGGCGACGAACTGCCGCAGGGCGTGCTGGAGATGGTGAAGGTGTACGTCGCAACCAAGCGGCAGCTGTCGGTGGGCGACAAGATGGCCGGCAGACACGGCAACAAGGGCGTCATCGCCCGCATCGTGCCGGAAGAGGATATGCCGTTCCTCGAGGACGGCACGCCCGTTGACATCGTGCTCAACCCGCTGGGCGTGCCCAGCCGCATGAACGTCGGGCAGATACTGGAAACGCACCTCGGCTGGGCGATGGCCGTGCTGGGCCAGCAGGCCATAACGCCCGTGTTCGACGGAGCTACCGAAGAGGAGATCTTCAAGGCGGTGGAGGAGGCCAACCAGGCCATCATGCAGCGGCGCGTGGAGCGGCAGAAGACCGGCACGCCCCTGGGTCCGCGCGAGCTGGATGTGGTAATGCCCTACGGCGGCAAGGTGACGCTGTACGACGGGCGGACCGGCCAGCCGTTCGAGCAGAAGGTAACGGTCGGCTACATATACATGATGAAGCTGCATCACCTGGTGGATGACAAGATTCACGCCCGCTCCACAGGCCCGTATTCGCTGGTAACCCAGCAGCCGCTGGGCGGCAAGGCGCGCGTGGGCGGCCAGAGGTTCGGCGAAATGGAGGTGTGGGCGCTGGAGGCTTACGGGGCGGCGCACATCCTTCAGGAACTGCTGACGGTCAAGAGCGACGACGTCGAGGGCCGCAACAAGATCTACGACAGCATGGTCAAGGGCAAGAACACCCTCGAGGCCGGCACGCCGGTCAGCTTCGACGTGCTGTGCCACGAGATACGCGGGCTGGGGCTCAACATACAGCTCGACAAGAAGCGGCCCAGCGGCGGCGAAGAGGAAGACATGTACTAGCACGGCGGAATTGCAGGCGGCGTGCGAGGGGTTCTGAGGGTCGAGGCGGGCCGCGCCGGTGTGTGCGGACCCGCGCCGGAAGGAACAGGAATGAATATGGCGGAAAACGCTTTCGATCGCGTCAACGACTACGGCTCGGTTCGCATTCAGCTTGCCAGTCCCAACGACATCCGTTCGTGGTCATACGGCGAGGTCAAGAAGCCCGAGACCATCAACTACCGCACCTACCGCGCGGAAAAGGACGGGCTGTTCTGCGAGCGCATATTCGGGCCGGAGCGCGACTGGGAATGCAGCTGCGGCAAGTACCGCGGCACCAAGTTCAAGGGCATCATCTGCGACCGCTGCGGCGTGAAGGTCACCCACAGCCGCGTGCGCCGCAAGCGCATGGGCCATATCAATCTCGCCGCGCCCATCGTGCATATCTGGTTCTTCAAGGCGCTGCCCAGCCGCCTCGGGGCAATACTCGACATGAAAACCAGCGACCTGGAAAAGATCATCTATTTCCAGGACTACGTGGTGACCGACCCCGGCAGCACGCCGCTGAAGCGCAAACAGATACTCTCGGAGGAGGAGTACCGCCAGGCCTATGAGAGGTACGGCGACAAGTTCCAGGCCGAAATGGGCGCCGAGGCCATCAAGAAGCTGCTGATGACCACGGACCTGGCCGCCGAGGCGGCCAGGATACGGCAGGAACTGGCCGACACCGACAGCGCGCAGAAACACAAGGACCTGACCAAGCGGCTGAAGATGATCGAGGCCATCCGCAACTCGCCCAACAGGCCCGAGTGGATGGTGATGGACGTCATACCGGTCATCCCTCCGGACCTGCGGCCGCTGGTGCTCCTGGAGAGCGGCAATTTCGCTTCCTCCGACCTCAATGATCTGTATCGCCGCATAATCAACCGCAACAACCGGCTGAAGAAGCTGGTGGATCTGAACGCCCCCGAGGTGATCATCCGCAACGAAAAGCGCATGCTTCAGCAGGCGGTGGATGCGCTGTTCGATAACGGTCGCTGCCGCCGGCCGGTGGTGGGCTCCAGCAATCGTCCGCTCAAGAGCCTCACGGACATGATCAAGGGCAAGCAGGGGCGCTTCCGCGAGAACCTGCTGGGCAAGCGGGTGGATTATTCGGCCCGCTCGGTCATCGTGGTGGGTCCGGAGCTGAAACTGCACCAGTGCGGACTGCCCAAGAAGATAGCGCTGGAACTGTATCAGCCGTTCATCATCTACCGTCTGAAGCTCCACGGGCTGGCCGATACGGTCAAATCGGGCAAGCGCATGATCGAACGGCGCGATCCCGAGGTGTGGGACATTCTCGAGGAGGTGATCTATCAGCATCCGGTGCTGCTGAACCGCGCCCCCACACTGCATCGCATGGGCATACAGGCGTTCGAGCCGGTGCTGGTGGAGGGCAACGCCATCAAGATACATCCGCTGGTGTGCAAGGGGTTCAACGCCGATTTCGACGGCGACCAGATGGCCGTCCATCTGCCGCTGTCGATCGAGGCGCAGGCGGAAGCGCATCTGCTGATGCTCTCGCCGCACAACATCTTTTCGCCGGCCAACGGTTCGCCCATCATCACGCCGTCGCAGGACATAGTGCTGGGGATTTACTATCTCACCACGCAGCGCGAGGGCGACCGTGGCGAATACCGCGTGTTCACCAGTCCCGCCGAGGCGATCATGGCATATCAGCTGGGCAAGATCGCCATGCACGCGCGGATATTCGTGCGCCTGGCCGAACGCACGCGCGTAGTGTGCGAGGAAAGCGCCGCCCCGGAGCCCATCGAGAAAGTGTCGGCGGCAAGCCTCGAGGAGCGCCGGCGGGTGCTCAATCCAGACTACGCGCCAGCGTCGGGGCAGGTTCCTCACGGCAGCCATGTGATACTGACGACGGTGGGGCGCTGCATATTGAACGACGTGCTGCCGCTGGAGATGCCGTTCTACAACTGTCCGCTGACCAGCAAGGGCGTCAGCCGCGTCATTGCCGACTGTTACGCCCAGCTGGGCAGACCGGCGACGATCGACCTGCTGGACAACCTGAAGTCCATCGGGTTCCGGTATTCGACGCTGGCCGGGCTGTCGTTCGGCATAACCGACATACGTCCGCCGGATTCAAAGCGGCAGATTCTGGACGAAACGCAGAAGAAAGCCGACCGGATAGAGCGGAACTACCGCATCGGAGCGATTACGGCCGAGGAGCGCAAGAACCAGCTGGTTGAAGGCTGGGGGCACGCCCGGGAAGAGGTGACCAAGCACCTGATGGAAGGATTGAATAAGGATTACCGCGACCCGGAGGGCCGGCCGGTTTCCGTGGAGGTGGCGCGTCAGAAAGGATACCTGCGCTACCTCAATCCCATCGCCATGATGGCGGTGTCGGGCGCACGCGGCAACAAGGACCAGATCCGCCAGCTGGGCGGCATGCGCGGGCTGATGGCCAAGCCCTCGGGCGAGATCATCGAGACTCCAATCAAGGCGAACTTCCGCGAGGGTCTGTCGGTGCTGGAGTACTTCAGCTCCACGCACGGCGCCCGCAAGGGCCTGGCCGATACGGCGCTGAAGACGTCCGACTCGGGGTATCTTACGCGCAAGCTTGCCGACGTGGCCCAGAACGTCATCGTCACCCAGCACGACTGCGGCACGCTCAACGGCATCACCAAGACCACGATCTACAAGGGCGAGAAGGTCGATGTGGAGCTCAAGGAGATGATCGTCGGGCGGACGGCCCGCGACACCATCCGGAATCCCATCACCGACGAGATCATCGTCGAGGAAAACCAGGTAATAACGCCCGAGATCGCCGACAAACTCAAGGAACTCAGACTGGAAAGCATCCGCGTGCGCAGCCCGCTGACGTGCGAGGCTCCGCGCGGGGTATGCGCGCTGTGCTACGGCAACGACATGTCAACCAATCAGCTGGTGGAAGAGGGCCTGGCGGTGGGCATCATCGCCGCCCAGTCCATCGGCGAGCCGGGCACGCAGCTCACCATGCGCACGTTCCACACGGGCGGCGTGGCGACGGGCGAGCTGCTGGTAAGCGAGATCAAGGCCGGTCAGCCCGGCACCATCAAACACGACGATATCAACGCCGTCGAGGTGAAGGATGAAGAGGGCGCGGTGCGGCTTGTGGCCCTCAAGCGCAACGGACAGATCGTCATCGTCGATGCCAAGGGACGCGAGCTCGAGAAACACCGCGTGCCTTACGGCGCGACGGTTCTCGTGCCCGACGGAGCGAAGGTCAAGGCCCGCGATCTGCTGGTGAGGTGGGATCCGCATATCACGCCCATCCTTGCCGAGAAAGACGGCGTGGTGAGATATGAAGATATCGAGCCCGGCGAGACGGTGCGCGTCGAGGAGGAGCGCAAGGGCACGGGCGGCAAGTTCGTGGTCATCGAACACAAGGGCGAGCGCCGTCCGCGCCTTAACATTGTCGGCGAGGACGGGAGGATACTCGATTATCACTACCTGCCTGCCAAGGCGCGCATAGAGGTGCAGGACGGCCAGCGCGTCTCGGCCGGACAGCTCATAGCCCGCCAGCCCCGCGAGGCCGCCGGCACGCAGGACATCACCGGCGGTCTGCCGCGCGTGACGGAAATATTCGAGGCGCGCAAGCCGAAAAATCCGGCCGTGCTGGCGGAGATTTCCGGCACCGTCGAACTGTCGAACGACCGGCGCAAGGGCAAGATGACGATCATCGTGCGGTCGAAGTCCGGCATGGAGCGCGAACATCACGTGCCCCAGGACAGGGAGATCCAGGTGCACGCCGGCGATTATGTCGAAGCCGGCGATCCGCTCATCCGCGGGCCGATCATCCCGCATGATATCCTGCGCATAAAGGGCGAAGAGGCGCTGCATCAGTATCTGCTTACGGAGGTGCAGAACGTCTATCGCGCGCAGGGCGTGAAGATAAACGACAAGCACATTGAAATAATCCTGGCGCAGATGCTGCGCAAGGTGCGCGTGGAGGACCCCGGCGACACCAGGTTCCTGCCCGGAGAGGTCGTCGATAAGTTCCGTTTCCGCCAGCACAACGAAATGCTCAGCCAGAGCGTCAGGATAGAAGACCCCGGCTCCAGCCAGTTCAAGGCCGGCGACATCGTATCGAAGGCGGAGTTCAAGGCGGCCGTGGAGGCCGCCGAGGCGGCCGGCAAGGCGCCGCCCAAGGCCCAGAAGAAACTCAAACCCGCGCGTGGCAAGACGCTGCTGCTGGGCATAACCAAGGCCAGCCTTCAGAGCGAATCGTTCATATCGGCAGCCAGCTTCCAGGAAACCACCAAGGTGCTGACCGAAGCGGCTCTGAGCGGCGCGGTGGACTACCTCGTTGGCCTGAAGGAGAACGTGATACTGGGGCACCTGATCCCCGCCGGCACGGGTTTCCCGCAGTATCTGAACATGAAGATCAAGCACCTCGCCCAGCCGCCGGAAGCGCCGGCCGAGACGCCCGCGCCGGTGGTGGAACCGATCGCGACACAGCGGCTCGTGCCGCAGGCGGGTGCCTGAAGGTGAAGCGATTTCCGCCGATACGCTTCAGGGCCGGCCCGGCGGTCTGCGCGCCGGACGCCGGCGCTGGTCAGCGCGCCAGAGCCGGCTGCGCGGCGGGGAGTTCCTCTTCGGCCTCGAGACGGCGGCGTGTGGGGTCTTCCACCCCCGCGGGCCACATGTGGAAGCCGCCCCTGTCGAAGCCCGGTATGTGCCACATGCCCCACAGCCACAAACCGTCGTTGTCGTTGCGGCCGTCGTATTCGACAAGATGCGCTCCGAGATAGTGTTTCAGAAGGAGCACCCGGCCGGTATCGCGCTCGTAAACGCCGCTGAAGACGAAATCGCCCACGCAGTCGGAGCCGCTGCCCTCCACCACGCCCTCGGCAAAAGTGAGCCGCAACTGCCGCATCCATTGTCTTCCGGGAAGACCGCGCTGAAGCCAGAAACCCTTCCACGGACCCGACGGAAAGCGCTCGTCGGTCTCCAGTCGCAGGGCGGAATCCCGCGCGGACTCGTCGCGGTAACGTGCCATCGCCGGTTCATTTTATCGCGCGCTGCCCGGGTGGTTTCCCTGTCGTGACAAACGCGGCAGGGGGGTCGAAACACGGCCTGCGGCGCTGTCCGGTCAGTATGCCGGTTTCCTGAGCACCGCTCCCGTATCGGCGCTGGTCACCATCGACGCATAGCGTGCCAGATAGCCATAGTCGATCTTGGGCGGAGGGCATTTCCACGCGGCGCGCCGGCGGGCGATCTCCGCATCGTCAACGCACAGCGTGAGCCGGCGTGCCGGGATGTCGATTTCGATGATGTCGCCCGGCTGTACAAGGGCGATCGGACCGCCGGCGGCGGCCTCGGGGCTGACATGCCCGATGCAGGCGCCGCGCGTGCCGCCGGAGAAACGCCCGTCGGTTATCAGCGCCACCGATTCGCCCAGCCCGCGGCCCATGATGTTGGCCGTGGGGGCCAGCATCTCCTGCATGCCCGGTCCCCCGCGCGGTCCTTCGTATCGGATGACCACTACCTGGCCGGCTTTGACCTTGTCGGCAAGGATTCCCGCCGCCGCCGATTCCTCGCTGTCGAAAATGACCGCCGGCCCGCGGAAGCGCAGCATGCCCGGCGCCACGCCGCCGGTCTTCACCACGGCTCCGGCGGGGGCCAGATTGCCGAACAGAATGGCCAGTCCTCCCTTATCGCTGTAAGCCCTGTCCAGCGGGCGGATGACCTCCGGGTCTTTCACCTGCGCCGACGCGATGTTTTCGCCGAGGGTTCGACCGGTGACGGTCATGCAGTCGAGATGCAGCGTGCCCGGTTTCTGCGCGATGGTCTTGAGGATGGCCGGAATACCGCCCGCACGGTCCACGTCCTCGATACGGTGCACGCCCGCCGGCGACACCTTGCATATGTGCGGCACGCGCTCGGCGATATCGTTCAGCCGCTTCAGATCGAACGGGCATTCCGCTTCCACCGCCACGGCCAGCGTGTGCAGCACGGTGTTGGTCGAGCCGCCCATGGCCATATCCAGGGCGAAAGCGTTCTCCAGCGATCTGGCGTTGATGATGTCGCGCGGACGGATGTTGCGTCTGACGAGTTCCATGATGGCCGCGCCGGCCGCGCGATACAGTTCGTCGCGGCGCGGATCAACCGCGAGGATCGTACCGTTCCCCGGCAGCGCCAGTCCCAGCGCCTCGCACAGGCAGTTCATGCTGTTGGCGGTGAACATGCCGGCACACGAACCGCATGTCGGGCACGCCAGCCGCTCTATTTCGGCGAGCTGCCGCTCGCTTAGTCTGCCGGCCGACACCTGCCCCACGCCCTCGAATACCGATATGAGGTCTATTACCCGCCCGTCGGGCAGGCGTCCAGCCTTCATCGGGCCGCCCGAAACGAAAACCGTCGGTATGTTCACGCGGGCGGCCGCCATCATCATCCCGGGGATGATCTTGTCGCAGTTCGGTATGCACACCATGCCGTCGAAACAATGTGCCCGCAGCATGGTCTCCACGCAGTCGGCTATGAGCTCGCGACTGGCCAGCGAATACTTCATTCCCGAGTGTCCCATGGCTATGCCGTCGTCCACTCCGATGGTGTTGAACTCGAAGGGCACTCCGCCGGCGTCGCGAATCGCCTGCCGCACCTTGCGCCCGACCTCGTCGAGGTGGGCGTGTCCGGGGATTATCTGCACGAACGAATTGCATACGGCGATGAACGGCTTGTCGAAATCCGCCTCGGACTGGATAACGCCGGTAGCGCGAAAAAGACTGCGGTGCGGGGCGCGGATAAGACCTTTCTTCACGGTGTCGCTGAGTGCCATGAACGTCGCTCCTGTTGGAAGAAAAACGTGCCCGCGCGCCAGTGCGGGCATCGGACATGATGCTACAACTACTCGGGCCGATGGGGAAGCGCTGTTTCACACTGCCGCATCGCGCGCCGGCTACTGCTGCGGCTTCTTTCCGGGGGGCACGTGATCCTTCTGGCTGCGTTGAGGCCGCCGGCCGTAGCGGGTTCCCTCGCCGGTATTGCCTGCCTTGAACCCGGCGCACAGCGGATTGCGCCGCCGGCTTTCGCCGTTGCCCGCGACCTTCACCAGCGCCGCATCCACGGGATGCCACCAGTGGCGTTTCACACCCATTTTCACGAGTCGCACTACGTCCTGCGGCGTATCGACCAGGCGGAATATGCACACGTCCTCGGGGTCGATGAAGCGCGGCACCAGCTGGCTCCTGAACCAGTCGATCAGCCCGCGCCAGTAGTACGACCCGTACAGAACTATGGGAAACGCCTCTATTTTGAGGGTCTGAACCAGCGTCAGAACTTCGACAAACTCATCCAGCGTGCCGTATCCGCCCGGGAAGCATACGAACGCCGAGGCATATTTCACGAACATCACCTTGCGGGCGTAAAAATAGTGGAAATCGAGCGTTATGGTCTGATACCTGTTGGCCTCCTGTTCCTGCGGCAGGGTGATGTTCAGACCGATGGACTGTCCCCCGGCCTCGAAGGCGCCCTTGTTGGCGGCTTCCATGATGCCCGGCCCGCCGCCCGTGATGATGGCAAACCCGGCTTCGGCGAGCATCCTGGCCGTCTGTTCGGCCGCCTTGTACTCGGGATGGTCCGGGGGAGTGCGGGCGGACCCGAAGATGGAAACCGCCTTGCCCACCTTGGCCATCGTCTCGAAACCCTCGACGAACTCGGCCATTATGCGGAACACACGCCAGCTGTCCTGAATGTCCATCGGAGTGCGTTTCGTCATCGAACATCACCTCCTGCCGGCGCCACGGCATCTGCGTATCCATCCGGCGTACCCGCAACAGGTTCCGTGGCGCAACAGCAGCCCGCCCGCAACACCGCCGGGACGGCAGACTGAGGCGGGCAGGTAAAGGATACTATCGGCTGAACGGTACCCGTTCATTGCCCGCTTCGTCCGATATCCCGCGAAAAGCGGTTTCCCTGTGCAAACTCGATTATGTTCACGACGCCCGGACGGTCCGGAACCGATGCCGCGGACGCCTGCCATTGCGCCACACTCGCACCGGATTCACGTCGGTCCTCCGGGTACCTGATCTTGCGGCGATGGAGACGGCTTCAGGCGCGCGTGTACCCACGCCGCCGGCCCCCACATGGCGTAGATAAGCGTTCCCAGCGCCACGGCATACTGGCGTGTGGCGGCCACCAGCAGCAGACATATCAGCGCCAGCACGAGGTGGCGCAAGGATCTGCGCCCGCGCAGATAACGGTTCACCAGATGAGGATATCTGAAACCGCTCACCATCAGCAGCCCGGTTGCCAGCAGCAGTATGGGAAGAACCATTACGCACCACCATGCCGCGCTGGCGGCCGCAGCACTGGTTTCGCCGCGCAGGAACAGATGCTGATGCATGAGTATGAAGGCAGCCACGGCGGCGGCGGCCCCGGGGCTGGGCAGCCCCAGAAAACTGTAGTGGTGCTGTTCGCCGTGCTGATTGCTCACGTTGAAGCGCGCCAGCCGTATGGCCGCACACGACATGTACAGCGCGCCAATCGCCCATACCGAACGCGTCAGCAGCAGCGGCTTCTGCACGAAGTCATGAAACAGCTGAAGTGCGACGAACGCCGGGGCCGCGCCGAAACTGATGACGTCGGCCAGACTGTCGAGCTGCCCCCCGAAATCGGTTGTATGGCGGGTGAAACGTGCCAGGCGTCCGTCCAGGGCGTCGAAGGCCATCGCCAGGAATATGAGCCATGCTGCAACCACGAACCGGTGCGCGGCGAAATAGCGTGTCAGCGGGTCGAGGCTGGCGCCGTCGTGTTCGACGGCCATGCCGGCCACGTAGATTGCGCCGAAGCCGCAGATGGCATTGGCAAGCGTGGCCAGCGACGGCAGCATGTGCACGGAACGGACCAGCACGCGGTGTCCGCGGTGGCGCAGCCTGTGCAGACGATTCGCGCGTGACTGCTCCTCAGTCGCGGCCTCAAGCAATGGATCTGGCATGGCGTGTATATTCTACATGACCGCAGGAGGGTCCGGCCAACGACGCTGGCGCCCGGCGTGCCCGCCCGGCGCCATCCGCCGCTGCGGCGGGGGCATATGGCATGTTGCAGGGCGCTGGCCGGGCGCGTCATGACGCCCTTCTATTTGCGTCCCTTGCCGTATTGCTTCTCCAGGCGTTTCTGTACTTCCGCAACGCGGTCCATAAGACGCGCCCACCAGCCGCGCCGCTCAGGCTTCGGCTCTTCGCCTTTGGCCAGTTGTTTCGCCACGCGCGTGGGCGGCGCATCGACGATTATCCGGCCGCCCCGCTCCAGTTCCTCCTGGCGCTTGATGTGGTCGCGCACGCGCTTGCTTTCCCAGATACCCAGCAGCGTGCTGGTGAGGATGTAGAGGTTCAGACCGCTGGGCCCAGAGTACAGCAGCAGCGGAAACAGCAGCGACATCCACTGCATCATCTTCTGCTGTTGCTGCTGTTCGGGCGTGGCCGCCGCGGGCTGGGGGGTCATCTTCTGCTGAAGCCAGAAAACGACGCCCATCATAATGGGCAGCACGTTGAGGGCGTCAACGTGAAGAAACAGCAGGCTGATGGCGTGTTTGGGGAAGTAGATCAGCCGGTCGGGCTGCGACAGGTCGTTTATCCAGGTCAGCCCCCAGAGAAACGACGCATGGCGCAGTTCGAATGTGCTCTGAAGGCTCGTCCACAGCGCTATCCAGATGGGCATCTGAAGCAGCATCGGCAGGCATCCGAGAACAGGGGTGAAGCCCTGCTGCTTGTAGAACTCCATCATCGCCTTGTTGAGCTCTTCCTTGTTGTCGCCGTATTTCTTCTTGATGCGCTCGATCTCGGGGGCCATCTTCGACATCTTGTGCATCGACACCTGCGACTTCTTGCTTACGGGATGAAGCAGCAGGCGCACGATTATCACCAGGGCGATGATGGCCAGACCCCAGTCGCGCAGGGCGAAATGGAAGATGCTGAGCATCCACACCAGCACGTCGATGAGCCACTGGAACGTGCAGAACGCGCACAGGCCGCCGGTCAGAACGAGCGTCCGGTTGTACGCCAGCGGAAATGCGCCGAAGTGCTCGTTGCCGACGATCTTCCGCTGTCTGGGTCCGAAGTATGCCTCCAGATCGAACGTTGCGCTGGCGGCGGCCGGCACCGGCAGCTCGGTGCTTTCGAATGTCAGCGATATGAAATGCTCTCCCGAAGGAGCATGGGCGGCCAGCGCGCGGACGGTAACATCCGCCAGTCCGACGCGCCGCCCGTCGCGCACCTCCGGACGCACCAGCGCCAGGAAATAGGCGCTCGTAACTCCCGCCCAGAGGAGCGGCTTGTCCTTATCGTCAAGGCTTGCCGGCGGTTTACCCGGTTCGTAACTTGACGCCCGCGTGTGTTCCACCGACACACTTCCGTCCCTGTTGTGGCCGACCACTATTTCGGGCACATCCTGAGCGCTCTCGTTCATCGTCAGGGGCCCGTTGAGCGTGAGCTTCACCGACAACGGCTGGCCCGTGCGGTTCTCGAGGCGGTGATGCACGGCGACCTCGTAGCCGGCGGTCCTGTCGGACGCCGGACGGATGCGGAACTCGCGTATGACGGTCAGCGGTCCGGCGCCTCCGGGCAGATACACATCCACCGCATAGCGCGCGGAGGACGCACTGGCCTCCTCGCGCCGCCAGGTTACATCCCACAGCGACGCCGACATGCCGTTGACGGTTATCGATCTTACCGCCATCGCCGCGGATGCCGATGGGTCCAGCCCGCCGTAGGGGGTCTGGAAGACGTACGGATCATCGCTGTTGACGACGCGGCGGAAGCGGTTGAGGGTTACCGAGGAAATGGCGGCTCCGCGCGGGTCGATGGTCAGCGCAAGGGGGTATTGCGCCCGTCCTTTCGGGTCGAATGCGCTGTGCCCGAGCGCAGCAGGCATCGGATCGCCGCCTGCAACGCGCAGCTGGCCCCGCGGCGCCGTCGCCGGTTGCGACGCGGCGACCATCACCGGCTGCGCCGGGGCGCTCGACGGCGCGCTGCCGGCAGGGGCGGTGGTGCCTTGCGAGGTCTGTTGTGAGGGATGTTCATACCATTCCGGATGCAGTCGCTGGAGCAGGATGTTGATGTACGACCACACCAGCACCACCACCATCGACAGCACGATCACGATTACGAGTCGTTTGTTGTCCATGGACGGGACCGGGCGACGCTGTTACTTGCCTTCACGAAGCCGATTGCCCAGAAAGTCGTCGAGGGCATCTATGGCCGCGACCTTCTCGATCGTCCGCTCCACCTCGTACGGCACGCGCACGAACTCCACGACGCTGCCGTCGAAAACCACGAAACTGCTTCGGGGGTTCTTGTCGCGGGGTTGTCCCACGCTGCCCACGTTGATGATGGCTTTTTCGTCGGTGAGCTCGAAGCGGCCGTCGATTTCGTCGGGGCTGTAGAAATCAGGACCCTCAAGGAAAACGCCCGGCACGTGCGTGTGTCCCACGAAACAGAGCCGGTCGAACTTTTCGAAGACGCTGACGAACTTGGCGGGGTTGGTGTAGATATCGTCGGGGAAAATGTACTCGTTTATCGGCCTGCGCGGGGAGGCATGAACGGCCACGAACCCTTCGCCGCGGTAGCGCACCGGCAGGCTTCCGAGAAACCGCCAGCGGCGGGTGCGGCGCTCCGCGTCGCTGTCGTTTTCGAGGCATTCGCGCGTCCAGTATGACGCCCGCTCGGCCCCCGTATTGAAATTGTACGGCTCGTAAAGCACAGCGAAGTCGTGATTTCCCATCAGGGTCACGGCGCACCGCGCCATAACCAGATCAAGACATTCCAGCGGATTCGGACCATACCCCACCACGTCCCCGAGGCAGATGATCTGCCTTATCCCCCGGCGGTCGATTTCCTCCATGACGGCCGTCAGGGCTTCGATGTTCGAGTGAATGTCGCTTATGAACGCGATCATACTTCGGAATCGCTGATGGTAAGGAGCAACGCGAGGGGCGTCAAATCCGGCCGATGTCGGACCGCCGCGCGCCGCGCCGCCGCGCCTTGTGCCGCAGCGCCGGGGCACTAACGGCTCAATCTCCGCCGCTCCGCCGCTTGCGGCACGGACGGCGGCCACATCAGACGATCACCTGACGGGCCGCACGCTTTCGACCTCCAGCCGATAGATGCTCAGTATCTGCGCACCCTCCCGCTGCACGCCGACGTGAAGTATGCCGATCACGCGCACCGGCCCGTCATAAAACTCAACCTTTCTTCCGCGCGGAACGGTGCATTTCACGAAATGCTGTATCTGCGGCACGCCCACGAAACAGCATTTCTGGATGGAATAACACAATTCAAAATCCGCCGGCCTGCCCGCGGCCGCGCGCCCGGAAAACATCTCTCCGACAAGCATCACGCGCCGGCCATCGAGCTGTCTGAACCGCTGGGGGATGTCTTCATCGGCTCCGTTCACCTGATCGAAGCTGAAGTCGCTCATGGCCTTCAGGTCCACCTCGACGTACTCGCCGCGATCGACGATGCCGTGAGTCAGCGCCGTGCGCAGGAACCAGTACAGCGGATAGCCGAGCAGAATCCCCACCACGCCCAGCAGCACCACCAGGCGATAGTTTATACGCCGCGACAAAGCGATGGTCGCTGTCGTTTCCATGGCTGCACGCGCTCAAGTTCGCCGCAGCGCCGGGCGCCGCCGGAACGTTCCGCCCGTCGTCTGCAAAAGGGCTTCATCTAACGCTGGCGGCGGCGTTCCGGGGCATGGGGCCCACCACAGGCCGCCCGGGTTCCATCATCCCGCCGCCAGATGCACCGCGACAGGCGTTGCGTAGGCCTTCATGGCCGGTACCAGTCCGGCCAGCAGCGCCAGCGCGACTACGCCAACCAAGTATAGTATTTCCCCCGGGCCGACGGCCAGCCAGGGAATACCCTCGCCCAGCACATACTTGAGATACGCCGACGCTCCCGCTCCCAGAGCATGGCCGGCGATCCAGCCGGCCAGAGCGCCGGCCGCACCCACCAGCGCCGCCTCGAGACACACCATCGTGACTATCCTCGTGCGGGTCGCGCCCAGTGCGCGGAGAATCGCTATCTCCCTGCGCCGCGCGGCGATGGAGTTGTAAATGCTAACCATTATCGAGACGGCCGCCACGACCGTCACCAGCACCGACACCATCAGCACCATGTCGCTGCTGCCCTTGAGAAACGTGTTGAAGAACGCCCGCATCTCCGTCCCGGGGCTGACGGCCATTGCCACCGGCCCGTTGTTTACAGCCCATATCACGCCCATTGGCGAGGTCTTCAGACGCACCAGCATCGCTGAAATCCGCCATTCGCTGCGGGGCCGGTTGCAGGTTATCGTGCCGTCGGGGTTCTTAGTGTAGGCGGCGTGCTCATGTTTCGCATGATCGTGTTCCGCGTGCTGGTGCGGGGCAGTGCTGACGTTCTTCTGTCCGTGCGGGTCGGCGGGGTGTTCCTGATGGTTATGCTGTCCGCGGCCTTCGGACAGTTCGGCGATGTCCTTCAGCCCCTGCGCATGGTCGGGTATCGACAGAAACGGCTCGAGCGGAACGAATATGACCCTGTCGTTGGCGGTGTATGTGGGTTTCAGAATCCCCACGACCTGCCAGGTCTCTTCGTGTTCCTCGCGGTGCGCCGCCGGCTCGGCCGTTCCGTGCGTGCCTTTGAACATCGAACCGATGCGCAAGGCCGTGCGGCGGGCTACCTCATGCCCTATCACAGCCTCGAATCGGCGGGGATGGAAAACTCTGCCCTCGGCCAGCTCGAATGATCTGTCCACGCGATATTGCGGCCTGCTGTCCGCCGGCAGGGTCTGACCGGCGTCGTCCACGCCCAGCATTGCCGGCGATGTGCCGACTATGCGGTAACCCTCGTAGTTGTCTCCCACCGCGACTGGCACTTTCCACGCTACCACCCCGTGAAACTGTTCGGGCAGATTCCGCGGGAACTCCTCGTAGAAGTGGTACGGTATCGTTCCCTGAGCCTCCGCCAGGTGGTATGCCGTGTTAAGTACGAGCTGAAGCTTGTTGCCCTTCGGCCCGATGATCAGGTCGTAGCCGAAGTCCGTCTGGCGGAACAGCCCTCCGCCCTCGCGCTGGAATATCAGTATCGCCACCGCCAGCGCCGTGCCCAGCATGACCGACAGCATCGTCATCCATGTGGACAGCGCCCGCTGGCGCATCTGCTTGAGTATTATTTCGAACAGTGACATGGCACACGCTCATGCATTGTGCGGCGCGGATCGCCGCGGCCCTTCCGGCGGAGATTATAGCTATCCGCCATCCCCGATGCGTCACGTCGGGGCGGCAGCGCCGCAGCATTCGCGGGCCAGACGCGTGAAAACTTCGCCGCGCTCCTCGAAGTTGCGGAACTGGCCGTAGCTTGCGCAGCCCGGACTCAGAAGAACCACGTCGCCCTCCTGGGCTATCTGGCGGGCCATTTTCATCGCTGTCGGCAGGTCGCCGCAGCGATATACGGCCGCTGCTCCAACGCCGGCCGACTGCTCCATCATGCCGGCGATAACCTCGCCTGTGGCTCCGATGCACAGGGCGGCCTTGGCCCGTTCCACAAGGGCGTTGCACAGCGGTTTGAGATCCAGCTTCTTGTCGTAACCGCCCACGATCTGGATCACACGCCTTGGCGGAAACGACTCCAGCGCGGCGATCGCTGCTTCGGGGATCGTTGCGATGGAGTCGTTGTAGAACTTCACGCCTCCGTGCTCGTGAACGAGCTGAAGCCGGTGCGGCAGGCCGGTAAAGTCCGTTACGGCCTCCTGGGCCTCGTCCCACGAGATACCCATCGCCTGCGCCGCCGCAAACGCCGCCTGGGCGTTGAGCTGGTTATGATCGCCCATCAACTTCAGGGCAAACGGCCGCCTGCCCGCCAGCCCGTAAGCCACCACCCGCGCCCGTGTCGCTGCGCAGAACTCCGCGAACAGCGGGCAGGACTCGTGGAGAACGGCCACATCCTCCGGCTTCTGAAAGCGGACAATGTTCTTCTTGACCTCGTAATATCCCTTTTCCGTGAGGTGACGGTCGAGATGATCGGGGGCAAGTCGCGTGACCACCGCGACATGCGGCGACCATTGCGCCTCGGCCAGATATTCCAGCATGAAACTCGATACTTCCAGCACCACAAGATGCTCGGGCCTGATGGCGGGAATATCTGACAGCAGCGATCTGCCCATATTTCCGCCCAGCCACGTGGTGTATCTGCGCTGGAGCATCAGGTTCAGCAGCGTCGTCGTGGTGCTCTTGCCCTTGGTGCCCGTGACGGCCAGCACCGGCGCCGTGCAGCGCTCCAGAAACAGCCGTATTTCTGTCGTCACCGGTATGCCGTGCTGGCGGGCCAGCGACAGGAACCTGTCGCCCGGCGGCACGGCCGGCGACGCCACGATCATGTCCGCCGAGATGAAGTCCTCCTCGCGATGTTCTCCCAGGCGGTATTCGATGGGGAGCGACGCCAGCTGTTTGCGCGATTCCTCAAGCGCCTCGGGGCTGGCGCGGTCGGTCACAAGAACGCTTGCCCCCTGTTCGACGAGCCACCGGCTGACCGCTATGCCCCCGCCGAACTTTCCCAGCCCCATCACCACCACACGCTTGCCGGCAAATCCTTCCATGGCATCTCCGTGGCAATCCATCAGGCGATCGGCACCGCGAAGTATAAACGCGCGCGCCGGCCGCGGGAAGCGGCGTGCGCGTGCACGAAGCCGGCCGGTTGCCGCCGCGCACTTGTCAGAACGGCGCGGCTCCGGTTTACTATGCACCAGCGGCATCCCGCCGCGAGTAACAGCATTCGAGGTGTGCGCATGCGCAAATCAGCATGGATCGGCGCGATGGTGGTGATGTTGGTGCTGGCGGGCTGCCGCCGGCAGGCCGTGGATGAAACTGACGGCGCTGCTTCGCTGCCGCCGCCTCCGCAGCCGATGAGCGATCAGGAACGCGCCCGGATAGCCGTCATGACTCCCGGCGCGATAGTCGGGCGCATCGTGGCCGTGACGACCGCCCATCGCATGGTCGCCGTGGGCGACGTTTCCGCCCCGGGCATACGCGAAGGCGATGCGTTCGTGCTCATGGGCGCCGAAGGGGTTCTGGGAACTGCCGTCGTTGTTTCCACCGACAGGAAAACTCTTTACCTGCGCTATGAGCAGGTGACGCGCGATCCGATCGTCGGAGACCTGGCTTTGCGGTTTCCATGATGGCGGCCGGTCCGGCCTGTGACTATGGCGGCGCAAGACCCTGTTTCGGAACAACCCGTCGGCGGCGCCGTCCCCTCGCGCAGCCGGCTCATACTCGCCAGCGCCTCGCCGCGCCGGGCCGCGCTCCTGCGCGAATGGCACTATGATTTCATCGTGGTGCCTGCCGGAATAGACGAGGAATCCTGCCCCGCGGGCATGCCGCCGATAGAGCAGGCACGCTGGTTGTCGTTCCGCAAGGCCCAGCATGTGGCACAGACCCATCCGGCCGACGTGGTGCTCGGCGCCGACACCGTAGTGGCTTTCGGAGATCAGTCGCTGGGCAAGCCCGCCGACGCAGAGGATGCCCGGCGCATGCTCGCGCTGCTCTCGGGCACGACGCACATCGTCATAACCGGCGTAACGGTCATCTGCCGCGAAACGGGTTTCACCGACAGCGCCGCCGTGATGTCGGCCGTGCGCATGCGCGCTCTGTCGCCGCAGGAGATAGATGCCTATGTGGCCAGCGGCCGCTGGCAGGGCAAGGCCGGCGCTTACGGCATACAGGATGACGACCCCTTCGTCGTCCGCGTTTCCGGCAGCCACACCAACATAGTCGGGTTGCCCATGGAAACGGTCTGTCGCATGCTCGAAAAAGCGGGCATACTGCCGCAGCGCCCCGTCGCCATCGCCGACGGGGGCGCGCCGCAGCCCGACGAAAAGCAGCCGGCGGACCTGCCGGAGGCCGGATCATGATGCTGGCGGCGGTGTTCTCTCTTCTGGTGGCCGCGGCCGGATGGCACTATATGTTCTATTCCCGGGCGGCCGGGCGGCTTGCCGGCGTGGAGGATGAGCAGACCAACTGGCTGCGCATAGTGTTGCGCCGCATCGGCGGGGCGGCAATGCTCCTGCTGGCGGTGTGTTTTTTCGGCCTGTGCGCCGCTCTCGAGGCCGGGCGCAACCGGACGACGATAATGGTCCTGGGGCTGACCGTTCTGATGCTCTTGGGTGCGGTGCTGCTTCTGGGTGTGCTCGACGTACGATTGACATGGAAACTGCGCCGCCCGCGAAAACCAGATTCGTGAGAAGGCTTCTGCTCATCGTCGCGCCGGCAATCGTCGTCGCGGCAGTCGTCGTCGATCCGCGCGCCGCGTGCAGACGCGCCGGCAGCCCGGCGACCGCGCCGGCAGGACCGGTGAACATGAACTTGCGAGAGGTCGTCATGACGCTGGGGGCTCGTCGGTTTACGCTCGAGGTCGCCGAAACCGACGAGCAGCGCCGCATAGGTCTGATGAACCGCCCGTCGCTTCCGCGCGACCGGGGCATGCTGTTCGTCTTCGATCGGGAAGAGGTGCAGTCCTTCTGGATGAAGAACACGCACATTCCGCTCGACATAATCTTCGTCGATGCCGGCGGGCGCGTGGTTGACATCCAGCCGATGAGGCCGCGCGATCTCGCGACGGTGTGGAGCAGTGCGCCCGCGCAGTACGCCATCGAAGTCAACCGCGGCGCGGCGGCCGAGGCCGGCGTCAAGGTGGGCGATGTGCTGGAGATTCCCGCAGCGGTAAAGCCTTCGGGCGGCCGGCGCACTCCGGCTCGATAAAGCGCCTTTACGCGCCAGAGGCAGCATCTGCTCGTGAGCTCAGTCGCCGCTGAGCGCCGGCGCCACGACGCGCGCCACGAATGCCCGCGAGAGGGCGCCGAAATGGCCGCCGCCGTGCCCGAGGTCGTTCCACTGCTCGCGGTAGCCATGCTGGAAAACCCGCGAACGGAGTTCGGGCGTAAGCTGTCCGAGCGTTACGAAACCGCTGTTGCCGGCGGCCGGTGTGCGCACGTTGTCGTACGTGCCGAAGGTGCCCGTGCGCCAGTGGAGCCAGAGCCTGTCGCGCTCGCTGTAGAACACGTGCATGCGTCCGCGCACCTGCCGCAGCGCCGCATCCAGGTCGTATCCCGGCGAAACCGACGGCGCCAGCAGCACCACGGAATCTATCCCCGCGTCTTCCTTCAACCGTCCGAGCGCGCCCAGCACCACGCCGCATCCGGCGCTGTGAGCGATGATCCCGATGTGTCCGGCCGGATTCGCCTGGCGCCACTGTGCGATCTGCCGCGCAAGGCGCCGTTCGGCGCTGTCATGGATTGTGCGGTCCTGAAGATTCAACACAAAAAGCGGCGGCGGGGCGCCCCATTCGAAAACGACTATGGGTGCCGTTATCGCAGCGTCGCGCAAACCTTCGCGGATCTGCTCGGTGCCGGCCAGCGATCCGCCTGCTCCGGGCACGATGACGACAACATCGACGTGCCGCGCGATTGACGCGCCGCAGCCGGCAATGGCGATGGAGATTGCTCCTCCGACCAGAATGCACGCGATTCGCCGCCGCATCATCACTGCTGTCGCGCTGCCCGTCATACTCCACCGCACGCCGGCTGGTATCGCCGGCGCAAGCCGCCTGATGGCCGAAGGACGGCGGCCGATGATCCGCCGATAACGGCCGACGCGCCGATTCTAGCGGCAGTTCCGCGGTCGCCCAACGGCCGGCACAACCGGCCGGAGTGCAGCTTCTCCTGACAGTCACCCGCTGCGGCGTCGTGTGCGGGCACGACGCAGCGCGACGACGAGCCTGCTGCATCGCGCGTTTGCCGCTGTTTGTCGGCGATCCCGCGCGCGTGACTGCCTATTCCCCGCTGGCGCCGGGATCCTGTGCCGACGGGGCCGCGTGCAGAGGCGAAGAGGGTGTGCGGAACGTAACTGCAATGTACTGCCGTGCCTGCTCGCGCACCGCGGCAATGTTAAGGTTGCGTCCGGGGCAGTCCGTGGGTTTCGTGTCGCAGTGTCCGAGAACGCGGTCGGGCGGAATCCCGTACGTGTGCATCAGATAAGCGCAGAGTCTCACGAGCGAGCGCATCTGGGCCGCCGTCGGCCGGCCTTTTTCAAAGTCGCCGACCAGGCATATGCCTATGCCGAAATCGTTGTACCGATTGTCCGGGGTCTTGGCGTGGGCTCCCCATTTCTGTTTTTTCCATCGCGAGCCGACTTCTATTTCCCCGTCCGCGCTCAGAGTGCCGTTGCCGATGACGAAGTGATAACCCAGTTCATCCCACCCGCGCAACCTGTGGTCGCGATCGAAGCTGGCTGCGCAGCCCCGCGCGGTGGCGCTGTGGTGGATAATTATCCATTGCCATCGGTTGGGCGTTCCCTGAGGAATCCAGTCGGGCGGCACGACCATCGGTCGCGGGACGGCGGTAGCCGAGCGTGCCGGACGCGGCTTGTTCGCCTCGGGCGGCAGGGGCACATGTGCGGCTCCGCTGCTGTCGCACACCGGAGCGGCCAGCGTCGGCGGCGCCAGCGACGATAAATCATCGGTCGGCGACGTGTGGCCGCAACCAGCCAGCAATATCAACCACAAAACGAGGACGACTGAGAACAACAGGCGTGAAAGTCCGGCCATCCGTGGCTCCCTGTGTACCGGCGAAATTGCGCTACTCGCGCCGGTCCCTGTTCACATCTGGCGGCCAGTGTAGCAGAGCCCGCGCGGCCTTGTCCAGCCCCCTGCGCCGACCAGCCGCCAGTTCATCGCAAAGTTGGAAAAGTCATGACTATGGCACAAAATGGCTTACGAGATACGAGATGCGAAGAACTTGCTCAAGCGCCCGAATCCGGCGGGAAACCGCTGGACAATGGCTGCATCTGTGGTATATCGAAATCAGGTGAAAGTACCGGAGCGATGAGCTCGGGGTACCAGTTTGGCGTTGTCGGAGCGCCGGGCGCAACTCACGTAACTTGTTGCCAGCTCGGGCGATGCAACGAGTAGCGCAGGCATCTGCGAGAGGGAAAACGAGCAAGTGCCAGCATCTCTGAGGCGATCACATTTTGACCATGCTCTTATGCGGCCCGCCCGCATGGCAGCCGAGGAGGCCGAGGGTGTCGCCGCGATGTTCGCTTTGTTGTCGCAAAGCTTTGGCAGACAGAATCTTACCGCGTTGGAGGTCACGTCATGACGCAGTTCCACACCAACAAGATTGATGGTCGATATCCCGCGTCAGCCGCTGCAAACCGCAGGCGGAAGCGCGCCGCCGTGCTCGCCGCAGCGGTAGCCGGCATAAGCCTCTGGGCCGGACGCGCGCCCGCCGAGGATTACTTCTGGCAGGGCACCGCCCCCAACCCGGGCAACTGGTCAACCGCATCGAACTGGTACTCCACGGGCACTCCGCCCCCCAACAACACGGCCGACACAGCCATCTTCGGCGACGCCACGCGATTCGGCGACGTCAACGGCGCTGTTACGGTAACCCTCGATGGCAACTACGACATCGGCGCCCTGACGTTCCTTGATACCGATACCGGCACCGCCGGCCAGTGGAATCTCCTGGCTCTGACGCCGGGTTCTCCTGAAAGGCTGACCTTCGACGTAACCAATCCCGGCATCGTCACCGTCACCGACACGACCGCCACGCTCAATATTGACGTGCGCGCCTGGGGCGGCTTCACGAAGGCCGGCAACGGTACTCTCATCCTCGACACGGCAACGAAAGTTGACATTGGCTGGAACTGGGGCGTGACGTTCAATGTTACCGGCGGCACCGTCAAGTTCATGGCCGACAATCAGATACTGAGCGGCCGGGCTGTGGCCGTCGGTTCCGGCGCGGTGTTCGACGTAAATGGCACGACCCAGACCATTAACTCGCTGACGATGACCGGCGGTCAGGTCATTGACAGCAGCGCTGGCGGTACCGGCGTGCTTCAGTATGCCGGCGGGTATTCAGATCTGATCGTCTCGAGCGGCTCGGCCACCATTGATGTTCGCGTGGAAGCGCCCGGCGGGATAGAGAAAACCGGCGCCGGCGAACTGATCCTCGGGCCCAACGGAAGAATCAACGCGCCCAACCAGTTTGTGGGCATCCGGGCCGGCACGCTCACCATCAGCGCCGATCCCATGGTGGACCCCAGCTCCATCCTGGTGATCGGCTCGACCAACCAGTGGGCTCCGTCGGCAACGCTGAAATACACCTCCGCCGCTCCTGTCACGCTTGCCAGCGTGCGCGATTTCATGGCCAACGATTCGACCGCCGGACCTGACCGTCGCGGGTCGGTGTTCGACATCGTCAACAGCGCCGCGGTGGTGGAAATCCCGAATGCGGTAAACACCGGCTCGGGCGCTCCTCTCACGAACATAACCGATCTGGTTGCATTGACGAAAACCGGTCCGGGCAAGCTGTTCCTCAATCCGACGACCGCCACCGGCGCCACCGGCGCCAACCTGTTCGTGGGCAATGTGCGCATCGAGGAAGGCGTGCTGGAAGTGCGCTCCATGCAGGCCCTGGGCGATGGCTTCAACGCCATCATATTCGACGCCAAGACCAGCAATCCCGCCACATTACGCCTGCTCAATCCGCTTCTTGACACCGTGCCGCCCGATCCCCCGGGCCTTCAGGAAGTTGACTGGGCGTTCAACCCCGGCGTGGCCGGCGCAGGCGACAACCCCAACAGCGGTTGGCGGCGCTTCATCTTCGACACTGGCGGCGGCACGCTCGACATACAGGCTTACGCGCTTCAGATCAACAACGGTCCCGACGTAAACGTCGGCACCGTTCCGCCGACCCCTCCCCAGTTGCAGGGCAGCGGCCCGATGATCAAGACCGGTCCCGGGCGGCTGTGGCTCGGTCATCCCCAGCAGGGCTACGAAACCAGTTACACCGGCCTGTTGACCATCAAGGAAGGCGAAGTGCGCCTCGATCATCCCGCAGGCGCGGGCCAGACCACCAACACCATCACGGTCGAGGGCGGTATCCTCACCAGCAACACCGGCAACGTCGGCACGTACATCGGCGTGCCGTATCCGATACTGCTCAAGGGCGGCACCATCGGCAGCGTCGGCGCCGACCGCGAGTTCAGCGGCCCGATCACCATAGACAGCGGCTCGTCGTGGACCTTCGAGTCCACCGACTGGGAAGCGCTGCATCCGCCGCTGCTGCCCATGCCCGGCGGCACCCCGGGCGTGCCGCAGGTCATCGAGCGTGTAACCACCCTCAGCGGCGTGGTCACCGACAACGGCCGCCCGGCAACCATCACCGGCAGCGACGGCAACGTGACCGGCGGACTGTTCCTCACCAACATGTCCAACAGCATCACCGGCACGTGGACGGTGCGCAAGGGCGGCGGTCTGCACGTGGCCTTCGACGGCATCAGCAGCTACAGCATACCCGCCTCGCAGATCCAGCTCGACACCACCACCGGCACTTCGACTTACGGGCCGATACTCGGTTTGCGCGCCGACAACGATGCCGACTTCAGCGCGTATCTCGCCGGCCTGCCCGCGTGGGATAACACGAAGAACTACGGCTACTACGTCGGACCGGTAACCACCGCGGCGAACAAGACCATAAGCATCGGCGCGCTCAGTCTGGGCAACCAGATCTTCAGCGTCGGCGGAAAGGCCGGCTATGCGCTGGCTCCGGCCAGCATCACGCTCACCGCTGATACCGAGTTCCACATCGTCGGCGCCAATCTCAAGGTTGACTACAGCACATTCAACTACGGCACGAATGCCGTGACTGTCTCGGGCGGCGGCGAGGGCAAGATGCTCCTCACCGGCGCGGCGGCCCATGACTGGAGCTTCCCCACGTTGAACGTCAACGGTGCCAGCATCCGTCCCGACCCCGACCACACGCTGCGCGCCGACAACCTGTCGTTCGGCGGGGGCGAGGTGCTTCTGGCGGCCGGCGACGGCATCACCGCCGGCGCCGTGCTGAAGATAGACGCCTCCACCGCCGTCACGGGCACCGGCGGCAAAATCACCGCCGAAGCCGGCACAAGCAGGGGCTATGTTGACCTCACCGGCGGCGCCCGCACCTTAACCATCAACGCCGCCGTTCCGGCCACCGAACTCCATATCGACGCCGAGATCAGAAACGGCAGCCTCGTCAAGGCCGGCGACGGCGTCGTGCGCCTCTCCGGGGACAACGCAAATCTCACTTCCGTCACCATCAACAACGGCATTCTCGTCGCGGTGCGCGACGAGGCTCATCCCACAGGCAATGCCACCACTCTGGGCACCGGACCGGTAACGCTCAACGCCGGCGGCACGCTCCAGCTCGGCCTGCGTCTGGTTCAGGCACCGGGGCTGTGGGAAGGCATGGTCAGCGGGGCGTTCAACACCACCACTCCCAATCCCAACACGCGCATCGTCCAGCTGCCCGTGGCGGGCATGCAGCACAACGGGCAGAATGCCGCGTATGGGGCCGAAGCGCGATGGACGGCTAACAACATCACGTGGGTGTACACAGGCCAGTTCTACGACGCCGACGGCATCGTGAGTTTCGCCGAGAACATCGACGACAGCGTGCTGCTGGTCATCGACGGCGTCGTGCGCCTCAACAACGGCGCGTGGAACGTCCCGACGAGCACGGGCGTGCTGAACATCGGCATGGGCGCCATGGGCGATGGCTGGCATGATTTCGAAGTACGCTTCGGCAACGGCACCGGCGGCGCCGGGGCCGTCAGCGCCGGCGGCACCAACTGGGCCACGACCCAAACCGTTCCAGGCATCACCTGGGCGCCGATACTCAAGGGCTTCGGCATAGCGCCCGACGGAACAACGAGCCTCGACGGCGCGCAGTACCAGGTTCCCGCCAATACGTGGACGGGTTCAGAGTGGGTTGCGTCTCTGTTCCGCGTGGTCACATTCGGTCAGCCCTTCGAGGCGGCCAACAACGTCATCGTCAACGGCGACAGCACGATCGACATCTCCTCGCATCGCATCGGCGATCTCGTGAAACTCGGCGAACTCACGCGCTCGGTGGGCAACACTCTCACGGTGACCGGTCCCGGGCGCTCTCTGAGTTTCACCGCCACTCACCTTACCGGCAGCGACAACACCATAACCTTCGCCGGCGACGGCGACCTGCGCCTCGGCGTTGTCGATGACGGCTCGGGCACGAATCTGGTGTTGTCGATACTCAGCACCGGCTCCGTAACGTTCGACGGCTATGCCGGCGTAAACGACCTCAGCGACACCACGATCAACGTCGGGGCCGGCGGCCGCGTAATCACGCTCAACAACGCCACGGGCACCAGCCCGCTCGACGGCAAGACCATCAACATCGTCGGCGCCGGCGGCACGCTGCGCATCACCAGCGTCGAGGCCGGCGCTCCGGCGTTCAACACCGGCCTGAATCTCACCGCCAATGGCGCGCTGGAGCACGGCGGCCCGAATACCGACACTCTCTCCGGTTCGATCGCCCTCAACGGCAACACCCTCACTCTGCGCCCGCTGGCCGGCACCATGATCGTTTCCGGCAACATCGCCGGCGGTCCTGTGGTGCACGAGGGCGCGGGCACCACGCGCCTGACCGGCCTGCACACCGGCGGCGACGTGACCGTCAACAGCGGCACGCTCCGCCTCGGCAACCACGAGCGCTTCGAATCCACGCGCACGCTGTTCGTCAACGGCGGCACGTTCGACACGGCCGGCTTTAATCAGACCTTCGAGCAGATAACGATGACCGGCGGCACCATCGACAACTCCGCGCCGGGCTTCACCTATCTCAAACTCCGCGCCGGCGGAACCGGCGGCATCACGTATTCAGGCGGCGCCACTACCGCCTATATCAGGGGCGATGTCGATCTGGGCGGCGTCGTCCGCAATGTGGTCGTCAATCACACCGTCGCCACGCCGGTCGATCTGCACATCGCCGCCAATCTCCACAACGGCGGCATCAACGTCACCGGCGGCGGCACGATGGTGCTGGGCGGCGCCAGCACTTATTCCCAGGGCACGACCATCGTGAACTCCACCGTCATACTCGACGGCTCCACCAGCGCCCTGGGCACAGGTTCCATCACGCTGGACAATGCCACATTGCGCCTGGGCGCCGGGCTCCCCGGCAGGCTCGCCGGGCGCTACTGGCAGGATAACACTCTCAGCACCACCGATTTCGCCACCCTCGCCGCCCTCAATGCGGCGTATCCCCTGAGCGGCGCCGGGCCCAACGGCGCGCCCATCGTGGGACCGAAGTTCGTCAGCAGCGTCACGGTCTTCGATTTCAACAACGGCTTCAGCACCACCACCAACCCGTTCCGCTTCGAAGACCCGGCTCTCACCTTCGCCGACTACATCGTTGCGCGCTGGGACGCGAATATAAAGATCGACGTAGCGGGCACTTACACCTTCTACACCGACAGCGACGATTGCAGCATGCTCTACATTGACGGCGCCGTGGTGGTTGACAACAACGGCAACCACTCGCGCCAGGAGCGCAGCGGAACCGTCGCGCTGTCGGCAGGCATGCACAACATCACTATCGCATACTACGAAAACACCGGCAACGCCGGCATCATCGCCAGCTGGGCCGGACCGACCTTCTCCAAGACCACCATCCCCATCAGCGTCTTCTGGGACAGCCCCTATCTGGCTCCGTCGGGCTTCGCCACGCGGCACCCGGTCAACGTCGTGACCAGCTCGCTGATCGATGCCTCGGCCGGCGCAGTCGGCACCAACTATGAACTGGGGCCGCTGACGATGGCCGACGGTCAGACGCTCACCTTCAATGGCAGCGGCGTAAATCTGAAGTTCCTCAGCACGTCGCCGGGCGAGGGCACGACCACATTCGCGGGAACCGGCAACATCTTCCTCGGAAGGATACTCAACGCCAACAGCCTGCCGGCCAGGACCATTTCCGTGGCCGGGCCGGGCGCGGTGGCGTTCGACAATTCCACCGGCGACCCCAACGAACTGGACAATCTGAACATCACGGTTCAGGCCGGCGCCAAGCTCTGGCTGGTCGGCAGCGATGCGCCGGGCGCCTTCAACCCCACTGCCCGCGACGCCACTCAGACGGTGGGCCGTCCGCTGGAGTTCCAGAGCGGCGCCACTCTGCGCATAAGCAGCGTTGATACCGACAGCAATCCGTCCAACGGCATGACCTTCGTCAACCCGCTGACGCTCCTGGGAGACCTCAATCTGGAGCACACCAGCAATACGGTTGATACCTTCGGCGACTCCACGTACGGCATAGCCCTGCCGTCGTGGCGCGTGCTGTCGGCCAACATCGCCGCCGGCACGCTGAACATCGCCGGCGCCATCACCAACCCCGACGGCGGCAAGCTGGTTATGACCGGCGGCGCGGGCGTACTGAGGCTCAGCGGTTCGCAGGACAATACGCTGCCGCTCGAAACCGAAGTGAACGGCGGCACGCTGGCATTGGCCAAGACCGGTGGAGCACGCGCCATCGGCGACGTGCTCATAAAGACCGGCGGCACCGTCCGGCTCGAAGGCGATGAGCAGCTCAAGCCGCTGATTTCCGGCTCGCCCGTCACCATCAAGGTTGAGGGCGGTACGTTCAATACCAACGGCTACACGCAGACCATCAGCCATCTGCGCATGACCCGCGGCACCATCGCCGCCGGCAGTCCCGTCCGCGGCACGCTGAATCTCGCCGACCCGTCGCCCGGCGAGCCCAGCATCTACGTCGCATCCACCAGCAGCACCGTGGGCGCTGTCATCAGGAGCAATATCGCTCTCAACGGTATCCGCACGTTTGCCGTCCACGACGGCACGCCCGGTGAAGACCTGCGCATCGAGGGTGCTATCTACGACGGCGCCATCATCAAGCAGGGCGCCGGCACCATGGTGCTCACCAACGAAAGCCCCGGACAGTTCGACGGCGGACTGGTGCTCGAAACGGCCGGCGACGTCAACACCGTGAAGGTCGTCGCCGCCGCCAACGCCCTGGGAACCGGGCCGGTCACGCTCAACGAGTACACGAAACTCGCCTTCCCCGGGAAGTTCGGTTTCACCGGCGGCCTGATCGAAGGCCGCATCGCCGCGGTCAACGACTGGACCACGCCCAACCCAGGCAGCACGCGCGTTCTGGAAGCCGTCAAGGGCAATACCACCAGCGGCTGGGGAAGTAACGAAACGTGGGTTTATACCGGCCAGTTCTACGATGCCGACGGCTTCGTCACCTTCGGCGCCAGCATAGACGATTCGGCTGGCGTGAAGGTCGATGGCGTGTGGGTGCTCGGACCGTACACCAACAACAGCACCTGGACGTCGCCGCTGCTGAACATCGGCATGGGTCCGGCCAACGACGGCTGGCACGACTTTGAGGTGCGTTTCTCCAACGGCACGGGCGGCGCCGGGGCCACGCGTTACAGCGGCTTCGGTTTCGGCGTGGCGGGCGTTACCGACATGTCCGGCCGGACGTGGGGCACGCCCGGGGCGACGACGTTCCCGACGGGCTTCGAGAAGCCGGTGGATCCGGGCACGGGAGTGCTGTTCCGCATACCGGACTACAGCAGTTTCCAGTCATTCGCGGGAGACAACAAGGTGGTGGTGGAGGGCAATGCCACCATCGACATCACGCCAGCTCTGAGCGGCATTCAGCAGACGGTGCGTCTGGGCGAGCTCGAGATGCATCCCGGACCGGTGCTCACGGTCACCGGCGCCGGCAGCAAACTCATGTTCGCCGCCACCACGCTCATCGGTCCGGATGGCGATGTCGAAATAACCGGCACCGCCGACGTGGCGCTGGGCGTGGTCAACGACGGCCACACCGAGCCTGGCATCAACTACTACCTCAACTACACGGGTTCCGGCACGCTGTGGTTCGACGGCAACACGGCGCCGGGCGACTTCGACAACGTCAAGGTTACCGTGGGCGCCAACCGAGCGGTGGGCCTGGTGGCCGGGCAATATAACCCGCTTGGCGGCGCCACGGTGGAACTGGGCGCCAGTTCCGTGCTGGCCGTATCCAGTTATGCCCCCGGGTCCAACCCCGTCTTCGGAAACTTCATTCTCAACGGCGACCTGATCATTCGGCATACCGGGCCATACACCGACACGCTCGGCTCCGGAGCCGCCTTCGCAATACCGGGCGCCCTGACGCTCGACGGGCAATCGGGCACGCTGGTTCTGGCCGACGACATCACTACCACGTCGCTGACGAAGATCGGCGCCGGCACCATGCGTCTGGGCGGCACCATGACGGTTACGGGAAGCGACCCGATACTGATCAGCGGCGGCACACTCCAGCTCGGCGCCGACAACCGTCTGGCCGACGATCAGGCCGTCACCATACGGCCGTACGGCACGTTCGACGCGGCGGGCTTCAGCGAGTCCATGGGCACTCTGCGCGTTCACAGCCACGGCACGGTGCGGATAGGCGCCGGCGGCGTGCTGGCGCCCAGTGCGCTGCGGATGAGCGGCGGAACGGTGCGCATCGGCGGCGGCGATACGCCCGGCACGCTGGTCCTGCCGGCTCCGGACGGACTGGAATACCTCATCGGTTCCTCACAGCAGGCACGCATACTCACGGCCAGCCCGGGCGTGGTCGATCTGAACACGTCCAACGTGTTCAACATCGCCGACGGTCCGGCCGAGCAGGACGTCGTGGTTACCGCGCAGGTCGTCGGCAGCAACGGTCTGGTCAAGCAGGGCGCCGGCACGCTGTACCTTGCGGCCACGAATAACCAGATAACCAGTTCCTCGTCGCCCGCCATACAGGTCAACGGCGGCACTCTGGCGTTCGCCGGCGACAGTTCGTTCGGTCCGGCGGCCACGGGCGTGCGGCTCGATGGCGGCGCCCTCCAGGCCGTCTTCACGCCGTACGCCGGCTACGTCGCACCCAGCACGATGGGGTCCATCGTCATACCGAACACGCGGGCGATAAGCCTCGGTGCCGGCGGCGGCACGATCAATGTCGGCATCGAAGGCGCGCTTGGGGCTACAGCCCAGAACCTGACGATAAGCGGCCCCATAACCGGCACCGGTACGCTGACCAAGACCGGCTCGGGCACGCTCACCCTCAGCGGCGCGGTTTCGGCCAACCGCTTCGACATACTGGGCGGGCGCGTCATAGCCAACCACGTGTCGTCGCTGGGCACCGGTCCGGTTACGCTGGCATACGGCGCCACTCTTCAGGCCAACGTGCAGGGTCTGAACCTCTCGCAGGTGGTCGTGCCGGTCGGCGGTACGCTCAACATCGCCGTGGATCTCGGGTTGGGTACCACCAGCACGGTGCCCGCAGCGCCCATCCTCGGCACCGTCGATGTGAACAACATAGCCATCGGTGGAAACTTCGACGGCCTGACGATAGGCCATCTGGGCACCATGATTGTCCGCGGCAGCACCAACGCCAGCGACATCTCCGTCGCCTCCGGCGCCTGGGCCACCTTCAACGCCGTCGGAGCCGATACCACCTTCAGCGGCGTTCTGACCGTCCCTGCCAACGCCGTCATGCGCAAGACCGGCACATACGGGCTGCTCATAACCGCCAATCAGCCCAACATCGCCGGCATCATCATGCCCGAATCGGGCGCGAGGCTTGAGCTGCGCAATGACGCCGCCACCGGCAATGCCACGAAATACGTCGTCCAGCTGGGTGAAATCAACCCCGATAACACCGGCACTGCGCTGGTCAACAACCGCCTCGGCCAGAAGCCCGTCGAACTCTGGGGCGGCGCTATCCATCTGGAGGCCAGAAACCAGGCCAGCACCAATTCCACCGAGGTGATACCCACGCTCACCCTGGCTGCGGGCATGGGCAGGATAACCGGCACGCGCAACACCGCCGGCTCGCCGCTCATGAACATCGGCAACCTGGTCGTCGGCCGCGGCGGCACCGTCAACATGGTCAGCAGTGGCAGCGCCACGGGCAAGTACCTCGGCGCCGACCCGCCCAGCACGTATAACAACTTCAACGTCTTCGCCACGACCATCAACGACAATCCGCCGACCGATTCCCTGGTCAACGGCATCTATCCGTGGGGCACGTTCAATTTCCTTGGTGCCACGCCGGTTACGGGCAACGACGCCACTTGGCTAACTTACGGCACCAACGGCTTTACGCTCGTTCCCGTCAGCAGCATGGTGCCGCTCGCCGGCGCCGGCTCGACGGCCAACGTCAATCAGTCTGGTAACGCAACCGTCGATTCGGCGCAAACGATCAACAGCCTGCGCCTGTATCACACATCGGCGGATACCGGAACGCGCACGCTCACCCTCAACGCTGACCTCACCATCGCCAGCGGCGGGCTGATGGCTATCAACCACGACGGCACCAACAACCAGCAGCGCAACATCTACGGCACCGGCAGCATCGTCACTCCCGCCGGAGTTGACCTGAGCGTCTTCACGCGGCTGGGCGAGCTCCAGATAGAGAGGCTCAATCTGGGCGGCGGACTGGTGCTCAGCGGGGCCGGGCAGCTCACACTGTTCCAGCCCACCAACACCATCAACGGGCCGATCTACATCAACGGCACCAATGCCAACGGCGCCAGCAATACAACCAACGTCAACCGCGCCACGCTGGAAATCCGCAGCGGCCCGGGCACGCTCGGGAACAGCTCCAATACGATCGTTCTCGGCGGCGGGCAGCTCAACTTCCGCTATACCACCAGCAACACGGATTACTACTTCGGCCATCCGGTGTCGGTGACGGTGGACAGCATCCTGAGCATCGACCGTACCAGCAATTCCGGCGGCTACGCGTACATCGCGCTGGGCGCGCTCGACGTGGCCGCGGGGCGCACGCTGACGATCAGCAGCGGCAACAACTACGCCGTCAGCTTCACCAGCACCACCACCGCCGACGGCGCGACCATCAATTTCAACAACCCCTCGACTAACGCGACCGCGCGCAACTATGGTCTGGGCAATCTCACGGTTGCCGGCAGGCTCAACCTGTACAACGTGGCCGGCGCCAACGTGAGCATCGGTTCGATGTCCGGCGGCGCGGGCGCGGAGATAATCAAGACCGGCCCGGGCGTGGTAACCGTGAACAACAGCGGCGGCGGGTACGCGGGCACGCTGCGCGTCGTCGCCGGTTCGGTGGTAGCGGCCGCGGGCGACGCCTTCAACCCCTCGACCGTGCGCATCGCCTCGCAGGCCATGGTCGATTTCGGTCCCTCGCAACTTACCACCTTCCCGACGCAGATCATTGCCGACCGCTTCGCCATAATCGGCGGCAACCTGACGGGCGCCGTGTACAGCGGCGTCGGACAAAACGTGTTCCTGCCGCCCAGCGATGTGGTGTTCCTCCAGAATGCCACCGGCGTGCCCTCGGTCGCGGAACGCGGCCTGGCGAAGGACTGGCTGGGCATTACCAATACGACGGGCGACGTCACGGTCGATCCGTCCACGAGCATCTATCGCGGTGTGGCCCTCGGCGGCTACTACACGAGGACCTATTTCAACGGCAATATCGAATCGCTTTCCGGCGATCTGGCGATCTACGCGCAGGCGGCAGTCACCAACTATGGCGACAACGCGCCGCGCATCCAGCCGCCCAGCGCTACCGCCACCCAGACGCTCAATACGCCCACCGGCATCATCAACGTGTACGGTCCGGGCCGCTTCTGCCTTACGTCCAATGGCGGCAACGGCCCCGGCGGCAACTGGACCACGCTCAACCGCTACGGCGACTCGACTACCACCCAGAGCGACATCATGGTCTTCCACGCCGGTTCCGGCGCGCTGCGCTCCGGAAAGACGGTCAACGCCTACTGGGGCCGCGTGCGCTGGTATGACAACGCCAGCGTCCAGGCGCCGGGCTCGGTCGTGAACATCTGGGAATACGCCACCGCCTTCCCGTTCTGGGATGCCGGCATCCTCACGGGCACCATCAACATCATGAACAGCGAACTTGGGCCGGGCATGCTGGTGGCGAACAACTCCGCCAGAACGCTGGCGTTCAAGCAGGGCGGCGGCGTGCTGACGTTCCAGGACGGCGCGCAGGTGAACCTCGCCCGCAACATGAACATGACCGACTTCTATGCCGGTCTGACCAATTTCACGTACAACGTGGATTACATTCTCAACAGCGACGCCACCGACCGCGAGGCGTTTACCGGCGCCGGCATCATAATCGGGCAGGGTTATCGTCTGGCCACACCGACCGGCAACAACGGTCGCGTGAGGGGTGGGACGGGCATCTTCTTTGCTCCGGGCGCCGACTTCATCATCTTCTCGGCGGCCAACGCCCGCACGCTGATCATCAACGACGCGATTACGATACCGGCGGGCAAGACGATCCAGACCGGCGATTCCGCGCCGTATGTGTCGATCAACGGGGCCGACAACTGGACGCGCTACCTCGCCGCTCAGGACGGCGCCGTGGAGTTCGACCGGTTGACCGTCGAGGAAGGCGCTACGCTCAGGCTCGTCAACGGGCGCACCAGTTTCATGAACAACGTTGACGGCGGAATTGTCATCAACGGCGTGATCGACGACAGCGTCGCCAAACCGGCAAGCTACGCCGGCACCGGACCGCTGCTTCAGATCCAGGCCGGCCGCGCCGGCGTGGCGGCGCGCCGCGTGACCGGCACCGGGCGCGTGATCGTCGGCCAGGGCGAGGATGTCGAGATATACGTTGACGAGCGCGGCAGCGGGCCGGATAAGAACACGCCCGCCTTCCTGAACGTCTTCCCGGTGGAGATAGAGGTTCTGGGCACAGACGTTACCGGCGTTCAGGGCACGACGCCCCAGACATACACGGCGCTGCTGCGGACCACCCGCGGTACCGACACAACGAGCAACTTCGGCATCGGGCGGTTCAGCAACGTGAGGCTGGACAACAACGCCGTGCTGGCTCTGAACACCAACGCCGAGCCGATCGTCATCGCGGATGTGGTGCTGGCCGGCGAGCAGGCGCGCGTCATCGGCCTGTCAGGGACGCAGGCCCGCTGCCAGGTGGGCAATGTGTCCTACTATGGCGAGGATACCGGATTGCGCACGCTGCGGCTGGGCAACGGCACGTTTGGCGGCGATCAGTATCTCGACCTTGTCGGCGCTGTGAGCGGCAACGTGAAGATCGTCGTGGAAAGCTCGCAGGTGGTGCGCCTCGGCTCGCGCAGCCTCGAGAGCACCAGCATCGTCGATACCAACTACACTGATCCGAGCCTGATAATCTCGAAGTTCAGCCTGGGCGATTCGCCGGCAAACGCCCACGTGCTCGAAAAGAAGGGCACGCCGGTTCTTCAGGTGTACGTGGATCCCGGCTACGGCACCATCGACCACACCACCACCAACGGCGGCAACGTCGAACTGCGCTACAACTCCGGCGAACAGTTCGCGGGCTGGGGCGCGGGCCTGACCGTGAGGCTGGCCAACGGTCGAACCGTCCGCGGATATGCCGACGAGGTGGCCACCAGCGCCAAGCGCAAGGTGAATAACTTCAACGGCACGATCTATGTGGTGGCCGACGACAACCCGACCACCATCGACGGCATCCTCGACACCGACCGTCCGGGCGACGTCAACTGGGGCGGGTACTTCCGCTACAACAACGTCGTGCTCGAGGATACGGCGCTGCTCGGCTTCCTGAAACAGGACGATAACCGCGTGTACATGAACATCACCCTGGTGCCCAGAGGCGAGGACACGACTGCCGTCGCGACCATAAGACCCACCGCCACAACGCAGTACAACCACTACCTCGGCGACGTTACATCATCTGTCGAAGGCGCGCGGCTCGATATGGACGTGATCGGCAGCAGCTGGCTGCGACTGGTGGGGACCATATCGGGCACCGCCAACCTGCGCGCAATCGGCGCGGGCACGGTGGTGCTGGAGAGCAACCCGGCCAACCCGGATGTGGATCTGCCCAAGTCGTTCAACCTCAACGGGCATACGCTGGACGTCGTGGGCACCGGTGCCGTCAGAATAGGCGACTGGAGGTTGCCATACTCTGGCGCCACCACCGGCACCTGGCTGTACAACTGCAATCCTGGCGCCGGCACCATCAACCTGAACACCGGCGCGGGCAACCTGTTTATCTACACCGGTGCTCGCGGGGAGGCCGGAACGATGCTCACCAGCGACCTGGTGATCAACGTCGGTGCCGGGCAGACGATTACCGGCTATGTGGACGAAGTGGCCGTGGGCACGGCATACCTGAACGACATCAACGCGCAGATAGTCATCGCCGCCGGAGCGACCCTCAGGAACGACCGGTTGCAGGATCTGGCGCTTGACGGCTATGTGCGGTGGCACAACGTGCGGCTGGCCGAAGGGGCCAACCTGACCATGACGCACGTCAACAGCCGGCAGATAGTGGATATCTCCGGCATGACCGGCAACGCCACGGTAACCCAGAGCAGCAACAGCACGACGCAGTTCCTCGGCGATCTGAACCCGAGCGGCTACACGCTGACCTTTGCCGGGACGGCTTCAACGACGATTGCCGGAACCCTTCAGAATGGCACGGTGAACGTGACCAATACTGCCACGACGAATCTGGGCAGCATAAGCCTGGATGGCTCGACGATTTACACGAAGTTCGCGCTGGCGCCCGACGGCACTTACCGCGTGACGGCCGGTACCAGCTATCTGCTCGTGCCGCAGACGCGCGGCAGCACGGGCACGTTTGTCGTCGATGCCGGCACGATGAACCTCAACACCAGCGCTGGTGGCACGGTGACGTGGAACGGCGGCACGCTCAACATCAACGCCGCCCAGAATATGGATAACCTCAATCTCAACAAGCCCGCCTCGACGCTGAACATGAACGGGTTCAACATCACCGCGGGCAGGCTCACGGGCGTAAGCAACATAAGCAACACGCCGGGCGTGCCGACCCCCGTGGTGCTGACCATCGACGGCGACACCGATTCGACCTATGCAGGCGCCATCAGCGATGGCGGCGTTGGAAACACCGTGGCGCTGACCAAGCGGGGCGCGGGCACCTTCACTCTGAGCGGCGCCCACACTTACACCGGCGCTACCACCGTCGAGGGCGGCAAACTGCTGGTCAACGGCTCGCTGGGCGGCACGGCCGTCACCGTCATGGACGGCGCCACGCTCGGCGGCACGGGTACCATCGGCACGCTGTCGCTGGTCGGCTCGGTGACCGTGCAGGGCGGCGGCCACGTCGCGCCTGGTGCGAGCGTGGGAACCCTGACCGCCAACAGCCTGATACTGGGCGGCGGCACCGGTACGCCATTCCTGGACTTTGAGCTGAATGCTCCGCTGACGGATCAGGATAAACTGGTCCTCATCAACCCGGGCATAAGTCTTGCCGTTATCGCCGAGTCGCACTTCGTGATCACCGGTGCCCAGGCCAGCGGCGATTACCTGCTGATCGATTACAGCGGCGCGGCGCTGAGCGACAGCTCGTTCGACCTGTTCAAGGTTGATGGCGACGTTGATCACATCTACACGCTGTACCACAAGAAGCCTGAAACCGAGATCTGGTTGACGGTGGCACCCGCCGGCGGGCCGCCGCAGTGGGGCGCGGTGCAAAGCGGCGACTGGAGCGTGTCGGGCAACTGGATAGGCGGCGTGCCCAACGCTCCGGCGGCGGTGGCGAGCTTCATGAACATGCCGCCGGCCGGGCCG
>Ga0315298_1000797_pt1 | contig 60187 bp, 41 predicted proteins | sample WHS_1_MG_FD_203077 | JGI IMG/M metagenome (GOLD analysis project Ga0315298, IMG submission 203077) | Extremophilic microbial mat communities from Washburn Hot Springs, YNP, Wyoming, USA - WHS_1_MG | ecosystem: Environmental > Aquatic > Thermal springs > Hot (42-90C) | place: USA: Wyoming... | reverse complement strand
TGGCCCGTGGACGGTGGACCGGGGTATGGGTGCTGTTGGGCGGGGCGGCGTTTTTCCATGTGCTGGTGGGGGGCTGGGCCGTGGTGGCCGCCGCAGTGGCATGGCTGCGTTCGCCCGACCGGCCTAGGCTTCGCTCGATGCTGCCGGGGCTAGGGGTGGGATTGGTGCTTTCGCTTCCCGGCTTGGTGACGGGGCTGCGCCTGGATCGGCACACGCCTGCCGAGGTGGTGGATCTGGGCCGCCGCATCTACGTTTTTCAGCGGCTGGCCCATCACTTGGATCTCGGGCAGTTCCCGTGGTTTTATGTGGTGCGGTTTGCGGTGTTGATTCTCGTGTTTGGGGTGCTGGTGCGTCTGGCGCGGAGGTGGGAGCACGCCGAGCGGGCCGATCAAGAACCCCTCCTGGCGCCGCAGGAGCAGGGGGAAAAACCCCAGACCGAGCTTATGGCTGGCCGGCAGCGCCTGGTGCAGTTCGTCGTGGGGACCTTGGGCATTGCACTGTTCGGAGCGGCGATCAATCTGCTGGCGCCTTGGTATCGTTCGTGGGCGGCGTCGCTTTTGCGTTTCTACTGGTACCGCTTGGCCGACGCGGCGGTACCGCTGGGAGCGGCCCTGTTTTTTACGATTCTGGTGGCGGAGCTTCGCCGCGCGGGCTGGAGGGGGTGGCGGGGGCTGGCCGCTGCCGGCATCGCGCTAGCGGCATTGCATGTAAGTTACTATGCGGTGCGCCGGCCCTGGCCCACGCCCCCCCGGGCCGACCGAGGCGTAAGCTATGTCTCGTGGCGCCTGGCGTGCAACTGGGTGGTGCACTCGGGCCAGATTCCAGCGCACGCCCGTTTTCTGACGCCCCGGCAGTCGCAAACCTTCCGCTGGTACACAGGCCGGGCGGAGGTGGCCACCTGGAAGGACATCCCCCAGGATGCCGCCTCTATCGTCGAGTGGTGGCGGCGTCTCCGGGAACTGCACGGCACCCGCCGGAGCGGCACGGGGCGCGTGTGGCGGCGGTCGCTGCTGGAGCTTGGCCCCCAGCGCCTGAAGCGCCTGGCCGAAAAATACCAAGCCCAGTACGTGCTGGTCGAGTACCGCCCCGAAGGGCCCCTCCAGGCAAAGCCTTTGTATCACAACCAGTGGTACGCTATCTATCGGACCAGCGATCTGCAATGATTCCACATGGCTAGGGCTTGGGCTGCTGCGGCGCCGCTCCAATGCCGCCACCGCGCCCAAGCCAAACGCCGCCTGGCAACCGGGCCGTGCTTGCACGCGTCCTTTGGAAGGGGTAGAGTCGGCTTGCCGTGGTCGGGCGGCAACTGGTTCTGTGGACTCCCCTTCGGGCAAGACAGAGCCTACCCGGGGGGTAGCTGATCCCGGCGGCAGGATTTTTTGCAAGATGCGCAGTCCCCGCCGGCCGATATAAAGGGTTCGAAGAATTGCTGTCTGGCTTGTCTCGCGCCGCCACCGCGCGAAGCGGATTTCGGCTTTGCGCACTCCGCCACCGTGGCCCCAGGCACGCGGACGGGAGTTTTAGACCATTCAGAAACCGAAAGGGAGTTTTGTGGCTTTTGGCTTCTGCTGGCGAATAGCAGGGGTGGTGGCGCTGGCCGGCGCGCTGGTGGCAGCGGGAAATGCTTGGGCGGGCCGGCCAGGCCCCGCAGCCAAGTTCCGCGCCTATCGCGCATCGGATCCCGCCACGTGGCACTATTACTATCAAGCCTACCCCGGGCCCGGTGCGGTGCCCTATCCCAACGTGCACGCACACAGCGGGCCGAGACCGTGGTTCGGCCAGGCCATGGGCGCCCCCACCTTCAACTATGGCTACTTCGGCGCCCAGCGTCATGCCCAATACTGGTCGCACACCGGTTATTACGGCGAATACCACGAGTGCGGCTATAGCAAAGACTACTGAGCCCGGGGGGGCTGCGGGGGCGCCGCGAACTTCGCGAACTTCATTGCCTCGGGCTACTGTTGGCCGCGGAGGATCATCATTACCGCAGGGCTGACCTGAGGGGCGATGTCTTCCCATTCCTGCGTTTGATGGCCAGGACGCGGGGGCGGCAATTCGTGGCCCGCTGGCAAGTACTTGGCCAGAAACTCGCGGAGCAACTCGGCGGGCAGGGCCATGCCATAGCTCTCGACGCCCAAGCCGCCGTAGCTCTTGGCCGTAACCATGCCCACCACGTTGCCATGCGCGTCGCACAGAGGCCCGCCGCTGTTGCCGGGATTGATGCGGCAATCGAGCACCAGCATCCGTTCCGGGTTTTCGTCGGGCGTGGCGCTGATGATGCCTTGGGTGAGTTTCAGGGCGGCATCGCCCCACGAACTGGCCGGCGGAAAGCCTACGGCCAGCACGCGGGCGCCGCGGCGGGCCGGCTTAACGGCCAGAGGAATCGGGGCGCGAGAGTGATTGGCCGGCATGGCCACCTTCAGCAGGGCCACATCCAGCACAGGGTCGGCGGCGACCAGTTCGGCCGGCCAGACTTCGCTCTGACCCGAGGGCCTCACCTTCAGCCCCTTGGCCCCTTGCACCACATGGTGATTCGTGAGGACGAAGCCGCCGGGGGCTACCAGAAAGCCGCTGCCTACCCCTACGCCGCGGATCGAAGCGACCGCCAGCGCCAACTGTTCGCGAAGGATGGGGTTGCGCGGCCGGCAGGCCAGGCCGGCCTCGGCACGCCGTAGCGCTGCATCCCACTCGCCCGCCACCGAGAGGGCCCCGGCCGCATAATAGTGCAACGACGCGGCCCGATCAGGGTTCTTGAAGCGATGGGCCTTCAGGAAGTCATCGAGTTCGGCAACCCGCCGGTCAATCTCCTGCCGATTGGGGCGATCGAACTGCATGTCCAACAGGGCGACCATCCACACGGCGTGGAACACGGCCTCGTAGACGCCTTGCTCGTTGGCCGGATCGTGTCGGCGGGCCAATTCCAGCCACTGGGGCAGGACCTCTTTGTAGTGGGGTACCAGGTCCAGTTCGCCCAACAAGCCGAGCGCTTTTTCGATGGCGGGCAGTTTGGCGGCCCCTTCGGCCGAGGCGATCTCCCTCAGCAGACGGTCGCGCTCGGCGCGGTGGGCTTCGGCCTGGGCCAGCCGCGTCGCGAAAGTAGCTACGCCCCCTTCGGCATACTCCAGCATGGCGAAGGGCAGGCCCTGCGCGTCGGCCAGCACCATGCGCGGCAGGCGGCGCACGCGATAATGCCGCCGCACCGCCTGATTGCGTTCGGGATCGCGAACCCGCGCCCGCGCCTCGCGCTCCCGCGGAAAATCGATCAGCACCGGCACATAACGGGGCGCGATCGTCTCGGTAAAATCCCGCTGCGCCAGCACCTCCTGCAACCAGCGGGTCGAGAAGCGGTCGGAACCCAGAAAGATGATGGCAAGGCTCTTCCCTTCGGCCGCGGCCTGATGCCGCGCGGCGTCCAGGTCCTGGGTCCAGGCGGCCAGGCGGGCCCGGGCCTGGGCAGGGGTAAGAAACTCGGGTGCAGCACGCGGCGCCTGCGAACTGCCCTCGTTGGCCTGTGCCGAAGCCGTTGGGACAGGCGCCTTGGATTGGGCCGCAGGAACCGTGGGTTCCTGACCAAGCGAGGGTGCGAGGGCGCCCGGCTGAAACGCCGCCGTCGCGGTATCGGGGCGGCGAACCCATTTGGCACCCGAGACGGCCAGCGCGGCCAGCAGGGCTCCAAGCGCGGCCGCTATGCCAAACTTCGCCAGCCGTGCAATACGGCAAGCCCAGGACGGCCGGGCAGGGGTGGTTGTTGCCGCCCCGGCAGAGGCCGACGCGTCGTTACTGGGCTGAACGTCCCCAAGCGTTACGAGGCTCGAACGAAGCATCGGGGCCAGCTCCGCATGGGCGGCAGCGTCGCCGTTGGGGACCGGAATAATTCCCCCGCAATGCGGACATCGGACGTGCCGGCCCGCGTACTTCGCGGCGATCTCGAACCGCATCCCGCAGGACTGGCACTGCCCAATCACGTTGGAGCCTGGTTCCATACACCGTCTCCCTTGTGGATGAGGCGAGCCCATCATCCCCGGTCATACGTTCCGCTTGTGTTGCCGCCGGCGCATCGAGTGCGCGATCGAGAACTCGAATTTATTATGTTCGGCTGGGCCGAGGCGGACAATGGTCGCTTTGCATAGGGGCACGCTTTGTGGCGGGTCCCGCAGCGTCGCGCTGCCTTTTAGACGGCCACGTGCTCTCGCAGCCGATGTTTGCCCCGCGGCGGCACACCGCGTCCCGTAAATGCCGAAAAGAAAGCGCCCTCTTGTCGTCGCCCAGCAACTGGCGCATGATGCCGGTGCCTGTGGCGGCCGCGCAAGGCCCGCGTGGAGGAACCCGGCGCGCGGCTGCAACGGGCCCACGCAACTCGGCCAACGGTTTTCTGGAGGGAAAACGCGCATGAAAAGGCATGGCATGGTCAAATGTGTGCCGATATGGCTGGCGGCTCTTTTCCTTGCGGCGGGCGCAGGCCCGGCCGTTACCGCGGAGCCACCGGTCAATTACGACGAGAGCAAGGTTCCGGCCTACACCCTGCCCGACCCGCTCGTGATGCTGGATGGGCAGCGAGTGACCGATGCGGCTACGTGGCGCCAGAAGCGGCGGCCAGAGCTTCTCCGGCTGTTCGAGACATACGTGTATGGGAAGATGCCAGGCCGGCTGGAAAAGACGCGCTTTGTGGTGCGGGGCGTGGCCCAGGATGCCCTGGGCGGACAAGCCATCCGCAAAGAAGTTCGCGTACTTTTTGCTGGCGATGAAGCCGGTCCGCAGATGGATCTGCTGATCTATCTGCCCAAGGCCGCGCCCAAACCCGTGCCGGTCTTTCTGGGCCTCAATTTCTATGGCAACCACACCATCCATACCGACTCGGGCATCACGCTTTCGCGCTCGTGGATGCGTGACAACCCCGCTTACGGGATCGTGAATCACCGGGCGACGGAAAAATCGCGGGGCATGGCCCGCAGCCGGTGGGCGGTGGAAAAGATTTTGTCCCGGGGATACGGTCTGGCCACCGCGTACTATGGGGATATCGATCCGGACTTCGACGATGGGTTTCAGAACGGCATCCACCCCCTGTTCTACAAGCCGGGGCAGACCCAGCCGGCACCGGACGAGTGGGGTTCGATCGGCGCCTGGGCGTGGGGGCTTTCACGCGCGCTGGATTATCTGGAGACCGATCCGGATGTGGACGGCAAGCGGGTGGCGGTGATGGGCCACTCGCGTTTGGGCAAGACCGCGCTCTGGGCCGGCGCCTGCGACGAGCGCTTCGCGCTGGTGATTTCCAACAACTCGGGCTGCGGGGGAGCGGCCCTTAGCAGGCGGCGATTCGGCGAGACAGTAGGCCGGATCAACCGCGCCTTTCCCCACTGGTTCTGCGACAACTTCAACCAGTTCAACGAGAACGAAGACAAGTTGCCGGTGGACCAGCATGAGCTGATCGCCTTGATTGCCCCGCGGCCGGTTTATGTGGCCAGCGCTCAAGAGGACCTCTGGGCCGACCCCCGAGGCGAATTCCTGGCCTGCAAAGGCGCGGACCCCGTGTACCGCCTGTTGGGGACCGACGGCCTGGCGGCCACCGAGATGCCGCCCTTGGAAAAGCCTATCACCAGCCGCATTGGCTACCACATCCGCCGCGGCAAGCACGACGTCACCGATTACGACTGGGAGTGCTATTTGAACTTTGCCGACAAGCACCTCAAGGGGCGCTCGGGCGGCTGAGCCGATTTGCCGAACAAGCGCCGGGGCACTTTTCCCGCTGCGGGGAAAGTTGCGGGGATGTTGGGTCGGCATGAGCAGTGAATGAGGGCGGCGAGGGTGCGCCCTCGCGAACCGCCCGCGCTGCGTGTCCCCTTGCACCCTCGTGTGCCATGATGCATCATGGCCGCCGCAGGAGGAGGCTGCATGGCAAAAACGATCGCTTTGGTGGGTGCACTGGATACCAAAGGGGCGGAGTACGCTTTTGTGCGGGAGTGCATCCGGCAGCGTGGCTACCAGACGCTGTTGATTGATGTGGGCGTGCTGGGGCCGCCGGGGGTCGAGCCCGACATTTCGCGCGACGAGGTCGCCCGCGCAGCCGGTGCGGATCTGGACGAATTGGTGCGGCGCCGGGACCGGGGCGAGGCCGTGGCGGTCATGGCCCGGGGGGCCGAGAATCTGATTCCTCGCCTTTATGCCCAAGGCCGGTTTCAAGCCATATTGGCGCTGGGGGGCGGCGGGGGCACTTCGGTGGCGTGCGCGGCAATGCGTGCGCTGCCGTTGGGGGTGCCCAAGGTGATGGTCTCGACCGTGGCCGGCAGCGATGTCTCTGGCTATGTGGGCGTCAAAGACATCGTCATGGTGCCAAGCATCGTGGACGTGGCGGGCATCAACCGCATCAGCCGGGGGGTATTCGCCCGGGCGGCCGGCGCGGTGTGCGGCATGGTCGAGACCGAGGTGCCCCCGGCTGACGACAAACCCTTGGTAGCTGCCTCGATGTTCGGGAACACCACCCCCTGCGTGGAGGCGGCTCGGGCTATTCTGGAGCGAGCCGGCTTCGAAGTGCTGGTTTTCCACGCCACAGGTACCGGCGGCCGGACCATGGAAAGCCTGATTGCCGAGGGGCTGATTGCCGGCGTGCTGGACATCACCACGACCGAGTGGGCCGACCAGTTGGTCGGCGGCGTGCTGGCAGCAGGCCCAACGCGGCTGGAGGCGGCGGCCCGGCGGGGAGTGCCGGCCGTGGTCGTCCCGGGATGCCTGGATATGGTGAACTTCTGGGCCCCGCCCACTGTGCCCGAACGCTTCCAAGGCCGGCGGTTCTACGCCCACAATCCTAACATCACGCTCATGCGGACCACGCCCGAGGAATGCCGCCAACTGGGCCAGATCATGGCCGAGAAGCTCAACCTCAGCACCGGCCCGGTGTGCGTGCTGCTGCCCTTGCGGGGGTGGAGCATGATCGATGCCCCGGGCGGGCCTTTCTGGTGGCCTGAAGCCGATCATGCCTTCGCGCAATCGCTCAAAGCGGCCCTGCGGCCGGATATTCCCGTGCTGGAGCTGGACTGCAACGTCAACGACCCCGAGTTCGCCCGGCGATGTGCCGAAACACTCTTGGCTTTGATGAAGGCCGGGGCAAGCTGAGAAGTCCGCGCCGGACTGCGGCCCGCATGCATCGTCCCACGAATCATTCCATGACAAGCGGTCCTAAACCGCACTGCCAAACATCGGAGGAGCATTGCCCATGGCAGAGTCTCGCAGCGAAATCCTCGCCCGCTTTCGCCAGAAAATCGCCGAGGGAAAGCCCATTATCGGTGGAGGCGCCGGCACGGGTATCAGTGCCAAGTTTGAGGAGGCGGGAGGAATCGACCTGATCGTGATTTACAATTCCGGGCGGTTTCGCATGGCGGGGCATGGTTCGTTGGCGGGCCTGCTCCCCTTCGGCGATGCCAACGCCATCGTCATGGACATGGCCCGCGAAGTGCTGCCAGTGGTCAAAAAGACGCCGGTCCTGGCCGGCGTCTGTGCCACCGACCCCCTGCGGCGCATGGCGTACTTTCTGCGAGAGGTCAAGGCCACGGGGTTCGCCGGCGTGCAGAACTTTCCCACTGTGGGCCTGTTCGACGGCACGCTGCGGGTCAATCTGGAAGAGACGGGTTTCGGCTATGACCGCGAGGTGGAGATGATTCGTCTGGCCCACGAAATGGACCTTTTAACCACCCCGTATGTGTTCAACAGTGATGAGGCGGTGGCCATGGCTCAGGCCGGCGCCGACATCCTCGTGGCCCACATGGGCTTGACGACCAAGGGTTCGATCGGTGCCCGGACTGCCAAAACGCTGGATCAGTGCGTGGAGCTGATCACGGCCATGGCCGAGGCCGCGCGCCGCGTCCGGCCCGATATCCTAATGCTTTGCCACGGCGGCCCGATTGCCGAGCCGGAAGATGCGGCCTACGTGCTCCAACGGTGTCCGGCCGTGGACGGTTTCTACGGTGCCAGCTCCATGGAGCGGCTGCCGACCGAGCGGGCGATCCGCGAGCAGACCGAACGGTTCGCGCGCATCAGCCGCCGCTAAAGCCGCCGCCTTCTGCCGCGTAGCCACACCGCGTGTGCCACGGCTTGGCATCGGGCAAGGGGCAGGTCGAGGGCCGCCTGCCTGGTAAGGGCTCTGTGGCGACATTCTGCGTGTTGCCGGCTGCGGGGTGCCGGACCGCTCAAGTGGGCGAACCCGATTTGCACGACTGGGCTTTGAGGATTCGGCGGCTTGAAGGCCGCGTTATGGCCGCGGTATGCTCTTGTGCATGGCGAAAGCTGATGGGCACCTGAAGGTGGTCGCATTCCGGGAGCTGGCGTGACCCTTGCAAACGCGGAACCGTCGGTGGCGCCTCGGTACGTGGTGGGAATCGATCTGGGCACGACCAACTCGGCGGTCGGGTATGTGGACTCTGCGGAATCGCCTTGGCGGGTGCGGGTGTTTCTGGTTCCGCAACTGGTGGCCGCCGGGCAGGTGGAGGCCCGCGAGACCCTTCCCTCCTTCCACTATCAGCCGGCGCCGGGCGAACTGGGGGCGGGTGCGATGCGCCTGCCGTGGAGCCAGCAGGAACCCGGGTACGTGGTGGGGGTTTTTGCGCGCGAGCAAGGGGCACTTGCCCCAGGCCGGCTGGTGGTTTCGGCCAAATCGTGGCTGAGCCATTCTGGGGTGGATCGCGCGGCGCCTTTGTTGCCCTGGCATGGGGCACCGGACGTGGAGCGATTGTCGCCCGTCGAAGTCAGCGCCCGATACTTGCAACACATTCGCGAGGCGTGGGACGCCCGGTTCCCCCAGTACCCCTTGGCCGAGCAAGACGTGGTGTTGACGCTGCCGGCCTCGTTCGACGAGGTGGCGCGGGAGCTGACCGTCAAGGCAGCGGCTCGCGCGGGACTGCCTCGGGTGGTGCTGATCGAGGAGCCGCAGGCGGCGTTCTATGCCTGGATTTACAAGCACGCAGCCGACTGGGAGAGCCTGGTCACCCCGGGACAGAAGATCCTGGTGTGCGACATCGGCGGCGGCACCTCGGACTTTACGCTCATCCGGGTTCGCGCCGGCGAACGGGGCAAAGTGCAGTTCCATCGGGTGGCGGTGGGCGAACACCTGATCCTGGGGGGCGACAACCTCGATTTGGCGCTGGCCCACTACTTGGAGCGCCGCTTGGCCGGCGAAGGCAAGCTCGAGCCTCGGGTGTGGGCCGTGCTGGTCCGCCGCTGCCAGCGGGCCAAGGAAATCTTGTTGGGCCCCGAGGCCCCCGGCCGCCTAGTGGTGCATCTGCCCGGCAGCGGCTCGCGGGTCATTGGCGGCGGGCTTCAGGTGGAGATCACTCAGGACGAGGCCCGTAACCTGCTGTTGGACGGTTTCTTCCCTCGGGTCAAGTTGGACGATAAACCCGCCAGCCGCCGCAGCGGTTTCCAAGAGTTCGGCCTGCCCTATGCTCCCGACCCGGCGGTAACGCGGTACCTGGCCGCCTTCTTGACGGCCCATCGGCATGTGGCCCTGGACGATGAGGCGCCTGCGGACCACGACCCGGCCCGGCCCGACATCGTGCTTTTCAACGGGGGGGTGTTCGAAGCGCCGGCCATCCGCCAACGGATGGTAGAGGTGATTTCAAGCTGGTTCCGCGATACGGATCCCGCCTGGCAACCCCTGGTGCTGGATAACGACCGGCTGGACTTGGCGGTGGCGCGAGGAGCCGCCTATTACGGCATGGTCCGCCGTGGCATGGGGGTGCGGATCGCCGCCGCACTGGCCCGCACCTATTACCTAGGCGTGGAAAGCGACCCGCCGGCAGCCCTGTGCGTGGTGCCGGCCGGCATCGAACCCGGCCACGATGTGGACCTGGCCTGCCGCCGCTTCGACCTGCGGGTGTCCGAGCCCGTGGAGTTTCCCCTGTACGTATCGAGTGTGCGCTTGACGGACAAACCGGGCGAACTGATCCCCGTGGACCGGGAGCAAATGACTCCCTTGCCGCCGCTGCGTACGGTACTCCGCACGCTGAAAAAAGGGGAGCCCACCCGCGTCTCCGTAGAACTCCACGCCAGGCTGACGGAGATCGGCACCTTGGACCTGTGGTGCAGCGAAACCGAGGGCCGGCGGAGCTGGCGCCTGCAATTCGACGTGCGTTCGGCCACGCAGACCGACATAGCGGCCCACGAATCGGCGGCCGAGCAGCAAGGCATGATCGACGAAGCCGCTTGGGAGGTGTGTCGAGAGTTGATCGAGCGGACCTTTGGACCGGGCGGCACCGAGCGGCCCGAAGGACTGGTGAAGCGGCTTTCGGAGGCACTGGGCATGGGGCGGAACGACTGGCCCACCTCCCTTCTGCGTCGGATGTGGGAAGCCTTGCTCGAGGCCGAGGCGGGGCGCCGTCGCAGCCCGATCCACGAATCGCGGTGGCTGAACCTGGTGGGATTTGCGTTGCGGCCTGGGTACGGCTTGGCCGTGGACGACTGGCGCGTGGCCGAAACTTGGCGCCGCCTCCAGGGCAAGCTCCTCCACCCGGCCCCCATGTGCCGCACCGAGTGGTGGATCCTCTGGCGGCGGATCGCCGGAGGACTCTCCGCGGGCCAGCAGCAGGCGCTGGCCGATCCTCTCCTGGCCCCCATCCGCGCCTGGTACCATCAAGCTACCACAGGCCGCGGCAAAGGAGGGGAGTTCGCCTCGGGCACACACGAGGCGGCTGAGGTATGGCGCTTGCTCGGCTCGCTGGAATTACTGCCGGCGAGCACAAAACTGGAGCTGGGCCGGATGCTTGTCGAGTTGGTGGGAAAGAAGAAGCTGGAGGCAGTGCGTTCGGCCATGGTGTGGGCCCTGGGGCGAATTGGGGCCCGGCAACCCGTCTATGGGCCGCTCAACACAGTGGTACCCCCCGAGTTTGCGGCGGCGTGGCTTCAAAAGGTCATGCAGCTCAAGCCGGCCGATGCGGCAGTAGGCCTGGCCGTGATGCTGCTGGCCCGCCGCACCGACGACCGCTACCGCGACCTCCCCGAGTCGCACCGCCGCGCCGCCGTAACGTGGCTTCGGGACCAACACGCTTCCCAGCATTTTTTGGAACTTGTGGAACAAGGAGGCCGATTGGCCGAGGAGGAACAGGGCATGGTCTTCGGCGAATCGTTGCCCAAGGGCCTTCGTATCCTGTAAAACGGAGTCGATCAAACCCGCCATGCTTCAGCCCTACGGGGATATACCCATGAAACTACGCCGAATGATGTTGATGGCCGTGCACACAATGTGGGTGATCTGGGGCGTTGGAACGACGCGGCCCCAGGCAGCGGAGCCGCCGGCCGCAGGTGACCTCCAAGTGGGCGCGGCCGCGGTGGCCCTGGAGGCCGACGACTCGATGCCCATCGCGGGCGGTATCCATGCGGGCCACGCGCAAGGACAAGAAGGCCAATTGCGGGCCACCGCCGTGGTGCTGCATCGGCCGGGCGACCCGCCGCTGGCCATCGTCTCCTGCGATGTGCTCATGTTCTCGCGGGACCTCGTGGACCCGGTGGTAGCACAGATCCAGGAGACCTGCGGTATTGCTGGGGCGGGCGTTCTGATCCATGCCACGCATACGCATCATGCCCCCAGCACGATGCGCGTCCACGCCTACGGGCCGTGCGAGCCGTTCTGCAAACGCCTGCAACAAGGCATCGCCGCCGCCGTGGCGGAAGCGAAAAAACGACTGGCGCCCAGCCAGTTCGCCTTCAAACTCGGCCAGGAAACCACGGTGGGGATGAACAGTCGATTGCTGTTGGGCGACGGAACGATCTATTGGATCGGTCCCCGAGACGACGCCGTGGGCCCTACCGGCCCGTTCGATCCCGACCTGCCGGTGCTGGTGTTCCGAAGTCCGGCCGGCAAGCTCCAGGCCATGCTGTTCGGCCACTCCACGCATAGCATCGGCACGCTGAAAGGGGGCGTGCGGTCGCCCTCTTTTTACGGCATGGCGGCCCAGGCGCTGGAAAACGAACTGGGCGGCACGGTGGCGTTTCTGGAAGGGGCCAGCGGTTCGACCCATGCGTACAACCTGAGTGCGCCGCAGGCGTTCGAGCGGATTCGGCAGGCCGTGCGCACGGCCTACGACCAAGTGGAACCCCAGGCTCTGGACCGTCTGGCAGCGATCAAAAAACCTTTCCGTTTCCGCATCCGCCACTTCGACGAGGCGGCCGAGGAAAAGGCCGTTACCACGTACTGCACCAAGCGCGCCCCGGGGGCCGCCGAGTCCATCGCGGCCGTGTTCCGCCAGATGCGCAAAGAGCTGGCCCCCTTGCAGGGCCAGGAGCGAACCACGTGGCTTCAGGTGCTGCGTATCGGGCCGGTAGCCATCGTGGGCGTGCCCGCCGAACTGTTCACCTCGCTGGGACTGGAAATCAAACGCCGTTCGCCCATGAAGTACACGGTGGTGGCCGAACTCTCGAACGATTGGATCGGCTATCTGCCTGACCTCGATGGGCATAAGCGGGGCGGCTATCAGGTTTGGACGGGCCTGCATAGTTATGCCGAGCCGGGCACGGGAGAGCGGCTGGTGGAGGAGGCGCTCGGCATGCTGCAACAAATCGCTCAGAGCCCCTGAGCGGGTTCCGCAGCCGAGAGGCGCTGCAACCGGCGCAACCGTTGAAATGGTCGCTTTGGGTGCGGCGGGCTTTAAAGATGTGAGGCGGGACTTGCGAATTCGCTGGGCGCACAGGACGCTCAAAGCGTCCAGCCCGGCCGATACTGCCGATGCAGAAAGCGGTTGGCCGCTTCGTCGTTGGTGATTTTGCAGTTCGGCCCGTCCCAGGCGATTTTGGTCTCCGCCCGCAAGGCCACGTTACCCAGCAGGCAGACTTCGGTCAGCAAGCCGCCGTGATCGACGAAGTTCGAGCCAGCCGGCGGGCCGCCCCGGCAAGCATCGACCCATTCCTTGTGGTGGCCGGGAGAGCGCGGCAGACGCTGCGGGGGCCGGCCATAGGATTTCATCCGCGATTCGGGAATCAGCCGGTGCCCCATCAGCGTCCCCTTTTCGCCGATATAGATCACATCGTCCATTCGGCGGCCCGGTTCGAGATCGCGCGGCCGCGGCGGCTTCAATCCGCCGTCGTACCATGTGAGGGTCACCGGCGGCATGTCGCCCCGCGCAGGGAATTCGAACCGGGCGATAACCCCCAAGGGATAGATTTCCAGGTCCGTCTTGGTCGAACATGCCTCGACGGCGGTGGGGTGCCCCAGCTTGAGGGCCTTGAACACCGTGGACAGTTTGTGGCACCCCAGATCGCCCAACAGGCCCGTCCCGAACTCCCACCAGTTGCGCCACGTCCACGGATGGTAGGCCGGGTGGTACGGGCGCTCCGGGGCCGGGCCCAGCCACAGGTCCCAATCTAGACCGTCCGGTACCGGCGGAGTTTCCTTGGGCCGCCCTTCCCACGTGGGCCACGCCCAGAAGCGGGCGGGCGACCAGACCTGCACCTCGCGCACCGGACCGATGGCCCCATCCCAGATCATCTCGCACACCAGCCGCGCCTCTTGCGAGGCCTGCCCCTGGTTGCCCAGTTGGGTGGCCACTTTGGCTTTGCGGGCTGCCTCGGTTACTTGGCGGGCCTCGTACACCGACCAGGTAAGCGGCTTTTCGCAATACACGTGCTTGCCCCGCTTGAGTGCCGCCATGGTGATAACCGCGTGGGTGTGGTCGGGGGTAGCGACCATCACGGCATCGACATCTTCCTCGGCCAGCAACTGGCGATAGTCCGCGTAGGCCTTGCACCCGCGGTAGGTGCCGGAACGCTTCTGCTGGGCATAGCCCCCCTCGACCTGGCGCCGGGCAGGTTCGCGACCTGCCACCCGCTGCTCCTTGCCCTGCGTCCAGTTCCACGAAAGATATCCGCCGCTTTCGCGATTGACATCGCACACGGCCACAATCTGTATTTCGGGAAATTCCTGAAAGATGGCGAGGTTTTGGAGGCCCTGACCACCGGTGCCTATGCCCGCCAGCGTGATCTTCTCGCTAGGCGGGATGTGCCCGGCGCCGCCCAGCACCTGGCGTGGCACGATGCTAACGGCCGCCGCTGCCGTAACCTGGGTCAGAAACCGCCGCCGCCCAGTTAAGCAACCCCCACTTGGTACCTGGATCCGCGTGCGCTGCGTGGCTTGGTGCATGGTCGGTCCTCTGGCATTCGCCGAGTTGGTGGAAACGTCCGCGAAGCTATGAGATACTACCCAAGGGCACTGCCATTGTAGCCTAAAGCGGTTACCCTGCGGTAGCCGCCACGAAGGGCCGCCCCCCAGCGTGAAAAAAATTGGCAACTGCCGAAATTGGGCAAGTCCAGCCGATACAGGTAAGGGACAACGCCGACCAAAAGGGCCACGCACGCCCCCAGCCGGCCACAACCGTCCAGCCGGCGTTGCGATGACCACCAGAACGCTCAGCCAGGGTTCAACAAGGCAGAGGCAAGCCGCTGTTCTGGGGGCCGTCCTCTCTCTCCTGTGTCTATCCGGGATTTGGTTTTTGTCCGGCTTTGGCTGGCTTTGGGTTGTGATTGCCGCAAGGGTCCCGAACAGGTACACTCTTTTTCGCTGGCAAAGCGTGGAAGCGGCGCTTCGGGGCGGGGACCCAGTCGCTAGCGCGGCGGGAAAAGCGCCCAGCCTAGTGGTCGGATGGGCCGCTTTAACCGCTGCCGCGGTCGCCTTGCACCCATCGGCCTCATTGCCCGAGGTGCTTTGGACTTGGCCTCGGGACAAAGGGCCGATTGCAGGCCAGCTTTGCCATGGGAATGCCTTGGCGCGGAGAAAGTTGCGAAACGCCGGCGGTTATGTTACGCCATTGGTGGAATCGCTCGGCGGGGTTTGGCGTGTGGCCTGGGAACGGTGACGGACCATGACCCGCGAACCCATTGTCCGGCAGCCCGCCGACTCGACCGACGACGATCGCGCTTTGCGCCCGCAACGCATGTCCGAGATGGTGGGGCAGCGCGAAGTGTTCGAGCGTATCCAGATTGCCGTGGAAGCGGCGGCCAAGCGGGGCGAACCGTTGGGCCACATCCTTTTCGACGGCCCGCCGGGATTAGGTAAAACAACCTTCGCCACATGCATTCCCCGCGAATTGGGCGTAAGTTGCCAGATCGCCAGTGGGGCTACGCTCAAGGCGCCCAAGGACCTCATCCCCTACCTGACGAACGCCGAAGAGCGGTCGGTGCTGTTCATCGACGAGATCCATCGGATGCAGAAGGCGGTGGAGGAGTTTCTCTACCCCGCCATGGAAGACTTCCGCATCGACCTGACGCTGGGCGAGGGGGTCAACGCCCGCACGTTCAATATGCCGCTCAAGCCGTTCACCTTGATCGGAGCGACCACCCGGACGGGGCTGTTATCGGCCCCTTTGCGGGACCGCTTCCAGATGCGTGAACACTTGGATTTTTACAGCGTGGAGGAGTTGGCCGAGATCGTGCGGCGCAATGCGGGAAAGCTCCGGGTGCCGATTGACGCAGCCGCCGCCACGGAGATTGCCAGCCGCAGCCGGGGAACCCCGCGCCTGGCCAACAACCGGCTTCGCTGGGTCCGCGATTACGCCATCAGCCGGGCCAATGGCCGAATCACCCTGCCCGTGGCCCGCGACGCCCTGGAGATGCAGGGCGTCGACGCGTTGGGTTTAGACCCTCAGGATCGGAAGTATCTTTCGGTCATTGCCCGTGTGTTTGGTGGGGGACCGGTGGGGGTCGAGGCGGTGGCCCACACCATGAACGTGCCTCCCGATACGTTGATCGACGAGGTGGAGCCATTCTTGCTCCGGGCCGAACTGGTCGTCCGCACTCCTCGCGGCCGGCGCCTGACCGCGGCCGGCTATCGTCATCTGGGCCTTGCGCCGGACGCGGCGGGCGACCCTGGCCAGCAACGGCTGCTGTTCGATTAGGCGGCGTAGGCACGGGTTGGCAAAAATTGCTATTCCGACGCTATCAGTGGCTCCCGGCTCTGCCTACCGTCTCCAACCTCCTTGCGGGTACCTGGTGAACGCGGCTTCCCTAATCATTCCCATAGTTTGCCAATCCGCTGCTTGACCGGATCGGTGGATTGCTGGTACCGGGCAAGCAGGTTTGCCAAGCCTTCGGTCAGTCGCGCCGCGGCGGTGAAGTACGAGCGGTCGGCAGCGGTCTGCGAGGGTTCGGGCAGCCGAGGAATCTTTCCTTGGGCCAGCAGTTCCAGTCGCCGCAGCGCCACGTCGGCCGAGCGGATCGCCAGCCGGGCATGGGCAGCTTCGTATCGGTCGGCCAGGCCGGCCTTCGTCATGCGGTGGTAGAAAGTCCGGAGCTTTTGCAGGCGTGCTTCCAATTGGGCGATTTCGGGAGGCAGGTTGGCCTGCTGCTGCGCGATCGCTTTGCCGTTGGCATACAGCGCCAGCGTGCCGTCCAGGGCTACCGTGCCCGCCACGTGCACCCACTGATCGGCGGGGGTTCCTGTAGGGGCCTGCGGGCTGCCCCATTCGACGATCATGCGCAGGGAATTGCCCGGAAACAGGTCGAGCAAGTAGCCGTTGGCCGTGCCTGCCGCCGACTTATCCACGATGCGGCCGCCTGGCGAGCCGACCGCGCCGGGGCGAATCCAGGCCTCCAGCGTAGCGCCCTGCGTAAGGTTCAGGCGGGGGTCGTGAGGAACTTCGAGATACCCCTTGCCGGTCAGCGAAAGGACCTTGCCCTCGGGCCCTTCGGCCACGTGGACCTCACCAATGGCCCGTGCCGGCAAATGCTCGCCCAACGCATTAGGGAACACCGTGTGCTTGAGGTTGTCCTGCCGCGCCTGGTCGAATCTCCAGTCTGCAACCAGGGCCGGATCCTTTTCCAACGGGCCGGCCTGTCGGCGCGCCAAGGCCGCTACCTCCTCGGACTTGAGGGGCCGGCTGTACAGCCGCACCCGCCCGATTTCGCCGACGAAACGGCTCTGACCATTGCTATCGGCCCCGATGCGCAAAGGCAACTCGTTGGCAGAAATTACCGGGAACTCCTTGCAGAGGATTTCGCGGTTGACCGCCCGTGGCGGCGGAAGCGAGTGGTCCACAGGGGCGACCTCCAGCGGACGCGGTTCCGCACCACCTAGAAGAATCTGTATCATGGCCCGGTCCGGCGTCTTGTCCGCGGGCAGAGTGATGCTTGTGGCATCGAACTGCGGCCACGGCTGGCCATTGACCCGGACCCCGGTCACCGGGCCGCTCCCCCTGGTCGATAGATAAAACCGTTTCGGACCGAATCGCACCGGGAACCGTTGTTCCAATTCCACCACGTGGGGCGGAATGTGGGGTATCAGGACCAGTTCGTCGGCCTTATAGAGGTACTCGAAGAGCCCGCGGATCATGGCCGCCGGAATTCCCCACGTATCGTACACGCAGTTGATGGGCTCCTGGGGCTGGTACACGGCCGCTCCGAAAGCCACCAGGGGATTGTCGGCCCGAAAACGGCGGTAGAAGTCCAGGATCCGCTTCATCGACTTGCGCGCGTCGTCGTACTTGCCCAGCCGGTAGTAGGCCATGATGGCCCGCGCCTCGCACGTGGACCAGTGACCTCCGTTGACCCACCGGCCATATTCCCAAAGCCCGCGGGGCGCCTCGTACATATCGTCCAGCGAGGGGGCATTGGTGATGATGAGGTCATTGCGGCGCAGTTCCCAGATCGAAGCCAGCTTGCGGTAGATTTTTTGCGACTGGTCGTCGTCGGCCACGCGAAAACAGATGGCGTCGTGATTGCATACGGCCTCGAAATAGCCATGCTGCCGCGCCCCGTACACGCCGTGCCGGGTGCCGTCCGGATCGAGCGACTTGATGAAGTAGCCTTCCTCGGTGGTTACCAGAGGCAGGCCGCGCCGAGCCAGGTCCCGCCGCGTCATGTAGAGCACGACCTTCTGGGAGTTGCCGGCCAGTTTTTCCAGCTCGATCAGCCGGTCCAAGGCGGCAATGTAGGTGATCGAAAGTCCGGTCAGGTACGCCCGATCGTACGTCCCGTCGGGCTTCTTCCACCCGGCGTAGCTGGGGGCCAGCAGGTTGGCCGCCGGTCCCGCCCAGAAGAGGTTCGTCTTTGGATCGCGCCGGGATTCGATCAGCTCGGCCGCACGCTCCAGCTTGGGCAGATACCGCCCCAGAGCCTCCCTATCGCGGCTGATCAAGAGCGCCTCGGCCTGGAGGACGATCCCAGCGGCAGTAAACTCCAAGGCCCAGTCGTGGATTTCGATCCGGCCATCGCCCTGCTTGTACACTACCCAGTTGGGCGCGGCCGCGTCGCACAGGCAGCCATCGGGAGCGACCCACCCATGGTAGCCGGCCCGTTTGCCGTCGCCCATCTGGTCGAACCACAGGTCCTGGGAGTTTTGCAGAAAGGTCACGAACGGTTCTTCCAGCACCGGCAGTGCACAGTAGGTCGGCCCGTAGCTGTTTTGGATCCACCATGCGCCCCACGTGGGCCCTTCCACCAGCCCGTTCCAGGCTGGGGTGTACAGCATGGCCAAGTGCTGTAATTCGGGGTTCGGCTCGAACAGCCGCCGAGCCGTCTCGAGCAACTCCAGATACTCGGTGTCGCCCTCGCCCCGGTAATACTCTCCTTCGAATCGTCCGGCCGCCGGAGCGACCGCGGGCCAGAAGACTGGCAAAGCGACCATCGTGGCCACGACCAGCGATCGGGCACCGGCGACGCGGGACGCTGACCCACATCGGCAAGGCATCGCAAACCCCCACTCTCAGGGAGCGTTAGCAACCAACTGGGCGAGCCATACCCGCCCGCAACCGCAGCCGCTTTTCGGCGGCCCGTTCGTCTCTACCCGGAGCGGCAAGGCATGTCAACCGCCTCAGGCGGAGCCGCAACCGGTCCGCCTGGCAACTTTGGCACGCGGCGTCGGTCCGCAGTATGGCCCCCGTTAGCGGAAAGGGCACTCCAACACGGCCGGTGGCTGTTGGGCCAACGCCCCAGTTTTTGCGGCCCACGAAGCAGCGTGCCGGGATTCTTTCGGTATCGCGGTTGGGTCAGCGGGCCGAAGGCTGGAACACCCCGCTGTCGCCTTGGCGCGCGGGGACGAGTTTTTCCAGGGTGGCCCGCAATTGCCGCATGGTGATGGGCATGCACAGAACCATGCGGTGGCCGGCGGTGGACGCCCGATTTTTCCAGCCGTGCTGCGGTTCGTCCAGCAGCAGCAGGCAGGGCAGGTCCCGCGTGTCAGGATCTTCGCCCAAGCGGTTGAACACCTCCAGGGCCGGTTCGCCGATCTCCTGAGCGTTTATCAGCAATCCGTCCATGAGGCCGATGTCTTGCCGGGCCCGCTCGAAGGCCCGCTCGGGATCGCTGGTCAACAGGATGCGGTAGCCGACTTTCTTGAGCCCTTCGCGAAAGATCTCCTGCATTCGCGCGTTGCTTTCGACGATCATCACGGTGCGTGGCCGGGCTTGCGCCCCGCCCGACTCGCCCGTGTGATGTCCTCCCTGCTCATCGGCGAGCTTCATGGCCACGCGGTGCAGATCGACCAGCATCTCGCGGGGGGTCTGGTAGCGGTACACCGGGTCCAGCGCCATGGCCTTGGTGACGATGTTGATCACCTGCCGGGGAAGTTGCGGCGCCAAGTTTTCCAGCGGAATCACGTTGAGAAATCGCTGCCGGCTCATGCGTTGGGCACGGTCGCTGGTCTCGGCCAGCGGCGGCTTGCCGCAAAGCATGTGGTAATAGATGCACCCAGCAAAATAGATATCGCTCCGCGGGTCATCGGGGGGCGAGCCGCTAATCCGCTCTAAGGCGGCGTAATCTACCGTCCGGGTGTTCGGCATCTCGATGATGGCGTTTTCGGCCAGTGCGTCATCCATGCCCGCCAGCCCGAAATCCACCAGTTTGGCCTGCCCGCGCATCGAGACCAGTACGTTGCTCAGCTTCAGGTCTCGGTGCGTCACCTTCCGCTGGAAGGCATAGTCCAGGCCACTGGCGATATCGATCATCAGCCGCGTAGCTTCCAGCGGTTCCAGCACTTTGCGGATGTTCATGAATTCGCGGAGGCTGTGCCCCTCGACGAATTCCATGACCAGGTAGAAGACGTTGCGGAACGAGTGGACCTCGTAAATGGCCACGATGTTGGGGTGGCGCAAGGTGCAGCCCAACTCGCCTTCGCGCAAGAAGAGCATGTACTGGGCGGGCATTTCGCAGAAGCGCTGCCGCAGCACCTTCAGGGCCACCACCTGGCCGCTCTTGCGGTGAACAGCGCGGAACACCCGGGCGAACGTGCCGGTACCCACCAAGTACTGCACCTTGTATTCGCCATAGAAGAAGCCGGTGGTCTCGCCCTCCAGGAGCCGATCCCACTGATAGCGGGTCAAGAGCTCGGCGGCCATCAGGGCCTGGCCAAACTCTTCGGGCGTGGGCTCCCGGCCCTTGAACGAGGCCATGACCTGCTGGACCTGCTGGTCGGTCAGCAGCTCCAATTCCACGGCGCGTCGCGCGATCTGGTCAGCGGAACTCAGCCCCATGCAAATCGTTCCCCTTGGCCATCTGTTGCCCCGCAATCGGGTTAAGCGGGCGGTCCTGCCGGTCCAGGCGCCCGCGACGTTACGCTGGCCTCTACACGCGAGCAACCCATAGGCACCCCTCCACCTACTTTAGGCCAGCCGGCCGAGAGATGCAACCCCCGTGACCCGGGGTAATCAGGCCCCTTCGACTTTCCGCCGGTACTCGTCGCGTTCGCGCCGCGTCGCTTCCAGGTCGAAGACCAGATATTTCATGTCCAGCCGAAGCTGGCTCAACGCATCCTGCACCAGATTCAGGATTTGGCGGCGGCGGCGGATCCCTTCGATCACTCGGCCAAGAATGGGCTCCAACGCCGCCCGATGTTCATCCGGCAGTGCCGCGATAGCCACGGCCAGTTCGCTGATTTCGGCCGGAACGGCATCCGGCGATTCGGCAGGAGCTTCGGGATGGTTGGGTCGGTGATGGCTCATAGGGCGTTCCTCGGGACCTGCGATACCCGGCTTACCCGCACCTGCCATGCCGGCCATTTCCTGCCAGTCCAAGCAGGCACACTAACTGGTTGATTAGCCAAGGGTTAGGGCGCCAGCCCCCTGGCCAGCCCCTGGGCAGCTCGCAGCCCCCCGACGTTGCCAAAACACCTCAACTGCTCTGGCAACCAATCGCAAATCGTGTTACAAGCGTTGGTTACGACCGCAGGCCGCGGCCGCCCGCGGCGATTATTTTCCGACACACGCATGAGGCGATTATTCATCGTTGGGACGCTCCTGGCACTTCTTCTGCCGGGCCATGCCATCGCCCAGCAGACCCTTGCGGCTCCCAAAGCCTGGTACGAAGGTTTTGAAGGCCCAGACCCCTCGTGGCGGGTCATAGGGGGCGATGCGCACTACCGCGTGGAGTTCCACGGCCGCGTCCGCGACGAGGCCCACTCGGGCCAACAATGCGAGCGGATTCGAATCTCCGCCAATGCCGGCACCGAGGTTTTCATTGGACATGCGGTGGACCGCCCCCGCATCATCGACGAACTCTTGCCCACCGTGTGGCTCAAGTCGGACCGCCAGGGCATCCAAATGGCGGTCCAAGTGGTGCTGCCGCGGACGACCGATCCCCGCACACGGCGGCCGCTGGCCACGGTGCTCTACGGATCCAGCTACACCACCGTGGGCCGATGGCAACAGCTCCGCGTGGCGGAACTGCCGCTGCTGTTGGCCAGGCAGACCCGGGTCCTGCGAACCCAGTTCGGGCCACAGGTCGACCCGCGCGAAGCCTATGTGGAACAGGTGCTGTTGAACATCTACGGCGGGCCTGGGGTCACGGACGTATGGATCGACGACCTGGACGTGGCCCATCACGTCGGGCCTCCGCAGGGGATTGTTGCGGCCGGCCCTCCCGCCGGCCTCCCGAACGCCGGCCCCGCCGGAACGCGCATGCCAGAGGTACCCCCAAAGGGCCTGGGAACGCCGGCGGAACCCCGCCGCGGGCCAACCCTTTCCGGGGCGGTGTTGCAGATCGACGATCGCCCCATGTTCCCGCGCATCATCCAGTACCAGGGGGAACCGCTGAGCTTCCTGCGGCAACTCGGTTTCAACACCGTATCGATGGCTCAAGTGCCGACCACGGAAATGCTGGATGAAGCCGGGCGCCTCGGACTTTGGATCATTTGCCCCCCGCCATTTTCACCCCGGTCCGAGGCCCCCGACCCAACAGATAGCCCACCACCGGAAATCGGCGCGGCGTTTGACCGCGTGCTGGCCTGGGACCTTGGAAACGCTTTGGGGGCCAAACACGCAGAAACCACGATGGCGTGGGCCCGGCAGGTCAAGTCGGCCGACCGCCGCTGTGCCGGCCGACCGCTGGTCTGCCGGCCGTCCAGTCAGTTGCGGGCATACAGCCGCGCCGTCGATATCCCCGTGCTCGGGAGGGGCGTGCTGGCTACCGGCTTGGATCTGGCGGACTACGCCGTCTGGCTTCGCCAGCGTCCGAGCCTGATGATACCCGGTGCCCCGTTCTGGACGAGCATTGAAACTCAGCCCCCCGAGAGCCTCCGCCGCCAATGGTCCGCTCTGGGGCAAACCCCGGCCAGTGCGGCATTTTCTCCGGAAGCGCTCCGCCTGCTGGTGTACACAGCCATAACTTCGGGCAGCCGGGGGGTGTGGTTCGAGTCCACCAGCCCTCTCAATGCCGAGGATGCCGAGACGCGGGTACGGGCCTTGGCCCTGGAGCTATTGAATTTGGAGCTGGAACTGATGGAGCCCTGGACGGCGGCCGGAAACGTCCTGGCCACCGTGCCCGGCAGCGAACCGGCGCTGACGGCCACCCTGCTGCAAACCAGCCACGCCCGCCTGCTTGTGCCTATCTGGTGGCCGCCGGGCAGCCAGTGCGTAGCCGGGCAAGCCGCCGCACACGACCTGAGTTTTCTGGTGCCCGGAGTGCCGGAGACCAACAAAGCGTACTGGATGCTTCCGGGCGAGTTACGGCCGTTCCACCCGCCACGCAAAGCGGGTGGGGTACGGGTGACCGTCGAGGAGTTCGACCTGACGGCCCTGGTGCTCCTCACGCAGCACCCCACGGTGGTAGCCGCCATGGGCCGGCGTACCGCACAGATTGGCCGCCGTTGGGCCGAAATCCAGCGCGAGTTGGCCGCCCTGCAACTGCAGCGCGATGCGGTCCTGGCCCCGCGCCTGGCCGTGCCTAATCCCGCGGTCGCTTATGCGCCCTACCTGGCCGAGGCCCAAACGCACCTCCAGCAGTGCGACCGCCAGTTGGCTGCGGGCAACCTTCCGGCGGCATCGCTGGAGGCTTGCCGGGCCACACGCCCTTTGCGCCTGCTGGAGCGCCAGCACTGGGAGGCGGCCGTCCACCCGATTGGTTCGCCGGTGGCCAGCCCCGCTGCGGTCACATTCGCCACGCTCCCCTGGCACTGGCGATTAATGGAACAGGTGTCGGCCAGTCGGCCTGGGCCTTCCCTCTTGCCCGCCGGCGACTTCGAGGACTTGGCCACGGTCTTCGCCTCCGGCTGGCAGCATTTCCAGCATCCGTACCCCGACTTGCAATCCGAAGCCGAGCTCGCCCCCGGCGCCGCACACAGCGGAAAGCTGGGGTTGCGACTGGCGATCACCAGCCGCCAAAAGGGCGAACCGCCTGTCGTGGAATCGCCGCCCGTGTGGATCACCAGCCCCGCGGTGCCGGTCCAGGCCGGCCAAATCCTCCGCGTGCAGGGGTGGGTCAACGTGCCGGCGCCTATTCGCGGCAGCGTGGACGGCCTGTTGGTGCTCGATTCGCTGGGGGGCGAGCCGCTGGCCTATCGCGTCCGACACACCCAAGGGTGGCAACCGTTCGTCTTGTACCGTCTGGCTCCCCAAAACGGATCGATGTCGCTGACCTTCGCCCTGGGAGGGTTGGGCGAAGCCTTTCTCGATGACGTCGATATCCAGCCCCTAAGCCAACCGGCCGGTTCGGCCCAGTAGAGCGATTTCCGCCCAGCCGAGGCAGCGGTCGGTGACAAACCCTCAGCGGTGAAGTATAGTGGCGTGCCATCGGGCCGCATGGCCCTACCCCCTGCAAAAGTCCCACAGCTTCGCAAAAAGGAGATCCCCATGCATCGACTGCTGGCGTGTGCGTTGGCAAGCTTGTTGGCATCTGCAGCGCATGCTGCCGAAACCATTCCCCCTGCCCAGCATCCCGACTCGAGCACCTGGGAGGACCTTTTTGCCCCCGACTTGTCGAATGCCGCCTTTCCCCCGGGGGTTTGGTCTTTCCGCGAGGGCGTGCTGACGGCCACCCAGGACCAGTGCATCTGGACCAAAAAAGAGTACCAGAACTTCATCCTGGACCTGGAATTCAAAAACGCCCCGGGCACCAACAGCGGGGTGATCGTCTATTGCAGCGACCCCAAGAACTGGATTCCCAACTCGATCGAAATCCAAATCGCCGACGACTTCGCTCCCCGTTGGGCGAAGAGTCCCAAAACGTGGCACTGCGGAGCTATCTTCGGCCGACTGGCCCCTTCTGAAAGCGTAGTCAAAAAGCCCGGCCAGTGGAACCGCATGACCATCACCTGCCACGGGCCGATGATCTACGTGCTGCTCAACGGCAAGCAGGTAACCGCCTTCGACATGCGCAAGTGGACCGACCCCAAGAAGAACCCCGATGGCACCGATATCCCGCCCTGGCTGAGCAGGCCGGCGGCGGAGCTTCCCACTCGAGGGATCATCGGCCTTCAGGGCAAACACGGCGACGCGCCCATCTATTTCCGTAACGTGAAGATCCGCAGTATCGGCCCTTAGGCCTCCCTGGCGCCCTTGTGGGCCGCCAAAAGCCGTCCCCTGGGGGCCTCCAACGGCTCTGGGGCGATTGTACTCCTAGCGAAAGCCGCCTGACTGCGGCAGCGGCCAGAACGAAGCGGCCACCGCAAGCGTAGTGTGCATGTCCCGGGCAAGAATGCTGCGCCAGCCGCTTACTGAGTCGCCTGGCGGTTCCAGCGGCTTTCGGCGTACTGTTCTTTGAGGGTGGTCTCGAACTCGCGGGCCCGATCGAGTTTGCGGAGTTCGCGACACACGCGGGCCAAGTGGTACAAGGCCTCGGCGTGCGCCTCGCGATTGGCCGAGTACAGCGCATCCACGTGCAGGAAGGCGAACATCGCCTCGCGCGGGCGGTTGTCTTTCAACAGGGCGACACCCAAGGCGTTGTAGGCCTGGGCCAAATAGCCCACGTCGTCCGCCGGGGCCCGGGCGATTTGCGTCTCCAGCGCCTTGATGGCCACGGCCGCTTGCCCTGTCTCGGCTAAACAGCGGGCCTTCCCCAAGATGGCCAAGCGGCGCTGCGCATCGGCCAGGGAACCCTCAACCTTTTGCTGAAGCACGGCATCGAAGTATTTCAGGGCCTCGGCAGGTTTGTCCTCCGCCAATAGCGCCTGGCCCACGCACACACTGGCCCGCATCTTGTAGTCGGGCCAGGGAGCGGCGGCCACCTTTTCGTAGTACGGGCGCGCCCTGGCGTATTCGCCCATGGCCACTAGCAGGTCGCCCACCATCTGATACGCTTCCAGCGTGTGGTGGCTCTGAGGATAATCGCGAACGAAGGCGGTCATCAGCTTACCCGCTGGCACGATCTCACCGCTGCCCGCCAAGGCCAGCCGCGCCGTGCAATATGCCCGGTAAAACTCTACCTCCTGGCGAACCTCGGGCCGAGTAAGCCGCTCCGGCTTCAGCTTTTCCAAAGTCTTCAAGGCAGCCTCGTAGAGCCCCTTGGCCACCTCGCTCCGCACCGTCTTCATCTCCAGCGGTTCCCCCTCGAACGCAATCCATTCGATTTCGTTCACCGGCACCCGCTCGATGGTGGCCGCAGGCGTCTCTACCGTTACTTCGGTCGGCGACAGTGTTACCCGGCCAGGGATGGTGGTCTTGAGCGTCTTCACGACATCATCCGCCTGGACTGCGACCGCTGCCAGCCAAAGAGCCATCCCGCAGATTGCTTTGTGCTTCACCGTGCTCTCCTCGCTTTGGTGGCCTACAAGGCCAACCCGCCCAGTTACTCTTCAGCGGGCATGAACTGCCTTAGGTTGCCATGCAGCACTTTCTGCCGCCTGCTTTGTGATGATAGCACGCCAGCAGGCCGTGCGGCAACCACCCATTGCCCGCCCCAACACGCCGGGCTCCCTAACCGGTCACATCAAGCCAAAGCGCTATCGCCCCAGCATACCCAATGCGGCCAGATGAAATTGCCTCTCTCGCCGCTTGCCAAAGGCCACCGAACGGTTGCCATTGGCTCAAGATTCCGACACCGATAAGCGGCTGCTTTGCCGGCACGCCATGTTGCGCATGTACTACCTTTGTGGCTTCCAAGAGGTCGGCCAAAGCGGGCGGCCATTTCTCCCCACTTACCGATCTGCCGCCCTCGCAAAGTAAAATACCGTGCATGAACCAGGAAAGCATCCAAGTACCCGGATCTGAGCGGCAGTTGCCGAGGATCATCCGAATCCATGGGAGAAAAACGACATGAGCCCTCCACAACCGCGGTGCATTAGCCCGCCGGGGCCGTCGTTGTGATCATCATTCTCGGGGCGTGGCTGGCGGCCAGGGAAACGCCCCAGGCCCCCGCCATGAAAAAGTGGCGCCCCGGCCAGAGATGGGGCTGGGTGTTGGGACCGGCCGATCAGATGGACTCCCTGAACGAAATGGGCGACCACTCGCGCCTGGCCGCTTTGCGTCTGGTGCCGCACGGCAAAGTGTACGACCTGGGCGTGCTCTACGATCGCACCTCGTTCAAGTGGCCCGGCCATAACTCCGCGAGATCATTCCGTTCCGCACACCAGAGGGCATCAAGCGGCAGCAAGACCTCTCCTTGGCCAAACACCCCTTGGGGACGGCCTGGCACAGTTGCGCCCTGTTTCTGACCGACAATGTGGGCACACAGATCGACGCCTTATGCCACGCCACCGAAGGGGACGACGACCGTTGGTACAACGGCTTCACCGAAGGCCAATGGCGCGGCAACTGGGGGCCTCGCAAGTGCGATGCAGCTATCATTCCTCCGATGGTCGCCCGGGCCTGTTGATCGACGTGGCGGGCGAAAAAGGCCTCGATGCCCTCCCCGCTCACTACCCCATCGGCGTGGACGACTTGCAGCGCGCCTTGTCAACCCACGCAGCTTCGGCCAGGTGACGTGGTCCTCATCCGCACCGGCACGCTCTGCTCAGGGCGGAAGCGGGCCGCTTGACAATTCGCCCCGAAATTCCCTGCCTCTGTCCAGGGCAACTGGCAAACATCTTTCTTCCTTCCCTCGGCCCGGAACAGAGAAGAGGGTGCGGCGAGCCCCGGGCGTAAGCCCGCGGTGACGCATCGGCACGGTATCCCGTGCCGACCGGCGGCGAGCCCCGGGCGTAAGCCCGGGGTGACATCCACGCGGTACCCCTGGCGAGCCCCGGGCGTAAGCCCGGGGTGGGTAGGGCCATTCTTTGGCCACGGGGATGTGGGCTCCGCGGCCACCAAGTTCTGCGTCCGGCACCGGGGGCTAGCGCCCCCGGCTCGGGGGGCTGTGCCACTGCTTCGGCAGAAACAGTGCGGAAACCACCGGATGGCACTGCTTGCCTTCCGGCAAGCAGTGGCACACCGTGCACGTTGACGGCGGCACGCCGGAACTGGTCAGATGGACCTTAACGGACCACCTCAATACGATGCCGGAGATTTCCCGGTACGATTCCCAGACGCAGAGCACCGCCGTGGTCAACCACCCGGTGTACGACGCCTATGGCAACGTCACCTCGGAGACGAACTCCGCGCTGGAGAGTCTCTTCCTGCTGGCGGGCCGGCCGTTCGACTCAGCCACGGGCCTTCAAAACAACCTCAACCGCTGGTACGACCCTGCGGTGGGCCGCTGGCTGAGCCCGGAGCCCCTGGGCCTTGCCGCCGGCGATGTTAACCTCTACCGCTACGTCGGGAATAGTCCCATTGAACGGAAGGATCCGAACGGTCTTAGTCCTTGGGTGGGCATAGCGCGAATCCTTGGAAAGAGATGGGGAGCTAAAACCCGCGAGCGGGCTGCAAAGGCTTTGGCGGCAGAGCTGTTAGAGAAGCTTAAGAACTACCGGCCGGATCACCCGAAGGCCCAGGAGATCATTCGCGAGCTAAAAAAGATGGCATGGATTCAGGAATCACTAAAGAGGGGCACACACGCATTGGCAGGGAAAACCGTGACGGTCGGGGGGACGGCCATGAGCGGCTTGGGAGGAGCCACCGCAGTCGGCGGCGGGGTAATTGTGGCAGGAGCCGCAGGATACGGCGTCGGATATGGGATTGGGCGGATCTCGATCGGGGGCCGGACGATCCACGAACATCTTGGAGCGAGGATCTACTGGATAGCTCACGGGATTTCCGCGGGAGCTAGCGCGGCCTGGAACTGGATTACGCAATGGTGACGAATCATGTCCGCTGATGGAGGCGAGACGGGGGAGGTTGCGCGTCGGCCCGCAGAGGCAGGTTTTTGCCCGGTATGTTTCCGCCGGATCGAGGGTGGGTTCGCGGGTTTTTCATTCGGCGCCGTGGTTGATCTGTTTGTTCTGAAGGACGCCGGTCTCAGCGATGATGTTTTGGAAGGCTTTTGTTGGGTTTTTTATCATGGCGTCGATCCGAATATGAGTGATTCCGTAGATTACCCAATCGCCGACGGCGTACCTGGGGGCCAAATGGATATAGAGTTTTGTTCGCTTGCCTGCCTGAAGAAGTGGTTTTGCGACATTGTGGATGTGTTACAGGCGCAACTAGCGGCCCGGCAACAGAAGCCCCCGCGCTGAGGCAGCCACGAGCTCCAGGGTTGCGAGATTCAGCAGTCGCGGAGCGTGCTCACGTGGGGCTCCAGGTAACCGTTCACGCCCCGGGGAGCTTTTCCGGCAGTCTAGCGTTGGACGGCTGGAGCCGCAGGGTAAACACCAGATTTCCGTCTGTCCACCATGCGGCTTTCCCGCCCGGCAATTCCTCCGAAAAACTGATCTGGACTCGAATGCGGGTTGTGTGGCAAAACAGGGGCCATGAAAGTTGCGATCACGGAAGAAATCATCGCCCGCCAGCCGCCGGAAGCCCAGGCCATCATCCGCATGTTGCTGGCGCAGTTTGCCGAGTTTATGTATGTTTGCGGCCACGGGCAATCGTGTTCCATGGACCCGGCTGGCCGACCCCCGCCGCCATCAACTCTCGTTGCGCCGTCCGCCAGGAAATAGTTATTAGGCAAAACTTAGCTACAATGTCACGCGCGGCCGACCGCCCTGTCATATATGCAAAAACACAACCACACAAGTACTATGAACGGTACTCCGCTGAGCATCAGGGTGATAAGGAAACCAAGACCGTCCAACGGTCCGCAGAACAGCTCGAAGTACCGGCCGTAGAACCTTGCCAGCACCTCGCCCAAAACCGTCCAGGGTCCGTCCGGCGAGATGCTACCGCTGATCGCAGCAAGCAGAGCCAGCGCTACCCCGAAAATATACGCAGCCAGATACGTAAACAGCCGCATAGGTTGCCACCTCCTCAGCCCGATTTGTCGGTCAATTCTGGAACCCGAAGAACGATGCGACATCGATAACCGAAGACAAGCAGAACTACTAACGTCGGCGCAGGGCGGCTCAACTCTGGCGCCTGCATCATCGTCTGTCCTAGCGGCTTGTAGTGCCGAGGAAGTAGTTCTGTACATCCGGTCTCACAGCCAAGTCGCCTGAAAGAAATGCTCGGAAATCCCGGAGAACCGCTTCTGTAATCCACCGTGTCAGCGCTAATCGCTTGCTACCTTTGACGTAGCAGGCCCATTCAGCACCCAGCCCCACGACCGTCAGGTAGCCCCTTGTCGCCCTGCCGGTAGGGGAGCCCTGCACATCCAAAGTGGGATCATCGGGATAACCGCCGGGAGGCCCGAATGTTTTTTGCGGACTACTGCTATTGTGATAGTTGGTAATGGCCGCTCCAGCCGCCGCTGAGAACCCGCAGTCTGCGTGCGCAACCCAGTCCTGGATTGCATGTAAGCCGGTGCCGATCAGTTGCGCGATTCTTGATGAATCAGATACGGCCGCTCTAGCCGTTGTTGCCAGTGCCTTCGCGGCGGTGATGCACGCGTTAAGTATCTGCAGGCGCGTATCCACTCCCGTGCCTCGCGTCCCGTCGAAATGATAATCCTGATCCCCAAACGCCCACCACGGAAGGGGCGATGTCCCGCCGGTGTAACTGTCTGTGGCCTCATCAGCCGCCCCTATCGCGGCCGCAGCTGCGGGCGTATACCCCAAGGCCCTTGCCCATGCGGTCGTAGCAGTGTTATGAACAGCTGCCCCCCAAAGCCCGGTCGGGTCAGTTTTAGCTGTCACCGCATTGCGAACATACCGACAAAGGTTGTTATTCCCAGCGTCGTAAGACATCGGATCCTCGCTCAGCCAGCGGCCGACCGCAGGGTCGTACCAGCGGTTGAGGTTGTTCTGCAAGCCCGTGTCGGGGTCCAGCGGCCGGGCCGTGAAGAGGAAGAGACTCTCCACCGCGGCGTTCGTCTCCGACGTGACGTTGCCGTAGGCGTCGTACACCAGGTGGTTGACCACGGTGGTCGTGTCGGTCTCGGAGTCGTACCGGGCGATGTCCCGCACGGTATTCAAGTAGTCCGTCAAGGCCCAATGTAGCAAGTCCATGGTAGGCAGGTCAACGAGTCGCACCAGCGGAGCCGGGGGCGTGAGCCCCCGGTGTGAGGCGCAGAACTCGGTTGCCGCGGAGCCGACACGTTGCCGGGGAGCTACCCACCCCGGGCTTGCGGCCGGGGCTCGGCCGCCGGTGGGCAGAGGATACCGTGCAGATGCGTCACCCCGGGCTTGCGCCCGGGGCTCGGCCCCTCGCCGCCCGGACCTTCTTACCCTCTCCTCCGTTCCGAAGCGAGGGAAGGAAAAAATGACGCCCCAGTTGACCCGGACAGAGGTCGCCGGGGGCCGTTCTGCCGCCCCGTTCCGCGGGCACGGCAGGCGGGTTTGCATGTCTGCCGCTTCTCACGCTTGACTTTTCTCTTCTGCTTTACGGTCGTCGACGGTGCGCGCAGCGCGAATCAGAATGCGGAGCATGTCGGCCAGCACGTACGCCGCAAGAAAGCCCAGGTAGGCCAGAAGGGGGAAGGCCGCCGACCAAAGGAGCACTGCTTCGGCCGAGGAGGCCACGACCAGCGGGCCGATGGGACGCAGCGAACTTTGTGCGCGGCTGGACGAGCCGAGTTGCTGGGTCAGGGCCGCCAGAACTTCCAGGTCATCCCGGCTGCGACCACCGCCGCCCCCTAGTGCGCCCAGCGACCCGAGCCAATCGTCCAGCGAGGTGTTGCTCCGGTCCGGAGAAGAGGCGGTGTCGGGGTTCGCAGAAGTTTGCGGTGCTGCGGGGACGGCGGCCAGGTACAGGGCGTAGCACAACATGAGCGTACCGCAGGCCACTCCAGCCGCAATGACCGCGGGAATCAGCCGAATGCCCAGCTTGGCTACAAAGGTCAGCAAACCGATGGCTTCTTCGCTTGGCGTGGTCTCGGGCGAGACTGAAAGTCCCAGGCCTTCGGGGTTTAGAGCCACCATGGCCGCGTACTGGCACACGACAAAAGTGGCCACGCCGCTGAGGATCCACCCGTAGCTATGGAATACCACCGCAGCCACAGTGCTGCCTATCAAGCACGCCAGGCCTGCCAGAAGGGCAAACAGGGCGAAGCAATCCGTTACCGCGGTGGAAACCATCTGTGCCGAAGTCGATTGATCCAGGCGGTTCAGCGCATTGGCAAAGCGGCCGCCGGCGTACTGAAGCAAGGCCAGAGCCAGTACACAGGCCAGTCCCCATCCCAAAGCGACAAGCAGCTTGGCTTGCACCGCGGCAATCGCATGGACAAGCAGCACCAGCACGATGGCCGCGTACAAGCCGTAATGGCCTACCAAGGCGAAAAGCCGGGCGGTCCCCTCGGTAAAGCCGCCGGAAAAGGCGGCCCCCAACGCATCCAGAAGGTAATCGAACAAGTGGGGGTGCTCACCCAGGCGGGAGCGTTCGAAGGCCGCTGAGGAACGTTCGAACGTGGCTGATGCCCGTTGGGGCAGCCCCCCGGCCGGCGCCCCCCGCTGAGCCGAGGCCACCTCCAGACCCGAGGGCGGTGCTGGCGGGGGCACGGCGGACAATCCGGGGCCGGTGGGGCCACCTGCCGGCTTTACGACGGCCGGCGCGGTTGAGGCAGAAAGGCCAGCAGACTCCCCGGCCGGCGGGCTTGTCACAGGCGGGGATTGATGGGCCGGGGCACCCGCGGCGGTCGCCCCTTGCCCGGGCGTCCCACCGCCGAGCCCGACGGAGCTTTGAGGGACGGCAGTTCTGGCCGCGCTGACCGACCCGGCAGCCGGGCTGTCAAACAGCCCTTTGATGCGCCGGGCAGCCACCCAGTCGCTCATGCCGGCCCGCCAGACTAGATCGTCGGGGCTCAACGCACCGCTTTCCGCCAGCGCCTTCAGCTCGGTTGCCGAGACCGGTCCGTGCTGCTGGTTCCCCCGGGCGTAATACCATTCTCCCGACGGCATGCGCTATTCCTTGAACCGGTCGTTGCCCCGGCGCCTGGCCCCCGCCTTATTTTACCGATTATTCCGAGCATGACGCTTGGGTCGCAAGAGACCCCCAGCATGGCGGCTGCGCCCGCCGGAGCATCTGGAGGCCGAAACCGCTTCCGCTTTCCCGTGAAGCGGGGGAATTTCCGCGAAGGGGCTTCGGCAGCCTGCCGCCTTCGCCTTGCCGAACCCGTTATCTGGGCTCGCGCACGACGAAATGTAACCTACCCTTTCCTGAGGATATTTTGGCCCAAAAAGGTGGTTGAGAGGGTTTTCTTGCGGGAAAGCTCATGACTGGCGGGATCTCCTTGGACCGTACGGCCGTGGCACCGTTGGAAAAGATGTTGCGGCGTATCGGCGAGGTATCGACGTTGCCTCACGTGGCGCTTCGGGTAATGGAAGTGGCCAGCGATCCCAATGCGGGGGCCGCCGAAATGAAGCGGGTGTTGGAAGCCGATGCCGCGCTCAGCGCCCGGGTGCTGCGGTGCGTAAACTCGTCGGCCTATGGGGTACGGTTGAAGATCACCAATCTTCAGCAGGCGGTGGCTTACTTGGGGCTGAAGCAGATCCGCAATCTAGCGATGACTGCCGGGGTGGCGGACCTTTTCAAGAACGATGATGCCATCGGCCCCTACCGGCGTGTCGCATTGTGGCGGCACCTGGTGTCGGTGGGCATCGGCGCGCGGATGGTCGCCATGCGATTGCGGTTCACTAATTTCGAGGACATGTTTCTGGCCGGCCTCTTGCACGACCTGGGGATTATCCTTGAGGATCAGTACGGCCATCGGGCTTTCTGCCAGGCGATCGAGGCGCTGCGGCCTGAAGGAACTCTGGCCGATGCGGAGCGGCAAGCCATGGGCTTCGACCATGGCCTCCTCGGACAGTGTGTTGCCGAAGAGTGGCGGTTTCCCGAGCCGGTGCGGGCGCTCGGCCGATGTGGTGCGGTGTGTCGAGGTCGCCAACCTCCTCTGCTCGTTGAAAGGCGTCACCTCGGTGGGCATGAAGCTGCGGCTAGGGCCGCTGGAGGGGCTTCGGGCGTTGGCCCTGTCCAAAGAAGACCTTGTGGTGATGGGCGCCGATCTGGACCGCGAGCTGGCCCGTCAGGCCGACTTGTTCAACGTGTGAGCCGGCAACCATGGACCTCGACTTTCCAGAACTTAAGGCTCTGTATCCGGCCGAAGAAGCGGAGCGGGATACCAGCGGTGCACTGGCGGCGGTGAGCCGCCTCCTCCCTTGGCCGCCCCAGATGATTTTCCTGTGCGATGCCCAGCAGGAGTCGGTATGGGTGGAGGACTTCGGAACGGGCTGCGATCTGGCCGCCGTGCGCCGGGTGGCCGGCGAAGTGGCTGGCCGGCTTGGTCCCAAGGATTGGTATCTCGGCCCGTTCGGGCCGAATGAATCGCAGCAACAGCTTTTGGGGCTACGCGTGCCAGGCGAACCCGCCGGTGCGGTGTTGGGTGCAATTGCCCCGCGGCAAACGTGGACCGAAGTGTCGGCGCAGGGCTGGTTGGATCCGCTTTCGGCGGCCGCTGGCCTGGCCTGGAAACACCTGCAGCTCTGCCGTCGGCAGCTCGGCCAGGATACGCTCGTCAAGCAGCTCCGCGCCGAGGAGGAGGCATTGCGGGCCTTTCATACCGAGATGCTCATCGAGGCGGTCGAGCAGCGTGAACGCCGGCTCCGCGAGCAGGAGGAACATGCGGCCCAGATGCAGGCCATCATGGACACCGCCCCGGACGGCCTGATCGTGCTGAACGAGCGGGGCACCATCGTCTCGTTCAACCGGGCCGCCAGCCGGCTGTTCGGCTTCGATGCCGAAGAGGCTCGCGGCGCCGAGGCCTGCGAGCTGATTGTTCCGCCGCAACTGAGACCCCGCTATCGCCGATTGCTGGATCGCCTCCGCCGGCGGACCGAGCAGACCGCATGGGGGGGCATGGTGCGGGTGCAGGGGTTCCGCCGGAACGGCGAAGAGTTCCCGGCCGAGATGTCCCTTTCCACCTTGCTTTTGGGGGGACGCTGGCATGCCATCATTGCCATCCGCGACATCACCGAGCGCGAGCGGGTGGAACGGGAGTTGGCGGCGTATCGCACGCGGCTGGAGCGGCTGGTGGCCCGCCGTACCGCCGAACTGACCAAAGCCGTCAGCGACCTGCATATGGAAGTTACTGAGCGGCGGCACGCCCACGAGTTGTTGCGGCTTCAGCGCGACCTGGCATGTCGGTTGGGCGCCACCTCCGACCTGGGCGAGGCGCTGGTCATGTGCCTCGATACTGCACTGAAAGTCTCGGGCATGAAGTGCGGGGCGGTCCATCTGGTCACCGAGGACGGCGGGTTGCGGTTGGCGGCGTCGCGAAACCTTTCGGCAAGCTTCGAGGCAGCCATTCGGGAGCTTCCCGCCGATTCCCCCGAAACCGCTCTGGTGGCCGCTGGTAAGCCCCGCTATCTCTCGGCGGCCGACTACCGAGGGCCCACTGGCGAGGCCGCCGCGCGCGAAGGGCTCCGCGGACTGGCCCTGGTGCCATTGGTCCACGAAGGCAAGACACGGGCCTGCCTCACCGTCGGCTCTCACACTTTGGAGCAAGTGCCCGAATTGGCCCGCACCCCGTTAGAGGCAGTGGGGGCTCAGGCTGCCACGGCCATTGTCCGCATCCAGGCCGAGGAGGCCCTCAAACGAAACGAGCAAAAGTACCGCCTCCTGGCCGAGAACCTCAAGGACGTGGTCTTCGCCATCGACCTGGAGGGCCGCCTGACGTATTGCAGCCCGGCCATTACCGAGTTGGCCGGCTACGTGCCGGCCGAAGAGATCGGCAAACCCATCCGCCAGTACGCGGCTGACGAGGATCAGTGGAACCGCGCCTGGGCCATTGTTACCCAGATGGCCCGCGACTGCAAGCCGGCCTCCACCGAACTGGACCTCCGCCGCAAGGACGGCTCTACGGTACCGGTCGAGATCACGGGAAAACCTTTGGTCGAGGGCGGCCGGGTGACGGCTATCCAATGCGTCATGCGCGATATGACCGAGCGGCGGCGGTACGAGGAGCAGTTGCGTGAGGCCAAGCGGGTGGCGGAGGCGGCCAGCCGAGCCAAAACCGAGTTTCTCACCAACATCAGCCACGAAATCCGCACGCCGATGACTGCCATTCTGGGGTTTGCCGAAATCCTCCAGACGCAGTTGCCCGAAGGCGAATGGCTCCAGGCTGCCCGCACCATCTACCGTAACGGCGAGCACCTTCTGGAAATCATCAACGACATTCTGGATCTGTCGAAGATCGAAGCGGGCCGGCTGGATATCCACCTGCAGCGGGTATCGCCCCACCAAATCCTTTGCGATGTCGTGTCCCTGATGCGCATCCGGGCGGCGGCCAAGAATCTGTGGCTAAAGCTGGAATTCGACGGTCCTCTTCCCGAAACGATATCTACCGATCCTTTGCGCTTGCGGCAAATCCTTATCAACCTGGTAGGCAACGCCATCAAGTTCACCGAACAGGGGGGAGTTTGCCTCCGGGCTCGCCTGGTGCAACATCCCTCTCAGCCGAAGCTGGAATGCGAAGTCATCGATACGGGCATCGGCATGACGGTCGAACAACTGGGGCATCTGTTTCGCCCCTTCACCCAGGCGGACGCCACTACCAGCCGGCGTTTTGGAGGCACGGGGCTTGGCCTTTCGATCAGTAAGCGCCTGGCGGCCCTGCTGGATGGGGACATCGCCGTGCAGAGCACGCCGGGCAAAGGGAGCGTATTCCGGGTAACGGTCGCCACCGGCCCGCTCGAAGGCGTGCCGATGGTAGAGCCTTCGACCGAGGCGTTTGCGGCCGCTACGACATATCGCCGCCCTGAAGTGCCTAAAGCGATCCTTCAGGGCTGCCGCGTGCTGCTGGCCGAAGATGGGCCGGATAATCAGCGCCTGATCAGCTACCTGCTGCGCAAAGCCGGTGCCGAGGTCACTGTGGCCGAAAACGGCCAGGAAGCCGCCGAACTCGCCCTGCGCGAACCCTTTGACCTGATCCTCATGGATCTGCAGATGCCGGTCATGGACGGGTACCAGGCCACCCGAATGTTGCGGCAGAAAGGGTACGGGGGCCGGATAGTGGCCCTGTCCGCCCATGCTATGGTTCATGCCGCCGAAGAGTGCCGCGAGGCGGGATTCGATGCGTACGCCTCCAAGCCGATCGACCGCGCCCGGCTGATCCATCTGGCCGCTGAACTCATCCAGTGCAAACGGGCAGGAGAGTCGGCTTCTGGCAACGCGGCGCCGCAGCCCGCAAAACCTGATTAGCCCGCGGCGGCGTTGCGATCGACAAAGCCGGATCCAACTCGGCCGGTAGCAAGGAAAGTGCCGGATTTTCCAGGGCAATTTTCCGTGGCGTTTTTTGCCTGCGGGCGAAACGTATTCTATACTGGGGTGGGGCCCTGGCCTCGGTGCGCCGGTAAAAGGGAAGGGCGCTTACGCTCACGGCGTTCGGAAGGCCTGCCACTACCCCACGCTGGGGCCCTGCAGGAGCCCCCGAGTCCCCTTTCTGCGGACCCTGGATGTGAGGCACCATGACGGACACGCCTCGGCTGGCTCGGCAACCCGTGCGGCCTCGTAAGGTTTCTGGCTTTTTCTGGCGGCTGGTCCAGGTTCTGGCCGCCACGCTCCTGGCGATCGGTTCAGGATCGGCCGCCATAGCGCAGGCGCCCTTAGCGGTTTCGGTGCCGGCCACGACGCCGCTGGAAGAAACCTTGCAGCGCGGCCAGGCTCTGGAAAACCAGCGCCGCTGGGCCGAGGCAGTAGCCCATTATGAAGAGGCGTTGCGTCAGTTTCCGGGCGTGGCGCTGCTGCAACAGCGGTTCGAGCACGCCCGGTTGCATTATGAGGTGGGGCGGCGGTACCACGACCGGAGCTTTCGGGCACTTTTGCGGCGGCTTTCGCCGGCGGAGGCCGCGGGCCTGTACGCCGAAGTGCTGTTGAAAATCCAAGCCCACTACGTCGAGACGCCCCAGTGGAGCGACTTGGTGGAAGCCGGCACCCGCGGGCTGGCCGCCGCCCTGGAAGAAAACGACTTTCTTCAGACGCACGGCCTGCTGGGCCGAGAACTGCCGGCCGCCGCCTTCTTCGCCGAACTGCGCCAGCACTTGGCTCGCGCCCCGGCTACCAGTCGGGCGGAAGCGTGCCAGTCGGTCGCCGCCGCTGCGGCCTTGGCCCAGCGCCGGCTGGGAGTGCCGCCGGTGGCGGTCCTCCTCGAATACGCCGCGGGGGCCGCCTGTTCGCTGGATCCCTATTCCGCCTACCTCACTCCAGACCAGTTGTCCGACGTTTACGCACAGATCCGCGGAAACTTCGTGGGGCTGGGCATCGAGCTGAAACCGCAGGCCAATACCCTGGTCATCGTGCGCGTGATAGCCAACAGCCCTGCCAAAGCGGCGGGACTTCAGGAAGGTGACCGGATCGTGGGGGTGGATGGCCAGTCGGCGATCGGCCTGTCCCCCGACCGCGTGGCCGCCATGTTACAGGGTCCCGAAGGCTCGGTGGTGTCGCTTTCGGTGTCGGGGCCCGATGGCCAGGTCCGCAGCGTCGTGGCCCGGCGCCAGCGTGTTGAAGTGCCCAGCGTGGACGAAGCCCGCATCCTTCCCGGCACCGACGGCGTCGCTTATCTGAAGATCACGGGTTTTCAGGAGAGCACGTCGCGGGACCTCGATCGCACTCTGTGGGACCTGTACCGCCGTGGCATGAAAAGCCTGATCATCGATCTGCGCGGCAACCCCGGCGGCCTGCTCCGTTCGGCAGTGGAGACAGCCGACTTGTTCCTCGACCGCGGCGTCATCGTTACCACCCGCGGACGGAGCGCTCAGGAGGATTTTACTTACTCGGCCCACGAGCCCGGCACATGGCGCGTGCCCTTGGCGGTGCTCATCGATCAGGATAGCGCCAGCGCCGCCGAGATTTTCGCGGGGGCCATGCGCGAGCACCAGCGGGGTACGGTGATCGGCAAGCGCAGCTACGGGAAGGGCTCGGTGCAGGGCATTTTTGCGTTGAACATCGGGCAGGCCGGATTGCGGCTCACCACCGCCCGGTTCTACTCGCCCAGCGGCCGACCCTACACTGGCAGCGGCGTTGAACCGCAGATATTGGTTCGCCAAGCGGCCCGACCGGTTGTGGGGCAAGTCGATCGGCCACTTTCCCCGGAGTTCTTCTCGGGGATATCGCCCGCGGACGACCCGTTTTTGCTTGCCGCCCTGGAAACGCTCCGCCAGCCTGTGGCGCAGCGGTGATTCGGGCTACCAGGCGTCCCAGTCCGTCTTGGCGCATCCGCCTTGCCGAGTTTCTGCGGGCCCACATGGTAGCCGGCAACAGCCGCCGGGCAGTTCGGAACCACCTGGCTTGGGATGCTTCTTGCCGGGTGTTGCTTACCAGCGTCAAGGTCCCTCCTAGCCCCCCGGGGCCCGCGACACCTACTTTTCAGAATCTGGGCACGTTGCCGCTTGGCGGCTACATTAGTGGCTCGGGTCCGGCTTGGCCGGTGGGCGGCCAGTCGGAAAAAGGGTGGAAGCTGCCGTATGTCCTTGCCGGCCAAGCGGAATATTGTCCTTGGGCATGGGTTCCGGCCGCCAGCAGTTTGTGGGGGCCGAATGATCTCTTGGAATGCCTCCCGAGACCGCCACAGGAGCCAACGCAATGCGCATTGACCGAATCGCCGATGTGGACGAGCTGGAGGATGTGCTTAGCCGGCCAACGCCAGAGGTGATCGAAACCATGGGGCGGTTGGAGGGGGATGTGATGTTTCTGGGGGCGGGGGGAAAGATCGGCCCGACCCTGGCCCGCATGGCCCGCCGTGCCAGCGACGCCGCCGCCGTGCCGCGCCGCGTGTTGGCCGTGGCACGCTTTACCACCCCGGGCTTGCGCGAACGCCTCCGGTCTTGGGGGATCGAGACCATCGCCTGCGACCTTTTGGACCGCGACCAACTTGCCCGCCTGCCCCGGGTGCCCAACGTGTTCTATCTGGCCGCCATGAAATTCGGTACTACCGGGCAGGAGACCATGACCTGGGCCATGAATACGTACCTGCCGGGCATGGTCTGCGAGCAATTGCGCCCCGCCCGGCTGGTGGCCTATTCGACGGGCAACGTGTATCCCTTGGTGCCGGTGGGCCGCGGCGGCTCGGTCGAGACCGATCCCTTGGAACCAGTGGGCGAGTACGGTATGAGCTGTCTGGGCCGGGAACGCATCCTCGGCTATTTCAGTCAGAAACTAGCCATTCCTGCCGTGTTGTTGCGGCTCAACTACGCGCAGGAACCGCGGTATGGCATCCTGGTGGATATTGCCCGGCCGGTGCTGGCGGGCAAGCCGGTGGATGTTACCATGGGTTACTTCAACGCGATCTGGCAGGGCGATTCTAATGCCATGACGCTGCGGGCAATCGAACACGTGCAGGTGCCGCCTCGACCGATCAATGTGGCGGGCCCCGAGGAACTGTCGGTCCGCCGCGTGGCCGAGGAGTTCGGCCGCCTGCTCGATAAACCCGTTACCATCACCGGCACCGAGGCCCCCGACGCGTTGTTGAGCAACGGCCGGCTGGGGTACGAACTTCTGGGCCGGCCCAGCGTGTCGCCCGACCAGATGATTCGCTGGATCGCGGACTGGCTTGCCCGCGGGCAGCCGATCTACGATCGCCCCACCAAGTTCCAGGCCCGCGACGGCAAGTTCTAGGAGACTGCCCACCTGTCCCGATTGCCTGCTTTGCGTTCCTCCCAGGGTTCTTTACGATGGCACGCCTTGACCCTCGCATCCAGGCCCTCTTGCAGCGCGGACTGGTGATTCCCGCGAGCCCCCTGGCTTTGAATGCCCAGCGCCGGCTGGACGAGCGGCGGCAGCGGGCACTTTGGCGGTATTACTCGGCGGCTGGGGCGGGCGGTGTCGCTATTGGCGTTCACACCACGCAGTTTGCCATCCGCGATCCGAAGATCGGACTGTTCCGCCCCCTGCTGGAACTAGGCCGAGATGAACTCGACCGCCTGGACGCCCGCCGGAGCGAGCCCTTGGTACGCATCGCGGGCATTTGCGGACAAACACCTCAGGCGGTGAGCGAAGCGTCGACGGCCCGCGACCTCGGCTATCATGCGGGCCTGGTCAGCCTGGGGGCCTTGCCCCAAGCAGACGACGACGCCCTGGTGGCCCATTGCCAGGCCGTGGGCGAAATCCTGCCGGTAGTCGGCTTCTATTTACAGCCGGCGGTGGGCGGCCGGGTCCTTCCCTACCACTTCTGGCGGCGGCTGGCAGAACTCGACGCGCTGGTGGCCATCAAGATTGCACCATTCAACCGGTATCAGACGCTGGATGTGGTTCGGGCGGTGGCTGAGGCCGGGCGCGACGATGTCGCCCTGTATACTGGCAACGACGATAACATCGTGCTGGACCTCATCACTCCTTACCGCTTCGTGTGTCACGGCCGGCCGGCGCACCGCCGCATCGTTGGCGGCCTGTTGGGCCACTGGGCGGTGTGGACCTTGCAGGCCGTGCGCCTGTTGGAGGCGTGCCACCACGCCGTGGCCGCCGCAACCGTGCCCGAGGAACTGCTGGCCCAAGCGCCGGCGGTGACCGATGCCAACGCCGCCTTTTTTGACGTGGCCAATGGGTTCGCCGGCTGCATCGCTGGCTTGCACGAGGTGCTCCGCCGGCAGGGTTTGCTCGAGGGAATCTGGTGCCTTGATCCGAACGAGACCCTAAGCCCGGGCCAAGCCGAAGAAATCGACCGGGTGTACCGGGCTTATCCCTGGCTCAACGACGACGCGTTCGTGGCCGAACACCGTGACGCGTGGCTCCGCTAAATTTGCCGGGCCCCCTCGGCATGTGTAATGGCAACCGAATCTCTGCCGAACCACCGGCGGCGGGGCATCGTAGCAATACCAAGGCGACCTTGCGCCGGTGGTATCCAAAGGTTTCACCCCCACTGACGACTGGAATCATGCTACCTGGAAGTTGCATTCTGATCGGTGCAATCCGCGTTCCAAATTGGGTTGAACCCCTCTGGGGGGTGGGTGTCGGTGCGGTGGTGGCGGTCGTCACCTTATACGTGATCGCCGGGTTGATTCGCCTGCTGTCGCCCAAGGTAGCGGCCATTATGCACACCACTGCCAAGGAGGCGCTGGCGCAGCCAGTGTTTTACGTCATCTTGGCTGTGGGCGTGTTCATTTTGCTGCTGATGCCGTTCGTCTCCTACAACACCTTCGGCGAGGACGTGAAGGTGCTGAAGATGGACGGCCTGACCGTTATCAAGGTGCTGGCCATCATTCTGGCCTTGTGGACAGCCAGCGTCTCGATTTCCGAAGAGATTGAAGGCCGGACGGCCCTGACACTGTTGTCGAAGCCGGTGGGACGGCGCCAGCTCATTTTGGGCAAGCTGTTGGGCATCATGTGGGCCGTGGCGGTGCTGTTTGTCGTGTTGGGCACCCTGTTTCTTTGCACGGTGTCGTACAAGGTGCATTATGATGCCCGGGAGACGGCGCAGCCCGAGCCCACGGCGGCCCAATGCGCCCAAGAGGTGCAGCGGATCGCCCCCGGTCTGGCCCTGGGCTTTATGGCGGCGACCATCATGACGGCCATCAGTGTGGCCATCTCCACCCGGCTGCCCATGCTGCCCAATCTGATCATCTGCCTGTCGATCTATATGCTGGGCCACCTGATCCCCCGACTGATCAACTCGTCGGTGGGGCAGTTCGAGTTGGTGCAATTCGTGGGCCGGTTGCTGGCGGCAGTGCTTCCGGAGCTGGATCACCTGAGCATGGAGACCGCGATTTCGACTGACCAGATGGTGCCTTGGAGCTACATCGGGGTGGCCGCCGGCTATTGCCTCCTGTATTGCGCGGTGGCGGTCCTTCTGGCGCTGATCCTTTTCGAGGACCGCGACTTGGCGTAGCTTTGTCGCTGCGGCGGGCAATATGGTCCGGGCTTGCGGCGCGGTTTTGTGAAGGTGGGCGAGCGGGCAGTCTCACCCTTTTACCACCCCCAGGGGGCGCAGGCGGGCGACCTTGCGGGCCAAACCCGCCTGGTGCACGATATCTACGATGACGCTGACGTCCTTGTAAGCGGCGGGCTGTTCCTCGGCCAGTCCCTGCCAGCTCTTGGCCCGAGCGATAATGCCCTGCTGGGCCAGTTCTTGATCGATACGGCGGCCTTTGGCATGGGCGATGGCAGCGGTCCGGCTGAGGACGCGCCCCGCCCCGTGACAGGTGGTGCCAAAGGCCTTTTCCATGCTGCCCGGCTCGCCCGCCAGCACCCAGCTTTCGCGGCCCATGTCGCCGGGGATGATGACCGGCTGGCCGATCGCGCGGTACCGTTCCGGCACCTCGGGATGGCCGGCCGGGAAGGCGCGGGTGGCTCCCTTGCGATGCACGCACACCCGTTTCGGCCGGCCGTCGATCACGTGCGTCTCCAGCTTGGCGATGTTGTGGGCCACGTCGTACACGAGGTTCATTTGGAGCGATTCCCAGGGTTGGCCGAAGAACTCGGCAAACGCTTCGCGCGTCTGCCACATCAGCAGTTGCCGATTGGCCCACGCGTAGTTGGCCGCCGCCCGCATCGCTCCCAGATACTGTTGGCCTTCGGGGCTATTTACCGGGGCGCAGACCAATTGCCGGTCGGGCAGATGAAAACCGTATTTGGCCGGCACGTTGCGCAGGGCTCGCAGCGCGTCGTCGCACACCTGATACCCAAGGCCTCGCGAGCCCGAATGGATCATCACGCAGATCTGGCCCACTTCCAAGCCCATCTGCCGGGCTGCTTCTTCATCAAAAACCTCTTCCACCACTTGAACCTCAAGGAAATGGTTGCCCGAGCCGAGCGTGCCGCACTGATCGCGGCCGCGCTCCAGGGCCTTGTCGCTGACGGCGTCCGGATCGGCATCGGGCAAACAGCCGCCGGCCTCGGTGTGCTCCACATCGCTTGGGGTGGCCTTGCCCTGCTGTTGGAGGTAATGGACCCCCTCGGCCAGCAGACGCCGTAACTCTTTGGGTCCAAACAGATAAGGCCCCCCTTCGCCTACTCCTGCCGGGATGCGGCGGGCGAGGAAATCCACCAGCGGCTTCAGGCGGTCCTGCACTTCGGCCCGCGGCAGATTGGTACGTATCAGCCGCACACCGCAATTGATGTCGTAGCCCACACCGCCCGGTGAAATCACTCCCCCCTCTTCCGGATCGGTCGCGCAGACCCCGCCAATGCAAAACCCATAACCCCAATGGATATCCGGCATAGCCAGGCTGGCTACCTGAATGCCCGGCAAAAACGCCACGTTGGCCACTTGCTCGGGAGCCTGGTCGCTGCGAATCTGCTCCAAGAGCCGTTCATCGGCGAAGATCCGGCCCTCGACCCGCATCCCAGCCTTGTAGCTCGGAGGTATACGCCAACAGTAGTCGTCGATCCGTTCCAGCGGTCCGGTGTACCCTTCTTTGGCCATCGTTAGCTCCGTTTGCAGGCTTTGGCAGACGAGGCCGAGGCACAGGGTGCTTCTATTCCGCTACGAACAGGCGAAGCACCCTGGGGCACGCCCCGCCGCCCAGTCTCCCATCCTCAAATATCTCCTCAAATATCGACGATCACTTCCGCCAGCCACCCCCCGGGCTGACGCTCGACTTTCAACCCATGGTATGTTATGGCTTTGACTTCCCGGTCCATCTCATGGCGCGTGCGGTCCATCGGTTCGCCCCACGCCGTAGCCTCCAGCCGGCCGTTATCCAGTCGCACGTCGAACTGCGAAAATAGTTGCCGCCGCGTGTCGAAGCGATACAGCAGTTCGGCCAGCCAATCGAACAACAGGTCGTCCAGGCGCCCGGAGGAGTCGGCCAACTCGATGCGTGAGGATTCGACAGGCCGAACTGCCTCCAGGTTCGCCACGATCACCGAAAACAGCCCTCGTCCCGCCTCGGAAAACAGCTCTTCCAAACTTGGCGCCTGGCAGCGAATTCCCACATCGGCGGTATGTTCGAAGACTTCGTACATGACCGATCGCCTCACGAAGCAGCACCCGCAGAACTCTCCGCCGCGATTTCGAGCACCACGCGGCCGGTTATCCGGCCCGCCAATATATCGGCGATTCGCGGTTGGATTGTATCCAGCCGTTCGAACTGAGCCAGGGCTTCCAGCCCCTCGGGCTTCCAGGGACCGGCCAGACGCCGCCATATCTCATGCCGCAGATCCAAGGGGCACCAGGCGGCATCGATGCCTGCCAGCGTAATCCCGCGGAGGATGAACGGATAGACGGTCATGGTCAACTGATTGCCCCCGGCCAGCCCACAGGCCGCCACACATCCGCTGTGTCGGCACGCCCGAAGCACCGTCGAAAGGATGTTGCCGCCGACGGTATCGACCGCGCCGGCCCATCGCCCAGACAGCATGGGCTTGCCGCTCGGGTCGTCCACGGCGTCGCGCGGCAGAATTTCGCAAGCCCCCAGCCGGCGGAGCAATCCATGGGCAGTGGACTTTCCGGTGACGGCCACCACCTCGTAGCCCAGTTTGGCGAGAATTGCCACCGCCAGGCTCCCCACGCCGCCGCTGGCGCCGGTAACCACCACGGGGCCGCACTGGGGCAACACCCCGTGCCGCTGCAAGGCGTCCACACAAAGGCCCGCCGTGAAGCCGGCCGTGCCCAATATCATGCTCTCGCGAAGCGATAGCCCGGCGGGCAAGGGCACCACCCACGATTGCGGAACGCGGACCAACTCGGCCCAGCCGCCCCACCGATTGGCTCCCATGTCGAAGCCGGTCACCAGCACCGCATCACCGGGCACCCATTCGTAAACCCCGCTTTGGACCACGGTGCCCGCCGCATCCACACCCGGAACGTGGGGGAACACCCTGTTGACGCCCGGATGGCCGGTGGCCGCCAACGCATCCTTGTAGTTAAGCGATGAGTAGGCCACCGCGATGGTCACCTCGCCCGGGGGCAGCTCCTCGGCGGAGCGATCCTCTACCCGGCTCTCCACTTGGCCGTTGAGGGCCTTATTCACCACGTAAGCCCGAAACGAACTAGGCAACATAGCCTCTCGCCCCCACGGAGGTGTCGTTTGACAAGCAGGTTCTGCAAAGCCGGAGCGGGCACACAGCAGCACAATCTGAATCCGGCTCCCAATGCCCCGACTGGCCCCAGGGACGGCCTCCATCTACCTTTGGCGGACTACTTGCGCGGCACTGGCAACCCCATTGCTTTCATCAACATCTGAATGTCCTGCCACACCGCAGGCCGGGCCGCCTCCGGGAATCGCAAAATGTATGATGGATGGTAAGTGCACATCACACGGATCCCGTGGTAATCGTAGAATCGTCCCCGCAATCGGCCAATGGGCTCTGAGCTGCCCAAGAGGTGCTGGGCAGCCGTAACCCCAAGGCAACACAGGAATTCCGGCTTGAGAATCTCCAATTGAGCCTCAAGGTATTCGCGGCAGTTGGCTGCTTCCTCTGGTGTGGGGACGCGGTTGCCCGGCGGCCGGCACTTTATGGTGTTCAGAATGTAAACGTCTTCCCGGCGCAGCCCCATCCCTCGCTCAATAATCTCGGTGAGTTTTTGACCCGCTCGCCCTACAAATGGAATGCCCTGCGCGTCTTCGTCGGCCCCGGGGGCCTCTCCCATGAAGACCAGTCGCGGCCGGGGGTTGCCTACCCCGAAGACCGTATTCCGCCGGCTGCGAGCCAATTGCTGGCATCGCTGGCACACCGCCACCTTGCACCGGAGGCGCTCCAGGGCAGCCACCCGTTCGTCCGTGTTGGCAAGCCCCGAGGCTTCCGCTCCCCTCTGTGCCAGTGATCCCCCAATATGACCGGCATCCGGAGGCGGTTGCGAGGCCGCTAAGTTCTCCTTCCCCTGAGGGCAGCGCACGTGCGTAACCCCTGCTTGTGAAAAGCCTTGTAGCTTTTGAGCCAGCCCCCGAGCCAGGCGTGCTCGGACGGCGTTCTCTTCCGGACGTTGCGTTCCCATGGTCGTGCCTTCGTGGGTGAACGACGGCCTGATTTGCCCCCACCAAAAGGTGGGAGAATAGGGGACTTGCACTCTCGCCATGCTAAGCCACACCGCATGGCGTGGGCCTGCCGGCGAGGCGCGCTTTCCGCCTGGGCGTCCGTGCTCGGCCTCTCTGCCCATCATATGCCGGAGTACGGAAAAGGGAAAACCGGCGGCCGACCGGCTATCCCAGCCCGTTCCGGCTGAGTATCATGGCAAATGGAAATACCAAGAAAAAGGGCAACAGGCGACCTCGCCTTCGGGGGGCAGAGGATCGAGGAGCTTGCACAACGTGGCCAGCCGACCGTGTCGGGAAAGTCCATGGGTGTACCGCAAGTTGTCATCGTCGGGCGGCCGAACGTCGGCAAGTCTAGCCTCTTCAATTGGATCGCGGGCCGGCGGATCGCCATCGTGGACTCCGTGGCCGGAGTCACACGCGACCGGGTTACCCACCTCGTTCGGTTGGGCGATCGCTTTGTGGAGTTCGTCGATACGGGCGGGATGGGGGTGCAGGATCCCGACCGCCTCACCGAACACATCGAGGCGCAGATCAAGCACGCCATCGACACGGCATCGCTGATCTTGTTCGTGGTGGATACCCAGGACCGTCTCACGCCGCTGGACGAGGAGATCTCGCGTCGCTTGCGATACATCTCTGTGCCCGTCTTATGCGTGGCCAACAAGGCCGATAACGACGCGCTGCGCCTCCAGGCCGACGAGTTTTACAAACTCGGCCGCCGGGTAATCCCGGTCAGCACCGCGCACAATCGGGGCAAAGAAGAGCTTTTGGCAGCCGTGGCCGAACGCCTCCCTCCACCGGAACCGGACGAACCGCCGCTGGAAGAGCCGGTCATGAAGCTGGCCATTGTGGGCCGGCGCAACGTGGGCAAAAGCACCTTCGTCAACACATTGGCGCAGGCGGAGCGGATGATTGTCAGCGAGGTGCCGGGTACCACGCGCGACAGTGTCGATGTGCGCTTTGAGCTGGAAGGGCGGGCGTTTCTGGCCATTGATACCCCGGGCTTTCGCCGCCGCCAAAGCATCCAGACCAACATCGATTTCTACAGCACCCACCGCGCCGAGCGCAGCATTCGCCGCGCGGATGTGGTGCTGTTGTTCTTCGATGCCACCGAACGCATCAGCAAGGTCGATAAGCAACTGTGCGACTACATCGCCGAACAGTACAAGCCCTGCATCTTCGTGGTCAACAAGTGGGACCTCATGGAACATACGATGCCCACCGACAAGTGGGTCGCCTACCTCCGCGATACCTTCCGCACCATGCCCTATGTGCCCATCGCGTTCATCAGCGGGCAGACCGGGCGGAACGTGAAGGCCCTGTTGAACCACGCTCAGGTGCTCTTCGAACAGTCGCTGACCCGCCTGCCCACCGGCCAGTTGAACCGCCTGCTCCGGGCCGCCTTCGAACGCAACCAGCCGCCGGCCTTCGGCGGCCGCCTGGCCAAGTTGTACTACGCCACCCAGGTGGCGGTGCAGCCGCCGACCATCGTGCTGTTTTGCAACGATCCGAAACTCCTGTCCCGCCCCTATCAGCGATACTTGCTGGGCGTGCTCCGCGATGAAGCCCCTTTCAGCGAGGTACCTATCAAGCTTTATTTGCGGCAGCGTGAACCTTCGGACCGCGGCCCCGACCAGCCGGACGCCTCGCTGGAAGCCCGCGAGTCTCATTGAGGGCACGGCGGCCCTCCGAGTGCGGCGAAGCTCCGGCGCTTCACTCCACCACCAGTTTTCCCCGCATCTCCAAGTGCCGGGGTGAGCACCAAACCGTGCACATGAAGGGGAAAGTCCCCCGCTTGTCCGGCGTGAACTGTACCACCTCGACCTCGCCCGCCTTGATCTCGCGCACTGCCACCTTGAAGTCCGGCAAGGCGAAGCCGTGGCTGACCGTGTCGATGTTCCGGAGCATGAGGCGGACCGGCTGGCCGTAGGGCACCACAAGCGTTCCCGGGTACCAGTTGCCGTAGTCCGGCTGCCGGGCGCTCAATTCGGCGGTAAACTGGCGGGTACGCCGGTGCGATTCTACAGCGAGGATCCCGGCCACGGTGCCTACGGTGCACAAGAAAACAGCAGCGATGCCGGCGAGTTCGCGGCGGCTCATGGTATGTCCTCACGCGACGAATAGCCAGATGAAAAACATGTGCAAGGCCACCAGAAACAGGCAGATCGGCACCCATCCCCGCCGGGCCTGTTGCAGCGTGGGGTAAGTGATCCTGGCGAACTTGAACCCGTAGTCCAGGGCGAAAGCCATTCCCAAGAGCACCACCGCCGCCTGCAAATAGGGGACCGCGCCGGTCAGCACCGGCGTCCACGGAATATGGGCGGTGCCGAATAAGTCCCATCCCCAGGCGAACGGGTCCGACAAAATGTGCAATAGGTAGCTGCCATTGGGGAAGATGATCCCCAGGCTGAAGGCCGCCCAAATGGCCAAGCCCACGGGCACCAGACAGTACGAAAAGTTGACGAACACATCTTTCAACCGGACGCCACCGGCCCCGCTGACCAGGCGCGAAACGGCGGCCGCCAACAAGAAAAGCCCCGGAATCACCAGGAAATCCGTCACACCCGCCTCACCGATGAACGCCAGATACCCGCCCAGGGTTTTCCCGCGCACCATGTCCTTGATCTGGCCCGAGGGTCCTTGCATGGCCAGGAAGAAGGCGAACATGATGCCGATCATCGTCAGTCCCTTGAACGCCTCATCGGTGCTCCGGCGGTGGTAGAGGTCGTCGGTCCGCTTGCGCTCGGCAAGCAGATCGGCGCCGAAGGGGCGGACGTTGAAGGCCATGTTATCATGCGGGCAGGTCTTGAAGCATTCCAGGCACAGCCCGCAATAGGTGTTGCGGTTCAAATCGAACGGCAGCTCCATCCAGGGGCAGCCGTAGCCCTGATCGTTGCCCACCACGCAGGTCTTGGGCGTGTGTTTCTTGCAGATCTCCGGATCCTTTACCCGGACTTCGCAAGCGGAAAAGTTCGCGTAAAGCCCCTGGAAGCCGCTCACCGGGCAGAAGGAAAGGCAGAAGGCCCGCTTGCCATAGATCAGCGATACCACCACCGCCGCCACGATCACCACGCCCAGCAGGATGAAGGTTGCCATGGGGCGCACCGTGAAGAATCCAGAGAACCACGTGGCCACCCAGAACAGCAGCACCAGCGGCCACAGGTTGCGCATCCAGTTGGGCAGGCGCTTGTTGAGGCCCCAGGACTTCTGCCGGCCCACATCGACCAGTTTGCCTCGCTGCAGCCAGTCCCCGAACAGGGGGAAGGGGCATACCATGCACCACAGCCGCCCGATCACTGGCACCATGAACATCATCAAGAGCACCCACCAAAGAATCCATACGATCATGATGCCGAAGTTGTAATTGCCGGCCCCAAACCCGCCCACCAGGGCCGCCATGATGATGATGGTGAAAATGAAAAGGTTGACCAGAACGGGCACCAGCGGGAACCAACGGCTTTTGAACAGGGCGCGGATCGGGCGGAACCGCGTCAGCTCGAAGCGCCAACCAAGCGGGATCAGGCCGAAAAGTTTGTCCTGCGGCGGACCGCCCCCACGGAACACGGTCACGAGCGACCCCAGCCCTAAAAGCCCCACAAGCGACAGACCCCCATAGAACGTCCAGTTCGGCTCCACCACCAGATAGCCGATCATGTAGGGATGGAACTCGCCGCAGGTTACTGAGCAGCGGAAGGGGAATCGGCCGGTCCGGTCGGCCACGAATTTCAGCGTCCCTTCCTGCCCTGGCGAAGCCTGGGTCCGCAGCGCATAACCGTCCAAGTACAGCCCGTGCCGCACGTCCTCGCTGATGAGCCGAAGCTGAACGCTTTGGCCTTGCTGCACGCGGATGATGTTCGGCTCGTACGCGAACCGCCGTGCGTGGACTTCTATCAACTGGCTTTTTTCCGCACCTTCCGGCACGGCCCTATCGCCCACCACACCCAGCAGTATCAGAAGCGCAAGGGAAGTCATGGTTCAGTCTCCGACGAACCGGGATTCTGGCCCAGCAAGGTCTCCAAATCGCAGCGAAGTTCCTCTGGTTCCCAGGCATTGGCCACGTACAGCCGCCGGATGCGATTCTCCGGGTCCACCAGAAACGTGATCACCGAGTGGCGGAGCGAACCATCGGGCTGGGGCTCGGCCACGATCTGGTAATCGCGGCACACGGCCTCGATCTCGGTGCGGGTACCGGTCAAAAAATGCCAGTTGCGGAAGTCCGCCTGATACAACTGGCCGTATTTCTTCAGCGCCCCGGGCGAGTCGGCCTCCGGGTCGAGCGTTATCAAAAGCAGCACCACGCGGCGCCCGAGCTCCTCGCCCAGCGCCTGCTGCAGGCGCCGGAAATGCCGCGTCGTCATGGGGCACGCCCGGGCGTCGCTACACCGGATATAAAAGAAGCTCAGCACCTTCGCCCGGCCAGGAAAGTCTGCCAGCCCCACGCGCCGGCCATCCTGGTCGCACAACGTAAAATCCGGGGCGGCTTCGAGGACTGGTAGCGCCGGCCCCTTGCTGCCGGTGGCACGCACGTACCACCAGACGGCCGGCAGGGCGCCGGCTACCAGGGCCACGGCTCCGAGGCGCGTCCACATAGAGACAATCCCTTCACGGGCTTCGAGGAAGGATACGAAGTTCTACCCATTCGGAAATCGACTTCCGCCCGCCCCGGTCACCGGCATGGCCGTTCCACACGGCAAAGGCGACCAGCCGCGTCGTGCCGGCTAAAAGCGGAGGTGCGATCTGGGGGTCGGCACTATCCATCGCCCGCCGGAAGACCACGTGCCATACGCCGTCGTGCCACAGCCCGCGGCCCTCGACCTCCTGAAGGTCACTGGGCGTGACCGTCCCCACCCGCTTGGCCAATAGCTCGCTCACCGCGGAAACGACCTTTTCTCGCGAAACGCCAAAAAGCTCCTCCTCTTCGAACGGATAGTGATAATCGGCGTAGGCTTCGCTCTTGGGCGGCGTGCGGGCCCAGAACTCGGTGTCCCGGCTGGCCTTCCACTGCCAGATGTTCGACTGGGCCATGAAACCCATCATGATGGTCGAAGGTTCCACCTCGTCGCCCAGGGGGAACATGATCGCAGCCGCGTCGGAAAAGCGCTGCACCCCCACACGCCGGTCTTCCGAGTCGTCCTTCCAGGCAAGATGGAAGTAGATGTGCCGGCCATTATGAAATGCCTGGACCGTCAGGGGCGAGACCAGGCTTCGGGCCCACGGCAAAACGGTCACCTGATACATCAGCTCCAGGTCGATCGCCGGCAACGACTGCCACGGCTCCAGATGCACGCCGCCGGCAAGATGGATTTCCTGCGGCCGGTACGGCACTTCCAGCACTGCGCGGCCAGGCGTGGTGATCTCCACCGGCGTGCCCCGCGAGTGCCGGATCCCGTAATAGGTCACCAACCCAAACGATCCCACCAGGCCGAAGATCATCGCGTACACGGTCGTCTTCATGGTCACGCCCTTGCAAGGAGTCTGGCTTCGCTGGCAAGAAACCGATCGAGGGCCTCCGCGGCCCAGCCATAAAAGGCATGCCGGGTTTGTGCACGCACGGCCTGGGCGATCTTGCACCCCGCCGGCAGAAGGTGTTCTAAAAGAAACTTCTTTTGCATTTGCCGGCAGGTCCGGGTTTTGGCGCGGGCTTGCCGGTCCGCCCGGCGCGACCGCTGTTCTTTGAACACCAGATAGTGCATGAACTCCAGTTCCCGGGAAAGTTCGTCCGGGCGGTCGTCCACCGGTTCCAGGCCTGCCGCGCGGTAGAAGGCCATGATGTCGGCCAGGGTGCGTGCCTTCTCATGCGCGTTGGCCGCCGTGTGTTCCGCCCCGTAGAGCCAGACCCCCGAGGCCCGGAAAAGGCGGTCGTACTCGGCCGGCAGTTCCTCGGCTTCCTCTGGCGAGAGCACGGCGGCGAAGTGCTGGCGCACCTTCTCGTCCGGGTACGAGAAAGCCAGGGACAAGGCCTTGTACCGCAGGCCGCGATCGCTCTCAGGTAACGCTGAATCGGCACACATCCCATTTCGCATCGAATTCGTCGCGAATCATAACGGGTTCTTTGAGCGGTACACGCACCAGTTCGGCGCCCCGCTGGTCATAACCTATGCAGCTCCCGTCGGGCAGGTCGCCTTCGACCCGGAAGGAACGCACAATGTGCCGCGTGGCCCCGAACAGCATCAACAGCCCCACCAGCCGCGGGTCCTTTGTGGCGTTGCGGTAGGTTTCTACTGCCTGCCGTACGCCGGGCCCGAATAACTGCCGCAAAAACGGCTCAGGCACATGGATAGGCGGAATATAGTACACGTTGGGTTCCGTGCCGAACTGCGGGTACAGGGGCAAGGCCACCTTCTTGACGTGCACGAGATAGTCGATGGGGTTATCTTCCCGCACCGCATCCCAGCGACTCAGGAAACCCACCAGCCGGATGCGCCCGATACACGTCTCGACGCACTGCGTCTGGCGCCCGCTTTCCACCGCGGGAAAACAGGCGATGCACTTCTCCGACTTGCCAGTGACCTGGCGGAACATCGGCTTCTTGTAAGGACAGGCGCGCACGCATTCCTGATAGCCGCGGCAACGCTTCTGGTCGATCAATACGATACCGTCTTCCCGCTTGTAGATGGCCTTGCGCGGGCAGGCGGCCAGGCAGGCCGGATACGTGCAGTGATTGCAGATCCGTTGAAGGTAGAACATCCAGGTCGCGTGGGGGATCTCGTACACGGCCTTGAGCTGGACTTGCTGGCTGACCTCATCCTCGCCCAGGTTGGGGTGGTCCCAATCCTCTTCGGCCATCTCCACGCCCAGGATTTCCTCGCCATAGGGGGCGCTTTCGAAGATCGTCTTGCCGGCGTAGGTGGTGCCGTCCCACTTTTGTGGGCCCAACTCTTCCAGAAGCCGCACGTCCCAGCCCAGCGGGTAAAAGCCCCAGGGCTTGGTTTCCACGTTGTTCCAGAACATGTACTCCTGCCCGCGGCCGGAGGTCCACGCACTCTTGCAGGCGATGGAGCAGGTCTGGCAGGCGATGCACTTGTTGGTGTCGAACACCCAGGCGATCTGCCGCGCGGGACGGGCCTCGGGGTACTTGTAGGCCATGGTCCGGCCGATCTGCCAGTTGTACACTTCGTAACTCATGAGATGAATTCTCCGCGGAGGAACTGGAGCATGGCGGGGCTTTCATAACCGGGGCGCAGACCCAGCCGGGCAGGCCGCCACAGGGCCTCTTCCACCCCACCCGGCTCGGCCCGGGTGAGTTTGACGAACGATTCCTTGGGCGCCCCGACCGGGCAATGGATGTCGGCAGCGAAGCCCTTGCCAATCACCTGGCCGAAGTACTCTTTGCGGGCGAGCGAGTCGGTCATCAACGTGGGCCGCAGCCACGCCCGCGTCGCCGACTGGTGCGAGCCGAACCGAAACATCGCCTGGTAGCCCGTGCGGGGGTTGCGGGCCAAATGATCCGGATTGCGCCGTTGTCCCTCCACCGAGCCATAGGTGGCCACGTACATGTGGAACCAGCTTCGGGCCACGCCCCGAGGCAATCCCCGATAGTACCGGGCGCGGAGCACCGCCCGGTGGATGCGGTAATCTTCCGGCTTCTCTTGCCAGCCGCGGAAGGGGCGGTCCTCAGGATCCGCGTCGATGTACACATAGTCGCCGTCCTGGATGCCCAACTCCTGCGCATCCTCCGGATTCAGGTCCACATAGCCCTCGCCCACCCAGGGCATGCGGCGGTCGCGGCGGTGCATGTCGCCGAACGGCCCGAACCACACCGCCATCAAGTCCAGATCCACCGGGGTGGTGTGCGCCCCGTGACGATACTTGGGCGTGATGTAGATCAGGGAAAAACCGTCTTTCCGGCGAGGGTGCTGGGTCTTGGTCAAGTCGGCCGGCCGCACTACCACGTTGCGCACTTGCCGCACCTCCACCGACAGGTCATCGCGCGAAAGGCCGTAGGCCTCCGGCCCCTTCGGCCGGATGAGATCCGTCGCCCCGCAGACCAGCACGTTCGGTTCGTACCAGGTGCCATCGACGGGCTCGCGGTGCACGGGGAGGTTTTCGCCGTATTCCAGGAATTCGTCCTCGTCGCGGTAGAACTCCAGGCGTCCAGAACGTGTGTAATGAGGCTTATTCTCGTGCGCCTGCTCCCAGCCCATGATCTTGGGATAGGTACGGGTCATCAACAGGGCGGGAACCCCGCGCTGGGCATTGGCCTCCAGTTCCTCGATCCGGTAGCCTCGCAGCGACGTCGAACCGTCGATGATCCGCTGCAGATACACCTCCACCCGGTTCTCGTACACGAATTTCCAGACGTGCTCGAACCGCTCGTCGCCGGTGAGCCTAGCCAGCGCCCGGCCCACCCCGGCCAGCACCTCGATGTCGCCCCGCGTTTCGTGCGTCCGCTTCAAAGGCGTGCGGGGGAAGATCTGCACGAACGGGTTGGTCACCGCCGCGGTCATGTCCGGGAACTTCATTTCCGGCCAGGCATCGACCGCGAACACCACGTCGGCGTATTCGCACGAGGCGGTCCACCACCAGTCGTTGACCACAACGCACTCGATGCGGGGAAGCGTGTTCATCACGAAGTCGTGGTGCCACTTGAGATTCCCCAGAATCGAATTGCCGTTGCCAAACCACACGAACTTCGTGGGCGCCGGCAAGTGCGTCTTGCCGGTGAAGAGCTTGTTGCCCACGCGGAGCGGCCGGTCCCCATAGTTGTAGTAGTGGGCCGACTCGGCCTTGTAATAATAGTGCGTCCGCACGGGCTTGGCCGGATCAAGTTCGATGTCGAAGGGGTCCTCGGTGATATACTGCGGCAGGCCATTGAAATACGCGCCGCGGTAGTTGCCCGCATAGCTGCCAATGTTGCCCGAGTGGAATCCCACATTGGCCGTCAGGGCACACACCAGGAAGATGGCCCGGTCTTTTACATCGTTGTTGAAGAAGTGGTTGGGGCCCATGCCCACCGGCACCAGCGTGCGGGAGCGGTTGTGGGCGATCTGGCGGGCCAGCCACTCCACCGCCTCGGGGGCCACGCTGCAAATGTCGCTGACCACCGCCGGCGTGAAGTGCTCGGTGTGCTCCCGAATGAGGTCGAACACCGGGCGGACCTCGACCTCCGCGCCTTGGCAGGTCTTCACACGGAAGCGGCCCTCCAGCGCCCACGGCTTCACCGTGCCCGCATCGTCACGGGTTACTACTTCCGGGCGTTGCGTCTCGGTATTCCAGGCCAAAAAGTCACCCCACTCCTCACGGAGTTCCTGAGTCACCACCTGGGTCTTCTGCTTTGCGGGCGGGGGCGGTGTTTCTCCCGGAGCCAGAACCTGGGTCTTCTTCAGTGGCGCCGGACGATAGTCGGGAAAAAGGTCTTGCGGCCGCAGCAGCTTCAGCGTGTCCATCCGCACCAGAAACGGCAAATCGGTTTGCCCGCGCACGTACTCCGCGTCGTAAAGCTTCTCGCGGAGGATGACGTGGGCCAGGCCCAGGGCCAGCGCCGGGTCGCTGCCCGGGCGTACCACGATCACCTTGTCGGCCTTGTTGGAAGTCGACTGGTACTCGCACGCCACTGTAACCACCGTGGTGCCCTTCAGCCGCGCCTCGGACAGCCAGTGGCCATCGGGCATCTTTGTGGAAATCCAGTTCATCCCCCAGCAGACCACCAGGCTGGCGTTCTCGGCCGTGGCCAAATCGAAATCGATCGTCTGATGCCCGCAGACCATGGTGTGGCCTGGCGGCAGGTCGGTGTGCCATGAATAGTTGTCCCAACCCCGGGCGCCCAAGGCGTGCTCGCGATCCACCCCGCGGATCTTGGCATCCAACAAGGCCAGGGAGTTGGCCATACGGTAGAACCCCATGATCCGGGTGGCCCCTAAAAGGGGCATCCCGCCGCGGAACTTCAGGCACTGTGTGCCCGCCTGCTTGGTGGCCTCGATCATCGCCTCGTCGTAGCCTTGACGCCGCAACAACTCCTGGCCCTTGGGACCAGAATAGGTGCGGGCGATGTTCTCCATGGCCTGGGCCACGAGCTGGCACGCCTTCTCGAACGGCACCTTCAAAAACGGCTCTTTGCCGCGGTGGCGATAGGCTTCGGGCATTCGTCCGTCGCTATCGCGAGGGAATCCCGCCTGCACCCACTCCAGAAAGCCTTTCCGCACTGCGGGGTACTTCACGCGGCGGGGCCCGTACAGGCGGCGGATCATGGCCAACCCCTTGTTGCAGCAGCGAGGGTCCCAGCGGTGAGACGCCTGGTTGCCGTAAATGTCCTTGGCCTCGCCGTACCCGTAGCTGGGCCCCAGCCGCGTCACCACCCCGTTTTTCACGTAGGCCGCCAAAAGACAGTTGTGCGTATCGTTCGGGGCACAGAGAAAATGGAACGTGGAATCGTGCCGGAACTGGTCGCGGTAGATCCGCTCCCAGTCGCGTTCGGGGTAGTGATCCAAGGGGTTGTCGATTTCGGGAATCGATCGCAGGCCGGCCAGAAGCGGCCCTCCCGTTGCCATCCCGGCCAACGAGGCCATTATCCCCGCCAGAAAATCGCGGCGCGCAAGATCGCTCATGGTTCCTCCGTCGCTCCGCCAGACCCGAGGCGCATACACCCCAGACCGGCCCTGAGATCCAGCCCAGCCAACCAAGAGGAAGGTCTTTGGCCCCCAGCCGTTCAGCCGAGCTGGGTCAGGCCAGATCCTTACCCGCGAAATAGCCACTGGCCGGCTCGGGCACATTGATGACTTCTGGACCGACTTGGAATATAATCGACGCTGCTCCCCTGTCAACGACCCCCGAAAAAATTTTCCAATTCCTAACTCCGCTGCTAAAGTTTCCCGACTCGGCTGCTCCACATGCTGGCCAATCCTCGGCTATCCCTCGGCAGCCCGCGGGGCGTGGCCTTGTTCCCTGCGGGGTTTGGGAGTAGGATGCCTTGGTGGGCTGCGTAACCGGCAGCGACCTTTGGCCTGCCACGGTGCGGTGGCGCCCGGGAAAAACTTTTGAAGCCCTCGGCGCCCGGCCCGTGGTGATGCCGGCACGCAGCAGGAAGGATTGGTCTCTTCGCAGATTGAGGAGCAGTTGATGCAGCGGCCTGGTCGGGTAGCTTCGTTTCGTCTTGCGGTGGCGGGTGCGTGTCTCTTCCTCGTGGCGGTCGCACCGGCCGTCGCCTGGGCCGATCCGCAGGGGCCTACCGCACGCGACCGCCAAATCGCCCAGATTGTGGCGTCGCTGTTGCGGCGTGACCATCTGAGCAAGCATGCCTTGGATGAGGAAATCGCCAGCCGGTGTGTGCGGCAGTTCATCAAGATGCTCGACCCCATGAAGGTGTACTTCTATCAGTCCGATGTGGATGCCTTCATGGCGCGGCAACGCGAGGTCATCGAGGTCAAAAAGGGGGATGTCGGCCTGGCATACAGCATCTTTCAAACCTTCCTGCGCCGGGTGGACGAGCGCGTGAGGCTGGTGGACGAGTTCTTGGCTATGCGGCACGACTTCACGGTCGACGAGGAGATGATCGTCGACCGCGATGCCGCCCAATTTCCCCGCAACGAAGCCGAGGCCCGCGAACGCTGGCGCAAGCGGATCAAGTATGACCTTCTGGTGCTCAAGGCCGACCGGCTGGAAAAGGACCGCCAGCAGGCCCGCAAGGCCGAGACCTCGGGACAGAAGCCAGCCGAGGAGCCGGTTTCGGCTGAGGAAGAGACGAAGGAATGGCTCGACCGCCTGAAACGCCGCTACCATAACTTCGCGCGGCGGATGCATCAGACCGACAATGACGAATTGCTGGAAATGTACCTGACCGCGCTGAGTTCCAGCTTCGATCCCCATTCAAGCTACATGTCGGCTGATACGGTGAACAACTTCCTTATCCAGATGCGATTGAATCTGGAGGGTATCGGGGCGGCCCTGCAATCGGTCGATGGCTACACGGTGGTCAACAAGCTGATCCCCGGCGGGCCCGCCGAGCGCGACGGCCGCCTGAAGGTTGAAGACAAGATCATCGGCGTAGGGCAGGGCAAGGACGGGCCGATCGAAGACGTCGTGGACATGAAGCTCTCGGACGTGGTCAAGCTCATCCGGGGGCCCAAGGGGACGGTCGTGCGCCTGGAGATCATGCGCGGCCGCAGCAAGGAGCGGAAGATCATCGAACTCACCCGGGCCGCCGTGGAGCTGAAGGACAGCGAGGCTCGGAGCAAAGTGTTCGAGGCGGGGCGGCGGCCCGACGGCCGGCCTTACAAAATCGGGGTGATCGACCTGCCCAGCTTTTACATGGATATGGACGCCGCCAGGGCCGGTGTGCCCAACTTCAAGAGCACCACGCGCGACGTGCGCCGTATTCTGGAAGATTTCAACCATCAGGGGGTCGATGCCCTGGTGCTGGACCTGCGCCGCAACGGCGGCGGTTCCCTCCAGGAAGCCATCAGCCTCACCGGGCTTTTCATCGACGAAGGCCCCATCGTGCAGGTCAAGGACGCCGACGGCCGCGTCCACCCCTATCCGGACGTGGAAAGCGGCATGGCCTGGAAAGGCCCGATGGTGGTGCTGATCAGCAAGTTCAGCGCCTCGGCCAGCGAGATTCTGGCGGGGGCCATTCAGGACTACGGCCGGGGGCTTATCGTGGGCGACTACGCCACGCACGGCAAAGGCACCGTGCAAAGCCTGCGGGATCTGGGCGAGGAACTGTTCCGCCTGCCCAATCTCGCCAAACTCGGAGCACTGAAAATCACCATGCAGCAGTTCTATCGGCCGGATGGCGACAGTACCCAGAAGCGGGGCGTGCTGGCCGACATCGTATGGCCCTCGATCACCTCCCACCTGGCGGATATTTCGGAAGCCGACCTCGACTACGCCTTGCCCTTCGACCAGGTGCCTCCCCAAGAGCACCAGCGCTTCGGCTATGTGAACAAGGGGTTGGTGGCCCGCTTGCAGCAGCTTTCGTCGGCCCGGGTAGACGCCTCTGAGGAGTTCCAGCGGATCAAGCGGAATATCGCCCGCTACGAAGAGCAGAAAAAGAAGAAGTTCGTCACGCTCAACGAGCAGAAGTTCCTGGCCGAACGGGCCGAACTCAATGCAGACCGGGAAGAGGAGAAGCAATTGGAGGAACTCCAAGAGGGGGCCACTACGGAGATCAAGCGGGATCACTACATCAGCGAGGCCCTGGCCATCACGGTGGATTACCTCCAGTTGGCCTTCCAGGGTGGCCCCCCCGCTCAGGCGGTCCAGGCGCAACGGCAAGCCCAGAACTGAGTCCCGCAGGGCGGCATCCGCAGGGGGACAAGCCGAGCGGCGGTCCCGCGGCAGGAGTCAGCAGAAATCGCGGGACTGCGGGGTCAGATCCGCCAGACGCGAGGAAAGGTCCTCCAGGCGGCGGACCAGGACGTGAATGACCTGCCCGCGACGCTCCACCCGGCCTTGCGCCAGCACGATGGTGGCCCCCAAGGCGGCCTGCCGGTGTTGCTGCCATACTTGGGGACGCACGACCAGGTTGGCGATGCCCGTCTCGTCTTCGACGGTCATAAAAGTGATCCCCCTGGCGGTGGCCGGCCGCTGCCGGACCAGCACAATTCCCGCTATCCGGACGGGCTTGCCGTGCGAGCAAGAGGCCAGTCGGCGGGCCGGGACCACCCCCATCCGAGCCAAACCGGTGCGAAGAAACTGCATGGGATGGGCCCGGAGCGAAAGTCCGGTAGTGGCGTAATCGGCCAGCACTTCCTGGGCCTCGGACATGCGGGGCAGCGG
>Ga0315298_1000796_pt1 | contig 60198 bp, 45 predicted proteins | sample WHS_1_MG_FD_203077 | JGI IMG/M metagenome (GOLD analysis project Ga0315298, IMG submission 203077) | Extremophilic microbial mat communities from Washburn Hot Springs, YNP, Wyoming, USA - WHS_1_MG | ecosystem: Environmental > Aquatic > Thermal springs > Hot (42-90C) | place: USA: Wyoming... | reverse complement strand
GTTTTTCGCCAGAAAATCAATGACCTTTTGTGTGAGTATGGATTCGCTTATCTTTTCCAGGGAACCATCGCGCTGTTGTACCTCTTTGATGAACGCCTTCAAGTCCATGTTGGCTTGCGATGCCAAAAACGCCATGCCGTTGATTAAATCTTCGCTTGAAACTTCTATTTTCTCCTTTTGTGCAATTTTCTTGAAGACGAAAGCGGCCTTTACCCGCTCACGGGCGCTGGCAAGGGCGGCGCTGTGGATGTTGTCCTTTTCTTTTTCAATTATTTCCTTTGAAATTCCCCGGCGGCGATTTTCAGCCACGATGTCAAAGACGATCTGCCGGGTCTCTTCTTCAACGAATGATTCCGGCAACTCTTTGATGGATACCTTGGACATCAATTCCTTGACAACCTGGGAGCGAATAGAGGCGTTTTGTTTGTAGGCAAGGTCTTTTTCGAGGTCGGCGCGAACGCCGGCGCGCAGCGCCGCCATGTTTTCAGCGCCGTAACTCTTTGCAAAATTGTCATCAGCCTCGGGCAACTTTTTCTCGCGCACCTCGACTATGGTCACCTGATATAGGGCTGTCTTGCCGGCAACTTCCTTGATGACGAAATCAGCCGGGAAATTAACCGTCACAGTTCTGGTTTCACCGGCGCTTGCCCCGATAAGCTGTTCGGTAAAACCGGGCAGGAACTCTCCTTGCTCGATTTTAATCCAAAATTTATCCTTCCCGGCAAGGCCGCGGGCGGTTGGGTTGAAGTCAGTCAGCGGCTTTCCTTCGCAGGTGCCGGTGTAATTGATGACGGCCACATCGCCTTGCTGGATGGGGCGGGAAACCGGCTCGAAACGGCTCTGTTGCGAGCGCAACAGATCAATGGCGCGGGTGACATCCTCCTCGGTGATGGTCCGAACTTCGCGTTTGGCCGGCAGTCCCTTGTATTCGGGCAATTCAAAGTCCGGCGCAGTTTCAACCGTGACCACGTAGCTCAACGGCTGGCCGGGCGCAAATTGGATTTCCTCGGGCTGGTTTATGCTAACGAAATCAAGTTTCTGCTCCTCGCGGGCTTTGGTGAGTGTCTCCCGGATGAGATTCCGCTCGGCCTCGTGGATGATGTCATTTTTGAATGCTTTGAAAACCATTTGACGTGGGGCTTTTCCCGGACGGAAACCAGGGAATGAAGCATGCCGCATGTATTCAGTGGTTACCTTTTCAATGGTGGCATCCACTGCCGCGGCGTCCTCCTCAATGCGCAACAGTTTTTTGCAATCGCTTAAATTATCAACAGTTACTTTCACAGTGCTTGCCTTTCAATTCAGAGCCACGCGCCGGCGCTTTCATGCCCGGGCGGGGCAAGCCAGGAAAGCTAGGCAATATATTTGAGGCCGTCAAGTTTTGCCTTGAAAATTTTTCCAGAATGAGGCTATCGGCCAGGCTGCGGCTGGAGCACGGCGGGTGTTCCAATGTTGCCCCAGCGGTCCAGCGCGGATATGGCCACGACATCAGGCGCCGGGGTTCTGAAACTGATCGAGGCGCGGTCGCGCGGCAATACTTCGGTGAACCACGAGGAGCCGGATTTGGCCTGAACCACCCATCCTTTGAGTGTGGTTTTTGATGAAGACTCCCAGATGATGTTAATGGCGCCGGTTGAGGCGTTGCCGCCAAGATATGCCTTCGGTTTGGGCGGCCCGCTTTTTTTCTGATTCGGACAGACTGGCGGCAATGCGCAATTGGCGTACAATTCCCGGCCCAGAGCATCTGCGAGCGCCGTTTTTTGCAGCGCTTTGATGCTCCAGTGGACGTGCCCGCTTGTGCCGGGCTGGCGGCGGGTTGTTTGGATTTGTTTGATTATTTCGGTGTATTCCCATGTTGTCCCCACATTCCGGCTGTTGATGCCCGGACATAGCAGGACTTGTTTTGTGTTTTGCTCGACCCACCATTCAAGCAGGCGGGAAAAGCTCTGTTCTTTTGCTCCAAGGCTCCAATAAAGCTGCGGCACAAAATAGTCCATCCAACCTTTTTGAAGCCAGTAGCGCGAGTCAGCGTAAAGATTTTCATAAGGATCATATCCCTTTATGCCTGCGGGAAAGCCCGGGCGCCAGATGCCGAAGGGGCTGACGCCAACTTTAACCCACGATTTTTCCGATTTTACCGCGTTGAAAAGCCTTTCAATAAAACGATTTACATTTTCCCGCCGCCAGTCTGTTCTGGAAAGTTTCCCGCCGCTTTTCTGGTATTTTTGCCACGATGTTTCGTCCGGGAAATCGAGCACTTTTCCTTCCTCGTCCTTCTCCTTGTATGGGTAGAAGTAATCGTCAATGTGAACACCGTCCACGTCATAGCGTCTGACAACGTCCAGTATCACCTTGATTGAGTAGTCTTGAACGGCTTTTTCCCCGGGGTCCAGCCAGAGGTGTTTGCCGTAGGTTTTAACAAGGGCAGGCCGTGTCTGGCTGACGTGGTTTGGTGAAGGAGGGGATTTGGCAGACGGGTGTCTTGCTCTGAAGGGGTTGAACCACGCATGTAATTCCAAGCCGCGCGCGTGCGCCTTGTTTATTGCAAATTCCAATGGATCGTAGAATGGCTCAGGTGCCTTGCCCATCCGGCCTGTCAGATATTCAGACCAGGGTTCAATTGAAGAGGCGTAAAGGGCGTCGCAGGCAGGGCGCACCTGTAGGATGATGGCGTTAAGTTTTATTGAAGCTGCCTGGTCAATTATGGCTTCCAACTCAGCTTGCTGCTGTGCAACCGGCAGCCCCGGCCGGGATGGCCAGTCTATATTGGCCACGGAGGCGACCCAGACGCCGCGAAATTCCCTTGGTGGCGCCGGCGGTTCAATTCGCGGTTGAGTGGTTCGCGCCGCGTGAATTGAAAAGGTTGTTGAAAACAGGAGCGCAAACAGGCATTGCGTCCATTTAACTTGCTGTGGCGTGAACAGGCCAAACATGCGCGCCAAGTAAAAGGCATTGGGGGCCGGTGATAAACAAAAAAATGTACAACAGTGGAGCATGTCTGCCCTGGAGCCGGCTGACACTTTCTTTTGACGCATTACGCATGTTTCGGGCCAGATTGGAGTCCGTGCGTGGAAATTGAATCGGAATTGACGCAAGCTGCCGCGCATTTGGATAATTTTTCATGGTCTTGGCGAAACCAAGCCATTAAAATGGGTGTTTGTTTGACTGGGAAAATGAATGACGGTCCAATGATTGAAGTCCGCGACCTGACGAAGCGTTATGCCGGACGGGTTGCTGTGGACGGGATTTCCTTCAGCGTTGCGCGGGGGGAAATCGTTGGATTATTGGGACCCAATGGCGCCGGTAAGAGCACGACTTTGCGAATTTTGTCATGTTTTTTGCCGGCCACATCCGGCAGCGCGCGTATTGCGGGCTTTGATGTTTTTACGCAGAATGAGGAGGTGCGCCGGAGGATAGGGTACATGCCCGAAAACAACCCTTTGCATAAGGACATGCGGGTGCGTGATTATCTGAAATTTCGGGCGCGGTTGAAAGGACTTGGTTACAAGGCGTCGCGGGAACGAGTGGACTTTGTGATGCAGCAAGTTGGGTTGGCGGATGTTGGGCGCAGGGTAATAGGCCATCTATCAAAGGGCTATCAGCAGCGTGTGGGGCTGGCCGATGCGCTGGTGCATGACCCCGAGCTGGTGATTCTGGATGAGCCTACACTTGGCCTTGACCCGAACCAAATCCGTGCTGTGCGCCAGCTTATAAAGGATTTGGCGCCGCGGCACACGGTTTTGCTTTCCAGCCACATTTTGCCTGAGGTTGAGATGACATGCGGGCGCGTGCTGATTCTGGACCGTGGCCGGGTACTGGCGGCGGACACGCCCGAGAACTTGCAGAAAATCTTTGAGGCCAGCCGTCCCGTTGTTGCTGAAATAGCGGCATCTGCTGAGGAACTGCGCAATTGCTGGGAGGCCATGGCCGAGGTGACGCACTTTGACATTGCGCCTGCCGGCGGTGAATATCAGCGATGCACATTCACGGCCCGGGCTGGCGTGGATTTGCGTCCCAAGATTTACGAAACCGTTCGCCAACGCGGCTGGCGTTTGCGGGAATTAACACGGGACCGCTACACATTGGAGGACGTATTTGTCCGGCTCACGCGTCCGGAGAAGGATGAACAGTGATGATGCGCGTCTTCTTAACATTGGTACGGCGTGAAGTGGGGGCGCATTTTGTGTCATGGACGGGCTACGTGGTGGTGGCGGCGATGCTTTTTCTGCTCGGATTGAGCTTCATAGGAATCTTGCATGCGTTGAACGCCGAGCCGCTGACGCAGCCGTTGACCGAGATTTTCAACGACAGCTTCGCATTTTGGGTGATAGTGCTGATAGGCGTGCCCCTGATTACGATGCGCTCATTTGCGCAGGAAAAGCATTCGGGGACTTTTGAAACGCTAATGACAACGCCTGTCAGCGACGTTGTGGTGGTTGCAGGCAAGTACGCCGGCGCATTGTTGATGTACTGTTTGATGTGGGTGCCGCTGGCGCCATTGTTGCTGGTTTTGCGCCACTACGTGACGGCGCCGGGGGCGCTTGACTATGGTGTGTTGGGGACAACTGCCCTGGGGATGTTCCTGTTGGGTGGGTTATACGTGGCGATGGGGTGTCTGGCCAGCTCGCTTACACGCAGCCAGGTAATTGCCGCCATTGTAACTTTCGCAGCCGGTGTGGCCATGTTTTTGCTGGGTTTCCTTGCGCAAGCCACTCCACCGCAGCTCGGATTGCCTGCGCTGATTCTGCACCATGTGAACATGCTGGCGCATATGCGCGATTTTTCACGCGGTCTGCTGGACACCCGCGCGTTGGTGTTTTATACAACCGCCACGTTTTTGCTTTTGTACTTGAACCTCAAAGCGGTCGAAAGCCGGAGGTGGAAATAAAATGGAAGAGCCACTGCCCAGTTTTTCATTCGGTCGCAAGTTCGGGATGGGCTTTGGGGTGCTGGTGTCTTGTCTATCGGTTTTTGCCATTGTGGTGATGCTTAATTACCTTGGAGCACGCCATTTTTGGCGCGGCCCGGTTGGCAGGCAACCGGCACTTGAGCTGTCACCACGGACGCTGGGCGTCCTGGCTTCAATCACAAATGAAGTTAAAGTAATTGTGTATTATGATCCGCAGGAGCGGCTTTACAGTCAGGCGGTGGAGCTTTTGCGGGAGTACGCCGCCAAAAATTCGCGGATTAAGCTTCAACTAGTAAATCCGCTGGCTGATCCGGCGGCTGCGCAGGAGATAAAGGCGCGTTATCGTTTTCCAACCGTCAATGAAAAGAATCTTATTATTTTTGATGCCAATGGCCGAACCAAGGCTGTGTATCAACAGAATCTTGGGGATTTTGAAATTGAGGCGGTGCCGAATCCCGAGGGGCGCGAGTTTGCAAAACGATTGCGGCGTTTCCGCGGAGAGATGGAATTTACCGCTGCATTGATAAGCGTTACCTCGCCACGGCAGTACCGGGCATACTTTTTGGAAGGCCACGGAGAGCATGATCCGGCGAGCAATGATGAACTAACCGGCTATTCAAAATTTGCAGAGCTTCTGGTGGAGAATGACATACAGCCGGCCCGTCTTTCATTGCTTGGGAGCAGTGATGTGCCGGCTGATTGCAGCCTTTTGATAATACCGGGACCGGCTTCGCCGCTGTCAGAGGATGAACTGGCAAAAATTTCCAGGTATCTGAACCAAGGGGGGCGGTTGTTCGTGTTATTTGGGTATCGTTCAATTGGCAAGCGGCTGGGATTGGAACAGTTGCTAATACAATGGGGGGTGGTGGTGGGAGAAAGCGTGGTGCTTGACCCGTTGCGCTCCAGCCCCGCGTCGCGTTATCAGGATTTGCAACTGACGATTGGGCCGGAAGAGGCGCATCCTGTTACACGCCCGCTTTTTCAGTCTTCGCTTCATTTGTTGCTGCCAAGGCCGGTGGCGGCGATAAAGACTGCGGGGCGCGGCACCGAGACGTTGAAGGTGGATGAATTGTTGCACACGACATCTGATGGCGTTTTGGTGCGGAAAATCCAGGGTGGCATGCCCGAAATAAATCCTGCGACCGATCCACGCGGAGTTTTTTCGTTAATCGTTGCAGTTGAAAAAGGGCGGGTGCCTGGTGTGAGCGCAGGGCGCGGTTCAACGCGGATGATTGTGGCCGGTGACTCCTTGTTTTTAGGCAATCAGATGATTGAATCGGCGGCCAACCGGGATTTCGCGGCGCTTGCCATAAACTGGTTGGTGGACCGCCCGGAATTGCTCGAGGGACTGGGACCAAAGAATGTGAGCGAATACAAATTGAACCTGACGCGGGCGCAATTGAGCGCATTGCGGTGGTTGTTGATAGGGGCGCTGCCCGGTGGCGTGCTGGCGCTGGGCTTGTTGGTGTGGGCGCGCAGGAGAAATTAGCAGATAAAATGAACAAAAGCGGTACATGGATGTGGCCATTGCTGGCGTTGGCGTTGCTGGCGTTCATTTTGTTGGTTGAGCGCCGCTGGCAGCCGGAGCGCCAGTTGGGGCCGTCTTTGGCAAGGCTTTTGCCGGATTTATCGCCGGATGCGGTAACGCGGCTGCAAGTACGCCGTGGCAGGCAGTTTGTCCATCTGGAGCGCGCCGGCAAATCGTGGAAGATGGTGACTCCGGTGGTATATCCAGCACAGCCCGTACTGGTTGACAATCTGATTCAGGCGCTTGGGCGGTTGACGCGATTAAACCCGATAGTATCAACGGATTTGGCGCCGTTTGGCCTTGAAGAGCCGCAGGCTATTATTGTGGTTCATCAGGGGCGCGAGCGGCTGGAGGTTCAAATCGGCAATGCAACGCCTGTTGGCAATCAAGTATATGTGCGGGCGGTCGGCGTTCCGGGAATATACGCTGTTGACGCAAGCATTTTGGACATGGCGCCGTCCAATGTGAATGAATGGCGAAGCAAAGCGCTGCTGACAAGCGAGGTTGCCCAGAGCTTTGATCGTCTGGAGGTGCGTTCGCCGACACGCGGCCTGGGATTTGTTTTGTCGTACAATCCGACAAATAAAACATGGCGGCTGAGCCGGCCAATGGCTGCCAGAGCGGACCGGGTAAAAGTTGAACAGTTGTTGCTGGCGTGTCTTCAGGCGCGCGTTGAGCAGTTTGTAAGCGATGACCCTAAAACCGATTTGGAACCGCTTGGGTTGCAGCCGCCGCAGTTGGAATTGGCGCTGGGACAGGATACCAATGATTTGGTGAGCGTGACTTTTGGCAACAGCCCGTCCAACCAGCCTGCGATGGTTTATGCCCGCCGGTTGAGTCACAGCAACATCGTTTTGGTTTCAAAGGAACTGGTTGAGAAGCTTGCCATTCCGTTCACTGAACTTCGGGACAGGCATTTATTTTCGTTTGTGCCCGAATTGGTCACGCAAATTGAATTGCTTGGCGAAGAGAACATCACCATCCGCCGCCAAACCAACGGTCTGTGGCGCGTGACCGAGCCGGATGAATTTCCTGCTGACGGGATGCTTGTCATGGAGCTGTTGGGTGATTTGTTTGCCATGCAGGTTAGCCAGTTTGAGAAGGACATTGTCACTGATTTCAGCCCGTACGGGCTGGCGCAACCTCTGCGCCAGGTCACATTAAAAACCTCGGCCACAAATGAGACTGGTTTGACAAACATAATTGTGGCGCAGGCATTTTTCGGCACCAACGGCATCGGCCACGTCTTCGCGCGCAGGCACGATGAAACCTCGGTTTATGAGGTCACGGAGGCGGACTTGATGCGGCTGCCATTTTTTGCGTGGCAGGTGCGCGAGCGCAAAATTTGGAATTTTAATGTGACAAACGTGGTGCGGGTGACTGTGCGCCAGGGAGAACGCGTTCATCAGTTGATCCGGCGCGGCCAGACAAACTGGGTGTTTGGAACAGGCTCGCAAGGTTTGCTGAATGCCGCTGGCGTGGAGAGTGTTGTCAGGCAACTTGGGCAGTTGTCCGCCGCTGCATGGGCTGGCAGGGGAGCGGAGGCGCGTTCAAGATTGGGATTCAACCCGCCATCAATGCGGGTGGAAATCGAAGTCAACGAAGCGGGAAAATTGAACACTTACACGCTTGAATTTGGCGCGCAAAGCCGGGCGCAGGTTCCATGGGCATCGGTGCAGTTGGATGGGCAGTGGTGGTGCTTTGAATTTCCATGGCATCTTTACCGTGATATGGCGCGAGATTTGTTTCCGGTGACCGTGCCTGCGGGTTGAAGGTGCGCGGCAAAAGAGCATTTACGCCGGTTGCATGGGTGCGGTTTTAAACGGCTGCATTCAACAGTGGGAGATGAAATTGTATGGGGACTGCAAAACTCAAACGACCAGTTACGCCTGTGACGATGTCGGTTTTGCTGCTGGCATTGGCGCTGCCGGCGGACAACCCTGCAAACAACGCTTCGCGCGTGGTTGTAAGGCCGGCAGACAACAGACAGGCGCTTGTCAATCCCTGCATGGGATGGACGCTGCATTTTTATTCCAATCTTATCGAAAATTACGGCTCAAAACTGGAGCCATCGGACACACTGGATGATTGGCCCGGGCTGTCGGTGGTTTATCTTCGTGTGCCCTGGTCGTTTCTGGAGCCTGCAGAGGGGAAGTTTAACTGGCCTTTGCTGGACGGGCCGGCGCAGCGGTGGATATCGAAAGGGCGCCAGATTGCATTGCGGATAAGTTGTTGCGAGAGCTGGCTGCGTTACGCAACGCCTGCGTGGGTGGAAAAGGCGGGGGCAAAAGGCGTGGATTTTGAGTTTGGCAAGGGACCGCGGGCCGGCGGGCCGCTGTGGGAGCCGGATTATTTGGATCCTGTTTTTCTGGCAAAACTGGACAAGTTCCTTGAGGCATTGGCGCGCAGGTACGATGGAAACACAAACGTCGCTTTCATGGACATCGGCTCGTTTGGCATGTGGGGAGAGGGCCATACCGGCTTTGGCAGCCGGCTGGATGAGGCCAGGACACTTGAGGTTGTGAAACGGCACATTGATTTGCATCTGAAACATTTCAAAAAAACGCTTCTTTGCATAAGCGATGATGTGGCAGGTCCCAGCAAGCCCGGACGACATTTTCCAGCAATGGACTATGCGCTGGCTCATGGCGTGACCATGCGGGATGATTCCATCTTGGTGCAGCCCCCGCCGCACTCATGGTATCATGCAGAAATGGCCCAGGAATTCTGGCCGCGGCTGCCTGTTATTCTTGAGCATGAACATTATGGCCCATCGAAAAAGAAAGGTGCATGGAGCAATGATCTGTTGGTCAAGGCAGTGGAGGATTATCACGCAAGTTACATGTCAATTCATTGGTGGCCGCGCGAGTTGCTGGGTGAAATTCGCGAGGCTGTTGACAGGATCAATTTAAGGCTGGGTTACCGTTTGCAGCTTCGCGAAGCAAGCTGGCCCGAGGAGGCGGTGCGCGGGCAGCCATTTGAAATTGAAACACATTGGGCCAACGCGGGTGTTGCTCCATGTTATCCGGGCGGCTTTTGGGCTTTTACGATCAAGGACGGCAAAAATGGGATTGTTTCGGTTCATGTGGACGATGGATTTGACATGCGCGAATTGAAAGTAGGGCCTGCCGGGCAGGCGCCGGTTGAGAAGCGACGGTTGGAGGCCGTGGTTGCCTTCAAGCACGTTGACCCGCGCGGGCAGCATGTTCCACCAACGCCAGCCGGGGAGTACAGTGTTTATGTGTCGGTTGGGGCGCGGGATGGTACGCCTGCAATTGCGCTGCCGTTGCCGGGCGACGATGGCTTCAAACGCTACAAATTGGGGGTTATCAAACTCAAGTGACTGCCTTGAGAATTTTTGTTGATTCAACCGCGGGTGCCGTATAAGTTGGCCGTGTTGCCGGCAACGAATTGGAAGCGGTGTCGGCCAAAAGATAATCAAAACAAAAGTAATTTGAATTATGGCAAAAAAATCCAGCGAAGCGTTTCCGGACATCAAGTCAATCGTTTACGAAGGGCCGCAATCCAAAAATCCACTGGCCTTCAAATACTACAACCCGGATGAGGTGGTTGAAGGAAAGACGATGAAGGAACACCTGCGGTTTTCGGTGGTGTACTGGCATACATTCAGGGGCACCGGGGCCGACCCGTTTGGCGTTGGCACGATGATCCGGCCATGGGATGACGGCACAAATTCGCTGGAGAATGCCAGGCGGCGCGTGCGGGTGGCATTTGAATTCATCCAAAAGCTTGGAGCGCCATTCTATGCTTTTCATGACAGGGATGTCGCGCCTGAGGGGGCAACCCTGCGGGAGACAAACAAGAACCTTGACGAGGTGGTCAAGGTCATGAAGGAAGAGCAGCAAAGGACAGGCATAAAGTTGTTGTGGGGCACGGCATGTTTGTTTGCGCATCCCCGTTATGTGCATGGGGCCGCAACCAGTTGCAACGCCGATGTGTTTGCATACGCGGCTGCGCAGGTCAAAAAATGCCTCGAAGTCAGCCATGAACTTGGCGCCGCCGGCTATGTGTTTTGGGGCGGGCGCGAGGGCTACTCTACGCTTTGGAATACCAACATGAAGCGGGAACTTGAGCATCTGGCCAGGTTCTTGCACATGGCGGTGGATTACAAAAAGAAAATTGGATTCAAAGGGCAGTTTTACATTGAGCCCAAGCCGAAGGAGCCTACCAAGCACCAGTACGATTCGGATGCTGCCGCATGCCTGAATTTTTTGCGCGAGTACGATTTGATGGGGCACCTGAAACTGAATTTGGAAACGAATCATGCGACGCTGGCCGGGCATACGATGCAGCATGAGCTGGAGGTTGCAGGGTCGGCGGGCGCCCTCGGCTCGATTGATGCAAATACAGGCGATGAGCTGCTTGGCTGGGACACTGACCAGTTCCCGACGAGCGTTTATCTGACAACACAGATAATGTACACAATCCTGAAATACGGCGGTTTCACAACCGGCGGGGTGAATTTCGATGCCAAGGTGCGGCGTGAGAGCTTTGAGCCGATCGATTTGTTCTATGCGCACATTGGCGGCATGGATGCATTTGCGCGCGGCCTCAAGATTGCGGCGGCGATTCGCAAGGATGGCCGCCTCGCCGAGTTTGTCAGACAACGCTATGCCTCCTGGGATTCCGGCATTGGGGCAGACATCGAGAAGGGGAAGGTTGGCTTTGAGGAGCTTGAGAAGTACATGCTCGATAAGGGCAATCCGGCGCCCAATGTCAGCGGGCGACAGGAATTCCTCGAGAATTTGATCAACGAATTTATTTAAGCCGGATTTAAGATTGAACATTGGTGTTCGCACGCCATGATTAGCTCATGACAACAACGCCCATTTTGCAGGTGGAATTGCCGGGGGTCAAAAAGCTCAAAAGCGGCAAGGTCAGGGAAATTTTTGATTTGGGCGAGAGCCTGCTGTTGGTTGCGACCGACCGGATAAGCGCGTTTGACTGCATAATGCCGAATGGCATTCCCCGCAAGGGGGAGGTGCTGACTCAGATATCGCATTTCTGGTTTGATCAAACAGCCGGGCTTGTGCCGAATCACAGGCTTTTGGGGCCGCAGGACCCTCTGCCGTCGAAACTGGCGCCGCACGCTGAAATTTTGGCAAGACGCAGCATGATCGTAAAAAAATGCCGTCCGCTGGCCATAGAATGTGTTGTCCGCGGCTACCTGGCCGGTTCCGGGTGGAAGGAGTATAAGGCAAAACAGACGGTGTGCGGGATAAAGTTGCCGGCCGGACTGTTGGAATCATCGGAGCTGCCGGAGCCGATATTCACGCCGGCGACAAAGGCCGAAAGCGGGCATGATATAAACATCACGTTTGAAGAAGCCGCTCGTTTGGTTGGAGAGGAGACTGCCGCGAAAGTCCGGGAGTTGAGTTTGAAGATTTACAAATTCGCCCGTGAATACGCGCGCCAGCGCGGGATTATCATAGCGGATACCAAGTTCGAGTTCGGTATATGGGATGGGCAGTTGCTTTTGATTGACGAGGTATTGACTCCTGATTCATCGCGCTTCTGGCCGGCAGACCAATACAAGCCGGGCCGCAGCCAGCCGAGTTTCGACAAACAATTCGTGCGTGACTATCTTGAGACGCTGGCATGGAACAAGACGCCGCCGGCGCCGGCGCTGCCGCCTGATATTGTAGCCAGGACACAGGAGAAATATTTGGAGGCATATCAAAGGCTTGCCGGCCGGCCGCTGTAGTGACTGGCTCAATGCAAACCGCCATTGCGCAATCACATCAAATCAGTTAGATTCGGGCTGTGAGCGGATGGTGGCGAATATGTCAGGGAGGAAGCCTGCTTTTGATGGCCGCAGGGCTGGGCGGGTGTTTCATGCCTTCGGACCGCCAGTTGGACGAGCAGAAAGACCAATATTTCATAGCCGGCAAGGCGGCGCTTAACCGATTTGATTACAAGGGTGCGGCCCAGGCGTTTGAGAAGGCGCTGGAAGTTAATCCACGGTCAGCTTCGGCGCACTTCGAGCTTGGGGTGTTGTATGAGCAGAAATTGCAGGGTGAAAACAATTACGCAATCGCCATTTACCATTACAATCGCTTCCTACAGTTGCGTCCCGATTCGGAATATGCCGGAGTTGTGACGCAGCGCATAATGGCCTGCAAGACCGAGTTGGCGAAACCGATCATTTTTCCGCCGGGCAGCCAGGCTTTGCAACGGGAGATGGAGCAGCTCAAAGTGGAGAATGCCCAGCTCAAAACCCAAATTGAGGCATGGCGGGCTTATGCTGCAAGCCTTGCATCAGGCGCAAAAGCGCAAGTGCCACCAGTACCTGTGGCGGGTGGCGGAACGCCGGTTGCCCAGGGGCAGGGACCTGTATCGCCGGGCCCTCCAGCTCCTGCCACGCTGTCCAGCAACGCGCCTGTGTCCAGAGCGCCGGCAGCCGGGATGCGCCAGTACTCGGTGCAGTCCGGCGATACGCCGAGCAGCATCGCCAGAAAACATAACGTGAGCCTGAATGCGTTGCTTTCTGCAAATCCGGGGGTTGACCCGCGTCATTTAAAAATTGGACAGGTCTTGAAGATTCCACCTGCATCGCAATGAATGGATTGGGCAGCCGGGACTTTTCATGAAACAGCGTGTAATTTTTATGTTGCTGGCGGCCTTCTGGGTGGTGATGAACATCCTTCTCTGGCGTGCCGAGTATGGGGCAAAGGAATATGTTGGCGCCGCTGTTTCACCGCAACAAATTTGGGAGAAAGTGCTTACTGCAGCCGATGCCTCGACATTGGAAATTTTTCATAAGGGCAAGAGAATCGGCGCTGCGCGCTGGGTGGCTTCCATAGGCGAAGCGCACAAGGGAAGCAGCTCCGGTATGGATGAGTCGCCCGAAGGCATGGTCCGGAAAATTTCCGGCTACACACTCGATTTTGACGGGAATCTTGGAATTGAAGGTCTTGGCGGCAATTTGCGGTTTTATTTGCATCTGGTCATGAATGAACGGCAGGAATGGAAGGACATGAACTTGAGACTTGGAGTCAAGCCAATCGCTGTGGAAGTTCATGCGAATGCCGCAAATGAATCGCTTGAGCTTTCATGGCAGGACGGCATGACTGAGTGGAAAAGAAACTGGAAATTCGCGGAGCTGAAGGACCCCTTGAAATTAATAGAGGAATTTGACGCCGCCGGGATGCTTGGCGCATGGGTAGGGGCGATGTTGCCTGCAAAAGCTCCAACCAACACCGTCGCAGTTTCAGTGGGCATGGATTGGAAGGCGCACCATGACATATTGCGCATTGGGAGCACTGATGTGCGGGTGTACCGGCTGGAAGTGCGGTTGTTTGGCAATTACCGCGCAGTGATGATAATCAGCCGGGCGGGTGAAATAATGCGGGTGGAGTTGCCCGGGGATGTAACCATGATTAATTATGCGCTGACGACTTATTGAATGGATGAAAACACGGCGCGCTGATAAACACGGTCTCGAAATAGAAAAGACGCACTTATAAATGATTGAGCTGATTCATCTGGTGAAAAAGTTTGGCGACCTTGTGGCGGTCAATGATGTGACGCTCACAGTGTCGGCCGGGGAGTTTTTTTCCGTGTTGGGTCCCAACGCCGCCGGGAAGACAACAATGTTGAAGCTGCTGGCTGGTTTCCTAAAGCCAACTTCGGGCCACGCCAGGGTGGCCGGTTTCGACGTACAGAAACAGCCGCTTGAGGCGCGCCGCCGGATGGCGTTTATTCCGGATTTCCCGTTTTTGTATGAGAAACTGACGCCCTGGGAGTTCATGCGGTTTACCGGACAACTATATGGAATGACCGATTCAGTTTTGGAGAAGGAGGGCCGGGAACTTGTCGGGCGGTTTAATTTGGAGGATTATTTGCACAAGCCAATTGAGGGACTTTCGCATGGCACAAAGCAGCGGCTGGCAATTGCAGCCGGGTTGTTGCATTCCCCCGAGGTTTTCATAGTTGACGAACCAATGGTGGGGCTGGACCCGCACCATGCCAGGGTGCTGAAAGACACGCTGAAAGAACGCAGCCGCAATGGCATGACCGTTCTGCTGTCCACACACCAGTTGAGCGTGGCCGAGGAGATGGCTGACCGCATCGGCATAATGCACCAGGGAAAACTTATAGCTGTTGGAACAAGCGAGCAACTTCGCCAGCAGGCCGGCTCGAAAGGGGCGCTGGAAGAGACATTTCTGATGCTTACTGAAGCTGAGGCAAATCTTAACGAGGAGGTGCGACGGGTTTAAGTGTTGGCGCCGGTACCGGCCATTTTTTTCCAAAAAATTCTGGCAACTGCAGCCGGCTTTGTTCAACATGAGGCCCGAAATTAACGGGGGCTTGTCCATTTTGGCGGCATGAAAGCAAAAATTGTTATTACACCGAAAAAGGCGGTATTGGACCCACAAGGAAAGACAGTGCAAACAGCGCTTCTGCACATGGGCTATGCGGGGATTGGTGATGTGCGGGTGGGCAAATACCTGGAAGTTGACTTGTCGGCGCCGGATGTGGAAAGCGCCCGCAAGACAATTGACGAGGCGTGTCATCGGTTGCTGAGCAACCCTGTGATTGAGGATTATCATTTTGAAATAGTTGAATAGCCTGGAGGATGCGGCATATTGGTGGCATTGACGGCTGCAATTCCGGGCGATGATTCAAAAATGAATTTTGCCGTTCTTCAATTTCCTGGCTCAAATTGTGACCAGGATTGTGTGCATGTTTTGCGCAACGTGCTGGGGCATTCTGCATGGTTGCAATGGCACAAGGAGCGTTCGCTGAGAGGCGCGGATGCGGTAATCATCCCGGGCGGGTTCAGCTATGGCGATTACCTGCGCACGGGCGCGATTGCGCGGTTCAGCCCCGTTATGCAGGCTGTCGTTGAGTTTGCCGGGAATGGCGGACTTGTTCTGGGCATTTGCAACGGGTTCCAAATTCTTTGCGAAGCCGGGCTGCTTCCCGGAGCACTAATCCGGAATCGCTCCCTGCAATTTCGGTGCGAGCATGTGTATTTGAAGACAGTTGCGCCGGACTCGCCTTTCACCAGAAAAATTCCAGAGGGCAGATTGCTGCGGATTCCTGTTGCGCATGGCGAGGGGTGTTATTTTGCTGACGCGGCAACCATCAGGCGGCTTTTTGCAAACCGACAGGTTCTCTGGCAGTATTGCGATGCAAAGGGGCGGGTCAGTGACGATGCCAGTCCGAATGGTTCGGTTCGCAACATCGCTGGTATCTGCAATGCCACGCGGAATGTGGCAGGTCTGATGCCGCATCCTGAACGCGCAAGTGAGGGCATTCTGGGGTGCGAGGACGGCCGGCTTGTATTTGAGAGCATGATAGAGGCGTTGACTGAGCGCAAACTGGCCGTCAAATGATTGCATTTTTCTTCATCCAACATGAATGAGCCTGAAATTACTCTCGAACTGGTCCAAAAACATGGGCTGACAGCGGAGGAGTACGCACAAATCTGCGCCATCCTTGGGCGCGAGCCTACATACACAGAGTTGGGAATATTTTCGGTGATGTGGAGTGAGCATTGTTCTTACAAAAACACGCGCCCGCTTCTGAAGACATTCCCAACACGTTCCCCAAGAATACTTGTTGGCGCGGGCGAGGAAAATGCAGGCATAATTGATATTGGCGATGGTCTGGCGATAGCGTTCAAGATGGAGTCGCACAACCATCCCAGCGCCGTTGAGCCTTTTCAGGGAGCAGCCACCGGCGTTGGCGGCATCATACGTGATATTTTTACAATGGGCGCCCGCCCGGTCTGCGCTTTGGACTCGCTGCGATTTGGTGACTTGTCATCGCCGGAGGTGCGCAGACTTTTCGCTGGCGTTGTGGCCGGGATAGCGCATTACGGGAATTGTTTCGGCATACCGACAATTGCCGGGGAGGTGTATTTCGACAAGTCATTCGATGGCAATCCGTTGGTAAATGTATTTTGCCTGGGCGTGTTGCGCCATTCCCAGATAGCGCGCGGCAAGGCTCAAGGCGTTGGAAATCCAGTGTTTTACGTCGGCCCGGCAACGGGGAGGGATGGATTGGCCGGGGCTGCTTTTGCCTCGCAAGACCTTACCGAAGAATCGGCTGAGCAACAGCGCGGCGCCGTGCAGGTCGGGGACCCGTTCATGGAGAAATTGTTGGTTGAGGCCTGTCTTGAGCTTTTGGCCACCGGCGCGGTTGCTGGAATACAGGACATGGGGGCAGCCGGTTTGACCTGTTCGACATGCGAAACAGCGGCGCGGGCCTGCACCGGCATTGAGATAGAATTGTCGAAGGTTCCGCAGCGGGCGCCCAACATGACTCCTTATGAAATCATGCTCAGCGAGTCGCAGGAGAGGATGCTCATCATAGTCAAAAAGGGGCGCGAGGCCGAGGTGCAGCGGATTTTTGACAAATGGGATTTGCCATGGGCGTTGATTGGCGAGGTGACGGATACCGGCAGGATGGTGGTCAAAAACCATGGCAAAGTTGTGGCGGACATCCCGGCTGCAAAGCTTGCCAATGAAGCGCCGGTTTACCATCGCGAAGCGCGTGAGCCTGAGTATCTGAAGAGCACACGCGCATTCAAATTGGATGACCTGCCAGATGTCAAGGAACCGGTTGAAGCGTTGAAAGCGTTGCTGAGTTGGCCGACAATCGCCAGCAAAAACTGGGTTTACCGGCAGTATGACCACATGGTCCGCAACGGTTCTGTGGTTTGTCCGGGTTCTGATGCCGCCGTAATCCGAATTAAAGAAGACTCGCTGCCGCCGTTGCCGGAGAATTCACCGGAACGCGGGCAGCCTGTGCCGGAGAAATATGTCGCGATTAGTTCGGATTGCAACGCGGCTTATGTTTATTTGGACCCGTATGAGGGGAGCAAGATCGCGGTGGCCGAAGCAGCGCGGAATCTGGCCTGTTCAGGAGCAACGCCCCTTGGTGTGACCGACAACCTTAACTTTGGAAATCCGCATAATCCGGAGTTGTTTTATCAATTGAAGGAAGCGGTGCGGGGCGTTGGCGACGGCTGCCGCGCGCTGGATGTGCCGATTACCGGTGGGAATTGCAGCCTGTATAATCAGAATCCATCGGGGCCAATTGACCCGGTTCCGACAATTGCAATGGTTGGTTTGATAGAAAAACCGGAGCATATTACCACACAGTGGTTCAAGGATGATGGCGATGCCATCATTTTGTTGGGGGATGCAGTGGATTTGCTCGACCCGTTGTATGGATTGGGCGGTTCGGCTTATCTGCAGGCTGTTCACAAGCTTAAAACCGGGCGCCCGCCGCGGTGTGAATTGGAAAAAGAAAAAGCGTTGCAGGAAGTATTGCTGCGGCTTGTCAGGTCGGGTTGGGTGAAGAGCGCGCATGATTGCAGCGAGGGCGGCCTGGCAGTGGCTCTTGCTGAGAGTTGCATTTCGCAAGTTGTTGCGCGGCACACACCGAAACTGATCGGCGCAAAAGTGGATTTGGCGCGGATAAAAGGCATACGGCTTGACGCCCTGTTGTTCGGTGAAAGCCAGGGGAGAGTGGTTGTTTCGACGGGGCCGGAGCAGGCGGAAGCAGTGGTGGCCGAGGCCAACCGCCATGGAGTGGCGGCGCGCAAAATCGGCGTGGTTGGCGGACGCAACCTGCGGATAAAGACTGCGCATGGCACTTTTGTCTGGAAACTGGGGGAGATACATGATTTATGGTGGAACAGCATTGCGAGGTTGATGCATTGAGGGCTTTTTCCGAAAGGTTGATGGACAGGCTGTTTGTTTTTGGCAGGAAATCGGGTAATTTGTGGGTTGTGTTGGCGGGAGAGCAAGCGTTGCAAAGAATCACGGCGCCGATGGCGCCCGGACGGCAATGAACGATCATCCCAAACATTATTGCGGTGTTTTTGGAATCTACGGACATCAGGATGCGGCGATGCTGACGTATTTCGGGCTGTACGCCCTCCAGCATCGCGGACAGGAGAGCGCCGGAATAGTCACATGCGACGATGAGAAACAATTCCGTGTGCATCGCGCGATGGGGCTGTTGTCGCAGGTATTCACCGAGCACACTCTGGGAATGTTGCGCGGTAAATCGGCGATTGGCCACACACGCTACTCGACCACAGGCTCGTCAATGATTGACAACGCCCAGCCTTTGACTGCCGATTGCGCATGCGGGCAGATTGCAATTGCGCACAACGGTAATCTGGTTAATGCGGCGGCTTTAAGGAGCGAGCTGGAGGCGAAGGGTTCGATTTTTCAAACCACGGTGGACAGCGAGATAGTGCTGCATTTGATGGCTTCGCCATCGCCACGGCGGGTGGAAACCCTTGTTCAGACGATGCGCCGGATTCAAGGAGCCTACTCTTTCGTGATATTGACTGAGAACGAGTTGATCGGGGTGCGTGATCCGCACGGCTTCAGGCCGTTGAGCATCGGCATGGTGGACGGGGCGTATGTGCTGGCAAGCGAGACATGCGCATTTGACCTTATTCATGCCTCATTTGTGCGCGATGTTGAACCGGGGGAGATAGTGATAATTGACCAGAACGGTCTGCGCAGCATCAAGTTCATGCCCGGCCCACAACGCGAGGCCTTCTGCATGTTTGAGTACGTTTATTTTGCGCGTCCGGACAGCAACATCGCCGGGCGCAATGTGCACAAGGTCCGCGTGGAAATGGGCCGGCAACTGTGGAGGGAGCACAAGCAGGAGGCGGATATTGTCGTACCGATACCCGACAGCGGTAACTGCGCTGCATTGGGATATTCTTTGGAAAGCGGCATTCCTTTTGAGATGGCATTTGTCCGAAACCACTACATCGGCAGGAGCTTCATTCAACCTTCGCAACGGATTCGTGAGCTCAACGTGCGTGTCAAGCTGAACCTGATTCCGGAGCTTATCCGTGGAAAGCGCGTCATCATAGTGGATGATTCTATTGTGCGTGGGAACACAGTCCGAAATCACGTCAACACGCTGAAGGAGGCCGGCGCCAGGGAAGTGCACGTAATGATAAGTTGTCCACCCCATCGGTTCGCGTGCCCCTATGGCATTGATTTTCCTGACCCGAAGGAGCTGATGGCAAACCAGCGGACTTTGGATGGCATCCGGGAGTTTCTAAATGCCGATTCCCTGGGATACCTGTCGAAAGAGGGCATGGTTAAGGCCACAGGGCGGAACATGAACGAATTTTGTCTGGCGTGTTTCGACGGGCAATACCCCGTGCCGTATGATCCAAAGCTGTCCAAGGACATAATGGAATCGCGGCGCAAACACGTGCAAAGCATTGGCGAAAGTCTGATGCAGGAGGAGATGCAAATCCATTTTGACCTGAAAGGACATTCAAACCACGATGGCGCGTAACAATCGCGCTGATTTCAAGTGCAATGTGCGGCGGGGATTTGCCCGCCAAAAGAAAGCTTTTTATTATGATTCAGTGGTGCAATAATTGCATTTTCGAGGCTGCGATGGCGGCCTGAATTGGAGCGTTGATTTATGGCGATTGACAGGATGCAGACTTCGCGGTTCGAGCTGAAGTACCTCGTCAGCGAAGACGTCGCGTTGCGGATACGGGACTTTGTGCGTGGCTATCTTGATCTCGACGAGTATAGCGCATGCCAGCCAAATCTATCGTATCCGGTGCATAGTTTGTATCTCGACTCGGAAGACTTGCTCACGTATTGGGAAACAATCAATGGCACTAAAAACCGGTTCAAACTGCGCCTGCGCTACTACAGTTTGGATGCCAATTCTCCGGTGTTTTTCGAAATCAAACGCCGGATGAACAGTTGCATTCTGAAGCAGCGGGGCGGTGTGCGCCAGAGCATGCCACCGCAATTTAGTTGTGATGATTTCATCCATCTGCCGGCGCTGGCGAAAAAGTTGCTGGACCCGGCAAATCCGGCGGGGAAGTTTTTATTGGCAAGACTTGCATCTGAAACGCGCAGCATGCTGGCTGTCTGTGGGAATGGCGGGCAGGATGCGGAGTTGCGGCAAAGACTGGCAAAAGACTTCAACGCAGTTCTTGCCGGGCCTGCGCTGATTGAGTGCCCCGGTTTTCCCGCTGTAAAGTCCAGGGTGGTGGAGAGATTTTTGAAAAATGACTCCAACGGTGTGCAGTCAAACGAGCGATTAAACCGGATTTTGATTGAAGAGACGTTTCAAGGCGAAATTTCACAATGGATTGAGAATCCGGTGGAATTTTTGCTTCGCGGCAATTATCCACGACGCGATTTTCTTGTTTCAAGGACCGAAAATACATTCGTCGCGTTGCAGCGATTCACCGAATACCTTCACGCCATAAGAGCTGCGCCGCGAGTGCATATTGCGTATGAGCGGGAGGCGTATGTGAATGAAAATGACTCGGTGCGGGTAACTTTGGACCGTAATGTAAGGGCAACACCGAATACGGCCTTCACACCTAAAATGGAAATGGATGACCCGCAGTACAGTTACCGGCCGATGGTCATTTTGGAGCTGAAATTCACTGACAGATTTCCCAACTGGTTTCGTGAATTGGTAAGAGTTTTCAATGTGATGCAACGCGGCGCAGCCAAATACGTTTCTTCCATACAAGCTGTAGGAACTTGCCCGCGTTATGGAATCAGGGCGATAGGAGCCATCACCCCTGTGGTGTTGGAAGAGTCTTTTAACGACGTGGATTAGGCTGGATTAGCAGCGGGTGGCGGACCCGAGCTTTGACGAATTACCAGCTCCGCTTCCAGACGCACACCCTCGACCTTTTCTCCATTCAACAATTGTTGCATCAGCCCCATGGCGGCATCGCCCAGGCGCAGTTTGGGCTGCCGGACTGTAGTCAGGGGCACACGGAAAAACTCCGCTGCTAGTATGTTGCCAAAGCCGGCAACCGAGATTTCCCGGGGAATTTCAATTCCCTTGTCCAACAAATAATTGGCCGCTCCAATGGCCACCAGATCATTAACAGCCAGAATGGCAGTTGGTCTTATGTTTTCGTCAAGCATTTGGCAGGCGGCTTTTGCCCCTTCTTCGATGGTTGTACCGGCTGAAAAGACAAGGCGGTCATCCCATTCCAAACCAGCTTCGCGAATGGCGCGGCGAAATCCTTCGAGGCGCTCGGCACAACTTGTTGATATGTTCGGGCCGGCGAGTAGGCAATGCGCCTGTGCCCGAGGCCAATCATAAGCTTTGTGAGATTCTGGCTGGCTGTTATTTCTTCAACTTCAGCCGCCGGCAGTGTTCCGGCATGAGGCGGGCGTTGTCCGAGGATTACGGTTGGCAGTCCCACGGCGTGTATTTCATCGAAAATGGGAGCCGGGCCAGGAAGGCGCGGGGCCGGGGCAATGAAAAGACCGTCCACGCGCCGGGCACGCATCCGGCGAATCAATTGCTCCTCGCGCTCGGGCAGATTCAAAGATTGAGCAACAAGCAGATCAAAACAGGTGTCAGCGCATCGTTGTTCAATGGCCATGACCATTCGCGCATAGATTGGATTGGCAAGCGTTGGAATGATTAGACCCAGAAGTCGTGTTGTGCGGCAGCGCAAACTCCGGGCAAGATGATTTGGCACGTAGCCCATTTGCTCGGCCAATGCCCGTATGCGCACCTTGGTGGCCGGTGCGATGTCCTTTGCATCATTTACCGCCTTGGAGACCGTCATTACGGAAACTCCGGCCCGAAGCGCGATGTCTTTCAATCTTACCATGGAAATGGGACATTAGATTGTGTTCAAACACTTGAGCCGCTCCAGTTTAATTTTTGGCGCAGGGTTTTGAAAAAGCTAGTTCCCGAAAGCCGCACCAAGTGCACAGAGCGACGGCTGCGCACGATAACAACTTCCTGGCCTTCAGCGAGGCTGCGAAAGGTTTCGCCGTCAGTTGAAACAATAGTTTCGGGCTTTTTGCTTGCTGCGCGCACAACGATGGTGGAGCTGAGGTTGAGAATAACGGAGCGATTCGACAATGTATGCGGGCAGATGGGCGTGACGGTAAAAACCTCGGCGTTGGGGCTTACAATTGCGCCGCCTGCAGCCAGCGAATATGCGGTGGAGCCTGTTGGTGAACTGATGATAAGGCCGTCACAACGGTAGCGGGTTAATTCCTCGCCATCCACAAACACATCCAGCTCAATCAGGCGCGGGACGGCACCACGACTGATGACGACATCGTTAATCGCGCGGCTTTTTGCAGATTTGTCGGCACTGTATGTGACTTTTAGCAGGGGCCGTGCCTCGATGGAGAAATCCCCGGAAAGTACGCGGGAAAGGGCGGGGATGACGTCGTCTGAGGAAGCAGCGGTTAGAAAACCCAGGCCGCCAAGATTGATGCCCATAATCGGGGTGGAAGCGCCGTCCAATTCGCGACCGGCGCGAAGCATGGTGCCATCACCGCCAAACACGATCAGCAAGTCGCAGCGTTTGGCAAGTTGGGCCACTGATGGAATCAGCGGACAATCGAGGTTCGCAAATTGCCCGCTGCCGGTTTCGGCAAGCACTTCGCGTCCGGCTTCGAGCAGCCATTTCCGGGCTTGTTGTAAAACAGGCACGCAGGAGGCTTTTTCGGTGTTTGCAAGCAGCCCCACCCGTTGAATGTTATTCGGCAACCTTTTCAAGCAACGCAAGAAATTCCTTGTTTCCAGCCGGACCAGTAAGCGGTGACTCCACCACCTGCCGCCATCGCAACCTGCCTCCGGCATTGACAAATTGTTTCAACTCATCCAGAACCCGTTGGTGTATGGACGGGTCTGTGATTACCCCGGCGCCTTTGTCGGCCTCGTGTTTGCCGGCTTCAAACTGCGGTTTTATCAAGGCCACCATGGGCTGGCTGGATTTTAGCAAATCGGCGGCGGCAGGCAAAATCTTTCGCAGCGAAATGAAAGAGCAGTCCACGACCACCAAATCGGCGCCGGAAAATCCGGCTGGAAAAGAAGACGGTGCAAGATAACGCGCATTTGTGCGTTCCATGACGGTTACTCTTTTATCCTGGCGTAATTTCCAGGCCAGTTGGCCTGAGCCTACATCAACGGCATAGACATGGGCGGCGCCATGTTGAAGCAGGCAATCGGTAAAACCGCCGGTGGAAGCCCCCAAATCAATTGCAATCATACCACGGACATCAAGATTGAAACATTTCAAGGCGTGTTCGAGCTTGTATCCGCCGCGGCTGACGTATTTTTCCGGGGCCAGCACCATTAACTTGTCAGTGGATGAAACCAATTGCCCTGGTTTGGATGCGGGGATGTCATTGACGCGAACCTGGTTGGCTAGGATGGCGCGTTTTGCCTTTTCGCGACTTGTACAAAGCCCTTGCTCCACCAGCGCCTGGTCAAGCCGGAGCCGCCTGGACGAGCAGACTGCTGAAGCTGTCCTGTTTGTTGGCTGCCCGCTCATTCACTCCGGCTTTGTGCAACTTGCTCGGAAGCCTGGCGGAATGGTGCGAGGAATAGATTGTTGTCGTTGATGACCCGTTGAAAAAGAGGTTCGAGCATGTTAAACTCCGAGCTTGCGATTACTGCATGTACGCTCTGGGCGAAGGCATGCATCGGACTCATTGTTGTGAATCTGTCGCTGAGCAGGATGATGACGGCATGCCGCCGCATGTTCATGGGCAGGTTCTGCACAAACTGCAGCGCCTGGTTTTCCTCCGGCTTGGTGCAGTCAAATAGTTCCTCGATTACCACGATTTGGTACATGAACTGGGTGAATCTGTTGATGAAATCCTGGTGGTTTTGGGCGACATGAATTTTGTAGCCCATGCTGTCGAGCACGCCAAGCACGCGCGCCTGCCATTCGAGTGTGCTGACGGCAACAAGCGCAGGTTTGTCCGTCAGGCTGAAGAATTCAAGTTCGTATGCCATAGGAGTTTGATGTGTTGAGTGTTATCGTGTACGGCGTTCACTTGAGTTTTAGCACCGGCGGTATTGGCGGCATGCCGGCGTTGGTTTTTGCCTCATCCTTTTTCATTTGCAGCTCGCTGATGCCAGTGGTTATTTCGCCACGTTTTTTCTTGATGTTGTCAATGCCGCGGTTGACCACGGAGCGTTTTGTGCAATAGAGCAGGGCGGTTTCCTCGGTGATGATGTTGTTTTCGTATGCTTCGAGGCAGGCATGATCAAAGTGCCTCCAGCCAAATGTATAGGAGGCTTCGATGATTTCGTAAAAGCTCTTGCCCTCACTCTCGCCGTGGATGATGGAATCCTTGGTGCGGAGACTGCTCCCCATAATTTCCAGAAGCGCATAGCGTCCGCCGCCGATTTTTGGCGCCAGCCGTTGGCTGATGATCCAGCGCAAGGTATCGGCCAGCCGGATGCGGATTTGTTCCTGTTCATCGGTCTCGAACATACCCAGGATGCGGTTAATCGTCTGGCCGGCGTCAATGGTGTGCAATGTGCTCAACACCAGATGGCCGGTTTCGGCGGCGCTAAGGCCGATTTCGACAGTTTCGCGGTCGCGCATTTCGCCCACCAGAATGATCTTGGGCGCCTGTCGCAGTGCGGCACGAAGGCCGTTGGCAAATGTGTCAAAGTCATTGCCCATCTCGCGCTGGTTGAATGTGGCCTTTTTCTGCGGATGCACGAATTCGACCGGGTCCTCCAGTGTGATGATGTGTATGGCGCGCTTGTCGTTGATTTCATTGAGTAGTGCGGCAAGGGTGGTGGTTTTGCCGGAGCCGGTGGCACCGGTTACCAGGACAAGACCTGTCTGTTCCTTTGTGATCTCGTGGAGGATGGGTGGCATCTTCAATTCCTCCAAGGTCGGAATCTTGGTGTTGAGTTTGCGCAGCACGCAGGAATAGTTGCCGCGCTGGCTGAAGACGTTGACGCGGAAGCGGGCGCGGCCCGGAAGAGCGTAGGATGAATCGCAAGAACCGGTTCGCAGCAAGTCTGCGAGCAGGCGCCGGTTTGGGCCTATGAGATTTAGCGCGATCATCTCGGTTTGATACGGGGTCAACTTCTCTATGTTCGGCTCGATGGCGATTGGCCGCAATTCGCTGTCATGCTCAACCTGAAGCGGTTTGTCCACCGTGATGTTCAAATCCGAAACATCCGGATGGTAATCGAGCATTTTTCCCAGTATGTAGTTCAGTTCGTTGATGCGCATGCAAGCCTCCTGCGGACAACCGTCCGCTTTTGTTTATTCCACGTCTCCGTTGGCACGTGCCTCCTCCTGCTTTTCCTTTGACAGGAAGGGGAAGAATTTTTTCTTGTCCAAACATTTGTCAAAGGCGTCCTCCGGTGAAATGCGTTTCATGCGGAGGTGTTCCATGATGGCATCGTCGAGCGGCTGGTTGCCAATTTTCTTGCCAACCTGAATCATGCCTGGAATCTGGTGGGTCTTGCCTTCGCGCACAAGGTTGGCAACTGCGGTGGTGAATACAAGTATTTCAAGGGCCGCCACGCGTCCCTTTTTGTCAATTCGTTTGAACAAGTTTTGTGCAACAACGCCCTTGAGAGCCTCTGAGAGAGTTGCGCGGATTTTGTTCTGTTGGTCTGCGGGGAAGACGTCAATGATGCGGTCAACGGTCTTGGCCGCGCTTTGTGTGTGGAGTGTTCCGAATACAAGGTGGCCGGTGCTTGCTGCCGTGAGCGCCAGCTCGATTGTTTCCAAATCGCGCATTTCGCCCACGAGGATGATGTCCGGGTCTTCACGCAAGGCGCCGCGCAAAGCGGCTGCAAACGACTTTGTGTGCACCCCAACTTCCCGGTGGTTGACAAGGCATCCTTTGCTTTCGTGCACAAATTCGATGGGGTCTTCAATCGTGAGGATGTGGTCTTTTCGGTTCTTGTTTGCATAATCAACCATCGCCGCCAGCGTGGTGGATTTGCCTGAGCCGGTCGGTCCTGTTACCAGCACAAGGCCCTTGTGCAACATGGCAAATTTCTTGAGCACATTGGGCAGCGGCGCGTCCATCTTTTCAAAATCCTCGAAAGACAGAACTTTGGATGGAATCTGGCGGAAGACGGCCGCAATGCCGTATTTTTGGTTGAAAAAGTTGACGCGGAAGCGGGAGACATTGGGAATTTCATACCCGAAGTCAACATCGCCGGTTTCCTCAAATTGCTTTATTTTGTAGTCTGGCGCGATTTCGTAGAGCATTGCTTTAAGCGCGTCAGGTTCCAAAGGCGGATAATCAACGCGATGCAACTCGCCGTTAATGCGTAATATGGGCGGATTGCCCGAGGACATGTGCAAATCCGAAGCCTTTTGTTCCAGCAATAAGTTGAAAAATGCGTCTATCTTGGCCATAAATATCCCTATGTCGTATCTGCTTAAGATTTAACCGAGATTGCCCCGGACTGCAAGTGTCACATCATGATAAAATGCATTGGGAGGGGGACGCCTGGATTGCCAGTGAAATCGAGTCAGCAGGCGGGGTTGTCACCTTTGCGCGCTTTATGGAGCTGGCCTTGTACGCGCCAGGACACGGTTTTTACGAGCGGGAGAAGCGCGGCCCCGGCCGGGAGGGGGATTTTTACACAAGCGTCAGCGTCGGCCCGTTGTTTGGCGAGCTTCTGGCGTGGCGGATGGCATCGTGGTTGAAGCCATTGTTGCAGGCGGGCCAGGATGGCAGATGGCCGGTGATGATAGTCGAAGCAGGTGCGCATGATGGGCGGCTGGCAGCCGATATTCTGCAATGGTTCAAACTGAATCAGCCGTCCATGCTGGGTTTAATCCGCTATGCAATAATAGAGCCTTCAGAAAACCGCCGGCATTGGCAGCAAAAGCGCCTGCAGGAATTTGAAGGCCTCGTCCAGTGGATTGAGTCACCCGCAAAACTGCCACAGTTGCGCGGGGTGATTTTCTCCAATGAACTTTTGGATGCGTTTCCGGTTCATCGTCTTGGCTGGGATGCCGGGCGAAAGGAATGGTTTGAGTGGGGTGTTGGATGGAATGAGCACGCTGTCTGGCGAAGAATGGAGCCGGCGCTTGATTTGAAAAGTAGCCTTGCATGGCCGCGCTGGCCGGCGGAGGTGTTGGGCGTGCTGCCAGATGGTTTCTCTCTGGAAATTTCACCATCTGCCGCGGATTGGTGGGCTGCGGTGGCCGGTTGTTTGCGCCAGGGCAGGCTGATGACGATGGATTACGGATTTTACTGGGAGGAATTGATGAGACCTGAAAGGGCAGGGGGCACATTGCGGGCGTATTTCCACCATGCAATTTCATCGGACATACTGGCATATCCGGGTTTCCAGGATTTGACCGCTCATGTCAACTTCAGCGTTTTGCAAGAGGTTGGAGAAAAGGCTGGGTTAAAAACCGAGGGTCTCGTATCTCAGGAGTCATTTCTGATGGGAATTATAGCTGAAATCGAAGCTGGTTGCGGTGGCGGTGAGTATTGGACTTCGGAACGCCGCCGGCAGTTGCAGACGCTGGTGCACCCGGTGCATCTTGGGCGTTCATTTCGGGTTTTGATTCAGCGGCGTGACGGCGGCTGAATCAAACCGTAAGGTTTTGTTTACGGATGATTGAGTTCCCTGGATGAAGCGGCGGAAGCGTTTCGGGCGCGGACTTCAGGAAAGAATTCTTCTGCAACGATGTACCCGACGCAATTAGGGGAGCCACAGTTGCAAGGGTATTCTTGATAATCTTGCAGGTCGTAGCCGTAGTTAAAGGTGATTTCTTCGCCGGGCTGTATGTCGCGCCTGGCGACAATCCATATACGCCCATTTTTCTCTATTGCCTCGCAGTTGGGGTCGCAACTGTGATTCAAAAAACGGGCGGGATTCCAGGGCACATTGCCGTTGAGATCATGTTTATCGTCGAGTGAAAAGATGTAGGTATTGTTCTGCTGGCAAAGGCGCAGGGACTCTGCCTTGGAGATTTTTTTGCCGCGATATTCGACAATCCGTGTTCCTTTGGGAATGAACAGGCGTGCGAAACCGCCTATTCCGTGAATTGGCGATTGCCTGAACTTCAACAGCCTATTTTTGGCCATCCGCTTTCATTGTCCCAGACGGTTTTGCCCCGTCAAGCTCCTCCGACAATGAATTGCTGGAGTTGAATTTTTCAGAATTTTTAAGCCAGCGATGCACGCAAAACAGAAATAAAAGCGGCATGGCGGCTCCCAGCAGAAAGACCGCCAGATGGTCCGGGCCAATAAAACCAAGTTCAACACCGTATATTGCAAAGATGCTCATGCTCTTCGGTTCCTTATGAGGCAAAAATGGCCTTGTTTTTGCCAATGTCAAATTGCGCCGAGATGAATTTGTGTCCGGAGCATCAGTGAGCGGGCATGTTTTCACCGGCAACTGTTAAATGGAATTGCGGAAGTGCTTTGTGGAGCAATTGCGAAGCCGGCTGGCGGCCTGTTCGGGTGTCAAATCACGCTGCGGTTCGGCAAGCATTTCGTATCCAACCATGAATTTCCGGACATCAGCCGAGCGGAGCAGTGGAGGATAGAAATGGGCGTGCAACTGCCAGTGACTGCCGGCATTCCCGTCGAAAGGTGCGCCGTGCCAACCCATTGAGTAAGGGAAGCTGACTTCAAAAAGATTGTCATAGCGGGTGAGGCTTGTCTTGAAAATATCCGCAAGGCTTTGGCGTTCTGAAGCGTCAAGGTCTGGCAGGCGGAGAACATGGCGTTTTGGCAGCAAAAGCAATTCAAATGGCCAGACCGCCCAAAATGGCACAAGCATCACCCAGTGTTCATTGGCGTCAACAATCCGCTCGCCGCGTTTCAATTCCTCTTCCAAATAATCCAGCAACAGTATGCGTTTTGTGCGTGTCAGATGCGCCTGTTGCATGTTGTTTTCTTGCTCGACAATCCTTGGAATAAAGTTTCCCGCCCAAATCTGCCCATGCGGGTGCGGGTTGGAACATCCCATGATTTGGCCCTTGTTTTCAAAGACCTGCACCCAGGCATATCGGCTTCCCAGCTCTGCAGTTTGCGATGCCCATAGCTCCACTACATCTGCGATTTCGGCGGTGGACATTTCAGGCAGGGTTAGGTCGTGCCGGGGTGAAAAACAGAGGACACGGCATTCTCCACGTACCGGCTCGGTCTTCATTATATCTGATGAAGTGGCGCCATCTGAAGGGGTGTCAGGCAACATGGCCGGGTAATCGTTTGTGAACACAAAGGTGCCCTTGTAGTCGGGATTTACGGCCTTCCCACCGGCTCTTGGGTTGCCCGGGCAGAGATAGCATTTGGGGTCGTACCGGGGAAGGGCTTCCTTTTTGGGATTCTCCTTTTGACCAAGCCACGGTCGCTGGGTGCGGTGTGGTGATACCAAAATCCATTCGCCGGAAAGTGGATTGTAACGCCGGTGAGGATGTTTCTCGGGATCAAACATGCGACGTGTTAAGGATTAAGACTGAATTATGGATGCTCCTGCGGCGGGGCGTGAAACAAACAGGGATGGTTCAATGCCAGTGGCTTTGCGGTACTGGAGCTTGAAGCGCCGGGAAATATCGGCCAGACAACGTTTTTGGACAAGGCTGACGGTGCAACCGCCAAAACCACCGCCGGTCATGCGACAGCCCCAGACGCCATTTTCAGGGCCGATATTTTTGGCTATTTCAACCAGACAATCCAATTCCGGACAGCTTACTTCATAATCATACCGAAGCGAATCATGGCTTTCATACATCAATTGCCCCGCTTTTTCCCAATTGCCATTGCGAATTTCCCTGGCGGTCTGGAGCGTGCGCGCATTCTCGCTGATAACATGGCGGGCGCGCCGGTAAATGACTTGTTCAAGCTTGTTTCGGGCCTTCGCCAAATCGGCAGGTGTGGCGTCGCGCAAAGATTTTACGCCAAGCCTCCGGGCGGCGGTTTCACAATCTTTCCGCCTTTTTGCATATTCACCATCCATGAGTTTGTGATGCACATTGCTGTTTACAATCAGAACGGAGACGGCCGGATCGGTCATCGGGATTAATTCCGTCTTGCGCGAGCGGCAATCAAGCAGCAGCAAGTGATTTGCCTGTGCCATCACAGACGTGAATTGGTCCATGATTCCGCAAGGCACAAGCGCGAAATCATGTTCGGCCTTCTGACAAAGCAGCGCCTTTTCCACAGGGTCAAGTTTCCGGCCGGTGACTGTTTCAAGCAACGTGGCGGTGGCCACTTCGAGGGATGCGCTGCTGGAGAGTCCGCCTCCAAGAGGCACATCGCTTGCGACCAGCCATTCCATCGGCTCGATGGTGCAGTCAAGGGCTTGAAATCCAGCGACAACTCCCTTGATGTAATTTGCCCATTTCGGCAGGCCGCGGCGGATTGGCGCGGACAGGTCTATGGTTGCAAAGCCGCCTTTTTGAAGGCTGCTGATCCAGATGCGGCGGGCTTTTCCGCGGGTTTTTGCGTTGGCCGGTCCGGCAGCGATTACGGTATGGCGCTCAATGGCCATTGGCAGAACAAAACCGTCGTTGTAATCAGTATGCTCGCCGATCAAGTTGACGCGGCCCGGCGCCGACACCAGCCATTTCGGCGATTGACCGAATTTTTGAGCAAAAGCCCGTTCAGCATTGCGAGCCAATTTTTCCAAACTCATGTTCCCTTTCAAATTCAAAGACATTTGATGAATTTTGAAACATCCATTCAATTCAACATTTTTGCAGTTCGCGGTCGAAAAATGTCATTCTGGTCGCGCCTGTTGAATCATTGCAAGACGCGCCATTCAAGGATGCCCCCGGAGAAACCGGGCTTCAATTTCACTTCCAGTCTCAGGGCTGTTGTCTCAATTGGTGAAAATGAAACTTTGTTAAACACGTTGGGGCGCACCTCGTATGGGGAATTGGTATCCACGGCTTTCCAGGAGTCGCCGGCCCGGTAAAGGACACGCCATGATTCAGGCAAGCGGCACTGGCCTCGACCGGTATCATCGAACCAGTAAACCTCGACTCCGGAAACTCGGGCGGGTTTATCAAAATCATACTGGACCCATTCCGTGGTTCCTTTATGGTCCCACCAGGTGAAGCGGGGTATTGAATGGTCAATTGAATTTTTGGGTTCAACCTGGTCATTAAGAGCTGTGAGGGAATCATTTTGCCAGGCGTGTGATGCGCTTAATTTTGCGGTGCTGGCGACGGTGGGTTTTGGCGGGATGGCGGCCTTTTCAATGGAGCGCGCCAGCCAGACAGCCATTTCGCCGGCGCCGCGATGGTCCCATACTGCGTAAGGGATGAGCGTGATTGCGGCTGGTTTCAGTATTGGCATGCCCTGCTCATCGCGCGTTGCAGCAGCAGCGATTCCTTTCAATACGGTGACGCCGCCCAGCAATTCCGGGTGATGTTCAACCTTCAGTTGCACATCGTCTGCCAGCACCATATTCAGGACGCGGCCGCCGTTGTCCACTGCTTCTGCGCAATAGACAACCGGCCCGCGTTCGATTGCGACGCGGCCCTGATCATCCTTGACTTCCTCGCGTGCCACAACCCTGCGGGGAACCATCGGCAGAACAAGCTCCACTTGATCGCCTTTTTTCCATTTCCGCTGTATTCTGGCAAAACCCTTGTTCATCGAGATTGAAACCGGTCGGCCATTAATTGACAGGCGTGGCGGTTCGGTTTTGGCGTCCAGGTAACTGTAAAGGCCGCCGGGCATTGGTTGCCCGCGCGCCCAGCCGGGGATGCGGAGGTTCAACACGAATTCACCAGCCGATTGCGGGTCAACAGTCAGCCGAATATTGCCATCCCATGGATAGCGCGTCTGTTGGGTGAGCTTTATTTGGCGGTTGCCGAGATTTATGCTCGCTTGTCCGCCAATATAAAGGTTGACGAAGATTTCATTTTGCCTGGTTGCATAAATGTATCCGGCGATAGAAGGGATGAATCGCACCACGTTGACTGGACAACATGAGCATCCAAACCATGCCTGCCGCTCGGTGGAGCCGTGATTGAAACGGGTCTTGCCGTCGGCTTCCAGAGGGTTTGGATAAAAGAAACGGTCGCCGCTTAGCGAAACACCGGACAGGAAACCATTATAAATGACTCGCTCCAGCACATCCACGTATTGGGCATCTCCATGCAAGAGGAACATGCGATGATTCCAGAGCGCATTGGCTATGGCGGCGCATGTTTCCAAATAGCCGGTTTTATTCGGCAGTTCGTAGTCGGCGCCAAACGCTTCGCCTCCCGGCCGCGCGCCAATCCCGCCGGTGAGATGCATTTTTTTGGAGACCATGTTTGTCCAAATTCTGTCTATGGCAGCCATGTATTTGGAATCGCCTGTTATTGCTGCAACGTCTGCGACGCCGCTATAGAAGTAGCCCGCCCGGACGGCATGCCCCACTGCTTCTTGTTGTTCCTCTATTGGCAGGTGGTCCTGGGCATAGTCACCGTAAAGTTTGTGCGTTTCCGGACGGCCATGGACATAAACGAAAAACTTTGCCAGGTCCAGGTAGGCAGTGTTGCCTGTTGCACGGTATAATTTTACGAGGCCGATTTCGGTTTCCGGATGGCCAGGCGGATACCCGCGTTTGCCAGGGCCGAATTCGCGCACAAGAAGATCGGCATTTTTGATAGCGACATCCAGCAGTGAGCGTTTGCCGGTTGCCTGAAAATGGGCGACGGCCGCCTCGTAAAGATGGCCTACATTGTAAAGCTCGTGGCTTGCGCCAAGATTTGACCAGCGCTCCTTTCCGGACATGCCGGGCATTTTCTCAGGTGGAAACAGCCTGCGGGCGGTGTAGAGGTAGCCATCCGGCTCCTGGGCGGCTGCAATTTTTGCAATCAGTTCATCCAAATATTTGTCAAGCTTCGGGTCCGGCTGCATCGCCAGGACGTAGGATGCGCCTTCTATTACTTTGTAAACATCTGAATCATCAAAAGGAATGCCTTTGAATTCACCCTTCATGAGGCCGGCTGCCTTGGCGAAGTTATCAATGCGCCCGGTTTCCTCGCATTTTTGAAAATCATACCAAACAGTGACGCGTCTGTTGGTTTCGAAGCGTGGCGTCCAGAACTCATCCTGGACCTGAACGGCGGTGAATGGTACAGGCTGATATGGGTAGTCTTTAACAGGCGCGGCGGCGATGCATGCGCCTGCGCAAAACACCGCCAAACCCACGACCGGTCGCCAACGGCCACCAGATGGTTGGATTGACAATGGTGTTTGAGAGCTTGTTCCCAAGCTGTCGCCAGTAAACAGATGATTGTTTTTTTTCATGAGCTATTCCTTAACTTTCCATTCCAAAATTCCGCCGGAAAACCGGGGTTGAAGCTGCACTTCCAGACGCAAGCCGGTGGTTTCCACCGGTTTGAAGTTCACCGTGTTAAAGGTATTTCGCTTGGTGCCGTATTCACTGGCGTTTTCAACGGGCTTCCATTCATTTCCGGCGCGATACAACAAGCGCCATGATTCTGGAACACGGCACTGGCCTGCGCCGGTATCATCGAACCAATATACGGACACTGAGGAAACACGCATTATTTTGCCAAAGTCATACTGCACCCACTCCGAAGTGCCCCTGTGGTCCCACCATGTGAATCGGGGTATTGAATGGTCATTGGAATTGGCTGGCTCAAGGCCGTCCCCGAGCGCTTCGATGGTGTCGTTGGCAAAACAATGTGAGGCGCTTGGCTTGTATGCAGATGGTTTTGGCCGAATCGGCGCTTTCCATTCGTAAGCATCGGGGGCGGTGCTGACGGTTGGAAAAGCGGCTATGCGCAGTCTTGCTGCGCCCATGGGAATAAGGGTTATCTCTTCAAGTGGCTCGGTGGTTTTCGCCGGACTTGGCTGCAATGCAGGCACCATGTTCAATCGGTCCAATTGCCATGCTGGAATCTTGCGAGCTTTGGCCTTGATTTGGACGGGGACAGTTTCCGGTGTGAACGGCTGGTTTGGCAAAGGCCCGGGTTTTGTAACGAGCGAAAATGACCCGGCGGGGTCTGTCGGATTGATTTCCAGACCGTAATTCCATGGTGAATCTGGAAAGACCTCCCATTCCGGCCAGTTGGGATTTCGGTTTCCGTATTTTTGCCAGCGTTCCTTGATGGCAAGGGAATAGGCCAGCGGCCCGCGTTCCACAGAGATTGAATCATGGTTCTTGGGCCACTTGCGCACTGTTATTTTCATCGGCAGTTGCAGTGTAACCGTGTCGCCATCCTGCCACTGGCGTTTGATGATGAGGTAACTCAGTGGTTTTGGGTTTGCCGGCGCTGGCCGGCCGTTGATTTTGACGGATGCATTTTCGGCCCAGCGCGGTATGCGCAAATACAGCGGGAATGTTACACTTTGTGGCGCGGACAGCTTGAACAGGATGATTTCGCCGAACGGGTAGTCGGTTTCCTCGCTTATCGAGACGTTGACTCCGTCGGCAACTTTTGCCCGGACTTCCGATGCCGCATAGAGGGATGCGCAAAGTCCGTGGTCATGAGTGCCCAGCCAGAGTTCCTCTGCATAGTACGGCCAGCCGTGGGAGACATTGTGTTGGCAACAGCGATAGACTTCAAACGGGCTGTATGAAAACATTGTGCCGCCGTTTTGGATGCCGGGAGATTTGTTGTGCCGGTCCAACTGAACCTGATTTGCCGAGGTAATGTAGTGCAGCGCCTTCTGGTCCGGCGTCATTGAAGCAGGGAACGAATTGAACGCAATTTCCTCGCAACGGTCACCCCACACAGGCTGGCCGGTGACTTTCGTCAGCATTTGGAAACTGTGGGTGAACTCAACGATGCCGCATGTCTCGATGCCGCCACGCGGGTCAACAAATCCGGGCCGGCAATTTTCGTCGCCAACGAATCCGCCTCCCGGAAACTGGCCATACGTGTCCATGACCTTGCGGTAGTTTCGTTCTGCCGACGCCAGATGGGCAGGTTCTTTTGAGAGCATCCAAAAAACTGTTCCGGCCCGGAAGCCCTGGGCAATGTTGACATTATGCCAGTTGATGACATCGGTATCCCAACGGGCCATGCCGGCATAAATTTTACGGGCAAGCTCAAGCAGCCAGGGTTCACCGGTTCTATTATACAGCCAAAAGGCGCTTTCGATGTTGTCGCCTGCCCGGATTTTGGGCCAATACCCTTCTCCAAAGGCGCTTGTTGGGAGAGTGTTTTCCCATTTCATATAGTTCAACATCACGGTCAAGATTCGCGCATCGCCGCTGTAATCGTAATAGGATTGCAGGATATTGAGCATTATCATGTGCGGCCACAAATCGGGCTTGCCGTTGAGTGATGTGAGCAGTTCACGCGGGCCGAACCAGCCGTCATCCCGCTGTGAGGCGATGGCGGCTTCGATCCATTTCTTTGCCTCGGCAATTATGGTTTCGTCCTTCAACACGTAACCCAAATCGCCGTAACCCTTGAGCCAGTACGGCATTTCCTCCCATCCGAACTTGCCGCGACCTTCTTTGTCGGCCCATGAACTTTTTGAGAAATCCAGCCATGGTGAAATTTCCTTGAGCCTGCCGGTCATGCCATCGCGTTCAAGCTCAAGTTGATGGCGTAGCCAGCCTTTGGGAGTGATGGCGCCGATGGGCAACTTTACAAACGGGCTTGGGGCAAGAGGCTCACGGTTTCCAGTGTAAAGAGTGCCGGATTTTGCAGGCTGGATTTCCATCAAGGTTACAATCTCCTGTGAAACGGCTGCATGAGACATGGCGGTTATGGCAAGGCCAAGAAGCAATTTTAAGGTGTCAAGTTTCATATCGCACACAGTTTACAGCCTGAACATCATTGCTGCCAGAGCAATGCTTCATTTATCAACAACGTCCGAAAAACCGACATCAATATATTGACCGCCGGCGGTCTGGCGGCAATGCACTGCCAGTACATTTTTACCTGGTTTCAATGCAGCACGCCCGGCGGCGCTTAGCGGCATTTCCTCGTAATCGGTAGTGAAACCGGTTGCGGAGGCCGCCAGCACGCCGTTGATGTATATCTCGACATCTTCGTCGTGGTGTACCTTCAGATTTATGTTGCCCCATTTGCCTTCGGGCAATGTAAATTCGCGCCGCAACCAGATATCCGGTGTCCGCCATTCGGTCCCAACTTTTGCGCCCGGCGTGCCACGTGTGCCGAATCCGCTTTTGCCCTCGTTCCATCCTTGATCATTAAATTCCGGTTTGAACCAGTCGGCGGGCGGTTTTGTCGTGGTGTAGCGCCATACAACCGGTTCATCCAAAGCTGTGGGTACTACTGTTACCAGCGCCGGCGGCTTTGGCATTGGCGCCCAGTTTCCAGCTTTCGTGCGGTCGCGGCTGGCGTATTTTGCCCAGGTCGCCTTGTCATAGAGCATTTGCGCAAACACACCACCAATGACGGGCCGCCCTGTAAATCCAACTTTTCGGGCCGTTTTGGTTTGGTACCAGTCTGTCAGTGGGGAGCGGTCTGGCGTTTCATTCATGAATGTAAAGATGGGATCAATCAAGGCTTCAAAATCAGCGCGGTTCTGGGTGAGCGTGGCCGTCCATGTTATCCAATCGAGCTTGGTGTAAGTTTGGCGGTTGTCCAGCGGCAGGCCGTATTTGTTTTGGACGCGCTTGTAATAATCCATTTCCTTGCGGAGCACGGTTTCGGGGAACAAATTTAATCCTAGAATCCGGTCCCAAATCAGGTTGTATTTTTGACTCCAGGTGCCCGGTTTGTCGAAAGCCAGCCTGAAATGGTCGCCGTCATCGGCCTCCTTGACCCATCGCTGTGCGAACTCGCGCGCCAGCTTGAAGTATTCATCTGCTTTGGCCTTTTCGCCGCGCATTTCACAAAGTTTTGCGAATGCGCCCAGGCCACAAATAGCCTTGGCGCTGAGGTTGACATTATGCGCCAGATGGCCGGCGAAATCATCCGTGCAGAGCTGGTTTTCCGGGTCGAACCCTTTTGCCTTGAGATATTCCGCCCATTGTTCGAGTTGTTTCCAATAAAGACCGGCGAAGCTGGCGTTGCCCTCCATTTGGGCAACTGCGCCGAAGAGAATCAGCAAGTTGCCGCTTTCTTCGACGGGCATTTGGTTTTGTTCGGTGCGCTCGCCTCCGCCATAGACCTGGCCGTTCGCCTTTGGATACGTGCCGAGGTCGTGCGGGGCAAACGGGAATTTCCAGCGTTCGCTTGCAGCGTAATTCATGAACGGCACCAGGAATGATTTGGCCAGCGATGGCCCAAAAAGCAGGAATTGCGGTGACATGGGGTAAAACACATCTGATGTCCCAATGCAGCCATTGGAATGATTTTCCTTGCAGAACTGGAGCGGCTGGCCGTTGGCATCCGCGACAAATTTTCCAGCCGCAAAGCATTGGCGGTAGGCGAGTGCGCAAAGCTTGGCGTATTTCTCGCCGCCGGCGCGTGTCAAATCGGCCATCAGTTCGGCGTCAAAGGCGGCGCAGCGCGCTTTGAGCGCATCGTATTCTTTTGCAGAGGCGGCGAGCAAATCCGAGGCTTCCCAACCGTTGCGCCGCCAGTAAGGGCGGAGGTTTTTGCGCATGTACTGGATTGAATACAAATCATCATAGGCAACCATCAGCCAGCGAGAAACAGGGGCGGCGCCAACTTTTATGCCGTTGTTGATAATGACCGCCATCGGCGCCTCGCCGGCTGGGAGAGGCGCGGCGATTTTTACCATGGGATAATCGCCGCCGCTGGTGAATGCCTGTCTGGCGAGTGCGGCTGGCAGAAAGCGAGCAATTGTGTCTGCGGACTTTTGAGCGGCAACGTAGAAATAACCCCAGTCAATTCGGATATCGTCGCCTTTTTTGGCCAGGACGGGCTGGTCCTTTGAACCGATTTTAAGGGCGGAGAGATTGCCGGAATCGGCCATTTCCCATTCCACCACTTGCCTGGGTTCATTGACTGCGATTTCAGGGGCGGCATCAAAATAGAGTGCTACATTGTGCCTCTTTCCGTCGGAAGAGCGCAGTTCATAAGTAATGTAGGTCACCGGCCTGGAGAGAATGTCAATGTCCTCAGGCAGCGCCGGGGTCATGAACGTCAACGTCAATTCCACGCCGGCGCCGGCGAAGGTGTAAATGGTTCGCGTAGGGAGCACAGTCAGGCTGGTTTGTTCCAGCGGCGGCAGATTGGCCGGGCTTCCGCCCATAATCCGGTAAGCCTTTCCATCAATTCGCACGAGGCTGGTCAGCCGGTGCGGTTTCCCTGTCCAGTGTGTGGTGTCAACATCATTAAGTGAGTCTGCCTGCGACCAGATGCTAAAGTAAGGGTCACAGGAAACCAGCGGGGTTGCGGGCGGGACAAGTTTTGTCCCTTGTGAAACGCGCCTGGCAGGGGGCGTGTAAAGTTTTTTGGCTGCGGCAGTGATGGCTGCCTGGTCCATTTTTACGAGCGCCCGGTCATAGGTTAGCAAGCCGTTGACTTCAATTTCGCAATCGGTGGTTTGCGTATAAACCGCAGCGCAAAGCCCCTGGTCGCCGGTCAGATTGTGAAGCCGGCGCAACAGGCCGATGTAGGCGTCGGTAAGTTCCTCGCGGCTGTTGAAATTCCTGTAACCCCAGTTTTTCTCGTCCTGCCATGTATGCCCTTTTATTGGCATGCCCAGGCCGCCGAATTCACCCAGGACCGCGGCGCGATTTTCCTCCAATTTTGGCGCAGCAGGTCCGGGGTAGCTGTGGATGTCAATTACGTCGCTTGCCTTCCGGTCAGTCCATCCGGAGGCGTTGTTGACTAGGCGGGTTGGGTCGAGTTTCTTTATCCATTCACAGATGCGTGGGGTGTCATACTGTCCCCAGCCTTCATTGAACGGCACCCACATAATAATGCTTGGATGATTCCAATGTTGCTGAATCATGGCCTGCATCTCGGCTTCAAACTGTTTGGCATCAGCTTCGCGACCGGGTCTGATTGTGTCCGTCTTATTATCGCCGACATGCGCGCTGGGCATGTCCTGCCAGACGAGCAGGCCGAGTTTGTCGCACCAGTAGTACCATCGCTCCGGCTCTATTTTGACGTGTTTGCGAGCCATGTTCATGCCAAGGGCTTTTGTGATTTCAATATCATAGCGAAGCGCCTCGTCTGTAGGAGCGGTGTAGATGCCATCAGGCCAGAAGCCCTGGTCGAGAGGGCCGAATTGGAAAAGCGGTTTGTTGTTTAACAGAATTCGTGTTATTCCCTGTTCATCCTTGCCAAGTGAAATTTTGCGCATCCCAAAGTACGATTCAACGCGGTCAACCGTTTTGCCGCCGCTTAACAGGGTTATGCGCAGATTGTACAGATGCGGTGAGTCCGGATTCCACGTTTTTACATTTGGGATTTTGAGGGTGATGAGAGGTCTCTGCGCGTTGCCGCCGGTTGTTTCCAGAAAGGCGGTTTGAATGACTTTTTTATTATCGAGTACTTCCACATTGAGCCGGGTTGCTCCTGATGGTGTTGAGATGGCTGCTTCCACGGCGACCGATGAGTTGTCCAAATCAGGAACTATCTTCAAAGATTCGATATGCGTGGCTTGAACCGGCTCAAGCCATACCGTCTGCCAGATTCCGCTGGTGGCGGTGTACATGATTCCACCAGGACGCAGCACTTGCTTGCCGCGCGCCTGAGGGCCGCGATCAGTCGGGTCCCAAACTGCGACAATGATTTCCTGAGCGCCGCCTGGTTTGAGCGCGTCGGTTATGTCGAAACTGAAGCTGTCGTACCCGCCGCGGTGGGTGCCAATTTCCTTGCCATTGACGAAGACTGTTGCCTCCCAGTCAACCGCCCCGAAATGCAGCAAAACGCGCTGTCCGCGCCATGAAGCTGGAATTTGAAATGTGCGGCGGTACCACAGCTTTTGTTTTTCGTTCAGGGCCTTCATGACTCCTGAAAGGGCCGATTCGAGCGGGTACGGCACCAGGATTTGGCCGTCCCACGTGGCTGGCGTCTGGGCATCCTTGTCAACAATGGCATAGTCCCAAAGCCCGTTGAGATTCAGCCAGTCATCGCGGACCATTTGAGGCCGCGGGTATTCGGGAAGCGCCCTGGCAGGATTAACATCTTTGGCCCAGCGGGTTGCCAGCGGCCCCCTGGCTGGCTGCCAGCCGGCGGTGACGGTAAATGCGTTTGATACAAGCAAGCAGGCCGTCAAAAAGCCACAAAATTGCATTTTTCTCATGGCTGCAGGATGCCACGCAACAGGGCGGGCCTCAATGAAAGATTCGGTCAAAATTTTAAGAAATCCGGTCAGCCAAGATTTGAGTTTTAACAACGAAAATTCGATTTTTCTGGTTATGGCGGTATTTTCTGCTTTAAGAATTTCAACTGGCAGGCGGAATCAAGCTGAATGAACAGTGGAAAGTCAATTGGCGGCTCCCGTCCGCATGTTGCGTTGCTGGTGGAAACTTCGCTGGCGTCCGGGCGCGACATATTGCGCGGCATAGCCCGGTACGTGCGCGAGCATGGGAATTGGGCGTTGTACCACGAGGCGCGAAGTTTGGAGGAGTCGGTTCCACCATGGTTGGTGCGGTGGAGGGGGCAGGGGGTGATTGCGCGCATTCAAAATCAGAAGATGGCGCGCGCCCTCCGCAAGACGGGTCTGCCGACAGTGGATGTGCTTGGCGTTGTGGAGGAAGCGGGCTTTCCACTGGTACATGTGGATGATGCGCAGATAGCTGAAATGGCGGCTCAACACCTTTTGGAGCGCGGTTTTCATCATTTTGGATACTTCGGCATTGCCGGAGAAAACTGGTCGCAGCGCCGCCGTGATGCTTTTGCCAAAGCTGTCAGGGATTCGGGCAACTGGGTTGGAGTTTACGAGTTGGGCCGCCGGATTTCACGGCGTGGATCGTGGGAAAAAGTCGAGGATGAACTGGCCCGTTGGGTTAGTCGCCTGCCAAAGCCGGCGGGCATAATGGTATGCAGCGATCAGCGTGGAGTGTTGGTTCTTGAGGCATGCCGCCGGGCCGGCGTGGCCGTGCCTGATGAAGTGGCCGTCATAGGTGTGGACAATGACGAGCCGCTTTGCGAAGTAAGCAATCCTCCTCTTTCCAGCATTGCCGCCAATCACGAATTAGTTGGTTACCAGGCTGCGGCATTGCTGGAGCGGCTGATGCACGGAGAGGCTCCGCCGTCAGAGCCGGTGCTGATTCGCCCGGCAGGCGTGGTGCAGCGGTTGTCTTCTGAAACGCTTGCCATTGAGGACAGGCATCTGGCTGCGGCGTTGCGGTTTATCCGGGAAAATGCGTGTTCTGGAATTTCAGTTGACCAGGTTGCCCGAGCCGCCGGTTTGTCGCGAAGCGTGCTGCAACGGCGCTTTCATGCCATGCTTCGGCGCACCGTTCATCAAGAAATCATTCAAGCTCGTCTTAAGCGGGCCTGCGAGCTTTTGGCCAATACCGATCTGCCTTTGATTGAAGTGGCGGAGCGCGCCGGTTTCAAACATCAAGAGTACCTGAGCGCGGTATTGAAGAAACGATTGGGCCAAACCCCCGCCCAGTACCGCAAATCGCTTTTAGGGAAGCAGCCGTCAATTGGATTGGCTGCCAGAAATGCGAACTGATGCTACTGCGTGGAATTTCGGCCTTGAAGTTTCTGTCTGATGATGTCGTCATAGTCAAAAAGCTTTATGCGCAGAAACATTAATCCAGGTCTTTGTGGAATAGTGGCGGCGGTGGCGGCGCTGTGTCTGGCCATGGCCGTTGGATGCAAGCAGTCCGGCGGAAAACCGCGCATTGCGCTTGTGATGAAGTCGCTTGCAAATGAATTTTTTCTCACGATGGAAAACGGTGCGCGTGCGCACCAGCGCGCCCATGCTGGAGAGTACGAGCTGGTGGCCAACGGAATCAAGGACGAGTTGGATGTCACCCGGCAGATAGACATTGTGGAGCAAATGATTGCGCAACGGGTAAATGCCATTGTGATTGCGCCGGCAGACTCAAAGGCGCTGGTTGCGGTTTGCAAAAAGGCACAGGACGCCGGCGTGATAGTTGTCAACATTGACAACAAACTCGATGAGGCAGTGCTGGCGGACAAGGGGGTAAAAATCCCGTTTGTCGGGCCGGATAACCGGAAAGGTGCGCGAATGGTTGGCGAATATCTCGCGAAAAAATTAAAGCCGGGCGATCCGGTTGCAATTTTGGAGGGCGCCCCGAATGCATTCAACGGCATTCAGCGAAAACTGGGCTTTGAAGACGCAATGAAGGCTGCGGGGATGCGCATTGTTACGTCGCAATCGGGTTTTTGGGAAACTGACAAAGCCAACCAGGTGGCGGCGGCAATTATAACTGCCAATCCGGACTTGAAGGCGTTTTTGTGCGCCAATGACAGCATGGCACTGGGTGTAATTGCGGCATTGCGCGCTGCCGGCAAACTCGACCAGGTGCTGGTGGTCGGATATGACAACATTTCCGCCGTTCAACAGTTGCTCAAGGAGGGCAAGATGCTGGCCACTGCCGACCAGCATGCCGATCAGTTGGCGGTGTTTGGCATCGAATACGCGTTGGAAATGCTCAAAAACAAGAGCACGCCAGCCGACCGTGAAACACCGGTGGATTTGATTACCGCTGAATCGCCAGGGCCGCGGAAGTGAGCATCAGCGCTTATTGCGCTGGAAAAGAGGGAATGATTGCTTGATGGAATCCAACACGCCATTGCTGCAGGCAACCGGCCTTACGAAATCATATAACGTGAAGGCGCTGGATGGCGTGGATTTTGAGCTGCGCCGCGGGGAGGTTCACGCATTGGTGGGGGAGAACGGCGCCGGCAAGAGCACTCTGGCAAAAATAATCGGCGGCGTGACGCATGCTGACGCGGGCAAAATGCTGCTCGATGGCTCAGAATATTGTCCGCGCAGCCGTTCAGATGCCGCAAGGCGCGGAGTGCGGATGGTGATGCAGGAATTGAATCTTGTTGGCAATTTGACGGTGGCTGAGAGCATTTTTTTGGATCAACTGCCGCATCGCTTCGGATGGATAGATTACGCGCGCCTTAACAGGCAGGCTGGGGAAGCTCTGGCGCGAGTTGGGCTGGCCGGTGTTGATCCGCGTCAGCCTGTGCGGAGTCTTGGAGTCGGCCAGCAGCAATTGGTGGAGATCGCCGCCGGTTTGTCACGCCGCTGCGATGTGTTCATCCTGGACGAGCCAACGGCGGCTTTGACAGATCGTGAAATTGGGCATTTGTTTGAACAGATTCAACGTCTCAAGGCCGGCGGAGCGGGTCTGATATACATTTCGCACAGGCTTGAAGAGATCAAAAAGATTGCAGACCGAGTGTCAGTTTTACGTGACGGCCGGAAGGTAATTACATGCCCGGCTGGAGAACTTTCCATGGATGAAATTGTGCGGCTGATGGTTGGGCGCGAGCTTGGGGCGAATATCCGCGGGCATGGAAAGAAGCGGGGCAAGGAGATGTTGCGGGTTGATGGCTTGAGCGACGGGCGCAAAGTCCATGGTGTTTCTTTTTCGGCTTACAGCGGCGAAATTTTGGGCGTCGCCGGGCTGATGGGTTCAGGCAGGACTGAGACTTTAAGGCTGATTTTCGGGGCGGATACGAGGCGGGCGGGCGCGATTTACCTGCGCGGCAGCGCGACGCCGGCGAGCATTTTGTCCCCGCGTGACGCAGTGCAGAATGGCATGGCGCTGCTGACCGAGGACAGGAAAGAGCAGGGGCTTGTTTTGCCTCTTTCGATTCGGGCCAACATAACTCTGGCACGGATGGAAGCGGTTTCATCTGCGTTGGGCTGGATTCGGAGCGGCGCGGAAATGGAGGCGGCAAGCCAGTGGAGCGAGCGGCTTGGAGTACGATGCAGCTCAGTTGAGCAGAGGGTTGCAGAGTTGAGCGGGGGCACCCAGCAAAAAGTGGCAATGGCCAAATGGCTGTTTCGTGATTGCGACATACTTTTGTTTGATGAGCCAACGCGTGGCATAGACGTGGGCGCCAAATTTGAAATTTACCAAATATTGCAGGAACTCGCAGCCCAGGAAAAGGCGGTGGTGGTGGTATCCTCCGATTTGTTGGAGCTGATGGCAATTTCCGACCGGATTTTGGTTTTGTCGAATGGCCGTGTGACCGGGGAATTCAAGCGGGGCGAATGGACACAGGATAAAATCATGGCAGCGGCCTTGAGCGGCTATGCAACCGGAACAAGTTTATGAGTGACTCAGACGCTGGACAAACAGGCAACCAAAAGTCAGTTTGGCGCCATGTGGCCGGCGAGTATGTCGGCATGCTGGTGGCGCTTGGGTTGCTGATTTTGGGATTCAGTCTGAAATCGGCCAATTTTTTCAGCGCATCCAATTTTCAAACCATAGCCAACCAGATACCTGCTGCATTGATTTTGGCCACTGGCATGACTTATGTGCTCATTATTGGCGGGATTGATTTATCAGTGGGCAGCGTGTTGGGACTGTCCGGGGCTGTGCTTGGGGTGTGCATGGCAAATGCTGGCTGGCCGCTTGGGGCGGGTGTGTTGGCGGCGCTTGCAGCCGGCTTTTTATGCGGCGCGATAAATGGTTTTGTGAGCATTCGCTGGCGGCTGCCATCATTTATAGTGACACTTGGGATGCTGGAGGCAGCGCGCGGCGGCGCCCACGCCATTACACAATCCCAGACGCAATACATCGGCGCCGCAGTTGAGAAGATAGCTGAGGCGTCTGTTTTTGGCCTTGGTCTGCCATTTCTTGTGGCATTTGGACTTATGGTTGCCGCTCAGTTGGCGTTGTCACGCACAGTTTGGGGCCGTTACATGGTTGCAATCGGCACCAATGAAGAGGCTGTCCGCCTTTCGGGCATAGACCCGCGACCGTTGAAGTTTGCGGTATTTGCCCTGAGTGGAGGTCTGGCTGCTCTGGCGGCGATAATCAACACCTCGCGCATCGGCTCTGCAAATCCGAATGCAGGCGGCGGTTTCGAGCTTGAGGCAATTGCTGCGGCGGTGATTGGCGGGACCAGCCTTATGGGCGGGCGCGGCTCTGTGGTTGGCACATTTTTTGGTGTGTTGATAATTGCGGTGCTTGGCAATGGGCTGGCCGCGATTGGCGCAAAGGACGAAACCAAGCGTCTTGTCACTGGTGTGGTAATAGTGGCTGCGGTAATCCTGGACCAATACCGCCAACGGCGCATGCGTAACTAATAATGTCTCGATATGAAACCCAAACCAATTGTTGTCCTTGGCAGTTCAAACACAGACATGATCATCCAGTTGCCGCGTTTGCCAAAGCCGGGTGAGACATTGTTGGGTGGACGCTTTACGATGGCAGCGGGCGGCAAGGGCGCCAATCAAGCGGTTGCTGCCGCAAGGGCAGGTGGGCGCGTGGCGTTTATTGCAAAGTTGGGCGCCGATATGTTTGGTGAGAAGGCGCTGGAGGGTTTCAAAAGAGAGGGGATTGATGTAAGCGCAGTGGCCCGGGACAAACGTTATCCATCCGGTGTGGCGCTGATTTTCGTGGCGCGGGACGGTCAGAATTGCATAGCGGTTGCCTCCGGGGCAAATGCACGGCTTGACCTGGCGTACGTGCGCAAGCATCGCGCCCTTATACGCAGGGCGGCAGTTTTGGTGCTCCAATTGGAAACCCCGCTGCCGGCGGTTCAGGCAGCAGCCCGCATCGCGGCGGAAGGCAATGTGCCAATCATTCTTAATCCAGCACCGGCGAGGCGCTTGCCAGATTCGTTGCTTTCACGAGTTACAATTTTGACACCCAACGAGAGCGAAGCTGAATTATTAAGCGGCAAAAAATTGGGCAGTACGGCTCAATTGAACAGAGCGGCGGATGTCTTGTTGGCGCGCGGTGTCAAGGCCGTGGTTATCACCATGGGGAAACGCGGCGCGTTTGTGGCTGCTGCCGGAATTCGGAAGCACGTGCCCGCTTTCAAAGTCAAGGCGGTGGATGCGACTGCGGCCGGGGATGTTTTTAATGGTGTTCTGGCGGTCGCAATGTCAGAGGGACGCCCGCTTTTGAAAGCTGTAAAATTTGCAAATGCCGCTGCAGCCATATCTGTGACGCGGCTGGGCGCGCAGCCTTCGGCCCCATGCCGGTCTGAAATTGAGCAATTTTTGGCGAAGCAACAAGGTCTCTGAGTTCGGCAGCGCGGGCTTGTAGATTGATTTGGTTGGGTTAGACTGGCCGCCGGAATGAATATGAAATTTGGGCGATTATTAGGCGTGGTACTGACATCAGCGGCAGTGTTTTTTGTCATTTTGCAAAGTTTGCAGTCAGCCGATACAGACGGTGGCTGGCAGGATTTGTTTGACGGCAGGACGTTGAACGGATGGCGGGCAAGTGAAAATGCCGGCACATTCAAGGTTATTGACGGGATGATCGCGGCCAGCGGCCCGCGTTCGCACTTGTTTTATGTGGGGGACGGACGACCGCAGGTGTTCAAAGATTTTGAGTTTCAAGCCGATGTAAAGACCGCTCCGGGCGCAAATTCCGGCATCTACTTCCACACCGAATTTCAAGGCGAGGGTTTCCCACAAAAAGGGATGGAAATCCAAATCAACAATTCGGCCACGGAACACAATAACTACCTTGAATTGAAAAAGACCGGCAGCCTTTACGGGATTCGGAATGTGTACAAAGCACTGGCGCCTGACAACGAATGGTTCAGGCTTTGGTTTAGGGTTGAGGGGCGGCGTGTTCAGGTGCGGGTCAATGACATTTTGGTGGTGGACTATCTTGAGCCTGTGCCGCCGGTGGTGCCGAAGGGACGCCCCGGACGCAGGCTTTCGGAAGGGACGTTTGCCCTGCAGGGACATGACCCGGAGAGCAAAGTGTGGTTCAAAAATTTGCGGGTGAAACAATTGCCAGATGCCACAGCCGCGCAGGAACAGGTTGTGGTAGATGATTATTACCGGCAGCTCATCGAGTTGGGCGCTGCAAATTTCCCGCTCATTAATTTCCATGTGCATCTCAAAGGCGGGTTGACACTTCCCGAAGCCCTCGCAATGAGCCGGCAATCCGGCATCAATTACGGGATTGCAATCAATTGTGGTTTGAATTTTTCGGTTACAAATGATGCCGGGATTGATGCTTATTTGAAAACCATGGCCGGCCAGCCTGTTTTTGTCGGCATGCAGGCCGAAGGCCGTGAATGGGTGAATTTATTCTCGCCGGAGGCGGTGGCGCGGTTTGATTACGTGTTCACCGATGCCATGACCATTGTTGACAACACCGGCCGGCGGATGCGCCTTTGGATAAAGGATGAAGTCGGCGAGATAAAGGACAAGCAACTATTCATGGAAACATTGGTTCAACGCACCGTGGACATACTTGAAAATGAGCCGGTGGACATTTTCGTCAACCCGACATATTTGCCCGAGGTGCTTGCCGCGGAGTATGACGCGTTGTGGACGCAGGAGCGGATGCAGCGGGTGGTGGATGCAGCAGCGAAAAACGGGATTGCCATTGAGATCAATGGACGGCTTCGGCTGCCAAAAGCGGCTTTTCTGAAAATGGCGAAAAAGGCCGGTTGCAAATTCACATTTGGCACAAACAACACCGACCGGGATGTAGGCAGGCTTGATTACTGCCTGCAAATGGTCAAGGAGTGCGGGCTGAACTGGCGCGATGTGTGGATGCCCAAGCCTGATGGTCAGAAACCGGTGCAGTTGCGCAAGGGGCTGCGTCCGGCCAACCGTTCCGGTAACTGATTCGGAGTCTCAAATCATGAAAGCCGTCGCCCTGACCGGACCGCAAAGGCTTGAGGTTATTGATGTGCCCTCGCCGAAGCTTTCGAGCGACAAAGACGTGCTGTTGAAAATCGAGCGGGTGGGCGTGTGCGGCTCTGATCTACACTATTTCGAGCATGGCCGGATAGGCTCGCGGGTGGTTCGTCCGCCGTTCATTCCCGGACATGAGTGTTCGGGTATTGTTGTGGAAATTGGAGCGGCTGTAACGCGGGTAAAGCAAGGCCAACGCGTGGCAGTGGACCCGGCCATGAGTTGCGGGCAATGCGATCAATGTTTGTCAGGCCGTCCTCATACATGCAGGAATTTGCGGTTTCTGGGATGCCCCGGGGAATCTGATGGCGCATTGTGCGAATGGCTGGTCATGCCGGAAGCCTGTCTTTATCCCGCGGATGAGAGATTGAGCGCAGACCAGGTTGCGCTTTGCGAGCCGTTGTCCATTGGAATGTACGCCGTGCGTTTAAGCCAGTTAACTGCCGGGGCATCGGTTCTGATTTTGGGCAGCGGGCCAATTGGGCTTTGCGTTTACTGTGCGGCGCGCAGCGCCGGTGCGGGGGAAGTTTGCATGACAGATTTGGTGGAGGAGCGCATTCAGTTTGCGAAAAAAATGGGCGCAGACTGGTCGGGTAATGCCGCAAAACAGGACATGGTGGCGTTGTTGAGACAGCGGAGGCCGGAGGGCTTTGATGTTGCTTTTGAATGTGCCGGCAAACAGTCCACGCTGGATGAGGCGGTGGAGCTGCTGAAGCCGGGCGGTAAAATAGTTATTGTTGGAATTCCGCGTGAAGACCGCGTTTCTTTTCCCATTGATTTGCTGCGCCGCAAGGAGCTGGCAATAATCAATGTGCGGCGGCAAAACCATTGTGTCAGGCCTGCACTGGATGCAGTGGCCAGCGGTTCTGTGCCGGTGGAAAGGCTTGCCACTCACTGGTTCCCCCCGGAGGGCGCCCAGGCGGCATTTGAAATGGTGCGCGACTACCGCGACGGCGTCATAAAGGCAATGATTGTGTTTGCCTGAGCTGCCGCTGAGGCGGGTTGGCGCCGGTGGTGTCGGGCTTTATTTGGCGTCGTTGAGGTTTTTGCGCAGGATGTCAAGCTGTTCCAAAAGAGTTGCCGGCACCCGGTTGTTGAATTTCTTGTAGGATGCCGCAATATCTTCGACCTCATTCTTCCAACCTTCGATGTCCACAGCGAGCAGTTCCTGCAAATCTGCGGATGGAATATCCAAGCCTGTCAAATCAAGCGCATCCGGGGTTGGCAGGTTTCCGATCGGCGTGGAGACAGCTTTTGCTTTGCCTTCAACACGCTCGCAAATCCATTTCAGCACGCGGCTGTTTTCACCGTAGCCGGGCCACAGCCAGCGGTCATCGCTGCTTTTACGGAACCAGTTGACAAAGTAAATGCGCGGCAATTTGGAACGGTCGGTGCGTTGCGGCATCGAGAGCCAGTAGGCAAAGTAATCGGCCATGTTATAGCCGCAGAATGGCAGCATGGCAAACGGGTCACGGCGCAATGCACCGACTTTACCGAGCGCTGCGGCAGTGGTTTCGGAACCGCAGCCTGAGCCTAGAAACACCCCATGTTCCCAGCTCAGGGCTTCATTGACCAGCGGTATTGTGGAGGAGCGCCTCCCGCCAAACAGAATGGCTGAAAGTGGCACGCCTTCGGGTTTCTGCCAGTCCGGGTCAATGACCGGGCATTGGGAAGCCGGCGCAGTGAACCTTGCATTTGGATGAGCAGCCTTGCGACCGCAACCAGGCGTCCATTCATTGCCCTGCCAGTCAATTGCCTTTTCAGGAGCGGGTACGCCCATATCTTCCCACCAAACGTCCATGTCAGGCGTAAGCGCCACGTTGGTGAAAATGGTGTTACGCTCAATTGTATGAATTGCATTTGGATTTGATTTAACTGAAGTGCCTGGCGCAACGCCGAAAAAGCCCGTTTCAGGATTTACGGCATACATGCGGCCATCGGCGCCGATGCGAATCCAGGCGATGTCATCTCCAACGCAATTGACTTTCCAGCCTGGCAAAGACGGCAGCATCATGGCAAGGTTGGTCTTGCCGCATGCGCTGGGGAATGCGGCGGCGATGAAGTGTGTTTTACCTTCCGGCGAGGTCAGCCGCAAAATAAGCATGTGCTCTGCGAGCCATCCTTCGCGGCGGGCGACAACCGATGCAATTCTAAGGGCCAGACATTTTTTGCCAAGCAGCGCGTTGCCGCCGTAACCGGAGCCATAAGACCAAATTGACGGCTCTTCCGGAAAATGAACGATGTATTTTCTGGATACATCGGCTTCGCACGGCCAGGGCACGTCAGCCTGTCCGGGGCGCAATGGAGCGCCAACCGAGTGCATGCATGGTATGAAGTCTCCGTCGCCAAGTGCATCAAGGACGGCCTTGCCGGCCCGCGTCATTATTTGCATGTTGACCACCACATAAGGCGAGTCGGTGATTTCAATGCCGATTTTGCGGATGGGTGATTCCAACGGCCCCATTGAAAACGGCAGCACGTACATGGTGCGTCCGGCCATGCAACCTTGAAACAGACCGTTGAGAGTACGATGCATTTCAGCCGGATCTGCCCAATGATTGTTCGGTCCCGCCTCTTCCCTTGTGGCGGAACAGATAAAAGTCCTTTCTTCCACACGTGCCACATCGCTGGGGTGAGACCGCGCCAGATAGCAGTTGGGGCGCTTCTTTTCGTTGAGTTTGGTGAATGTACCGGTTTTGAGCATCAACTCGCACAGGCTGTTGTACTCTTCCTTTGAACCGTCACACCAATGGATGTTTTTTGGCTGGCAAAGTCTTGCCATTTCCTCAACCCAACTGATCAGCTTCTTGTTTGTTGTTGGCGCGTTTGTCATTTTTTCACCATACTTACATTGTTTTGTTCATGCCATGTAATTGCAGGGGGAGCATCCATCCGCCTGCCCAATGCCGGCGCACACTTTTATTGAAAAGCCTTATGCATTGCTAGGGAAAAAAATTAAAAAGTTATGTCGCAATTTCAAAAAGCGGTTTGTCAGGCCGTCCTCAGCCTTTCCGGTTGAACTTAAGGCCGTTGCCGGTTACTTTGTGGGCCATGAAAGTGGTAATCCTTTGCGGTGGCAAAGGGACGCGGTTGCGGGAAGAAACCGAATACCGTCCAAAGCCCATGGTGCCAATTGGGGGCTACCCGATACTTTGGCACATCATGAAGATTTACGCCCACTTTGGGCATGACGAATTCATTTTGTGCCTTGGCTACAAGGGCGAAATGATTCAGGAGTACTTCCGCAACTATTTGTGGAATACATGCGACGTAACTTTGTGTCTTGGGCGGAATCCACAAGTGTTGGTGCATGACCATCATGCCGAGGAGAATTGGAAGGTCACGCTGGCGCATACCGGCGAGGAGACGCACACCGCCTGCCGGGTGAAGCGCATCCAGCGATTCATCCCGCCCGGCGAGACATTCATGCTAACTTATGGTGACGGTTTGAGCAATGTTGACATCAATGCGCTGATCGAGGCTCACAAAGCCGCCGGCAAGGTTTGCACAATAACCGCGGTGCATCCTGCTGGCAGGTTTGGCTCCCTTCAAATAGACGAAAGTGGCGCGATCCATACTTTCACAGAAAAGCCGCAGGTGGAAACCACTTACGTAAATGGCGGGTTCATGGTTTGCGACTACCGGATGTTTGACTATCTGCCGGACGATCCCAACATGATGCTGGAGCGCGCGCCGATGGACGCGCTTGTGCGCGATGGCCAGCTCAATTCCTACCGTCATGAAGGATGGTGGCAACCGATGGACACTTATCAGGAGATGCAGTATCTGAACCAGCTCTGGCGCGAGGGGAAGGCGCCTTGGAAAGTATGGTAATTGGGTCTTGAATGCCGGCAGGCGGCGGTTGCGGTTGAATAATTACCTGGATTTGACAAATGAGTGATCGAAAGCAATTACGCAAACAGATTTTGGAACTGGTTCGCCAGTATTACGCTGCTGAACCTCCGGGAAATTTCCGTCCTGGCGAAGATATGGTCCGCTACGCAGGCCGCCATTATGACGCCGAGGAAATGGTGAACTTGGTTGATGCCTCCCTGGATTTTTGGCTGACGGCCGGCCGTTACGCGGAGGAGTTCGAGGCCGGGCTTGCATCCTACATTGGCCGGGAATTTGCGCTGCTTGTCAACTCCGGTTCATCGGCAAATTTGGTGGCGTTTTCGACGCTTACATCGCCGCGCTTGAAGGATCGGCGGGTGCGTCCTGGGGACGAGGTAATCACCGTTGCAGCAGGTTTTCCAACCACGGTAAATCCAATCATCCAGAATCGCGCCGTGCCGGTGTTTGTGGATGTGGAGCTGGGCAGTTACGTTCCAACGATGGAGAAAATAGAGGCTGCATTAAGCCCGCGGACGCGCGCCGTGATGATGGCGCATACAATGGGAGTTCCGTTTCCGGTGCGTGAATTGCGCGAATGGTGCGACAAGCACCGGCTCTGGTTGATTGAAGACAATTGCGACGCCCTTGGCACACGGTATGACGGGCGGCTGACTGCGACTTTCGGGGATTTGGCGACGTTCAGCTTTTATCCTGCGCATCACATAACGATGGGCGAAGGCGGGGCCGTGGTTACGGCTGATGAGGAATTGGCACGAATCGCGCGAAGCTTCAGGGATTGGGGGAGAGATTGCTATTGCGCGGCAGGCGAAAACAACACCTGTGGCCGCCGATTTGGACAACAGTTTGGGACGCTGCCATTTGGCTATGACCATAAATATGTTTACAGCCACATAGGCTACAACCTCAAGCTGACCGACATGCAGGCCGCTGTCGGGGTTGCGCAACTTGCCAAGCTGGATGAATTCATAGCGGCGCGGAAGCGCAACCATGCGGCGTTGGAGGCGGGACTGCGAAAGTATGAGAAATATCTTGTACTGCACACCGCGCCGCAAAACTCAGACCCTTCATGGTTTGGCTATGTGATAACAATTCGTCCGGGCGCTCCTTTCAGTCGGGCGCAGTTGGTCAATTGTCTTGAGGCGGCGAAGATAGAGACGCGCATGCTGTTTTGCGGAAACTTGCTGCGCCACCCGGCTTATGCTGAGATTGAACGCCGGGTTGCAGGCACGCTCACAAATTCCGATATCATTACCACAAACACGTTTTACATTGGCGTGTACCCCGGTTTGCGTCCCGAGATGATTCAGCATATACTGAGAACCATTGACGGGTTCATGTCTGAATTGCCATCTGCATGAGCATGCCGCGAAAAATCCGTTGCCGCGTTGAAACTGTGACCGACCACGGCGGGCGCGTCTATACAGTGGAGATGCGGCCTTCCATACCATTGCCGAGTTTTCGCCCGGGCCAGTTTCTGCATTTGACAGTGGATGATTATGACCCCGGACAGCACTGGCCTGAATCGCGCGTTTTTTCAATCGCAAGCCCGCCCGCCAGCAGGGATCGTTTGCAAATTATCTATGCGGTAAAGGGCCGTTACACCAGCCGGATGGAGCAAGTCCTGCATCCCGGTGTTGATGTTTGGGTTAAACTGCCATACGGCGATTTTGTAGTGGATTCATCACGTGAGGTGGTATTGCTCGCCGGAGGCACAGGCATCAGCGCCTTTACAGCATTTTTGGGCGGCCTTTCGGACAGCCACAGCCAGCCGGTAAGATTGGTTTATGGGGCGCGTCATCCCGGCCTTTGGATTTACGGTCAAAAGGCGTTGGAGCTGGCTGCGCGATTGCCCAATTTCCAGGTGGTTTTTCTCGCCGAAAATGCCCCGGACGACTTGCCGACAGTGCCGGCAAGTTTGCAGGGAAAGGTCGTGTACGGATTGGGCCGGATTGATTTGGAATGGCTCTGGCCGCTTTGGCCGGAGCCGTTGAAACCGGTTTATTACCTGTCAGGCCCGCCTGCCATGTTAAAAGCTCTGTCAGACGGTTTGCGTGCGCGCGGCGTTCCGCCTGAAAATGTCCGGATGGATGCCTGGGAATAACAGGCAAAGGCACAATTTGCACATGGCATTAAACCGAAACACAAAACAACTTGAACAAGATCGGAACCATCGAGCTTCAGATAATCCTCTGGTGGAAGATTTGGACGCTGTGTTGAGCCGCACAAAATATTTGTGGGACGACATTCGCAAAGGCCGTTTGTTCATAACCGGCGGCACAGGCTTTTTTGGCTGCTGGTTGCTGGAGAGTTTTTTGTGGGCCAATGATCAGTTGGGGCTGCAAGCACGTGCGACCGTTTTGACAAGAAATCCAGAGGCTTACGCAAAACGCTGTCCACATTTGGCGGCGCATCCGGCAATCCAATTGCTTTCAGGTGACATTTCAAGATTTGAATTTCCAAACGGCCGCTTTACCCATGTCATACATGCGGCAAGCATGACAAACCAACATGCCAGAGAAAATCCAATTGAGGCCCTTGAAACTGCATGGAATGGAAATCTGCGGGTATTGGAATTTGTCAAAAGAAGCAGCGCAAAAAAACTGCTTTTTGTCAGCTCAGGGGCGGTTTATGGGCCGTGTATAGGGAGGAGGACCGCTTTGAAGGAGGAGGACGGCGTCAGCTCTCTTCCTGCCGGTCCGGATTCGGCCTATGGAGAGGCCAAACGCCTGGGGGAGCTTGTCTGGCTTTTGCAGGCGGCGCAAAGCCGTCTTGAGGTCAAGATAGCGCGCGGCTTCACTTTTTTGGGGCCGTATCTGCCCCTGAATTCGCACTACGCAGCGGCGCAGTTTTTATCTGCAGCGCTTGCCGGGCGCGAGATTGTGGTTCATGGTGGTGAACGGGTGGTGCGTTCTTACATGTATGGAGCCGATCTGGCTGTCTGGCTGTGGACGATTTTATTTCGGGGCGTTTCCAGCCGGGCATATAATGTCGGGTCAGAGCAGCCTGTTACAGTCAAACAACTGGCCCGGACAATTGCGCGTGAATTCAAGCCGCCCATTAAGGTTGTTGAGGCCGCAATTTCAGATGAGCCGCAAAAGCTCAATTATTACGTGCCGGACACAAGCCGGGCGCGCAAAGAGCTGGGGTTAAAAGTCAACGTGCCGCTTTCTGAGGCGATTTGCAGAACTTTGAGGTGGCATAATATGACGTCAGGCCCGAATGCAACAAGTTGAGAACATTATTCAAATGGTGAATTGATGAAGGCATCTGATTACATCGCCAAATACCTCGAGCAGCAGGGAGTGAGCTGTGTGTTTGAACTTTCCGGCGGCATGATAACGCACATGCTGGATTCCTTGCATCTGCAGGGGAAAATTCGCCTTGTGAGCATGCACCATGAACAGGCGGCTGCGTTCGCTGTGGATGGGTTTGGGCGGATGACCGGAAGACCTGCAGTGGCGATGGCGACAAGCGGGCCTGGCGCAACCAATCTTTTGACCGGTATCGGAAGTTGCTATTTTGATTCTACACCCGCAGTTTTCATAACTGGTCAGGTCAACCGCTCCGAGCAGAAAGGCAACAGGCCGATACGGCAGTTGGGGTTTCAGGAGACCGACATTGCCACGATAGCTGCGCCGATTACCAAGGCTGCATGGGCTGTGAAGACACCAGAGGAGTTGCCTTTGCTCTTGGCCAAGGCTTTTCAAACTGCGGTCTCCGGGCGTCCGGGGCCGGTGTTGCTGGATATACCAATGGACATCCAGCGTGCAAACATCCAGGTTCCTGACAGCCAGGTTTTGCCTGTAGTTCAAGACCCGCCGAAGCCAATTGCTCGGGACGTGTTGGACGATATTTTAGGGAATTTGCTTAGTGCCAAAAAGCCGCTCATTCTTGCGGGAGGCGGGATTCGTGCCGGACAGGCCGTCGTTGAATTAAAGCGCTTTGTTAGTAAGACGGGCCTTCCTGTTGTGTGCTCACTGATGGGTGTTGATGTTCTGCCTTATGATGACGAGCTGCGGGTGGGCATGATCGGCACTTACGGCAATCGTTGGGCCAACCTTGCGTTGGCGAACTGTGATTTTCTTCTGGTTCTTGGCAGCCGTCTCGATGTGCGCCAAACCGGTTCGGAGGTCAATGCATTCAAGGAAGGCCGCGTTATTTGGCACGTGGATTGTGACCCGGGGGAGATCAACAACCGCGTGACAGGTTGTCGCGCCGTGGTAAGTGATTTGAAGGATTTCCTGAAGCAAGTCTGTGCGGCCTGGAATGGGACTAAATTTCCCGACTGGATGGAATGGAAAAAGGAAATTGCGAGAATGCGACGGCAATGGCCGGATACTGCGGAATTAAAGGATGCAAAGGGCATAAATCCGAATGAATTCATGCACCGTTTATCCCGCAGTAGTCGTTCAGCAGCGGCCTACGTGGTTGATGTTGGCCAGCACCAGATGTGGGCGGCGCAGTCATTGGAAATTGGGGAGGAACAGAGGTTTTTCACATCGGGTGGCATGGGTTCAATGGGCTTTGCGCTTCCGGCGGCAATTGGGGCTGCAATGGCTGTTGCCGGCAGGCCGTTGGTACTGATCGCCGGGGATGGCGGATTCCAGTGCAACATACAAGAATTGCAAACCGTGGTGCGCTACGGGTTGCCGCTTAAGATGGTGATTTTGAACAATCGCTGTCACGGAATGGTGCGACAATTCCAGGAAAGTTATTTTTCATCACGTTATACATCCACTTATTGGGGGTATTCGGCCCCTGACTTTGCGCGTGTCGCAGAAGCTTACGGGATAGCCGGGCGTTCCATAGCGCAATTGGATGAACTTGAAACCGAGGTGCAATGGCTCTGGTCGGAGCCACTGGCTCCCGCCTTGCTGGAAGTCAAGATTGACGTTTTTACGAACGTATATCCCAAGATTGCGTTTGGCAGGCCGGTCAGCGAGATGGAGCCTTATGCCAAACCGCGCGAAATCGAGTCAACCTAGGTTTGGGTTCAAGCAGTCTGCCTTGAAACCAATGTTAGTTGACAGCGCGCAGACGGTAGAACCGTCTGGGATTCGTAATCAAGTTGGTGCATGTGACTGTCCCGGCCGCTCCTGCTTGGTGATTGGTCAAAACCTGCCACGAACCAGAAGTCAGGGAGTCGCGATATTCCAAAATATATGACACATTTTCCTCCGCAGGGAATGAGAATGTGAACAAGTTTTGTTGTATTCGCAAATTGGTCATGACCGGAGCCGGTGGCGGCAGATTGAAAGAAAGCGTGGCCACACGGCTTGTTACAGTGCTGAAGGCATTGCTTACCACTACGGTGTAGTTGCCGGCATTGTTGGTATTAACATTGTTGAGCATTAAAAACGGTGTCATTGCGCCCGGTATTGGAGAGCCATTTTTATACCATTGAAATGCCAGAGGCCCGGTCCCATCCGCGCTAACTGAAAATGTCACGTTTGTTCCCATGGAAACCACCTGACTGACGGGCTGGGTGAGAATAAGAGGCGCGGTATTGGGAGTGGCAATAAGTGCACTTAGCGCCAGACCCCAGACGATGTCCGAGCTGGTGGCGTTGACTTGGTGGACTTCAACCGCAAGCACGTTGTCGCCTGCTACCAGGCCGGTTGGCGGCGTGTTGGTGACAAAGTAAACGCCTTCCTGTGCGGCGGCTGTTGCAAAGGTATTACAAGTAACCGGGCCGGTGGGAATGTTGGTTGAGCGCCAAATTTCAGTGCCATTAAGGTAAACAACGGCTCCATCATCAATAAGATTTGAAAAATTCAAGCCTGCCACACGCGGCAGATTTGTTATGGCAAAGTGCGTGCGAAAATAAAAGTTGGTTACAAACTGAGTCCCGTTCGCCAAAGAAAGGGTTGTGCGAATCAACGGAAAGACCAATGCGTTGGCGGAGTCTTCTTTTGCCAGCACACCGGCGCCAGAAGGCCAAGATGAATCATTGTAGTCAAATTCACGCCATGCAGTTCCGAGATTTAAGCCAAGTTGATTGTAGCGCCATATATTGGTTAGTTGGAAGAGCGGCGCGATGTTCGTAACGGCACCGTAACTGATTCTGAGCAAAGCAACTGCGCTCGTGGAAGTTCCAAGCGCATTGCTGACAACAACACTATAAGCGCCGGCGTTGGTGGATTGGATGTTTGACAACGCCAGATTGGAGCTTGTTTTACCTGGAAGCGGCTCTCCATTCAAATACCATTGGAAACTTTGCGGCATGGAACCTGCGGCGCGGACCAGGAATGAAGCCGAACCGCCGGGCGGCGCGTATTGGTCTTGAGGCTGTTGGATGACAACCGGCGGGCCGGTGACAACCAGTTCGGCGTTTGTTGAGGTTGTTCCATCCGGGCCTGTTACCAGAACGGTATAAGTGCCGGCATGGGTGGGTTGAACATTGGAGAGGGTCAGTGTTGCGTTGGTGGCGCCGAAGATGTTCAGCCCATTGTGCTGCCAGCGATAGGTTATTGGCGGCGCAGATGTGGCCACCACGCTCATGGTGACAGTGGCGCCCGGCGCAACGGTCTGGCTTGCCGGCGGAGTCACAATGCGGGGCGGTGTCAAATCAGTTATTGTGATAATCAATCGGTTCGATACTGTACGGTCGGCTCTCCAATTATCAGAGGCGATCATCCAGTTGGAATAAACGCCTGCAGTGGTTGGCACACCTACTATGTAGCCGGAAGTCTCGTTGGTCAGGGCTATGCCAGGTGCAGGGATGTTTTGCGCCTGGCCGGGTTGTGGTGTCCCATAAGGCAGGGTGCGGAAACGATTGGCTGCATCCGGCCCTGTGGTAATGCGGTAGGAGAATGACTGCCCAACTTTGCCTGTGGCATTGGTTGGGCTTGTGATGATTGTGGAGGCGCCGGAGACTGCATCAACGCTTCCCAGGAGGGCGGCCGCGCCCACTGTGATTTTCAGCAAGATTACAAATGGCGAATTGCCGGCACAGATTGCCGGTGCCACAACACGCACCGCCGGCACTGCATGCAACACGGCGGCAAACAACAATGACAATAAACGTTGGTTTTTCATAAAGTACCTACTTGTTTTGGCCGGCAGAGGTCGCTGGCTTTGGAGCAACTGGCGCCAACACCACGTATGTTGGCAGCCCAAGCACGCCAAAGTAGTCCAACACATCCCTGGCCGGCGGTTCATTTGGCTGTTCAGCCTGATATTTTACGACGACAAAATTCTGCAATTTGCGGCGCACATCCTCTCTGCTAAAAACCGCAGCATCCATGGCAGAGCAGTTTTTGCACCAACTTGCCCAGAAATCCAGAAACACCGGTTTGCCCTCGTGCTGCGCTTGTTGCAAAGCCTCAATAAAGGCAGTGTCATTCGGTTCTACTTTGGCCTGGTTTTCCGGTGAAACGGCGGCGGTTTCGGCGCCGTGGCGGATTTTGAAAAGACCGTGTGCCATGTAACCATAATATATTGCAAATCCGAGAATCAACACGCCAAAGGCATATTTGACCCGAGTCATCCAAAGGCCCGGCTTTGGCAAAAATGAAAGGCCCGCGCCTGCCACCGGCCACGGGAGGGCCATGCCCAAGCCCAGTAAAAATGGCAGTAACAAGCCTGCGGTTGAACCATCTGCGTACAATTGCGCCGCCAGAAGAAGGACTGAAATCACCACAGGGGCCACACAGGCGCCTGCCAGTAGCGCCGCCATTGCGCCAAGTGTAAAAGCAATGATGAACGGGCTTTTCCCACTGGTCTTTCGGCGGGCCATGCCGCCTTGAAATCTGGAAAAATCAATGTGAATGATGTCAAACATGGCCAGTGCCATAAGCGCGAATACTGCCGCAATGCCAAGATTGAACCACGGCGATGCGTTTAGTGAGCCGAATTTCGCGCCGGTAAGAACGACAATCAGGCCAAGCCCGCCGTATGCCAGAGCCATGCCGGCTCCATAACTTGCTCCGAGCAGGAAACCGCGTTGTCGCGAACCGGCCTGAGCTCCTGCCCCGATGATGGCAAGGTTGATTGGAATGAGCGGCAGAACGCATGGCGTAAGATTCAACCCGGCGCCGCCCAACAGGATGAATCCAAGTGTCAACCAGATGCCCCATCGTTTCCAACGTGCCAGGGGTTCATCGGATGTTGCTGTGCCTGAGCCGGCCTTGTCCAAAAAGGATAAAAACCGTGTCGGCGGCTGGTAGCCTGTTTCTCTTGCGACGATTTTGAAATTTGCAACAACCTGCCGCCAATCCGATTTTGCTGATGGAGGAGATTCAACTTTTACGAGTGATTGTGAGGCGGACTGCGCGACAATATTTGAGGCTGTTACCAGGAAAAAGCGTTTGTCAGGAAAGTAGCATATTGAGTTGCTGCATCCCTGAAATTTGACCACCAACTTGCATGGGAGCGGTATCGAGTCGTTTAGAGCAACTTCTGCTGTGAACTTGCCATTCCAAAGCAGTTTTTCATGGCCGCTGTACGGGTCTTTAGCAAGG
>Ga0315298_1000795_pt1 | contig 60202 bp, 37 predicted proteins | sample WHS_1_MG_FD_203077 | JGI IMG/M metagenome (GOLD analysis project Ga0315298, IMG submission 203077) | Extremophilic microbial mat communities from Washburn Hot Springs, YNP, Wyoming, USA - WHS_1_MG | ecosystem: Environmental > Aquatic > Thermal springs > Hot (42-90C) | place: USA: Wyoming... | reverse complement strand
TTGACCACCCCGCCCGATGTGTCGATGTTATCCGAACCCTTCCGGGGCGTAGTGGCCCGGGCGCTGGAAAAGGACCCGGCCCGGCGCTTCGCGTCGGTAGAGCAGATGGTGGCCGGGCTGCCCCGGCCGGTGCAGCCGGAACTCCTCACCCGCACACCTTTCGGCGATGCCGGCCGGGGTAACGCCCCTACGCTGCCGGGCCAGTCCGCCTCGGCGGGCAGAAGCCCCGGCCAGTGGCTGACCGATGAACCCATCTTCCGCAGCCTTGCTGGCCTCTGGCGCAAGGCGGTGGATGCCTGGAACCAGTCGAAGAACACCCCGGTGAAGATCGGGCTGCTGGCTGCCGGGCTGATTGTCTTACTGATTTTCGCCCACGGGCTGCTTCCGATTGCATTGATGGCCCTCGTGTTCTACGCGGCCTATGCGATGGTGCGGGGTATCCTGCGGGTGGTTTTCCCCCGCCCGGCGGTGCCGGCCGCACCGCCGGGGCCGTATGGCCCAGCCGGCTCTTCGCCGCGCCGGGCGCCGGTCTCTGCGCCTCCATTCCCTGCGGGTCCGCCGCCCTGGAGAGGACCGCTGGGGGAGGCTGCCCCACCGGTGTTCGACGGGCTAGCCGACCAAGGCTCTCGCCGCCCGCATGTCCCCCCGGGGGAAGCGGGGCGAGCCTTCGTTGGCCAACCATCCCGCGAAGCTCTGGTGTTGAAGCCCTGGCGGCATCGGCTGGCCGACTTGCTCGGTTCCATGCTGGCCGCAGCCCCCGTGGTGCTGGTCATGACCGTGGTCATGGTATTGGTCAACGGCTATCGAGGGCTAGAACCCCGATTGGAGCAGGCGGCGTGGCTGGCAATGATCGGACTCGTGGGGACCTGGGCGGTCCTCATCCCTGGCAAGTTTTGGGAAGGTACCTCGGGCGATGCCATGGTGCGGCGCTTCATGCAATTGGTGATCGGCTTGGCTGTGGGGGCAGGGGCCTACGCGGCGGCCACGGGGCTTCAGGTCGCGTTACCCTTGGATGGCGACTTCTCGCCCCGATCGCCCCTAAATGCACCGACCTTGTTTTACGGTCCCAGCGGACAGCCGCACCTCATGGCCTTTCTAGCGGTCTTCGCCACCTTGTTTGCGGTCATCGGCTGGTGGCGCCAGTGCGATCCCTTGCGCCCGGCGCGGATGGGTCTGTGGTCGATCATCGTGTCGGTGGCCTTGGCGTGGCTGGCCGCCGTAATATGGCGATTCCCCCCGACCTGGTTGATGATGGTGGCATGCATCATGTCGGTGGCCATCCAGTTGTGCAGCCCCTGGGTACCGCGGGACGCACGCAGGTTCTTGGGCAAGGCACCTGGGGCATCCCCCTTCGCTGGGGCCGATGCTGTCAAACAACCGTCGCAGGTTTGAGGGCCGTTGTATGAGCGAGGGTCGCCTCGTGTTCTTTCTTTTCGTGCCGCTCGCGGGACTTGTGTTTTTTCTCTTCCTGACAGGTATTGTGGCTCTGAGCGTCCATCGTCGCTTTCCAGCGTTTTGGCCGATGCTTTTGGTCGTGCCGATGATGATGCTGATTTTGCCTTTTGGGGTTTATGTGCTTTCGGGACCGGGGGTCTTTGCGCGCCGGGGGCCGGCGATGGTTGGGCCGCCAGTCGATTCGCTCCCCCGTGGTGCCCGTCCCCAGAGCGCCCCGGATAGCGCGGCGGCAATGGCAAGCCCGCACGCGGCGGTTCCCGCATTGCCGGGGTTTACAGGCAAGGGCGCGGAGCCCCGGCATGCGGCGCGGGCCGAGGCCGAGGAAACACCCGCCGCGACATCCCGCGCCGAACCCGAGAGGGCATTGGAGCCCGCGGGGGGAGATGCGACATCTGCCGCAAAGGCACCCGGCGCAGGCCCGCCGGAGGCAGCGGGCCCTTCCGGCTGGCCGCCTGAATGGCTGGGCGCTCCGCCAAGGCGCACGGAGGCCGGCTACCAGATGAGCGTTGCTACCGATCCGTTCGCCACGCCCCTAGAGTGCGATCGCCAGTTGCCCGAGGTGCTTCGCCGCGCTGTAGCCCAGTATGTGGCTTTATATCTGGGCGACGAAGCTGCGGCAGCTCAAATCGAGCTGCCGGCGGAGTTCATCCGCACGGAGATCGTCAAGGCGCAATGGGAAGAACCATTCCAGTCGTCGATTGGGCCGATGGTCCGGCTGCACGCTTTGCTGGTGTTCGATCGGAAGATCAACGCTCGGATCGACGAGGCCTATCAACGGCTCCTGGCCGAACACCGCGTCTGGCAACTGGGGGTGATCGTGACGGGGGTGCTGGGGGCGTTGGCGGCCGCGTGGGCCTATCTGCGCCTGGATTTGGCCACGGCGGGCCGGTATCGCTGGCGCTTGCGGCTGGCAGCCGCAGCGGCCATACTGGCGGTGGTGGCCGCAGGCTGGGCCGTGCTGGGCTGATGTCGCCGTTGTCCTCAGATCAAGTCCTGGTCGAACGCATCCGCGCCGGCCAGTCCGACGCCTGGGAAGAGTTCATCGCGCGCTACGAAGGCCGGCTGTTGGCCTTTGTCGAGAGCCGCACCCACAATCGGGCCGCGGCCGAAGATCTGGTGCAGGAAACGTTTCTCGGTTTTCTGACCAGCCTGCCCAACTACGATAATCGCCAGCGAGTGGAAAGCTTCCTGTTCGCCATTGCGGCCCACAAGCTGACCGATTACTTGCGGCGCCAGGGGCGGCGCCCGGCTATTGGCCTGGCGCCCCTGCCGGGCAGCCAAAGCGGGGCGGATGTGCTCGGCAAGGCCAGGGCTCCAAGCAGCATCGTCCGCAGCGCCGAGCGCCGGCAATGGGAGGAAGCGGCTTTGGCCCAGGCCCTGGCGGAACTCATCGCGGAGTGGAAAAAGCGCGGCCAATGGCAGAAACTGGCCTGCGCCGAACTGGTGTTCGTGCGCGGTATGGCCAACAAGGACGTGGCACGCCGCCTGGGACTGTCCGAACAGGCGGTCGCTGGCTATAAGTTCGAATGCCTGGCCAAGCTCCGCGCTGCGGTCCGCCACCAGAATCTGCCGCAAGAACTTTTCCCGGAACTGTACGAAACCAATTAATTGCGGCTTGGCCGACCCGCTGCGGGCGGCAAAACGCCGGCACTTCAACCAGCACCTGCCGTACACGCACCCGAACATGGCCGAAATCAGCATCCAAGATCTGGAGGCCTATTTGGACGAGGCGTTGCCGGCCGAAGACATGGCGCGGATCGAGAAGGCCCTCCGCACCGATGCCGCGCTGCTGAGAGAATTGGCGGCGCTGGTGGCGCGCCGGGACGCGGGGGTTCTGACGATCGGCGGGGTGTGGCGCCGCCACCGCCTGAGCTGCCCCACGCGCCAAGAGTGGGCCAACTACCTGTTGGGCACGATGCCCGAGCCCGCTGCCGACTACTTCCGTCTGCATGTCCATACGGTAGGTTGCCGCTACTGTCTGGCCAATCTGACCGATCTCCAGCGGCAACACAGCCAGCACGACGCTCCGGCGGCAAAGCGACGCCGCAAGTATTTTCAGTCCAGCGTGGGCCGATTGCCGCCGAAAAGCTGAGACGCCGGCCAAGGCTTGTGACAGGGATCTTGTGTGGTGTCAGGCCTCGAGCTGGACCCAATCGCGGCCGGCCCGGACCGCGACCAGCACCAGCGCCAGCGTCATGGCCATCAGCACCGCGGACGACCAGTAGGGCAGCGCGGCGGCCTGCTTGAAGGCCCGCACCCCGTAAAACACGCCGGTGATGCGTGCCACGGAGCTGATGCTCTCGCCGGCGCCGAGCACGCCCCCCTGTTCCGAAGGGCTGGTGCGGCGCGAAATCAGCGATTGCACGGCGGGGAAGACGAAGGCCAGTCCCGCGACCAGCACGGCCGAGGCCACCATCAGCCCCGAGGTGCCAGGCACTAGCGGCCCCACGGCAATGCCCAGAAGGAGGAAGCCACCCAGGGCCAGCGCAGCCCCTGCCCCCGCCAAGCGGGCGTCGCTCAAGCGGCTGGCCAGGCGCCGGACCAGTACGCCTTGCACCAGGCATTGAATGAGGCCGATGTAGGCGAACAACAGGAGCAGCCGCTGGTGCTGGCCCAGCCCCGCCGCTGGTCCCCCCGAGGAGGATTCCGCCAGTTTGGCGTCGATGCTGAGGGAGATGGTTCCTTCAAAACTGGCCAGGGCGAAGACCGCCAGAAACGCGGCGGCCAGCAACTGCGCGATCGAGGGGACGGCCAGGGCCTGGCGCAGACCCCGCCAATCGAAACCCTTGTGGCGAGGCCTGGCGGTTTCGGGCCGGACCGGTTCCGGCAAAAAGAACCACGCCACCGCCAAAGCCAAAGCCGACAATGCGGCGGCCAGGTAGCCGGGCCAGGCGCTCAGTGCGGCCGGCGAAGCAGTCTGCCCTTCGATGCCCAAGGCGGCCACGCCCACCAGCGGCCCCAGCGTAAAGCCCAGCCCAAAGGCCGCCCCCACCAGGGCCATGCCCCGAGCGCGTTGTTGGGGAGCGGTGACGTCGGCGATATAGGCCTGCGCCGTGGGAATCGTAGCGCTGGCAATGCCCGCCCCAATGCGTGCGGCAAACATCCATCCCAGGCTGCCCCATTCCGAGGCCAACCCGAAAAGCCAGTAGCACAACGCCGAGGCCGCCAAGCTGGCCAAAAGCACCGGCCGGCGCCCCACATGGTCCGAAATCCGCCCCCACAACGGCGCAAAAAGGAATTGCATCACCGAAAAGCTGACCATCAATAGCGCCAAAATCCACCCCGCGCTCGACGCGCTGTAGCCGGCCAGCAGCTCCTTCCCATACACCGGTAACAGCGGCATCACCAGGCCAAAACCCAGCAGATCGACGCACACCGTGGCAAACACCACCCCCAGGGCGGTGCGGCGGGAACGCTCGGAAACAAGCGATTCAGGCAAAGATGTCTGCTGGTGCATGTGGCGGAAAGCGAAACACCAAAAAGCCCCACGGTGCCAAAAACCCTTCGCCAATTATCGGAGGTGTCCAGCCAGCGGCAACCGCTCGACCGAGGGGACACCGCCGAGTCCGGCCGACCGGCCGGCATCATTCGCCAACCGCCCCGCCCCCAGACACAGGCGGCCGCGCCAATTGTTCTGCCAACCGGCGCAGGGCCGCCAAGCTGCCAGCCGCAGTAGGAGCACCCGGGGCTTTTTCGCCACTGAGGCCACCCGGCAAAGGAGCGGTTCTCACGCAAGCTGCAATTCGCATTGTCCTTTGGGCAGGTCGAAGCAAACCACGGCGCCTTGTGCGTCGCGGCACCACGTGCCGCTTTCCAACGCCCGGAGACCAGAAACCTCTTTCAAAGGCTCGGCAAGGCCTTTGGCCTGCAACATGGGGGCGGCCTTGAGGGGCTTTGCGATCTGCACCGTGAAGTGGCGTGCCGCAAACGGCGCGGAGAAGCGAAGGCTATTGCTTTGGGCAACGATGCGGGTCAACGCGCGGGCGGCCCAGTAGCGGGCGATCTCGCTCAGCTTCATCCACAGCAGATGGTCGTAGCGGGTGTGCAGGCGGCGGACCACCTCTTGCAGCGTCTTGAAGCCCACCAATTGGCCATTGAAGTAGATCCCCGTCCAATGGCACAGCAAAATGGCGGGTTCGCCCCGCTCGATGATTTCCACCAGCCGGCCGCCAGCCAGGTCGGGGGTAATAAAGCGGTCGGGCTGGCCCGGGCCGGAACAATCCCATCCGCCGGTCCAATCGCCTGTACAGGCGATGATGGAGACGACGCACTGGGGGTCGGGACCGTCCAGATTGGCTGCATATTCGACCCGCGGTGCCACGCTTTGCGGCCCGCGGTCGTAGGCGTGCCGGAAGTAATGGGGGATTTCCGCACGGAATACATCGCGACACGCTTGGAGTGTCCCGCGAGCCAGTTCGGCCAGCACCTGGTTGCCGAAACCACCCGGCGTGGTTATCCCCTCGCAGGGCAAGCCAACGTTCTTGAGGATGTTCAGGGCATAGGCCATGTACGCGGCCAGTTCGTCGGCCGAACGCCCAGCGGTCCAATCCCAGTTTTCCATGAACCGCGGGGTACGTTCGGGATAGGGCTGGCCGGTCTTCAGATCGATCACCCACGTATGGGTTACCATTTCAGGATGAATGTCGAACAGAGGGGTAATGCGGGTACGGACCAGTTCGAGGCTGGCATCCAATTCGTCCAGGCTCCACCCGGGCAGGAGGCGGTCGAGCCGCCCCACACACGCCGGGTAAGGGACGACGCTGTACTTGCCTTTGACCCCGTGCTGCGCCGCCCAATCGGCGAACTGGCGAACGAAACTGTCGGGGATTTCGTTGGGCCAAGTCCGCCACGGCTGGGTGTACCGTTGCGTGCCACGCCAAGCCACCGCGAATTGCGGCACCGCGAATTTATTGAGATTCACCAGGCAGGTGGAGTCGTCGATGATGAGCGACACGGGAACCCGGGCCTTGGGGTTCAACACCTTAACATGTTCAGGCGGGCGCGGGGGGCGCTGGCCCGGCTCCTGGCCCAACGCTTGCCACGCGCGAAGACCCAGCCAGGCGCCCGCCACGCTCTGCCCGGCAGTGCGCAGAAAGGCCCGGCGGGTACATCGGCAAAGCGAGTTCGGGTTGATGATTGCCATGGCATCCCACCTCCGGAATACGGATTTGTGCAATGAGCAGCAGCGAGGCCTGCCAGGGCAGCAACCATCGCCGCGCCATGGGCTTTGCTTGTCGGCCTACTCGTAAGCGGTCGATGCGATCTCGGAAATCACGCGCGTGGAGGGGCTGGTTGTCCTCCCCGCCGCGCGACCCCGTACAGCTTCTGACGATCCACGATAGCGGGCCGGCTGATGCGATGCCAGCGGGGGAGGGGATGGGCCTTTGGAACCCGTGTTGGTGCCGGCGTATCCCCACTTGCTGGGGATGGGTTGCGTAGTTTACCAGACTGCGACAGCTCGTGCTTTCGGCAAGGCTTTGACAAAACTCAAGTTCGGCAGAATCACTACCGATACTACGAACCGCTAGTCCGGTAGTACCAATAGGCTGCTTGGCAATCTGGGCGGCCTTTCCCTCTTCTCCGAGAGGAATCAACCATGCAGATGCAACAGAACCCGGCGACGGCGGCGGCCCCGCAGGAGCTGCCCCCCGGCACGAGGCCGTCTATGTTGCGAGGACCATCGGTCGCCGGTGAGTCAGGCGTGTTAGATAGCGCGCCCCAAGTTCTGGCCCGTATCCCCAGTCAGGCGGGTGAGCCGCTGGACTGTGATGCCGAAGTCGAGGGGGCCGGTCAGTCGCGGATGTTGGGATCCCGCACGTCGCTCAAAATCCTCGCGGCAGTGGGTGGAGCGCTGTTTCTTCTGGCCTTGTGGGGATTCGTGTTCGATCGCAACAAGTCGAAAGACGAGTCCAGCGGGCCGGTGTCAACCAAAGAACCGTTCCGTCCCGAGGTGCCGGCGCCCAATGCGCCCGAGGCGCCCCGTTGGGCGGGCATCCCGGCAAGTACGGATCCGCGGGCTGGCGAGGCCAGGGGGCCGATCTCGGCCGAGGCTCGCCCCGCCCCCGCCGATTCCACTGTGCCCGGCGGGCCCTGGATGGGCAGCACCCCGCCAAGCCCCGACCGCTCCCCAGTGGCGTGGACGCTGAGCGAGCAATCGGCCAGCCCGGCCAGTCGGGCCTGGGACGGGCAGGATGCGGGGCGGACGGAACCGGCGGTCGATTGGACCACGCAGCCGTATCCCTCCACTGCCGATCGGACCAAGGCCCCCATGTGGGATCTGCCGGCGGGGACAAATCAGCCGGCAGCGGCGGCTGCAGCGTCTCGCCGCGATGCCTGGCCGAGTGATGCAACCGCAGCGGGCCGAGCGGCCGTAAATCCCGTTTACCGCGATGACCGCGACCCCTCGCGCGCAGCGCCCACTGCGTACACCGGCCCCGCCTCGAGCGGATCGCAGTGGCCGGCGGCAGACCCGCGCGCGGCAGATATCCAGCAAGCGGCCCCCGGGGCCAGCAACCGCCCAGTTTCGCTTGCCCAGCGCCCGTCTCTGGATCGACAACTTCCGGCGCCTTCTGGCGGCACCTCTCAGGACCGCCCGGACCAAAACCCCGGCCCATGGAACTGGAACCCCCCGGCCAGCAGTCGCGGTCCCCTTATGCCGGGCGCTGGAATGCAGGCGCCGGCGGATGCACGAGGTCCGGGCAGTGCACGCCAGGATAACGCCTCTCCGTTCCGCAGCCCCGGCGCCAGTGATTACCGGGCGCCGTTTTCTAGCGGCGCCAACGCCGCGGGCAATGGAGCGGCCAGCAGCAGCCCGGCGGCTCCAAACGCCTATGCCCCGCCTTCTGTCTACCCGCAGAGCGGAACAGGAAATCCACCGAGCCTAGGGACCCCTGGGGCATACACCGCGGCGCCGGGTTACACCGACAGCACACTCGGCACCGCGCCGGGCGCCGGGTACGCCCCGGCCGGAGCCGGCGGTCCAGCTGGCCCCTGGAATCAGCGGCCTTACAGCGGCACTTCGCAGCCTGCCCCGGCCGCTTCGCCCACACCGCCGTCTAATCCATATCACAACTTGCTCCCCATGTATCAGGCCCCACCGGGGAACCAGCCAATGCTTCCTCCATCCACCGCGGAAGGATACCGCTACGGTGCGGGGGGCCAGGTGGGCGGATACGGCCCGGCCAACGGACCTGTGGGCGGCAACACCTCGGCACCCGGCAGCATTGCGTATCCCCCCAGCTATTCGCTTCCCGTAACCCGATAGTCCATGGCGAGACTGTGTCCGGCCAGGTGTCACCCCCGAGGCTGCTGCCCACACAGTGGGTCGATCGGAACGACACTGCCGGCCAGGGTAGCCAGGCGGTGCAGGGTGCCCAGGTCGCTCTGAGGTTCAACAAATATGAGCGTTTTGGATCAAGCGTTTTTCAAGGCCTACGGCCTGGTGGAGGAGCCGGTTGAACCCGAAGACTCTGCCGTGGCCGATACGGGCCAGCCCATCGCGCCGGCCTTGGCCGAGGCCACCCACTCCTTCCCACGCGCCCCAACCCAGCCCTTACCTTATAAGGACAGCGGGGCCGAGACTGCGCGGCCGAATGGGGAAACACACGAGCCGGCCAGCCAACGCGACGCTTCGGTTCCTGGCGACAGTGGCGATGCCCGGGCCGGCGACGTCAGCGCAGTCGAAGAAGCGAACTCCGCGCTGGTATGCAGCGCCGCCGATACTCGCACCCCAACCGAGCCTCCAGCCTACCCGGCAAATGCGCCCTCCGATTTGCTGCCGGGGACACCGCAGTCATCGGAGGGGTTTTGCCCCCAACTTCAAGTTGACCGGTATTTCTGGCCCGCGGAGGTCATCCGGCTGTGTCAGGCGGCCGAAGGACCGCTGGACGCAGTGATCGACACCCTGGCCCTGGAGGCTGCCCGGGGAAAAAACGTGGTGGGCGTTGGGCACTGCCGCTCAGGCGATGGGGCAACCACCTTGCTTTTGTGCCTGGCCCGGCGACTGGCCCAACACGGCGTGAAGGTGGCCTTGGTGGATGCCGATCTTCGCCGGCCCCGCCTGGCCCGGCGACTGGGCGTTCTAGCCGAATCGGGCTGGGATGATGCATGCACCGGTCGCCTCTCGCTGTCCGAAGTGGTCGTCGAGTCGCTGCATGATCGGCTGGCCCTGGTCCCCCGGGCGGACACAACCAGCGCCGGGTTGGCGGAAGACGGCGGGTCTGCAAAGGCGACCCATAAGCTTTCAAGCCCCTCCGAGGCCCTTTCGCCCGCACCACTGGTGGCTCAACTCCGCCGGCATTACGACGTGGTGCTAGTGGACCTGGGGCACTGCGGCGACCTGCTGGCGACCCACGCTGCCGCCGACGGGCCTCCTTGGGTCGATCAGGTAATTGTGGTGCGCAACGCGCGCCGTCCTTCGCCGGGGGACTTCGCGGCGGCCGTGCGGCAGCTCCGGTCATTGGGAATCGAGGCGGCCGTGGTGGACAATTTCGTTTAGGCCAAGAGCCGATCCACCTCGGCCCCCATAGGACGAGTGGCCTCGGTGGCGGTTACCGCCCCAGGTGCCGGCCCACCGAAAACTCAGAGCATGACCCTGACGGGCCCAGCAGTATGTACACCGCATATTGGCGGCTGAAACGGCGCCCCTTCGACAGCGATTGCGACCCGGCGTTCTACTATCCCGGCGAGTCGCACCAGGCCGCGCTGTTGAAACTGCGGTACGTGGTCGAGAATCGGCAGGGCGGGGGGGTGCTGGCGGGTCCGGCCGGCTCAGGCAAAACCTTGCTGTTGGCCATGCTCCGCGCCATGCTGGCCGAACGCCTGGGGCCGTGGGTCCACTTGGTGTATCCGCAAATGCCCAGCCACGAACTACTTGCCTGGCTGGCGGGACAGCTTACGGGCAGCTCGCCGCCCACGTCGCTCTCGATCGCGCAAAGCCTCGGCCAGATCGAACAGTCGCTGCACGACCATGCCCGCCAGGGGCGGCACGCCGTTCTGGTGATCGACGAGGCCCACCTGCTGGACGATGCAGACGTGCTGGAGGCATTGCGCCTCTTGATGAACTTCCAATGGGAGGGGCGGGGGTGTCTGACGTTGTTACTGGCCGGCCAGGTCCGCCTGCTGCCCCTGCTGGACCGCACCCCGCCGCTGGAAGAGCGTCTGGCGGTTCGGTGCCTTTTGCGGCCGTTCAACGAGGCCGAGACCGCCGCCTACGTGGCACACCGGCTGCGGGTGGCCGGGTGCGACAGGCCCGTGTTCGATGCCGAGGCCCTCGGCACCCTGCATTACCTGTCGGCCGGCATCGCCCGCCGCATCAACCGCCTGTGCGACCTGGCGCTGTTGATCGGGTTTGCCGAAGAGCAGGGATCGATCTCCTCGGCCCACTTGGAGGCCATCAGTCAGGAGTTGGCCGCGGTGGTGCCGGAGTAGCCGCCCACGCCTGGAGCATCTGGAACTGCCGGCCGAAATCCTGCTCCGAAACTCCGTAGGGGCTCTTGAAGAAACTGGCCAGAAAGGTCATGCGCCCCGTCTCGCCGCGGCGCCACGCCCATTCGGTGAAGCGGACCAGGTCGAGGACCAGCGGCGCGGCCAACAGCGAGTCGCAGCCTTGCCAGATGAACTGCAGGGTCATGGGCGTGCCCAGGAATCCCTGGAAGTGCACGTGGTCCCAGGCCGTCTTCCAATCGCCCAGGCTTTCGATGTATTCGATCGAGACCAGGGTCTGGGGCGCGTAGCCCAGGATTTCGCGGAGCAGGTGATCCTTGCTGGCGATTTTGGCCTGCTTGTTGGCCGGGTCGCTCAGCACCACGCCGTCGAGATTGCCAAAGATGTTATGGCCCACCCAGCTCATCACCCGCAGATTCCGATTGCGGAACATGGGGGCCAGGGTGCTTTTGAGCAGCGTTTCGCCCGTCTTGCCGTCGCAGCCCATATGGCGGGTGTGGCGGCGGCGTGCAAGATCGTCGATCGCGGCCGGTGCCGAGCCCAGCGAGGGCGTGAAGTTGATGTAGGAGCATCCCAGGTCCAGCGCAGCGATGGCGTACAGGGTGCTGGCAGGCAAGGCGTTGCCCAGGGGCCCATCGAGCCCCGCGTGGAGGGCATCCCATGTCTCAGGCAGGCAAGAGGCCTGGACCGGCGGCTCGGTCGAGGCCACGTTGACCACGATGGTATGGGCCAGGCGGTGCTCCGCCGCAAACTGCCGCAGGTCGTCCTGCAAGCGGGCGATCGCTTGGCGCGGCGTTTCGTGTGTGGGGATCTCGGGGCTGGCCAGGCGCTGGATGGCCGGCCCGGTCCCCCGGATGGTCCCCGGCCGCAACCGGGCGTCAATCGCCTCCAGGTCCTCGCGGCAGGCCGCCACCAGTTCGGGAGCGATGGCGTGGCTTTGCGATACCAGCTTGGCGGCTTCGTCCACCAGACGGACCTGGCGGATCTCATGCCCGCCAACCACAAAGTCGCTCCAGTTGGCCAGAGGCAGTTGATGGAACTCGGGCAGGCAACTCACCAGGCCCACCTCGCCGACCAAGCCGCGCGCCAGGGCCGACAGTCCTACGATGGCCGTGGAGGCGACGCCCCCGCGGGCGCCGATCAGCCATAATCCGATGCGGGATGCAGCCATGGTCAACGCTCCGCCGACAATACCTGCCGCAAGAGCGCCGACAGGTCGTCGTATTCGAAGTCCGAAGGGGGGCCCGGCGCATAATGAAACACGGCGTGGTGCGTCTTCTTAGTCAAAGCCAACAGCACCGAGGAGACCGTGCCGTACTCCGCGCCGCAGATGATCGCGCCGCGGCGGCCTTGGGCATCGGGTTTTCGGGCGAAGGTGCGGCTGGCCACAGCCAAAAACGCCACGGCCGAATCCAATCGCTGCAGCGTCAGCAGCCGGCGAACATATTCCTGGCGGTCATCGGTGGGATCGTCCACCCGGCTGTTGGAAAGGATGTGCAGGCCGGGCTCCAGCTCCACCGTCTCCACCGTGTCGCCGCCGTGCACCACCAGCGCATTGCGGGCATCGACGCAAATGAAATTCGCGCCGGCATACTGCCCCGTGCGAAGTTCGCGGGCACAGCAGTCCGCCGCTTTGACGGCCGTCTCGCAATTCAAAAGCTCCCGACACAACAGACCGCGAGACCGCGGCTCCGGCGGTACGGCCAGCTTGGGCCGATTGGCCACCGCCACAAACAAGCCGAATTGGTTGACTCCAAGCCACGTGCCCCCTGCCTTGCGGTCGATGCCACAAAGGACCCTGGGCCGGCCGGGCTGGATCCGCGGCGGCTGGCTGGGCCGATCATAAAACTCCTCGCGATTCTGCGCTACCAGCACCGGAGCATCCCGCGCCACCTTATATTGCAACGCTAGCAAACACATAAGCCTCGACCGCCAGATGCAAACCCTGTCGCACGCTAAACCCGTAAGGTAGTCTTGGCACTCGCCAGATGGCACCCCCCTAAAGTACGATTCCGGCAAACCCCTTTTGCCCCTGCGGTCGGAATGTGGGGGTTGGGAAACCCTGACGGCCGCGCACCAGCGGGCGCACAAGCCTGCTGTGACCTGCATCGGCCGGCGCCAATGCCCCTTGGAGGGGCCCGCTCGGTCGCGGCCCGCCGGCGGCTCGGCCGGTGGGTTCTCCGCATCCATTACCTCGCCGTACTCAACGAGCCCATAAGCTACGTTTATTGGGGGCGAAGGTGTGCCGCGCTGGCCCCTGGCCGAGGATACCGCGCGCCGAGCGGAATCGCCGCGGTGGTCTTGGGAACGGCCCCAGCGCAGGCGGCACCGATGGTTGTCTTCCCGGATGTCCCATGAGTGTGCTGCCGGAGTCTCTCCCGTCGCTTTTGGCGCGAGCCCAACAGCTTTATTCGCTGCCCGCCGTGGCCATGCGCGTGCTCGAGCTGGCCAGCAACCCCCAAATCGACACCCGCGCCCTGAAGGAGTGCATCGAGAACGACCCGGCGCTGACGGCCAAGATCCTTCGCGTGGTAAACAGTTCGTTGTTCGGGCTGAGCCGGCAGGTATCCGATCTGAACCAGGCGCTGGCCTTGTTGGGTATCAAGCCGCTGAAGCTGCTGGTACTGGGCTTCAGCCTGCCGCCCGGTTTGTTTCAGGGGATCGCCGCCGAGACCCTGGAGTGGTACTGGCGGCGGGCCCTGACGCGGGCCGTGGCCGCTCGGGAAATCAGCCAGACCGTATGGCGCCAACCGGGTGACGAAGCCTTTTTGGCGGGCTTGCTCCGCGACCTGGGGATGTTGCTTTTGATTCAGGAGTTGGGCCCCGCGTATCATGCGTTTCTGGAGCGGGCGCGGGCGGTCGGAGGCGACCTTGCGGCCATGGAAACGCAGGCGCTTGGGTTCGATCACGTAACGGTTACCGCGGCCTTGCTTCGCCAATGGCACCTGCCCGAACACCTTTGCGGCGCCGTACAGCCTTCGGGCACGCACGACGCTTCGTTGCCACCTGCACCGGCCAGCAAGCGTCTGGCGGAGATCGTCGATCTGGCCGAACTGGTGGCCGGTGTGCTGGTCGATGGCCGGCCCGAGCCGCTGAAAGAACTCCTGGCCCGCGCGTTGGAAGATCACGGCCTTTCCTCAGAACAACTGGCCCACTTGGCCGCAGATTTAGAACTGAAAGTGGAACAACTGGCCGAGGTGCTTTCCGTGGGGCTGGCGCCGGGGATGACGTACACCGAGGCGCTGGCGCGGGCGCATGCTCGGCTGGCGGAGACGGCTTCGTCAGCCGCCGAGGACCTCCTTCGCCGCGACCTGGAAGAGCTGCACCGGCAGATCCAAGGGCTTTCGGCGGTTGCCGCCCGCGTGGTGCGCCGCAACCCGGCCGCCGGGCCCGTGGGCCCTCCCCGCGCTGGTCCGGAACCGGCGACGCCTGCACCGATCGCCAGCCTCGAGCGACACAGCGCAGGCGAGGAACCAGCCGCCCCGGCTGCTTCTCGTTCCCCCGAGGCGCAGGCCGATCGGCCAGCACTGGGCCGGCTGGCAATCGCGGTGGCGGCTTGCCGCCAAGCTCGCGCCCCGCTGAGCCTCCTGCTGGTCGAACTGATGGCCTCCGAGGAGCTAACCTTTACAGGAGGCCACGAAGGCTTGGCCCGATTGATGGGCCTTTTGGAGTCGGCCTGCAGCGGACTGGACCACCCGCACAGCACGGTCCTTCCCCTGGCCGAAACCGGCTTCGCCGTAATCCTGCCCCGCTGCGACCGGCGTTTGGCGGTGGAACTCGGGCAGGAGGTTCTCGATGGCATGCGCCGTGCGGTGGCCAAGGGGACTGCCCCCGGGGCCATGATGCCCGCGGTGGCTGCCGGAGTAGCCAGCGTCGCCATGCCCCCCAAGAACTTCCCTCCCCAGGACCTATGGAACGCGGCGCAACGGTGCCTGAACGGCTCGCGGGCCTGTGGGGGCGGAGTAGTCAAAAGCATCGAAATCTATTGACGGCCTGGGTGCGGTCGCGTCGGCTCGGCTGCGCTATCCCCGTATGGATGCCCGCTGCTGCCGGTTTTTTGGGCCCTGACCGCTTTCCCACCGCTGGCGAACCGAGCCTGCCGCGTACTACAATTGCTAAGTGCGAAGCTTGCCGGAGAATCCCCACGGGCGTGGGGATGCCCTTTTGTGCGGTGGGAACGTGGACCCCATCCTTTTCTCCATTGCGTGTCCCACGTGCCAGCGGATGCTGATTGTCCGCGACGAGGCGGCCATCGGGGCCATCCTTCCATGTGGCCGGTGTGGGAGCATGGTCCACGTGGTGCCGCCGGCCGGCTGGAGACGCCAGGCGCCCTCGCCGCCCGTGGTCAGCGCGCCCTCCGGGCCCGCAGCGAGCGAGCCGGCGGCTGGCGCCCATGGTCCCGGGCCTCCGGAGGCGCCGGACGCCGAAACTCCGGCTGGTCTTGCGGCAGCCTCGGCAATTGCCCCATTGCCTGGTCCCCCACCGGTTGTGGAATCCTCGGTTGCGGCCAAAGGGTCTCAGGCGGCCGGGCAGCCGACCGATGCTGCCGGGGGCTGGCTTGGTTTTTTCACTCCGAAGGGCCTGGTGGCCGGGGTGACTGCGGCAGCGGTGCTGGCGTGTTGCGCCGGCGTGGTGGCGTGGCGGGTGTCGCGGCCGAAGCCGCAGGAGGCCCCTTTGGAATCGGCCGCCGCTGGTGCCGAGCCGAGCGCTCTAGAAGTGCAGGGGGAGACTCCGGTCCCGGCAAATCCTCCCCTCCAACCGCTTAAAGCACGCCGCTGGCTCCCCGCCCACACCCGCTGCGTGGTGGGCCTGCGGCTGGCGGACCTTCGGCAGTACCCCTGGGCCGACCGGCTGCTGCAAGCCGCCGATCCCTTGTGGAAACCCGCAGGAGGCCGGCTGTTGCAGGCCTTCGACCTGCAACCCCACGAGGTGCGGCAGCTCATCTGGGCGGTTACCGACCTAAGCGCTTGGCCGACCAAGGCCGTTGCACTGGTGGAATTGGAAGGTCCCGAGCGCGCAGCCCGCTGGCGCGAGGCAGGCCAGCCCTGCACGCTGGAGGCTGGCGGTTTAGCGTGGCGACAGCTTGGCGGAACCATTTGGCCCTATCCGTTCGCCCTCGCCGACGGACGAACCTTGATTACCGGTGCGCCCGAGCTTTTGGCGGAGTTCTCCAGCGCCAACCCCCCGCCCCTGGCCAGCAAGCCCATCGACCGGCTGTTGCAAGTGGCGGCGTGGGACGGGCATTTCGTGCTGTTAGATTTGGAAGCGGCGCGACAAGCGGGCTGGAGCCGCGCGGTGCAATGGCTGGACGTCTGGCCAGCCGGACGTGAGCCCTGGCAGACCTTGTGGAACCTTCCGCAGGGAATAGGCCTCAAGGTACAGCCGCAGGAGGCCCCCGAGGGGACGGCCGTGGTGGTGTGCCACGGTCTGTCTACCGCGGAAAAAGTCCGTCACGCGATCGAGCAACTGTTGCCGGCGGCCGGTTCGGCGATTGGGGGGTTGGCCAGCGCCATTCCGGGGCACGTGCGCGCGGGCCGCCTGCCAGCCGATTTGGCCGACCGTTACGAGGTCTTTCTCAAGCGCGGCGAAGCGGCGTTGCGCGCAGCCCGGTGCGAAGTGGTCGAGGCCGATGTTTTCGTGCGATTCGACAGCGAGCCGACGATCGCCCAATTGGCCGAGGGCGTCCTGGATTGTCGGGCGGCGATCGTCCGCGACTGGCTGGGAGCGGGCATGGCCCTGGACGAAGCCAATCACGTGCGGCTGGTGGGGGGCCTTCGGGCCCAGGCCAAGGCCGAAGGCCGCTTTCCGCCGGGCGCAGGCGGCGGTACGCTTTTGCCCCCTTCCACGCGCCTGAGCTGGATCGCCCTTGCGCTGCCGTATCTGGACCGGCGTGATTGGCGGCGTGAACTCGATCCCGCCTACGCGTGGAACAGCCCGCACAACCGGCCGGTCAGCCAGCGCCGTCTAGAGACCGTCATCAATCCGCTCATTTCCGAACAGACCACCGAAGCGGGCTTTCCGGTAACCCACTACGTTGGCGTGGCAGGAATAGGGGCCGATGCGGGCGACTTGCCAGCCAGCGATCCCCGCGCGGGCATGTTCGGCTTTGCCCGCACCACCCGTCCCGAGGACTTGGCCCGCGGCGCCTCCAACACGCTGGCTGTTCTGGGCGTCGCCCGGGACCTGGGCCCTTGGGCCGCCGGTGGTCGGGCGACTGTCAGGCCTCTCACGCGGCGGCCGTATGTTAACGGTCCAGACGGCTTCGGCAGCGGGCAGCCCCACGGCATGTTGGCTGGCATGGCCGACGGCTCGGTCCGATTCATCTCTAAGGACATGGATCCGGCGGTGCTGGAGCAACTGGCCACGATCCACGGCGCCGGATTGGGCCAGATTGCCGGCACCGTTACCCCCGGGCCTGTGCCTGCGGATGCGCCGGCCATTTCGGTCCCAAAAGGCAGTGGCGAAAAGGCCGACACGCTGGCATCCCCCTCGGTGTCTGATTTGGCCGACGCGCGCGGCGGCCACGGCGCGGCAGAACCTGCCGGCGGATTGTCCGGGGGCCTCTCCGCCGACATTCCTCCGGCCGACCAAGCTTCGGTGGCGCCCAAGTCGTCCGATGCCGACGATCAGAGGCCGCCTCTGGATATCGAAGCCCGATTGGCCGATATGGTCCCCGGCATCCGGTTCAACTCGACGTCGTTGCTGAAGGCCACGCGGCTATTGAGCCAGATGTCGACGATTCCCGTCGCATTCGACTTCGAGGCCTTGAACCTGGCGGGCGCGACCCTCCAGGATCCGATTACCCTGGAGTTGACCGACGCCCCGGTGGGCGAAGTGCTAAAGGCCGTGCTGGCCACCCGCCGGTTGGATTTCGCGGTGCAGAAAGATCACTTGTTGGTAACGGTGGCCGCGGCCGATCGCGCCCGGCTCCGTGCGGAAACGTACTCGATAAGCGACTTGGTTTCAGGGCCGGCAGGCGCCGGCGAACTGGCCGAGCAGATACGCCGCCTGGTGGCCCCCGAAACCTGGCGCGAGGCGGGCGGGGTAGGGAGCATCGCCGCGCGGCAGAACGCCGTGGAAGTAAGCCAGACCTTGGCCGTGCACCAGCAGATCCGCAGTTTTCTGGCCAAATTGCGGGCGGCCCGGACCCGGCCGCCTCAGGCCGCTCACCAAGTGCTGGCCACGCGATACGCCCTGGTTCGCCAGCGGCTCCGCCAGCCAGTAACCTCCAATTTCATCCAGCCTGAGCCTTGGCTGCGCATCCTGGCAGACCTCGAACAAACGAGCCGCACCACTATCGTGGTCGATTGGGCGGCGGTGGGAGCGGCGGGCATCCGGCCCGACACCCGGGCCACTTTGCGGGCCCACGAGGAGCCGCTGTCCGAAGCCATGGTCTCGCTCCTCCAGCCGCTGGGCCTGACCTACCGCATCGCCACTCCCGAGGTGCTCGAAGTGACCACGCGCAAAGCGGTGGCGGCCCGACTGGAATTGGAGTTCTACCTGGTCAGGGACCTTATCGGTCCGGGCAACTCTGGAGAAGACTTGGCTAACCGCATCAAAGCCCAGATCGCCCCGGAATCGTGGAACGAGGCAGGTGGGCCGGGGGTCCTCGTGTTCGATGCGCCCTCGGCCTGCTTGATAGCGCTCCAGTCGCAGCACACGCAAGTGCGGATCGAACGGCTGTTGGCCAAGTGGGCCGCGGAAGCTCGGCAACTGCCGCCAGCGGCGGCCGCTCCCGCCGCACCCCCGGGCCGCTGAGAAGCTGTTCGCAAAAGCCGCGGGCACCGACTCAGCCGCACCAGGGGAATCATTCAGCCAAAAAGGAGTTCCCGCACGCGCTGCTCGATTCCAGAGAGGATGGCCTCGTCGCTGGGATTGGGCGACTCCAGGGCGGGACGCAAAGGAATGGGCACGTCGTCCATCCGATACACGGTGCCCCCGGTGTGGATGCCGTAAACAGCCGGCGCAAACGCCACGCGCGCCTGGCGGGTGGTGGGCGTCTCTTTGGGGTCCAAAGCGATGTAAGGGATGCGGGCAAGGTGCTGGCGCGCCGGCTGGCTGAAATTGGCCATCGGGTCGGCCGAGACGATGAGCGCTGCGTCGGCCTCGCCGCGCGCGAGGATGTCGGCCGCCGTGTATTCCCCCGGGTTGAACCGCGGAAACCCCCGGCTGAAGTTCACCCCGAACGGGTACCCGGTAGTCCAGGCGACCACATTATCGGCCCCTGTGACGTTGCCGTGCCCCCGCACCGGCTTGGCGACAAAGCGGGTCCACTGGTTCAGGTCGCGGGCCAAGGCCAGCAGGGCCTCGCTGTTGAGATGCTTGCCCCGGGTCATGGTCAGCCCCATGCCGAAAAACAGCACGCCGAAGCGGGCCTGCTTCATGCGCTGGGCCAGTTGCTCCCAGACATCCAGAGGAACGCCCGTATCGGCCTCTACCCGCCCGGCGTCCAGCGTCACTCCCTTCACCAGCGCCCGCAGCGTCCACAGGGCCTCGAAGTCGCGCCGGGGGGCGACGCGAATGAACAGGTCTGCGGCGGCCGCGCTCTTGGTCCGCCGCACATCCACTACCACGCAATAGCGGTCTTTGCGCCCCCGGGGCACGAACAACCCCGCAGGCATCAGCGTGTAGCGGGTGAAATGCCGGGGATGGCTCTCCGCCGGATTGCCGCCCCAGTAGATGACCAGGTCGGCCCGGTGGCGAATCTCGCCCAGCGTGGCCGTAACCTCGCCCACCGACTGGAAGGCCATGCCCGACGGACCGTGACACACGCTGGTCGTGGTGTCCACTGTGCCGCCAATCCAGTCGGCGATGGCCACGGCCCGGCGCTGCGCCTCGCAGGTGGTGTCGCTCAAGCCGTATACCAGCGGATAGCGGGCCTCGACCAGAATGCGGGCGGCCTGCTCGATTCCCTCTTCCACCGGGGCGGGCCGGCCTTCGATCAGACACGCCGGACGGTGCTCCGCCCCGTGACCCAGAAACCACGCTTTGCCCAGCACGCAGGCATTGCGGGCCTCGACAATGCGGTCTCCCTCCACCGTCAGCTCGATGTCGTCGCACACGCACCCGCAAAAGGTGCAGGCCACGTCGGCGACCTTGCGCTGGCCAAGCGGCCGCGGCCCATCCCCGCCACTGCTCACGACAGTTTCTCCAGAACCACGTCCAGGCCCTTGCTGTCGGGCATGCCCGAGCCGTGCGTATCGGCCCCCATCAGCCGGCTCGACACCTCGCCATACGCGATGAACAATACGCCGGGCGGCAGTTCGCCCGGCCGGGCGGCCGCCACCACCGTTTCGGCCTCACCCGTTGGACTGGCCAGCCGTACCCGATCGCCAGGGCGAAGGCCCAGCCGGGCCAGATCCTCGGGCGCCATCTGAAGACAGGTGGTCTCGGCCGTATAGCGTTCCCCGCTCTTCCCTTCGCTGATACCGCAGCCCTGCGCAGCCGTGCGCCCGGCAATGAGAACGAATGGCGTGCGGCTTGAACCCGCCGCGGATGTCGAACTTGTACCCATCGCTGACTACACCTGAAAACGCCCTGCGCCGCAATGCCGGATTCCGCATCGTGCCAAGCGACCTTCCATGTCGGTCCACGCTTTCCAGCAGGCTTGGTGGCCGAACCCGCCCTGGAGGGCTGGCACTCTGGCGGACATTTTTCGCGTGGCACCTTTCCCAGGCAAGATCGGGGCGCTGGTGCGATTCCGGGCGATGCCCTCCGCGGGCACTGCCCTCGTTGGTTCAACCCACCAAAGCAACTACCACACGTTTCGGCCCGTGCACGCCAAGGATGAGTATTTTTTCGATATCGGCCGTCCGGCTGGGCCCCGTGATGATCACCGTCTCGCCGCGAGCCGCCGGGTCGCTCAAGGTGGGCATGATTTCCGGCCAGGCCGCCGGAAGGTGTTCGCGAAGCCGGTCCACCGTGGCCACGATCACGCACGCCGGCGGCAGATAACATAGCAGGCGCTGCTGGGCGGTCCGGCAGGTAACCACGCACGAGCCGGTATCGGCCAAAAGCCAGTCGGCTTGGAGCAGCGCAAGAGGCAGTTCGGCCATCGAGGTGGGGGTCCACTCGGGCTGGGGCCATATCACGCGGTCTGGGCCCAACGCCTGGGCCAGTTGCCGACACAGGGGGCGATCCATGGCTGCAACCGGATGCCAGCCTTCGCGGCCGGACAGTTCGGCCAGGCGCTGGCCTGCCTCGTCGATCGTGCCCGCCCGGAGCACCTCGCCGTGAACCGCCTCAAGCTCCTCGGTGAATCGGGCCACCAAAGCCGCCGGGGCGAGGTTCTGCCGGGGCCAGACCTCGGGCACGGAGGGCGGCTCCACCGCCGGCTGCCCGGCCAGCGCGGCTCGGATGCGGTGCAATATGGCGTCTCGGCTATTCATGAGTGCCTCCCGAAGCAGGGGAGTCCAGCGGCCATCCCGTCCCAAACCCCGGCTTCTTCACAACCAGCATGATGCGCTCAGGACTGCGTGTTGACTTAGGGGCTCTGTCATTTGGCATGGCCGCCGGCATTCCCGTCGGCGGCCGAGCCTGATGCAGTGGCCGGCCTCGTCTCCGTAGAGCGGCTGGCGGCTTGCCGCCGCCACCAAAGGCGGAAGGAGGGGCCGCGAGGCAACTCCGGCAACTGGCGCCCGCGGGTCCACGCCCCCAGTTTTCCGGGATGCCACGGCAGCCATCGCGCTGCGCGAATGCCTAAGCGCACAGCGAACATCGCCAGCCGGTACCGAAGCGGCCCGCTCATGGCCACGGCCCAGGCCTTCCACATCCATCGTTCCAGCGAAGACCGAACGGGAGACGGTTCCTCGACCGCCCGGTGGCGCAAGTGCACCAACTGGTGAGGGATATCGATCTTCACCGGGCACACCTCGCCGCAGGCGCCGCACAGCGACGAGGCGAAAGGCAACATGCCCGCGCGCTGCAACCCCACCAAATGCGGCGTAAGGATCGAACCGATCGGGCCCGGATACACCCACCCGTACGACCAGGGCGTAGCGCGGCGGTACACTGGGCAGGCGTTCAGACACGCCCCGCAGCGGATGCAGGCCAGGCTCATCCGGGCCGCCCGATCCGCCAGCACCCGAGTGCGACCATTGTCCAGAATCAGCACATACAGCTTGCGGCCCGGCGCCGGGCCGTGGATGAGGTGGGTATAGGTCGTGAGCTTTTGCCCGGTGCCACTGCGGGCCAACAAATTGAGGAACACAGGCAAGTGTTCGAGCCGAGGCAGGATCTTTTCAATGCCCATCAGGGCCACGTGCACCCGGGGAGCGGCAGTGGAAAGCCCGCCATTGCCCTCATTTTCCACGATGCACAACGTGCCGGTCTCGGCAATGGCGAAGTTCACTCCCGACGTGCCCAGGTCGGCGGTGATAAAGTCATGGCGGAGATGGCGGCGGGCTATGGCGGTCAGCGCCTGATGCTCCGCAGTGTACGGTTCCTTGAGTTTCTCGGCGAACAGCCGGCCCACGTCGCCCGCCGACATGTGCAGCGCCGGCGTAACGATATGCACCGGGCGCTGCCCAGCAAGCTGCACCAGATACTCGCCCAGGTCGGTCTCCACGGCGCGGACGCCGGCACCGGCCAGCACGTGGTTGAGCTCCATCTCCTCGCTCACCATCGACTTGGCTTTCACCACCGTGCGGACCTGATGCTGGCGAACAATCTGAAGCAGGTGATCGTTGGCCTCAGCCGCCGTTTGGGCGAAAAGTACCGTGGCCCCGCGCGCGCTGATCTTCTGCTCGAACTCCACCAGCAACTCGTCGAGATGGGCCAAAGCGTACGCCTTGATCCGGTGCGCAGCCTCGCGCCATTGCTCCCACTGCGGGATGGAGGCGGCAATCTGCCGGTTCTGGCGGGTGGAGCGTTCGGCCGACTCGGCCAGCGCAGCGCAGGGCTGCGGCTCGGAAAGCCCTACCGTCCATTCCTTCAGGAATTTTGCACCAGCGTGACAATGGGCATCGCTCATGGAAACTCTTGCCAAGCAAAGCGGACTGCCCCCACAACTGGCTGAAGTATCGCACGCGGCCCTCGGCTAAACAAGGGCCTCTTTTAATGGCCACGCCCAGGCATTGCCCCCACTGCGTCCCCGGCTCTCCATCCTGCCCCGCCGCCCACAAGGCACGCCAGCCGGCGGCCGCCAGTGTGGTTGTGCCACGCTGCAGCACGGCGCTTGGCGATCGGGCTCTCGATCTGTCGGGCCCAGAGGGCCGCGGCCCGCATGCCAAACGGTAAGCTCCGGGCCTCTTGCCTGGCGCCAACAAGCATGAAACAATCACGGCATCAGCACAATGCGTTCGCATTCCGAGGAGATTATGAGACTGGTGCCCCTTGGTGCAAAGGTGGTGGTCCGGCGAACCCCGGCGGACGAGCGATCACCCGGCGGTATCGTGCTGCCTGATACCGCACGCGAAAAGCCGCAACAAGGGCGGGTGCTCTCGGTGGGCGACGGCCTGCAACTGCCGGATGGCAGCCGGGCCAAACCGCAGGTGGCTGAAGGAGACCGCGTGCTGTTTCCCAGCTACGCAGGGACCGAGGTGGTCATGGAGGGCGAAGAACTGCTGATCCTCGACGAGCGCGACATTTTGGCCATCATCGCCTGATGGCCGCTGCGGTGGCGGGTGCACTGGCGGCGGGTAAACACCGCCAGAATGCGGAGGCCGGCTTGCAAGCCCCGGGGGCAGGCCACACGCCCCCAACAGCAGGTTTCCTGCGCTGTCGGGTCTGGTTGCGACGGCCATCGGGCTTTCCGCCCTAGCGCTCGCGGCCGTCCTCCAGATAGGTATAGCCCTCCAACCCTGCCTCGTAGAAGCGAAGCAGGCGGCCGGCCTGGCGGTCGTCGATGCGGTTTTCGCGGATCGCCTGTTCGACCGAGGAGCGCATCTGCCGGACCAGCACTCGCGGGTCGAACTCCACGTACTGGAGCACTTCGCTTACGGTATCGCCTTTGATGACGGCCTCGACCACCACTTCGTCATTGTCCGCCATGCACACGTGCACCGCGTTGGTATCGCCGAACAGGTTGTGCATATCGCCCAGGATCTCCTGATAGGCCCCCACCAGAAAGGCCCCCAGGTAATAGGGTCGATCGTCCAGCGCGTGCACCGGCAAAGTCCGCTTGACATCCCGCCGATCGATGAAGCGTTCCACCTTGCCGTCCGAGTCGCAAGTGATGTCGCCCAGCACGGCTTGATGGGTGGGCCGCTCGTCCAGCCGATGAATGGGCATGATGGGGAACAACTGCTTGATGGCCCAACTGTCTGGAAGCGACTGGAACAGCGAGAAGTTGCAGAAATACGTCTCGCTCAGCAGCCAGTCCAGCACACTCAGTTCTTCGGGCACGTATTCGAGCTGGCGGATCAGGCGCTGGGTCTTGCGGCAGATGGCCCAGAACAGGTTTTCGGCCCAGGCCCGCTGCTCCAGCGGCAGGTAACCGGCCCCAAACAAGTTCATCGCCGTATCCAACGCCTGCTGGGCGTCGTGGTAGCTCTCCAGGACGTTGCGCACATTCAGACCCCGGTACGCCTCCAAAAGGTCCACCAGCGGCTGCTCGGCATCCTCCGGAAGCTCCTGAGGGATGTCGTTATCGCCCAGGCCCGTCACTCCTAACACGTTAAAAATCAACATGCTGTGGTAGGCGACCACGGCCCGGCCGCTTTCCGAAAAAATGGTGGGATGCTTGACGCCCGCCTCGTCGCATACGCTCTGGATGTGGTACACCACGTCGTTGGCGTATTCCTGAAGCGTGTAATTGACGCTGGACTCGAAATTGGTTTGCGAGCCATCGTAGTCCACGCCCAATCCGCCCCCCACGTCCAGATACTCCAGTCCGGCGCCGTGCCGCACCAGCTCGGCATACACCCGCGCCGCCTCGACGATGGCCCGCTTGATGTGCCGGATGTTGGTAATCTGGCTGCCCAAATGGAAATGCAGCAGCTTCAAGCAGTCTTCCATGCGGCGGGACTTGAGTTCGGCCAGCGCGCGGAGAATCTCCGTGACCGAAAGCCCGAACTTCGAGCGGTGCCCTCCCGAGGACTGCCACCGCCCCGAGCCCGGCGTGGCCAGCTTCACCCGAATACCGATCTGGGGCCGGACCCCCACCTGCTCCGATTTCTGGAGCACCAGCTCCAGGTCGGTGTATTTCTCGACCACCACGAACACCTGGCGGCCGATCTTCTGGGCCAGCATGGCCATCTCGATGAACTCGTCGTCCTTGAACCCATTGCACACGATCGGCATGTCGTTCGACGCCAGGGCGATGACCGCCAGCAACTCCGGCTTGCTGCCGGCCTCCAAACCGAAGTGGTACGGCCGGCCGTAATCCATCACCTCTTCCACCACCTGGCGCTGCTGGTTGACCTTGATGGGGAACACGCACTGATAACCGCCGCGGTAGTCGTGCTCGCGGATGGCTTGCTGGAAAGCGGCATGAATCTCTCCCAGGCGATGCCGCAACAGGTCCCCAAAACGGATCAGCACCGGCGTTTGGATGCCTCGGTCCTGGAGCCGATCCACCAGGCGCTTCAGGTCGATCGACCGATGCGGCTCCTTGGTGGGATGAACGCAGAGATGCCCCTCGTCGTTGATGGAGAAATACCCCTTCCCCCAAGCCGCCACCTCGTACAACTCGGCGGCGTCAGAGACCGTCCAGCGGCGCGTCTCCTGTTCCAGTTCGAGCATCGTGGCGCGTCCTCCAATCATGGTCGGCGGGCGAGTGCCGCGATCCAAAAAACAACCCAAGAAAAACCCCAACGGATGTGTCGTCGAGCAAGGCAAAACAGAAGCAGGAACCGCCAATCACCGGCAAGCTCCACCTGAGAGGGGTGCGTGCAACGGCCGACTTCACCCACTGAGGTATGTTACCAGATTCCCCCCTAGAGAAAAGGGGAGTGTGCCCCTTGGCGCAGAAAAAATTTTGCAGGGCCTGGCGGCATCCGGCTCACAGCAGGCTCCCGCGTCGCCCAGAGCGGCTCGGCGGCCCATCGCCAGGCGGAAGCCGACCCGGCAAAAGGTGTCAACTAGGGCGTATCATTATGCTGCACATGTTCAATTTTGCTGTAGCATAATGATACAGGCGAGTGGATCCCCTTGAGCAGGTTCTCTCAGGATCCACTCGCCTGTGTTCCTCCGAGCCGGACAGTCGCCTCCGGTTAGGAGAATTGCCTCTTCCCTTCCGGATTCGCGCCCCTTGCCTCCTCCCGTTCCGAGGGCGAAAAGGAAAAAAGCCTCAATCTCTTCTCCGTGCCACCGAGTGGAAACGGCTGCACAGGCGGGCTGCGCCCGCCTAACTCGGTGCACCTCTTCCGACTGCCGGCCCCAACCACGGCCTCTTCTCTGTTCCGGCCCCGGTGGCCCGATGCGGGCCACCGGGGTATTGGGGGGTGAGTGACTCTGCGTCTCGCAGAGGCCACCGACTATCTTGTGCAAACGGCGTGCCAACCTCCGTACAAGAAAAAACGGAAGCCGCCAGCGGGGAGTCCAGCGGCTTCCAACAGGGCGAGCGTAGTGGAGAGAAGCCTCTGCGGGCGCCCGCCTGTCGGGGGGGAGACGGACGCCGCGGGCACGGACGCCGCACGCCCTGTGTCGGGGGTCTTCGCCGTGCTCGGGGCAACTCTGCGTTGCCCCACAATCTCTTAAACACCGCCCGGGCGGTCAGGTTTCGGGTCGCATCTCACGCGGGGCATCGCGACGCCACGTGGCACGCACGCCCCGGTCGCATTCTCTGGCCCTCCCGCCCGCGAGCACGATGCTGCCAACCCACAGGGTGGCTGTTGGCGGGCTAGCGGCCCCAAGGGCTACTGCTTCTTCTCTCCCCGCTTTCCGCGACCCGTCCGTTCCCTCATGGCCTTAAAAAACTCGTCGAAGCTGACTTTGCCGTCGTTGTTGCTATCCATCCGCTTGAAGGCAGCCTCGGCACGGTCGGGCCGATCTTTGAACCAGGGAGCCGCTTTGAACTCTTCCAGCGACAACGACTTGTCGCCGTTCTTGTCGAGTTCCTTGAAACGCTCCTCCAGGCTCGGGCGCGGCTTCTTCTCGCCCTTCTTCTCCTTTTCCTGAGCCGAGACATTGGCGGCCAAGAGGCCCACCAGCACAACCACCAGCAGCGAGACCAAACGCTTCATCCGACCACTCCTCAGAACGGGTTACATGGAAACACCGCATGGCGGGAACCGTGTCCCCCATCGCGCGCTACGCCACGGCCCGCTTCTTTAAGTTAAACACCAACGGGAGCAGAAGGTATCGCCCTCTGCATTGCCGGGCCAGGGAGGTCCCCTGGGCCATCTACGCAGCCGATTGGTTTTACCCGGCCGTCCTCCCTCGAAATTCGCCTATTCCCCCTATTTGCCAAATGTGGTGGCTGTCACCTTATTGGCCGGCGAGGCGACGGGCAGAATAAGCAATGAAGCGTGTGGCAGGCCCAGGTGAAGCGTGTTGTGGGCGACGCGGGGCGGTGAGCCGGGGGATGCGGACGGGCCGACGTTGGGATTGGCCTCAAAACGCGGCCAATTTGACGACGATATCGCCACCCGCACGCGGTGGCCGCGCCCGAAAACATACGCGGTGCTGCCCACCTCCACTCGAATGCCGTAAACCCGGCCTGGCACGAGCGGAACTGGGCGATCGAAGCCTTCGCGCAGACTGGCCCGCAAGATCCCATCGGTCACCAGTATCGAACGTCCGTCGGGAAAGACGTCGGTGAGCTTGACCGTGAAGTCGGTATCCGGAGCGTCCGAGGAGACGAAAAGCCGGGCTTCGACCATGCCCACCACTTCCAGCGGCTCGTTCAGTTCGTCGCTGGTGAACACGAGCACGTCAGGCCGCGACTCCACGGGCTGTTGGTCCATGGGCCCCGCGGGCAGCGCGTAATTGCGTCCTCCCAGTGTGGGCACGGGGCGCTGAGGATCGTACACGTAGGTGCGGCTGGCCGACTGGCGCGGCACGTGAACCCGCAAGCCGCCATTGGGGTGCAGATAGAGCGTGTGCGGGGTAGTTGGCGGCGGCCAGTTGTCGGCTGTGCGCCAACCCGTGCCGCTGGCCGGGTCGCAGCTATCGCCCATCACGTAATAATGCACGGGCGGATCACAGGGGACGCCATTCGCTTCGCCTTCGAGCCAGTAGCGGAAGAAACGCAATGGGTCCGCGGCCCGGGGGAAACACTCGGCGTTACGCGGATCGACCAGCATCCGCAGGTCGTGGTGCGCCCAGGGGCCGAGGATCAGCCGGCACCGGCCCCGGGCCCCCGGTCCCCCCTGGTTGTGAATCGTTTGAAACGAGCGGATGGTCCCCTCGACAAACGCATCGTGCCATCCCCCCCAGAAAACCGCGGGGGCGTTGACCGATTCGGCTTGGAGTTCCGGGTTCAACGCGGCCCAAAAGTCATCATACGTGGGGTGCTGGCGCACCAGGGCAAGCATTTCAGCCCCGCGGTAGCGATCAGATAGCCACGCTTGGACCATCTCTTGGCGAAAGGCCCCGCCCTGATAGGCGGCCTGCGCGTACATGTTGGAAAAGGCCATGACGACGTGTTGGGCGCGGAGGGCGGAGGGCGCCCGCGGCGCCAGAAGATTCTGCGTGAAACCCATGGCCGAGGGACCCCACGTGGCAATGCATCCGTTGCACCACGGCTGGGCCGCGATCCATTGCAAGGTGTCGTGGCCATCGGCCTGATCGCGCACAAAAAGCATCTCCTCCCCCAGCCCCGGGCGCGAACCCCGCATGTCTTGCACCACCAAAGCGAAGCCTTTGTTGCACACCATCCGGGCCTGCAACTTGGTGATGCTTTCGCGGCCATTGGGGGTGCGCACGAGCACGGCGGGGTAGCAGCCCTGGGGGAAACGGGGGAGGTACACGTCGGTGGGCAAGGCCTGCCCGTCGCGCATAGGCACGGCGTAGCACCAGTGGCGGATACCCAGTGCCAGGCAGTCAGAGGCCGAGCCCGCCCCCATCAGGGCAAGCAGGAGGGCCGCGCGGAGCACCGCCGGCCCACGGCGTCTAGCGGCGCGGACGATGGACTCAATCTTACCCGGAGGGGTGCCCCGGCCGGGCCGTGGGAATCCAGCGACTGGCGATTTCATGGGAGAAAGTCCCTAAGGGCGCGATCCGAGATTTGCGGGAGGGTGTGCCGATTGTACCCTCCTGGCCCAATTCGCCCAATCCTCCCAGACGTTCCAGCCTTCCAAACTCCGCACAAACTTTGCGGTTTGGCGCTCAACCTTTTTTGGGAATCGGGAGTTCGCCAACAGAAACTGAACGGCTCGGGCAAGGATTTTTGCTGGCCCGGGTTATGCCGACGATGTGTTTACTAGGGTTTTGTCCGCGGGCCCGGAAGGCATAACCAGGTATGTTCTTTTCTCCCTTGCCGGCTTTGCGTTACGGCCAGGACGCACTGGGGATGGCTGATCTGGCCGTTCCGGTTTCCGGTGGCTGGGAGTCCCCGGGCAGTGCGGGTTTTCGGGCGCCCGCCGAGAGCAAATCGCAATTGCTTAATCCACCTTGGGGGGTAATATCACGAATGCGGGGGCGGTTTGTATCAACCGAAAGCACCGCGAATGTCACGCAACATCCATGATGTGGCGGGCAACCGCCACCCATCGAACCGGGCCACGGTGTGGGCATGGGCGCTGTACGACTGGGCCAACAGCGCGTACTCAACCATATTGATCACTGTGGTGATGCTCTATATAAGCCAAGTCGTGCTTGCCCCAAGGTTTGCGGGGGATGTGTGGGGCAAGACGGTTTACGCCTGGAGCATCTCGGCTTCCATGGTGTTGGCAGCGGTGCTGTCGCCGGTGTTAGGGGCCATGGCGGACGTCAACCGCAGTAAGCGGCGGTGGCTGGCCCTCACTGCGTTAGGTGGTGCGAGCGTGGCCCTGGCCATGGCTGCCGTACCCCCCAATTGGCCGTGGGCCGTGGTCCTCTTGTTAGTACTGACCAGCCTCTGCTTCGAGCTGTCGCTGGGGTTCTACAACGCCTTTCTGCCGGAGATCAGCGACGAGCGGACGGTCAACCGGGTATCGGCCCTTGGATTTGCGCTGGGGTACCTTGGCGGGGCCATCCCGCTGGTTCTAGCCCTGGGCGTGGTGTTTTTTGGCCGTACGTTGGGGCTGGAGACACTGGCCAGCCAGCTTCGCGTTGGGATTGCGCTGATGGGGTTGTGGTGGGGCGGGTTTTCGCTGCCCGCGCTATGGGTGCTCCGCGACCGGGGTCCTCCGCCTGCAAAGCGCCAGCGGTTGGTTGCCGCTGCCGCGCGGGCCGCCCGAGAGGTCGCCACCACGCTGCGCAACATCCGTCAGTACCGTTATCTGGCCCTGTTTTTGGTGGGGTTCCTGTTCTACAACGAAGGCGTACAGACGGTCATCAGTCAGGCCTCGGTGTTTGGCCAACACGAGTTGCACCTGGGGACCATGGAACTCATCGCCCTGGTGCTGATGGTGCAGTTCCTTGCCTTGCCCGGCGCCATGCTGGTGGGCTGGCTGTCGGACTGCCTGGGGCAAAAATCCACGCTCATGGGATGCCTTGCGGTTTGGCTGGCCTTGTTGCTGGCCGCGTTGGTCGTGCGCAGCAAGGTCGAGTTCTGGGTGATGGGGGGCATCGTGGCCATGGTGATGGGCGGCACGCAGTCGGTCAGCCGGGCCATTATGGGCATGATGACCCCTGAACCTCGCACGGGCGAGTTCTTCGGATTCTTCAATTTCTCGGGCAAGGCAACGAGTTTCCTCGGGCCGAACCTGTTCGGCTGGGTCCTGCTGCTCAGCGGCAGTGCCCGGGCGGCGGTCTTCAGTCTAGTGGTGTTTTTCATATTGGGAGGGGCAATTGCCGCCCGGGTGGATGTGGCGCGAGGCCGCCAGCAAGCGCTGGCTAGTGGGCCCGACTCGGCGGTCCGGTGAAGGCGTCTCCCGCCTCCCGAATGGAAAGCAAAGGGCGCGGCCAGGTGGAAGGCGATCCATCACGTCCGCCCCTTTGCTGGCCAAGATGGGGTACGGCAAACGGGGCCCTGAAGGCGCGCCGGCGTGACCGCGCCGCGCTATACGCTGAGTTCATACCCTTTGCGGCGGGGCCGGCTGAGCCATTGGTTGGCCTCCTCGTCCCCCACGAAAACCTCGCACTGGGGGTCCCAGCGCAAAGGTCGCCCCAAGCGCATGGAGATGTTGGCCAAGTGGCAGACGCTGGCGGCCCGGTGCTGGGTGACTACGTCGGAGATGGGCGCACGCCGCTGGCGCACGCAATCAAAAAAGTTGCCCATGTGGTTGATGATGGAATCGAGCTTGCCGACCCGCTCGGGCCGCGAAAGATTATCGAAGGCGTAAAGCCGGAACTTTTCGCGGGGGAAGGGCTGGTCGCGGAGGGCGTCGACCGGCCTGCCGGCGATCGTGCCTCGGTTGACGAACAGGTGGCCCTCGGTTCCCTCGAACATCACGCCGTTGCGGCCGTGGTCTTCGACCACCAGTTCCACGTCGTTGGCGTAACGCAGGCGGGCCGAGAAGGAGATCGCCACGTTATAGCCATTGGGGATGTGGGGGAACTCGGCCTTGCCGTCGATTTCGATCGGGCCGGAATCGTCGGCCCCAATGCCCCATTGGGCGATGTCCATGTGATGGGCGCCCCAGTCGGTCATCTGGCCGCCGGCGTACTCGTACCACCAGCGAAACGTGTAATGGCAACGCTCTTTCATGTAGGGGACCCAGGGGGCCTGGCCCAGCCACCGGTCCCAGTTGAGATAAGGGGGTGGGTCCTGGGGTTGAAACGGGCCGCCGGTGGCATTTTTGCCCAGCGTGACGGTCACGCGGCGAACCTTGCCGATGCGTCCCGCACGCACCATCTCGCAGGCCAGCCGGAAGCGGTGATCGCTCCGCTGCCATGACCCCACCTGAAGGACCCGCCCCGTGTGCTGCACCACGCGGACCAGCCGTTTGCCTTCGTCGATGGTGAGCGTCAAAGGCTTTTCGCAATACACGTCTTTACCCGCCAGGCAGGCATCGATAGCCATTGCGGCGTGCCAGTGGTCGGGCGTGCCGATCAGCACCACATCGATGTCCTTTCGGTCCAGCAGCCGGCGGTAGTCATCATAGAGATCGGCCTTGCCGCCGAACTGCTGTCGGGCCTTCTCGGCCACTTGCCGGTCCACATCGCAAATGGCCGCCACATCGCCGTGGGGCAAGGCCTTCTCCGTAATCACCGACCCCTGATACCTCATGCCGATTGCCCCGAGCACAAAGCGATCGTTTTTGGAACGGGGCAGGGTCCGCTCTTCGGCATCGGCCGTAGGGACATACGGTATCATGCTGGCGGCGGTCCACGCGCCGGCCTGGCCAATGAATCGGCGGCGATTGATGTTCATGGCGGTTTTCCCGGCAATCCACAAGACTCGGCAGCAGGGAACCTGACCCCCGGCCGCCGGAGGTTGCGCCCACGGCTACTTCGCCACTTATGTTATCCGGCCTCGCGGGGGTCTGCCAGCCGCTCCGCTCATCTCTTGCCCCCCGACGGGGCCTTTCGCACAATGAGGTCGGAATTATCGGGTTGTGAACACGAGGTTTGGGAGCTGAAAGCCATGAGGTGGCCTAGTACTCAGCGCCGGATCGCAATGGCTTTGATGGGCATGGTCCTGTGGGTCACCGCGGGATGGGCGTTGGCAGTTGCTTCCGAAGGAGCTCACAAGCCCTCAGCGGGCCTGCGGCGGGTAATCATTGCCTTCAAGACGCACTTCGACATCGGGTACACCGACTTGGCCGCCAATGTGATCTCGCGGTATCGCACCACGATGATTGACCAGGCGTTGGCGGTGGTGGATGCCAATCGCTCGCTGCCGCCGGAGCAGCGGTTCGTGTGGACGCTGCCGGGATGGCCGTTGAGCAAAATCACTGAGGATTGGGAGGGGCACTCGCCCGAGCGCAAGGCGCGGGTGCTGGAGGCGTTCCGCCAAGGTCGATTCGTGGTGCACGCCCTGCCGTTTACCACGCACACGGAGACGCTGGACCTGGAGGATCTGGTGCGCGGGCTGGGGTTCGCCTCGCGCCTTTGCCGGCAGGCGGGCTTGCCGCTGCCACGCGATGCCAAGATGACCGATGTGCCCTGCCATAGTTGGATTCTGCCCACTTTGCTCAAGCATGCAGGGGTGGAGTTTCTGCATCTGGGCTGCAACTCGGCCAGCAGTTCGCCGTGCGTACCGATGCTTTTCTGGTGGGAGGGGCCGGATGGCTCGCGGTTGCTGACGATGTACTCGGCCACGGGTTATGGGACGGGACTGGTGCCGCCGGAGGGCTGGCCGTATCGCACATGGCTTGCGCTGATCCACACGGGCGATAACCATGGCCCGCCCACGCCGCAGGAGGTGGCCGCCGCGCTCGACCAGGCGCGGCACAAGCTGCCTGGCGTGGAGGTGCGGATTGGACGGCTTTCGGACTTTGCCGACGCCATCCTTCGCGAGGAGACGGCCGTGCCGGTCGTCCGCGGCGACATGCCCGATACGTGGATCCACGGCCCGATGTGCGATCCTGGGGGCGCTTCTCTTGCTCGGCGCACGCACGCGGCCATGCCGGGCATCGAGGCATTGCACACCCAGCTTCGGGCCTGGCAGGTGCCGGTGCCGGACGTGGCCGGCCCGCTGGCCTCGGCCTACGAAAACAGCCTCCTCTACGGCGAGCATACCTGGGGCGGCGCGCTGTATTGGGTCACCCAGTACCAGGCCACCAAGGTGAAGTTTCCCTATGGCGAGGCGTTTCGCACCGAGCTGGCCTCGGGACGATTCAAGCGGTTGGAGCAGTCCTGGGCCGAGCACACCGCGTACATCGAAACCGCCTCCCGACTGACCGAGCGCCTCCGGCGGGACTATCTGACGGCGCTGGCCCAGGCGGTGGCCGTGGCCGGGCCCCGCATCGTGGTCTTCAATCCCCTGCCGTGGCAGCGCAGCGACGCCGTGGCCGTGCCCTGGCAGCACGGGCCGCTGGCCGCGGTCGCGCCGGCCGAAGGAGGTCAAGCCATCCCTTGCCAGCACGAGGGAGGCATCGTTCGCTTCCTGGCCAAGGATGTGCCGGCCTTGGGATACCGCACCTTCGTGCCAGCCGGGCAAGTCCCGGCGGCAGGGACGCTGCGGGTCGATGCCTCAGGCAGTTCCGTCGAAACGCCCCAGTGGCGTGTGGTGTTCGACCCCCGGCGACTGGGCATCCGCTCGCTAGTCCATCGCCCCAGTGGACGAGAGGTGGTGGACACGGCGGCACCCCAGGCCCTGGGCCAATATCTGTACGAGCGATTCGATGCCGAGCAAGTGGCCGCCTACGTCCGCGCTTACGTGAAAATCAAGGCCGATTGGGCTGTCGCCGAACTCGGGAAACCGAACATGCCGTCTGTGGCAGAGGTGCTTTACCGGGCTGCCTCGCCCGAAGGGGGCACCTTGCGAATGGAATCGTCCGGCTGGCACGCCCAGGCGGTGATGGAAGGCAAGATCAGCGGTCCGCTTCCGCACCGGGTTACTACCCGAGTGTTCCTTTACGCGGACCTGCCCTGGGTGGATCTGGAGGTCACCATTCACGACAAGGCCAAGGACTCATGGCCCGAGGCGTGCTGGATCTGCCTACCCTTGCGTGCCGAGGAGCCGCGATTTCAATTGGCCCGACTGGGGTCCATCGTCGATCCCGCACGCGACCTGGTGCCGGGGAGCAATCACGACCTGATGTGGCTGGCCGGGGGCCTCGTGGCCGTGGACCCGCAAGGCCGCGGCGCCGGCGTGTGCCCGGTGGACCACGGCTTGGTCAGCCTGCAACGCCCGGGTTGCTGGCGCTACACGCCGGAGTTCGTGCCCCGGGAGGCCCGAGTCTACATCAACGTGTTCAACAATCAGTGGACCACGAACTTCCGCATGTGGAACGGAGGGACGTGGACCACTCGGGTGCGGATCTGGGCAGTGGAGGGGGCGCCGGCGGCCCAGTCGCTCGTCAAGCCCTCGCTGGAAGCCCGCTGCGGCTTATGGGGCGCGGCCGCGGTGGGAGCCGCGGGCAAGCTGCCCCCCAGCCGCCAAGGCCTGGCCATCTCCCGGCCGGGCGTGGCCATGACGGCGTTCGGACCAAATCCTGACGGCCCCGGGGTAGTCCTGCGTCTATGGGAGCTGGCGGGGGAAAAAGGCCCCTGCGAAGTGCGGTTGCCTGCGGGCCTCGAGGTGGCCGAGGTGCAGCCGATCGACCTTCGCGGGCAGCCGCGGGGCAAGTCGGTGCCCGTGGCCGACGGGACCTTGCGCGTGGACCTGCCAGCATTCAGCCCTGCATCGTTCGTGTTATTGCCCAAAAAGTGAAGCCCGGTCATTTCAAGCTATCCTGCGGCCTGCGCGAGGATCGTAAGGAGGGTGTGTGCAGCCGCGCGACACAAGCCAAAAACTCCGCCCGTGCCCGGCGGGGCAGAAACTCATGCAACAAGGCCTTGGCACAGGGTTCGAAGGCTGCCGGGCACCAATCCGCACCAAGCGGAGCGGGGCGCCGGAGGAAATATTCCAATCCGTAAAAACGCAGGTTGCAAACCGATTTCGCCGGGAGGTGTCCTATGGATCGCCGAAGTTTTCTGGCAACGAGTCTGGGGGCTGCGGTGGCAGGTGCGGCACAGGCGGCTGGGGCCGCCTCGCAGGAGGCAAAGGCTCCGGGCCAGGCGCCGCCGGTTCACCCCGCGCCCATTCCGCTGCATCCCAGAGACGTAAAACTGTTCGTCAAGCCGGTCATGGCCAATGTGATCCACTCCCACCCGTGGCAAGGACCATGCCGGTGGGTCTCGGCCACCTCAGACGTAGAGAAAGCCAATGCCGAGCAACACTTCGCCCGCTGGTCGCAGCAGTTGAAAACCCAGGGACTGGGCCGGCCCGACGACGTGCATCTGCTGGAACCCATCCACATCACTTTCAGCGAAAACTGGGTGATAACACCCGAGCAGTTCGCCAAGCTCGAACCCGACAGTCACCGCACCGACGTGTACTTCATGTACCCGGCGGGCAACTCGCGCTCTTCGTTTGAGATCGGCGCCCGGTTCGGCAAACCCATCGTGCTCAACGGCCTTGGCTGCCGTAATACGGATATCGCCTGTTATACCCTGGCCAAGGGGAACGAAGTCTTTGTGGCTGGCGACGACCTGGATTTGTCCCGGCTGCTGGGGCTGTTACGGGCCAGAAAGGTGTTCCGCCAGACCCGGGTGTTGTATCCCACCAATGGCGTGCCCCCCTTTACCTGCGGCAACGTATGGGATTTCGAGTCGCTCCAGAAACGGCTGGGCGTGGTGGTCAAGCAGATACCGTACCGCGAGATGGCCGACGAAATGAACCGGCTGCTGGCAGACCCCGCCGCGGGGCGTGACGCAGCCCAGTTGGCCGATGAATTGCGGCGCAACGCGGACCGCTCGTTCATCGAACCGAACCTAGTGCTCCGCAACGTGCTGTTCGATTTCTGTATCCGCAACCTCATGGCCCGGCACGAATGCAATGCATTCACCATCGACTGCTTCGAGTTCTGCAATAGCAAGCTGCCCCAGCAGTGGCTGATCACGCCCTGTCTGCTGCATGCCCGATTTGGCAACGAGGGCATTGCGTCTTCCTGCGAGGCCGATTTCGGTTCGCTTCTGGCGGTGCGGCTGCTGATCAGCGTATCCAACAAATCGCCGCACCAGGGCAATGGCGATCCAGTGGGCAAGGATTGCTTCTGCATCAATCACAGCGCCCCCAGCATGAAAATGAACGGGCTCGACCAACCCGACCTGCCCTACCAACTCGGCAGATTTGTGCAGCAAGGCTGGGGCACCAAAGTGGTCATCGACTTCATGAATAACAAGGAGAAAACCGTTACTGTGGCCCGTGTCGATCCGACGGCCACGCGCCTACTGATGCTCCGCGGAACATTGGTGGGGGCCAGCGGCTGGGGCCGCGATCTTTTGGGTTGCTCGGTAGAAGCCGTCATCCGGCCCCCCGACGGAAAACGCGACGAGTTCCTCCGCCGGCGGCTCGTGTATGGAAACCACCTCCAGTGGGTCTACGGCGATTACTCCCAAGAACTGAAGGCGCTGGGCGAGATGCTGGGGCTAGAAGTGGAGGTGTTTGCGTAGCGACTGGCCCCGGGTGCTCCGGCCAGGATACCTATCCCCTGGAGCTTCACGGCATCGGGGGCCTTCTGGAGCCCGACCCTACAGCTTACAGGACCAGCCACTACCCCATTGTTTACTGCCGACTATGGCATCAAGCCGAGCAGGTCCGGCGGACTTGACCTCCGGGCCGGGCGCTGGAGGGCAGCGATTCGCATGGGCCTCGGGTGCTCTCCGAAGCCGCAACGGGCCGCCGGCCGCTTCCGTTCGTCTGGAAGGCTACTGCCTGGCGTTGCCGATAGTCCGCCGGAGGCGCGACAGCCCCGCTTCAAATGCTCCACCGGGCCCTTACGAGCCCGGCTCTTTTTGTGGCCGCGTTGCGGCTAGGTGGTGATGCGGACCTCCAGGGTTTGACCTTGCTGGAGGGTGATGGGGTGGCCCAGGTTCAGAGCGATGCGCTTCTCCTGGCGCACGGACTTTGCCGGTATTTCCCGATCCGCCGCGCGGACGGAGATCTGCCGGGGGTCTACGGCGGCGGGCAACTCCAGCGCCAGACTTCGCAACGTGAGCGAACCCCATTTGACTTCCAGGCGATTCGTCTGGGTGTTGCCTTGGCGCTTCTGGCTCAAAGTGCCCCACCCTTGGGCGGAGGTGAAGGCTGCACGGAAATCCTCTGGCGTCATGCGGGGGGCCAGTCCCACGTGACCTTTCGGGCCGTGGTATTCCCAGCCGCAAAGGGCCAGGAACACGCCGTAGCTGGCCATGGCGCGGGCGTAATGGTCGCCGCACTCGATCTCGTTCCAGGGGTTGTGTTTGGAGGGATGATAGCGCTCGTGCACGCCGCGGCAGATGGCCAAAGCCTCGGTGAGCATCCCTTCCCACACCATGTGGCCGGCCACCTGATACTCGATGCCCGTCCACACCTCGTCGCGGTAGAGGACCGACTCGGGGCCCAGATGCTTCGATTTGGGCCACGTGCAGGTAAACAACCCTGCCTCGCCCGGGTGAGCAAACCAGCGTTGCGGGGGATGGGCCTTATTCTGCGGACCCACATCCGGTGCCCAATTGTATTTCCAGATGGCCTTGAGGGCGGTGCGGACCTTGTCTTCGGGATAGATGTAGCCCAGGCCCACTTGGTGCGCCCATCCCTGCCCGAAAAGCTGGTCGGACAAGCAGCCGTCGGCGTACTGATGCCGCGGATGTTTTTTCAGATCCACCTTTTGAATGAAGTATTCTCCATTCCACAGGAGTTCCACGGTCCGCTGGCGTCCTTTTTCGAAGATCTGGCGGCAGCGGCGGGCGAACTCGGCGTCGCCGACTTCGCGGGCCATTTCCTCGGCCGCCCGCAGCGCCGCCAGATACAGCGAGCCCACCATGGTATTGGGTCCATAGAAGTCGATGTCGTAGGTGTTGTGCTGGCGACCCTCGACCAGGCCGTCGCCGTCGCCATCCTCGCGGATCATGAACTCCATCGACTTGCGGATGCGGGGCCAAAGGGACTTGAGGAACTTGTCGTCGGCCGACATCTGGTGCTCGCGGTAGGCCTTCAGCACCGTGCCCGGCTGGCTGTCGCCGGCCCACAGTTTCCAGCCTTCGCCGCGGAACAGGATTGCCCCGCTTTCTTCCACGAAGCCGGCCTGCGGATTGTAGTCCTGCATGATGCGGACGGAGCGCTCCAGTTCCGGAAACAGCCGGGCCATGGCGTGCTCGTAGTTCCACACATGGGCGCAGGTGCCATGGCAGCAGCCCACGCCTTCCCAGGCCCAGAATCGGCCGTTCGACCACCACTGGCACGTGCCGGTGGCCAGGGTCGAAACCGTGGAAAACAGCCGGTCCAACAGCCACCGCGGCAAGGTCGAGTCGTACCACGTGTCGTGCCACAGGCGGGTGAGGCCGGCCAGGCGATCGAAGTTTTCGACCACGTACCGCACCACATCGCCGGCGTCTTTGAACCGGCGGGCGTAATAGTTACCGTGCTCGGGCCGATGGGGAAAATGCCACGCCACCAGAAAGGTCATCCGTGCCTCTTCGCCGGGCTGGAGTCGCGCTACGCCGGCTGCTGCCCCCACCAGAGGCTGGCCAAAGGGCTTTTCCCCCCGGCTATCGGCGGGCTTGGCCTGGGCGAAGATGGCCTGGGGTAGCGGCCCTTCCGGCACCGAAGCCAGCGCGTAACCCTTCGCCGCGCGCACCAAGGCCAAAGCCATGCTCCCGAAATCGGGCTGGACTTCGAGCTTGCCCGGGGGCGGCGCGGCCGGCGTGTCGCGCAGTTCGATCTGATCTACATTGATGTGGCCCCACGGCCCCGATTCGGCGTCGATGATCTCGATGCGGGCCTCCTTGCCGGCCAAGTCGCGCACATCCCAGGTCTGGGGCTCCAAAGCTTCGCGGTTCTTGCCCGTGGCCGTCCGCACCACTCGGCCATCCACCACCAGGTTGATGCAGGTCTTGCCAGGGTGATTACCCCCGCCAATACGGAAGCACAAGAAGCGGCGGTCCAGCGTAATGGGGGGCGAGATGAGCTTGCCATGCGGCGGATCTCCCCCCAAAAACGTGTTGACCAACCCTTTGCCCATGAAACCGCTTACCTTTTGCTGCCCGGGCAGTGTCCCCTTGGCCGGGCCCGCCCCAAACGCTTTCCCCTCTACGGACCAGCCGGCGTAGTCGTTTTGCTCGAAGTCCGCCAGCAGGCGCGGCGGGCGCTGGGGCTCCGGTGTCGGAAGAGAGCGGGCGGAGCCGACCACCATGGCACCGCCCGGCACCACGGCGAGCCGGTTCTCGCGCACCCCGCTGAAGAATACCTCGCTATGCCTGGCCACGGCGTTTTCCAGCCAGCCGGCCAGCGTAACCTCCGCCGCCTGGCCCGACACGTTCTTCACCGTGAATTGCATCACGGTCACCGGCAAGGCCGAATCTTCCGCACACAGCGGAATGAAGGGCGAGAACGCCTCCAGGGCCACGGTTACCGGGAAATCCTTGTCGGCGTACTCCACGTAGCCGATGGGGTATTCCCCGCAGAAGCGCACGCTGGGAAACCCTTGGCGGTCCAGCGTCCGCAGCCAGGTCTTTCCTTCCGCCGTGACCCGCACCGCGAACCCCTGCTGGATGGGGGACTGGGGCGGGCCGGCAAAGTAGTTCTTCTCGCCATACCCCGAAAAGTTGTGCTGATTGAAGATATCCCAGTGGACCAGGCGCCCTTCGCCGTTGAGGTAAAGCTGGCCTGTGGTGATGCCCCCGATGGGCATGGCGATCATTTTCAGGTCGCCCCCCGAGTACCATTGGCGCGTGCCACGCTCGAAAAGGGCCTGGACCCACTCGGGACGGAGCTTCTTGTCGGCCGGAACAAAGTGATCGATCACGTCTTTGGCCTCGAAGGGGCCGGCCACCAACGCCAAACCGCCAAGACCGCTGCCGGCGGCAGTGCCTAAACCGGCAATCTTCAGGAATGCCCGCCGATCGACCGGCCGGCAACACCCCATGCTGCTGCACCTGCCAGAAGTCGTTCCGGCATCACGAAGAGGGGGCGTAGTGGCGTTTGGGTCCAGACCGGTCATACCTGCAACTCCCGAAAAACAACACCGCCGCAAGACACGCTCGATTGTAGCATTAGCCCGAGCCGACGAAGAGCCCCGGCCCATGTGGAAGCCGCGCTACGCCATGGTCGCGGCCTGGGGATGCCTGGATGCTTGTTCGGTGAGACGTTTCGGTGCCAGCAGCCGCGCGCTTGGGCCGACCTGTTGCCCGCCCACGTCACGCGGGGGACGCCTGCGGCCCGCGCTCCGCAAGCGGCGTGCCGTTGGACCGCAGCCGTTGCCAAAAACGCGCCAGCGGTTGCACATCGTGCGGGCCCAGAGTCCCGGCCGCATAGGCCGCCCGGCCATACAGGCCCGCCAAAGCGCGGGCATCGCGGGCCAGGGCCGGCTCTATCCGGCCCACCGCCTGCGCGAACTCTCCAGGGGTCTGATCCGGGGTACGCGGACAGCCGTGCTCGCGCCCCCATGCCTCCAGCGCCTCGAAGCTGTATCGCACCAATTCGTCCGGCGTCATGCTCTCGGCCGCCCCGGTTAGGAACGGGTCCCCAAAGTCGGCCAGCGAGGCGATCCGCGGCCCCGGCGGGCCGGGCTCCTCGGATTCAGCCTGCTGCGAACTCCCCCCGCCCTTGGCAAGCAGCTCAGCCCACCAAGCCCGCAAGTCGGCCAACAGCCGCGCTACTTCGGCGGCAATTTCCCGGCCGTGCCGCACAATCAGAATTACCAGTGCGGCCGCCACCACCGCATAGAAAACCCACTTGAAAACGAGCAGGAGGCCGGCCAACAGTTCGGACCACGTGGGGCCAGGCACGCGGGATGCCGAAGCGGCCGCCGAGGTCCGTGCGCCAGGCTCGCGCTGCCCCTTTGCGTTGCCGGACTGCGCCTGGGAGCCTGCCGCGTTGGACCCTTGGCCGCGACGCTGCTCTGAGCGTGTGGAACGAGCCTGTTGCGGGTCCGGCCGGTTCTCGGGCCGGTTTGCCCGAGAACCGTTGTCCGCCGGCGGGGCTCGCGAAGAAATATCCGAGGCAGGCTGGGCCGAGGACTTTTCCCCTTGGGCGGCCGGCTGCGCCGGTTCGATGGCCGTTTGATCGTCATGGCCAGTCCCGGGGGCCCCGGTTTTGGGCTGCGAAGCTGCAGGGCTGGCCCGGGCATCGGCTTCGCCGACCCCTGTACCTGCCTTACCGGGCACAGAGGGGAACTTGTGGTCAGAGGATTCCGGTGCGGCCGGCCGGCCTTGGCCCCCGGGCGGTTTGTCGGGCGCGCCAGCCGGCCCTTGGGCATCCGCTTCCTGCGTTATCCGGGCGCGATCCGGACGAGGGTCCTCGGTCCCCTCTCTACCCACCGCAACCCGCCATGCCCTTGGCGGTGAGCCCGCCAGTCGAGTGGCCAGTTGATCCCACGAGAACTCTGCGGCCGGCCGGGGCAACGCTAGCGCCAGAACCAGCACCGCCACGATCAGCACCGTACCAGTAGCCACCCACGTGGCAGCCATGCGGGCGGGCATGGTCAACCACCTCTGGCGCAAGTACCGCCGCAGTCCCAGAAAGGCCGTCAAAAGCAGCAGACCCAGCGTGCTGGCCGCATAAGTGACCAGCAACCAAAAGCCATAGGCCCGGCGTGCCGCGTCGGCCGCAGGAATCAGCGCCTGGCCAAACCCGAAAACCGGCAGTGCCACCAGCGCAAAATACACGATCCAGACCCCAGGCGGATGGCCCCGAGCCGGCGGGCGGCGGAATCGCGACCACCACGGCCTGGGGCCCGCGGCGGCCCGCTGGGGGTCCGTGTGTTCGGGCTGGGTGTCCTCGGGGGGCGCTTCAGCCTCATCTTCTGCCGTGCCAGGCCCCTCGGCATCCGTCGCTTGCAGTCCGGCGGCCTGAAGCAGGCCCTCCCCGGTGTAATCGCGGCTCTCGTCGATGAAGGTGCAATCCCAAACTAGCTTGTGGGCAGCCCACCAAATGAGGCCCAACAGGGCCAGATTGCCCGCCAAGCCCAGCGAGCCCAATTGTCCGCCTTGGGTTACCACGAAGCGGTTGACGGCCAAAGCCGTGGCCGCCGCCAGCGGCATGGCATATAACGTGGCCCGTTCGGTGCCTAGCTCGATAAAGATCCGGCCGATGAGCACCGCCGCCGCGACGAACATCGCCAGCACCCACCGTAGCCGGCCTTCATACGGCCCCTGATAAAATACCTCCACCAAAAAGAACACCAGGCTTCCCACCATGGCCATCACCAGCGCCGGGCTTATGGCGATGACCAGATAATCGGCAAGCGTCATCCGGGGTCGGCGGGACATGGGAGCTAGCGTTCGCGGCACCAAACAGTGCCCAATTGGGTTCACAACCAACAGTATGGCAGGTCGTAGCACGGGGAACAATAAAAATGGAACCGCAATCGCTTGCCCGCGGGCCGCCCAACCGGAATGATTGGAAGCATCGCGCGGCGACGCCCTGCCGCGCCCGGGAGGGCATTGACCGGCCGCTAATACCAGTGCGCGGTTAAATATGCCCACAACCCGCGGTGGCACTAGGAGCTTTTGCACGGAGACTGGTATGGCCAGCATCTCGAGCATTCTCGACGGTACCGCGCAGCCCATGGCAGGCCCTTGGCGGGGCTTGGCCGAGCGGGTCTTGGCCGGCGGCTCGGTTTCCGAACAAGAGGGGCTGGCCCTGTTGCGCGCGCCGGACGAGGAACTGCTGGACATCCTTTCGGCCGCCTACCAGGTTCGGCGGCGGTGGCACGGCAACCGGGTACACCTGAACTTTCTCATCAATGCCAAAAGCGGGCTCTGCGCCGAGGATTGCAGCTACTGTTCGCAGTCGCGGGTCTCCACGGCCGACATCCCCCGCTACCGGCTGGTGGATCCAGAAGTGATCGTCCAAGGGGCCCGCCAGGCGGCCCAGCGGCGGGCAGCCACCTACTGCGTCGTGCTTTCCGGCCGGAGCCCTTCGAATCGCGAAATCGAGGTGCTGGAAAACACCATTCCCCGCATCAAGGCCGAACTGCGCCTCCAAGTGTGCACCTCGGTGGGGCTGCTGTCGGCCGAACAGGCCGCCCGACTCAAAGCCTGCGGCGTCGACCGCATCAATCACAACCTGAATACCAGCCGGCGGTTCTATCCCAGAATCTGCACCACACACACCTACGAGGACCGGCTGGCCACGCTCCACCATGCTCGAGCCGCCGGCTTGGAACTGTGCTCGGGGGGCATCGTGGGCATGGGCGAGGAAGACCGCGACGTAGTGGACCTGGCCCTCCGCCTGGGCGAACTGCGGGTCGAAGCCGTCCCCGTTAATTTCCTTATTCCGATTCCCGGCACCCCCGTGGCACCCCCCGCCTTGGACCCGCGGTACTGTCTGAAGGTGCTGGCCTTGTTCCGGCTGGCTAATCCGCGGTGCGAACTGCGGATTGCCGCCGGTCGGGAACTCCACCTCCGCACCCTCCAGCCGCTGGGACTATACGCGGCCGACTCCATCTTCGTGGGCGACTATTTGACCACCAAGGGCCAACCCCCGGAAGAAGATTACCAGATGTTGGCGGACCTGGGCTTCGAGCCCGTGTGGGAAGGGGCAGCACAATAGCCCGGCCGGACAGCGGCAGCGCTTCCTGCGGCTTTCAAAATGGGCCTGGATCTGCCCGCGAAGGCCCGCATCTCTGGGGCCAAGCGCGCGGCCGTGGTTCGGCCGTGGCGGGGGGCGCGGACAAGAGCGGCACGGCTATAAGCCCGCCGTTGGCTCGGGATGTGGCTATCCGCAAGGTGCGGGATTTTCCTGCGGAAGCAGTGGAAGAAGCCTGTGGGGTATCATCGCCGGAATCTGGTGGAGAGGGCGGTATCTCGGCTCGAGGGGACGTTCGGAGATCGGTTGAAGAACCGGGCGTTTGCCACCGAGCGGACGGAAATTCGTCTGCGGTGCGAGATATTGAGCCGGTTTACGCAACTTGGGCTTCCGCGGTTTGAGTGGGTATAGTCAACCGGCCGCTACGCAGCCGAGTCGATAAGAACTTCCTTCGTCTCAGGTCTTCTTTGTTCAAGGGGAATTAGTCAACAAGACCGGTGCGAATGACAAGCCCCTGCCCCGCCTTAGCACGCCGGACAGAGGCTCGACCGCAGTCCGCCACAGCGACGGGCGCGGCTTAACGGACGGCCGGCGGCTGAGGCCAGAGGAGCTGGAGACCGGCTGCCGATAAGGCGTCAAGCGGGCAGCACGGCACGTTCAGCCCCGGTCTTTTTCCTTCTCTTCGCTGCGGGCTGATTTGGATTGGCGACCGGGCTGGATAAGGGGGCCGCTGCTGCGGCCCACCCCACCGCGGAGTTCGGCCTGGGGAATGCTGGGAGCTGAGGTTCCGCTTGCGCGTTCTTGGGCTTCCTCTTCGGCCCATTCCACGCGTTTGCGCGACAGGCCGATTTTTCGCTCTTCGCGATCCACACGCAGAATCTTCACCTCGATCTGCTGCCCCACCTTGACCACTTCTTCGGGATTCTCGACCTTGTGATCGGCCAGTTCGGAGATATGCAAGAGCCCTTCCAGCCCGTTCTCTAAACCCACGAACACGCCGAAATTGGTGATCTTGGTGACCGTGCCCGTTACCACTTGGCCGGGGGCGTACTTCTTGGGAATATCGTCGGCCCACGGATCGTCGCTCATCTGCTTAAGGCCCAGGGCGATGCGGCGCCGCGCCTGATCGACCGACAGCACGCGGCATTCGATTTGCTGGCCCTTTTCGACCATCTCGCTGGGATGGCTGATTTTGCGGGTCCACGACATGTCGCTCACGTGGAGCAGGCCGTCGATGCCTTCTTCGATCTCCACGAAGGCCCCATAATTGGTAAGGTTGCGGACCGTGCCCTTGACGATCGAACCTGGCGGGTAGCGTTCGGCCGCCCGGTCCCAAGGGTTCTCCTGGGTCTGCTTCATGCCCAGGGAGATTTCCTGCTTCTCTTTGTTGATGCCCAGCACCACCACTTCGATCTCGTCGTCGATCTGCACCAGTTCGCTGGGGTGGCTGATCCGCTTGGTCCACGACATCTCGCTGATATGGACCAGCCCCTCGATCCCTTCCTCGAGCTTGACGAACGCCCCGTAGCTCATCACATTGACGACCACGCCCTTGTGCCGGCTGCCGACGGGGTACTTCTGCTCCACATTTTCCCAGGGGCTGGCCTGTTTCTGCTTCAGGCCCAGAGCGATTTTCTCTTTTTCGTAGTCGATGTGGAGGATCTGGACCTCGATCTCCTGATCGATGGAGACCATTTCGGAAGGATGGTTGATGCGGCCCCAGCTCATGTCGGTGATGTGCAACAAGCCGTCGATGCCCCCCAGGTCCACGAACGCGCCGAAATCGGCGATGTTCTTGACCACGCCTTTGCGGATTTCGCCCACTTTGAGTTCGGCCAAGAGTTTCCGCTTTTTCTCTTCGCGCTCCCGTTCGATGAGTGCCCGGCGGCTGACCACAATGTTCCGCCGCGCTTCATCGATCTTCAGCACGATGCACTGGATCTGCTTGCCGATGTAGTCGCCGATGTCGGCCGGCCGGCGGATATCGACCTGGCTGGCAGGCAAAAACACGTTCACGCCGATGTCCACCAGTAGGCCCCCCTTGATCTTCCGCGAGACAGTGCCGGTCACCACGTCGCCCTCGTGCACGGTCTCCATGACCTTCATCCAGGCCTTGATCTTCTCGGCCTTGCGCTTGCTCAAAAGGAGCATGCCGCGGGTATCGTCCGACGGGCCGAAGGTGTCCTCGATATCCTCGATCAGCACATCGATAGTCTGCCCTGGTTGGGGGGGCGGTTCGTTTTCATCCCACTCGCTTAGGGGGATGACGCCTTCGCTCTTGTAGCCGACGTCTATCAATACCAGGTCGTTTTCCACCCGAAGAATCCGACCTGACACGATCTGATTGGGCGCGATCGCATCACCCCCCCAGTCGATTTCGGCGGGTGAAGTCCCAGCCAACGCTGCGGTGAGTTCCTGGTTCCATTCCTCCTCGGACGGATCGAAACCGCGAATCAGATTACGGTTAACCATAACAGCACGGGTTAGAGGCATTTCCCTTCAGCCCGAGCCCCGCACGGCGAGGGGCCCTTCCGCCAGGCGACCGGGGAACCACTGAGTATATCAGCGCTATGGACAACCAACAACCACGTCTTGCGGGCACTTTGACATGTCCGACAACTTCGCGTCGATCGGTGTGCTTGACCGTCAACGTGGAGGTGGTCTTCCTGCCAGTGCGGCTGGAGATTGGCGAGGCTGGTCCTCGGGCCGCGGTCTTTCGCCGTGCCTGGCGAAAATCTCAAGGGTCCCCTCGGCCCAGGCCAGGCCGCTCCCCGGCGGTCGCGGCTCATGGGTGTGCCCGACGGCGGGGCGGTCGCGGCTCGGAACAGGTTTGCAGCGGCGCGGCTCAGTCGCAGGGAGGCGACAGGTTCCGCCCCCCAGAGCCTTTGGCCCCGCAGCCGCCAGGCGTGGCCTTGGAGTGCTACAACAGGCTTTCCAGCAGGAGGCGCATCTTGCGAAGTTCGGCGTTCTGGTCCACGCCTGGCAAGGGCGGGGCGTCGACGCATAGCGCCCGGCTGTAATGGTATTTCCCAAGTTGGGCCACCAGCTTGCCGTACTCGACTTGGCCTTGCCCGATGCGGACCTGGAACTTTTCCTTGGTGGTATCGCGGAGTCGGACGTGGCAGGTGTATCGCATGACCTGCTCAAAGCTCGCGCCTTTGTGGGGGCCCCAGATGTAATGACTGGGGTCCAGCGTGATAGCCAACCCCTTTACGTTGTCGCACAGCACGACAGCCGTGGCGGGGTCTTCGGTCATCCGGCCAGCCTCGGTCAATAGCCCCACCACCACCCCTTCCATCGAGGCGATGGCGCAGAGGCGCCGCAGGCGTTCGACTTCTTCATTGAACGGTGTGCCCAGCTCGGACGAGCGGACCGTCACCGTAACCACCTTGGTGGCCTTGGCCAGCTTGCAGCAGGCGGCGAACCGGCGATAGTATTCCTCGCCGACCGGGCAATCCGGGTCAACGCTATAGGCAATAACCTCTAGACGATGGGTGTGCCGGCAGAGGCGGATGGCTTGTTCCAGGTCCCGCGCCACTTCGGAGGGCTTGAGCTGGCCGTCCGCCTCGTGGAGCATGACTTCGACGTAGGTGAACTCCAGGTCCGACAGCCGCTGCAACGCAGCATCCAAAGGCAGGTCGGGAAAGCATCGCGTCGAAGCCGCAACAAACACTGTACTCTCCTTAAGACGAATCCGGTCTTTTTGGGGGATGCCCCTGGGGGTGGCAGCCCGCACGCTGGGGACTGTGGCGGGGCCGCTCGGTACCAATGCGAGGCGAGCCGCAGTCGGCCACTGGGCGGCCGCTTGCACGAGGCACCGCCCGGCTGCTGCGATCGTCGCCGGCCGTCCTACGGGGTAACATTAAAGAGTGCAGGTACAGGTGTTGGCAATCCACTGTTGGGGTATAGCCATGCAACCTCTGGAACCATCTGGCTCGGTTGGAGCGGGACCGCAGGTGCCCCCGCTTCCGCAGCATTATGAGATCGCCACCCCGCCCCGAAAACCGCGGTGGAACGTGCTTAAAGTGCTGGCGGGGCTGTTGGTGGCAGGCGTGCTCGCTTTTTCGCTGCTGTTAAACCTGGGTTTGCTTGTTGTTGCCGCCGGTTTGGGGGGGGATAGCCGGGTTCAAGAGCGGCATTTCTCGCACAGGCCGGGGGCTCCAAACAAGGTGGCCATTGTCCGCATTGAAGGCCCCATCATCGAGGGGGAGGGCTACGCAAAACGGCAGATCGACCAAGCCCTACGGGATGAGGCCGTCAAGGCAGTGGTGCTGCGCGTCGATTCGCCGGGAGGCACGGTCAGCGGTAGCGACCTGTTGTACCACCATCTTCGTAAGTTGGTCGAGAAGAAGAACATTCCGCTGGTGGTCAGTATGGGGGGGATTGCGGCCAGCGGTGGATACTACGTGTCGATGGCGGTAGGCTCCACCCCCGACACCGTTTTCGCCGAACCGTCGACCTGGACCGGATCGATAGGCGTCATAATTCCCCACTACGACTTCAGTGGGTTGCTAGCCGAATGGGGGGTAAAACAGGACTCCATCGTCAGCCATCCGCTAAAGGGGATTGGCAGTTTCACGCGGCCGATGACTCCCGAAGAGCGGAAAATCCTTCAGGAGCTGGTCAACGAGAGCTTTTCGGACTTCAAAGAGATTGTGCGCAAAGGCCGGCCACGATTCCAGAATGATCCCCAGGCCCTCGACCGCTTGGCCACCGGGCAGGTGTTCACGGCGCGGCAAGCCAAGGAAAATGGTTTGGTAGATCGGATCGGGTATTTGGAAGACGCGGTGGAACGGGCGATCGAACTGGCGGGACTGGATCCCCAAGAGGTTAACGTGGTGGAATACAAGCGGGAGCTGTCGTTGTGGAGCCTGCTGTTGGAGGGCCGGGCCCGCACGCAAGCGGTCGACGTAGCGAGCTTGCTTGACCGGCTGACCCCCAGGGCCTACTACCTTTGGACATGGGTGCCGCCGGTGCTTGCCAGTCCCCGGTAGGGATTCTGAAGCGGGCCAGCTTGACGAGGCTTTGCAAAGTCACGGCAAGCTCCCGCCAGGGTAAACCCGGCGGCGAGGGGAAAGGGCACCATGAAAGCAATGGTTTTCGACCGGATTGGGCCGATCGAGGATTCGCCCCTTCGGCTGGCCGAAGTACCTGACCCGGAGCCGGGGCCGGGCGAGATCCGCATTGCGGTTCGGGCATGTGCCATCTGCCGAACCGACCTGCACGTCATCGAAGGCGACCTGCCCAGCGCCGGTCTGCCGCGCATTCCCGGCCATCAGATCGTGGGCGTGGTCGATGCGCTGGGGGCGGGCTGCCGGCGGTTCAATGTGGGCGAAAGGGTGGGTGTGGCGTGGCTGCGAGGGACGTGCGGCAAGTGCGAGTACTGCCAGTCGGGCCGGGAGAACCTGTGCGAGCACACCCGGTTTACGGGCTACCATGCCGATGGAGGCTACGCCGAGTACGCGGTGGTCGATGGCGAGTTCGCTTATGCGATTCCGCGGCCGTTTTCCGATGTCGAAGCCGCGCCGTTGCTGTGTGCGGGCATCATCGGCTATCGGGCTCTGGAACGCAGCCGGCTGCCCCCGGGTGGCAAACTGGCGCTGTTTGGATTCGGTTCGTCGGCCCACGTGGTGATGCAGATCGCCCTGCACCGCGGCGCTGAGGTGTACGTGGTCACCCGGGGTGAGAAGCACCGGCGACTGGCGGCCGAAATGGGCGCCGCCTGGGTGGGCCAGGACGCAGCCGCTATGCCCGACAAAGTCCACAGTGCTATCATTTTCGCCCCGGCTGGCGAGTTGGTATTGCCGGCCCTGGAGATGCTTCGCAAAGGGGGAACATTGGCCCTGGCCGGCATCCATATGTCGGAGATTCCTGCGCTGAACTACCACCGCCATGTTTTCTTCGAGCGGGATATCCGTTCCGTTACCTGCAATACGCGCCAGGATGGATGCGGGCTGCTGGCCGAAGCGGCGGCCATACCCATCCGGCCACACACCACCGTCTATCCGCTGGCCGAAGCCAACCGGGCCCTTCAAGACCTCAAGCACGACCGGATCAGCGGCACGGGGGTGCTGGTTATCCGCCCGTAGGACCGCCTTTTCTGCGCTTACGAGGCGTAGGACCTGCTCCCGGGGAGCTGGCCTGGCGCCGCAGCCGGTCGACGAATTCGGCCAAGTCCTGGGGCAGGGGCATCTCGAAGTGCATCGTCTCGCCGGTCAGCGGATGCTGAAAGCCCAGTTCCGCCGCATGGAGGGCAATGCGCGGGGCGCCGCTGGCATCCGGCATTGGCGGGCTATGGAGGGGCTTGTTATAAACCTTTTCACCGCAGACGGGATGGCCGGCCTCGGCCAAATGGATGCGGATCTGATGGGTCCTGCCCGTCTCCAGCCGGCATTCGACCAAAGTGTAGGGCCCGAGGTATTCCAGCGGCCGCACATGCGTTACCGCACGCTTGCCCACGCCAGGCTGGGTGGTGCTGCCGCGGCGTCCATCGCCCCGATCGCGGACCAGATAGGTTTCGATAGTCCGGGCCTCGATGTGGCCTTGCACCACCGCCACGTAACGCCGATGGGTCGAGTGCCTGCGGAACTGCTCCATCAGGGCGTGCCGGGCCTTCCGAGTGCGGGCGAACACCATCAGGCCGCTGGTCTCGCGGTCCAGGCGATGTACCGCGTGGACGCGGGGAGGCCGGCCTTTCTTCCGCCGCCGACCGGCCATTCGCACAAGGATAGCCGGCAGCATCTCGTCCAGCGTGGGTTGAAGCTGTTTGCGGCGGGCAGGCCAGTCGCGCTCCTCCTTGTGCCGCGTCGTCGTAATGCCCGCAGGCTTTTCGACCACAACCACGTGCGCATCGGCGTAACGGATACGCACATCTTGGGGTCTAGGCGGCGGGGCCGTGGGATGCGTAAGGATCTTCACCACATCCTGGAGCTTCAGCCGCCGAGCCGGGTCCACGCACACGTTGCCGCTGAGCATCACCCGGCGGGACCGGATGAGCTTGCGGATGGCATTCCAGGTCTGTCCGGGCAGCCACTGGCGTAGGGTAGCCGCCAGGGTCTGGCCGACCTGAGCCGGAAGCACGCGGAAGATAGGCTCGGGGGGTTCAGACACGCACAATAACCATTAAACGCCGCCGGGGGCGCCAGTTCACATCCGGCGCACGCGTTGCTGCGGGGGCCGCGCTCCGTCGTACAGCTCTGCCGGGGTGGTACACGCACTGCCCCGTCCGATACGGGGTCCGTCGCGCCCCGAAGGTCCATTATTTTGACCGGTGGATGCCCAGACCGCGCTTCCTGCGCAGGGCGTACGGGCCCAGCGATGCGGTCCCTCCATCTGCGCCGGCCCGATTAGTCTGGCCAATCGTCGGTACGGAACGGCGAAGCGGGCAGGCCGGCACCGTTGATCAAGGTGCATTGGGGATTGTTGGCCCAGGCGTACCGCACAGCCACCGGCTCGGCCACCTGAGGGCTGGAAACGACGACCGTGTGGCCTTCGATCCGGGCGTCGGCCCAGACGAATCGCCGGTCGGCCCCGGCTATGGCAAACCCCTTAAGCTCGCGGCCGCGGGCCGAAAGTCCCTCGGCATATTCGAACTCCAGCACGATCCGGTTCCCCTGACGGCGCATCGCCTTATATAGCGGGCCGCTGGCCGCGATGGGCTTGCCGTAGGTCTTGGCCAGGGCCCACTGGGCCAGCCGGCTGCCCACGTCCTGTTTGTTTTTGGGATGGATGTCGTTGGCCTCGCCAATGTCGATGGTAACGGCCATTCCCGTGTTGGGCACCTCAAGGGTTTTCAGCATTTGCTCGCGGATCAAAGGCCAGCCTCCCGTCTCCGAAGGCTGCTGTTGGGGGGCCATGAAGTTCGGCAACTGCACAAAGAGGAACGGGAAATCGCCCTGGCCCCAGGCAGCCCGCCACTCGGCAATCATGGTGCGAAGCTGAAGGCCGTACAACTTGGCGTTGCCGGCGTTCGATTCGCCCTGATACCAGATGGCCCCGCGAAGCGCGTAAGGCACTAACGGGGCAATCATGCCATCGTACAACACCCCCGGGCTATGGGGCGATTGTTGAGGCGGCAGCGGCGGTTGCGGCCGGCGCTGCGTGAATTTCGCCCCTTGAGCCTTGGCTTTGGCCGCGGCCGCCTTCCAAGCGGCCAATTGCTTCTGGTACCGCTCCTGGGCGGCAGCAGGATCGTACGTGGCCACGGCCTTCTCGTACGCCTCCACCAGGGGGACCAACTCCGGCACCGCCTGCTGGGCCTTTCGACTGGTCCAGGCCTGGATGGGCGTCCCGCCCCAGGACGAATGCACCAGGCCCACCGGCACCTTCAGCTCCTGATGGAGACGCCGGCCAAAGAAATATGCCGTGGCCGAAAAACCGGCTACTGTTTGCGGGCTGCACACGGCCCAGGTCCCTTCGCAATCCCGCTGGGGCTCGCCCGCCGGTCGCCGGGCCACAGTAAACATACGAATCTCCGGAAAATTGGCCGCCGCAATCTCGGCCTCCTTGTTCATCGAGGCACCTACGGTCATGGCCATGTTCGACTGGCCGGAGCACAACCACACCTCGCCCACCAGCACGTCGGGCACCTCGACGGTATTTCGTCCTTGGACCTTCAAAACGTGCGGCCCACCGGCTCTCATGGCCGGCAGCCGCACACGCCAGCGTCCTTGAGCATCGGCCTGGGTCTTCTCGCTTTGCCCCGCCAGCGTTACCGTCACCTGTTCGCCCGGATCGGCCCAACCCCACACGGGGACCGGCATCTCGCGCTGCACGACCATGTGCGGGCTGAACAGAGCGGGAAGTTTCACCTCGGCGGCCACGCGCCGACCCGCGATCGCCCCGAGCACCAGGCCCACCGTCATTGCCCAACGCAGCCCATTCCTCAACGCAGCACCCATAACAACCTCCTCCAACCTACAAGCCAAAAAACCTCGGTAGCGCTATGGTAACCAGAAAAAGCCTCCGCACCAAGGAGGGCGGCCGCCCGCACTCGAAACTCGCTTGGGCAACGGTTGCCGAAACACGCCTGGGCGGTGCCATCGCGTGGTTGACAAACAAAGCAGGTCGGTGCCCATGCGGCCTGTCTGCGGTCTGGCTGAGGCGAATAGAGGGTCCACGGAAGCCAAATGATCGACGCGGCGGCGCAGCAGCGTACCAATCGCCCCGATCGCCCTTGTCATGCGCGGCTGCCCCGACTATTTTCCCGCGGCTTTGATTCGATCGTAGGTTTCCCGCTGAATCGGCCGATAAAACAGGCAAGGAGGGAAATTCCATGAAGCGCCAGCTTGGTATCGAATACATTAGTATCGCCATCGCTTTGGTGGCTTTTTCTCTGGGCGTTCGTGCAGAAGATGCAAGCCCGCCAACTACCCCTGCATCCACAGAGGGTCCATCGCTTGCGCCTCCGTCGGGGGATATTTCGCCCAGCCTGGAGATCAACGTACCGCCGCCGCCTGAGTCGCCCCTCCAGCGGCGGTGGAGGGAGCGGAATCGGCCTCGACCGAACGACGAAGCCGCACCGAAAGTTTTTCCAGTACCCGGCGACGGCACGCTGATGGAGCGCCAGTGGACCGTTGAAACGCCACGAGGGACGATGACCCAAACGCTGGAGGCTTCCCGGTCGGAAGAACGATACTCGCTGCACCGCCAGCACATCTGGACCGCACCGGATGGCACGCTCATCCGCAGCCAGGAAACAGATGTAACCGCCAGCGGTCCGAACAATTACCAAGCTGACCGGACCATTACGCTTCGCGACGGCCGCACTATTGAACACAGCTATTCCCGGTCCTGGGATGGCGAGACGCTGCACACCGAGCGGAGCTTTTCCGGGCCGAATGGCCAGACTTGGTCCCGCGAGCACACATGGACCCCTGGCTCGGAAGAGACGCCGCGGCCGGATAGTCCCCCTCCCCCGTCGGCTTTCCAAGATGCCGGCCCCGGCAGCGGGGTGCCAGCCGGAAGTCAGAAGGCTTTGCCCGAAATGTCGCCAGGCAATCGCTTCGGCCAGCGTGCCGACGCCGGCTCGTCTCAAGGCTTCGGTGCTCCCGCCCCGCGGCCTTCCGGTTTCACGTTGGGCTCCTCGGGTCGTGGCTGGGCTGTCGGCCACGGCTCCCCCACACGACCCTCGCGTCCGCCGGAGACCACGCCTTCGCTAGGCAAACGGCTGCGGGTCGAATCGCCCACTCCCGATCGCCCAGGCGCATTGCGCCCCTCGATCCTGCCCAGGCCCCGAGGAAGGCGCTAGCGGGTGAGAGGTGCTGAGCGATTGCTTGCCCTGTGCCTGGTCGCCGGGTTGACCGCGGGCGCGGCAGGTGCCGCATCGCCGGACGACGCGCCGTTGGAACCTCGGCTCCGCCTCTTTCCTTCGGCAGCCGAAAGGCTGTCAAGCCCTCTGAACGACGACTTTCCCCCTGCGGAGCCTCCTGAGTTTTCCCTGCTGGAGCGTCGGCCAACATGGTGGGACCGCCTGGGCAATCTGACCCAAGGCCGGGTCCAGATCGAGGGCGGCTACGTGTTGACCTACGACCGGCTGCCTGGGGTAAACGTTTACGAGCACGCCGTCCCCGACCTGCTGCTCCGCGTGGGGCTGACCGAGCGCCTGGAGGTCCGTATCGGCTGGCCCGGTTTGCTCTGGACCCGCGTCGATGGCGAGGGCACCACCAGCCAGACCCTGGATCCGAACGTGGGTTTTATGTTGGACTTGTGGCCGCAGCGTGGATGGCGGCCGCAGACCGCCGTCCTGGCCGCTGTGCCTGTAACACTCCAAGGCGATCCTTTTGCCCTCGACAGCCTTCAGCCGCTCACCCAACTCCTTTATCTTTGGCAACTTAGCGATCGCTGGTCGATCGGCGGGACCACCGGAGCAGCGCTTTTCGAACTGGATGGAGACCGTTTCGTCGAGTTCCAGCAGACGGTCAGCGCCGATTGCCTCCTCTTGCCTCGATTGGGTACGTTCGTTGAATGGAACATGCTTGTGGACCACGGGTCGGCTGAGGACGGCTCCGAACACATGCTCGGCGGCGGGTTTTCGCTTTTGGTTACCGACAGGTTTCAGGCCACTTGGCGTGTGGCGATGGGGCTCAACCCGCGGGCCCCTGATTTTCTCACCGGGATACGCTGCGCCGTGCGATTCTGATTCTGCCCGGGCGGACCGGGCGCCAGGGCGCTCAAGAGGTGCGGCGCCCGCAGGCTGCGTCTTTGCAATGCGGATATCGCCAGCGTATCTTGGTTCGTGCGCGGGGCGATTCAAGCTATCCTTCTTGAGCGTTTCGAGGCCGCAAGGCGACGGCTTGGCGGGAATGATCGTACTGGACGGCTCACATGGCGAAGGCGGAGGTCAGATTCTCCGCACGGCGTTGGCCCTGGCCCTGGTGACGGGCAAGGCTTTCCGGATGGAGCGGATTCGTGCGCGGCGGGCCAAGCCGGGTCTCCAGCGCCAACATCTGACTGCCGTGTTGGCCGCCGCCGAGGTGGGCAGCGCCACCCTTGAAGGCGCCGCACTGGGCTCGCAGGAGCTTGTCTTCCGGCCGCGGGAAATCCTGCCGGGAAACTACCGCTTTTCGGTGGGGACGGCCGGCAGCGCTACGCTGGTGCTGCAGACCGTGTTGCCGGCGTTGTGGTCGGCCGCCGGCCCTTCCGAGCTGGAACTGCAGGGGGGAACGCACAACCCGCTGGCTCCCCCGTTCGATTTCCTCCAACGCGTCTTCTTGCCGGTTTTGGAACGCATGGGCCCCAAGGTGGAGGCACGCCTGAATCGCCACGGCTTTTACCCGGCAGGCGGTGGCCGGGTGACGGTTACCGTGGAGCCGCGACCCCTGCGCCCCATCGCACTGTTGGAGCGCGGTCCAGTACTTGCGCGGCGCGTCCGGGTGTTGCTTTCCCGGCTGCCGGGATCGATCGGGCAGCGGGAAGCCGACGCCGTCTGCCGCGGCCTGGACTGGCCCTCCGAGTGCGCCCACATCGAGTGGGTGGACTCGGCCGGCCCGGGTAACGCGGTCCTGGTCGAAATCGCATGCCAGCACGCTACCGAGGTTTTCAGCGCCTTTGGCCAGCGGGGAGTGCCGGCCGAGACGGTCGCCGAGGAGGTGGTCCGCCAAGCCCGCCGCTGGCTCGATGCCGACGTGCCTGTGGGCGAACATCTGGCCGATCAGCTTCTCCTGCCCCTGGCGCTGGCCGGCGGCGGACAATTCCGCACCCTCCCACCATCCAGCCATTTCGAGACCAATCGCCACACCATCGGCCAGTTTCTGGACCACGTGGTCATCGAGGTGCAACCTCAGGGGGCGGAGTCTTGTCTTGTCACTGTCGAGGTCCGCTGACGCCCAGGCCGCCAGTGCGGATCGGCAGAAGCGACCTCTCCCTTGCACGCTGCCCTATGCCTGCTGCTGGCTAACGTTACTGGCTGCGGGCAGGCTTTCGGGCTCGGCGCACAGTTTGCAACAGGCCTGCCGCGGCCCACGGGTAACTGTACAGATGTCACGTTGGACACTACCTGTCCCCCGGCGCCCACATAATGGGGCGTAGGTGGCGCGCCCCGCCGGAAGCACCGGGCGATCCCGCGCCGGGGCCGGAACGGAGGGCCTGGCCGAACCTCCCCCCCACCGGCCAGGCATTCGTGCCGCAGCAGGGGGCAACTTCAACGGGCAGGCACTGGGGCAGAAAGAAGGGCGACAGGATCGGGACCCCGCGAAGGGCGACAGAACGGGGCAGCACCGCCAAGGGCGACACGCCGTGGCAATCGCCCGAACAGGCCGCGACGGGGCCGCCACCCCGGGGCAGGGGCTCCACCCGAACGCAACCGGCGGTGCAAAGGATGCGTTGTGGTGGGCACGCTTGCCAAGCGGGCAGGGGCCTCGGCCGGCGCCCCGAGCCGGCTGTTCACACCCCAAGGGCCAACGCCTGCGCGACGCCCGTTCGCGATCGTCTCAAGGATTTGTTACACGCCGCATCTTCAACCCGTACAACCAGGTGACTATGCTGAAGCTCGCACACGCGGCAAACCGCCGCCATCCACGGTCCTCAGAATCAGGAAGAAGGCCTGCCGTGAGCGCCCCCTTGGAGCGAGATGCCCCCGGGCCGGAGATCTCCTTGCGGTTCATCACCCGAGACGCGGAAAAGCTGTTCAACGCCTTGGCTCCGGACGATCAGCGGCGGGTGGCCAGGGCCATCGCCCAGCCGCCACCCCGAAATCGTTGCGAACTGGTAACCGCCCTGGCGAAAGAACGGGTTTTCCATTTTGCCGTCGGCGAAAGTCTGCGTATTTCGTTTTGCCAGCATCCGGAGGGAGGGAACTGCATCATCCACATCGGCACCCACGCCGAGTTCGACCGCTTTGCAAAGCATTACGCCGGCTGTAACTCCACCAACGTCATCCTCTTAGCGGAGTCCTCGATTATGGCCAAGACCGACACCCGTCCGGCCGCTTACGACCAGCAGGCTGTGCTGGAGAAGATCGGTGAGATGTTTCAATTGCTTGGGGACGGCATGCGCGAAGTGATCAAGGAAACGCGGGATGGGCTGCGCAGCGAAATCCAATCCGAGTTGCTAGAGCCGACCCGCGAATCGTTGCGAAAGCTGGAACGCACCGTCGAAGACCTGACCAAAAAAACCAGCAACGAAGTAGCCCAAATTCGTGGCGATTCATACAAGGAGGTTTCTCAAGTCGCACAAAGAATCGATGAAGCGGAAAAACTCTGCCGCGATCTGGCGTCCCAAACGAGGAATCTGCAAATTTGCCTGGGCCAGCTCGAAGAGGGCAGTAAAAACGCGTTGGAAAAGGCCTGCAACGAAATAATGGACCAAATGGCGCACACCGCCGCCGACCTTCGCGGGCAGATGGAGGCAGGCCTGGCTCGTCTGTCCGACCAACATGAGGCCCACCGTCGAAAAGCCGAAGACCAGTGGCAGGCTACCAGCGGCCGGCTGGAGGCAACCGAAAGCCGGCTGCACGAGGCCGCGCAACAATCCCAACAAGCCGAGTGCCGATTGCAGGCGATCGAGTCGCGATTGGGGGCCGTCGATCAGCACCTGGCCCAGGTGACCGTAGCTGCTGAGGCCCAGCGCGATGCCCTCGAAAAATGGCAAGCCCATGTCACGGCGCAACAGGCCAAGCTCGAAGACACGCTCGTGTCGTTGGTCCGCCAAGTGTCGCAGGTGGGGGAGAGCTTGGCCGAGGCCCGATCGCGTCAAGCGCAATCGGCGGCTGACCTTGCCGAGCAGGCCAGACTGGTGGCCCAGTTGATCGCGGCGCGGAATCGCTCGTGGGGCTATCGCCTCCGGGCATGGTGGGACGGCATCCGCCGGAAAGTTTTGGGGGCTTGGCGGGGGCCGGCGGCGCAGCAGTCTGCCCCCTGCTCGTCCAATCCCAAAAAGCCGTGAATATTGCTCCGGTGCCCCGAGGGCGGCGGCATTGCCAGAGCCTTTTCAAGTGACTATGATGAAGCCTAGCTTCACTGTGTGGCATCGCCACTTGGCGGCAGGCGGATGTCGCGAGGGGCGGTCATGGTTCTTTCTCTGCGCACTAAGGATGGGGCAGCATGTTTGACGCCTACCATAAGTGGCTCGGCATTCCGCCCGAAGAGCAGCCGCCCGACCATTATCGCCTGTTGGGCATTCGCCGGTTCGAGTCTGATCCGGAGGTGATTGCGGCAGCGGCCGACCGGCAGATGGTGCATCTTCGCACGTTTCAGGCCGGTCCCCAGGCCGAGGCGTGCCAGCGTCTGTTGAACGAAGTGGCCCGGGCGCGGGTGTGCCTCCTCGATCCGGAGAAGAAGTCGGCCTACGATGCGGAGCTTCGCTCGGCGGTGGTCGAGCCGGTCGTGGCACAACCCGCGTCGGCTCCATGGGCTTGGGAAGAAGACGGAGTTGGCCCTGCACGCCCGCCAAAACTCCCCAGGCCCAAGGTTCAGACGACTCGCGCGCGGGGCGCGGAACGCAGCGCGCCGGTGCGGCGCCTGATTAGCATCGTTTCGGCGGCAGGCGCCGCCGTGGCCCTCGCCCTGTTTCTGCACCGGCATGTTGATCTTTTGCGTAAGAATGACCTGGCCCAGGCCGGCCCCAATGCTGCGCGGCCTCCGGTCGCCGCCGGTGCCCAGCCGGCAAGCAAGCGAGCACCGAGCAGGAAGCCGAGGGCCGTGACCAAGCAGACTCCGAGCCCCCCGCTGCCTCCTGCTCCGAGTTTCCCGCTCCCTGCTCCCCAGCCCGCAGTACCCGAACCCCAAACAGACCCGTTTCCGGCGATGCCGCCTCCGGCGCCGGGCAAAGACCTTCGGCTGCCTGTGGTCCCCCTGGAATCGGCCCCAGGAAGCCCCAGCCCGCTTGGCCCCGCCGCAGAGCAGGCCAAACCCAAGGTCTCGGTCCTGGCACCGCCTGGGGCCCTCCCCGCGGAAACGAAAAAGCCCGAGGTGCCGGCCGCGGGCAAGCCGCCCCGGGCCGAGGCACTCTTCGATAATGCGATGGAACTGGTGGCATTGCGCCGGTATCCGCCCGCGTACGAAAGACTCAAGGAGGCCCTCAAAGCCGAGCCCAACCGGTACCCGGTGCTCTTTGCTCTGGGCTTGCTTGAGGCCGTGGTCGGCCACGACTGGGACAATGCCGAAAAGCACTTCACCCAGTGCGCTAAACTGGAACCTAAGAGCGTTGCGGTGCTCAACAACCTAGCGCTGGTTCGGCTGCGAACCAACAAACCGGGCCTGGCCTTCCGGCACTGGGAGGCCGTGTTGGAAGCGGCCTCGCCGCCACCCGACGAGGTCGTGCAAAACATCGCCCGCGTGTGGCTTCTGGTGAAGAATCGCCGCATGATCTTGTCGCCGGAACACCTGCGGGCCCTGGACAAGCTGGCCCGCGAGGCGGATCTAGCGACCCGTGCCCGGCAGGTCGGTGCATTCCGTTATCTGCTGCCTGATGGCACCAGCCCGCTCCGCTGGCCTGATCCTCCAGGGCTCAGCGAGGACTGGTGCATGCTCTGCCTGGGTTTTGGCACCGTGAAGTGCCCCGACTGCGTTCGCGGCGCGGTGCGATCGCCCGTTTCAAGGGTGCTGGCGGCAGATCGCGACACAGGCACAGTGGTCACGCAAACCGGAACCGCTCGCAGGGCCTGCCCACGTTGCGGTGGAAGGGGTTGGGTCGATTGCCTGGGATGCGACCAGGGACACCAGCAGTCCGCCGGCTCCT
>Ga0315298_1000793_pt1 | contig 60292 bp, 79 predicted proteins | sample WHS_1_MG_FD_203077 | JGI IMG/M metagenome (GOLD analysis project Ga0315298, IMG submission 203077) | Extremophilic microbial mat communities from Washburn Hot Springs, YNP, Wyoming, USA - WHS_1_MG | ecosystem: Environmental > Aquatic > Thermal springs > Hot (42-90C) | place: USA: Wyoming... | reverse complement strand
CTAGGTAAACTGGACAAGGCTTATGTCGCTATACCAACGAGACCGCCGACGGAAAAATGGGTTAAACCAGCTATAGAAAAAATTGTGAACGCAGCGTTTCAAACATTTGCTAAAAGGCTTGGAAGCGGCAAAGTTGAATATTTAATAGGATATGAAGGAGATGCGTTCGCCTTCACGGAAAATGTTGAACAAGATTTGTTAAGCATAACAGCTGTTCATCCCATGCGAAAAGAAGCGGTAGCAGAGTTTTTGAAAAAAGCAAACGCCGACTGGAAAGTTGCCGAGAAACTTCTGAAGGAAAACAAACTCGTAGAACTTGAATACGAAGGAAAAAAAATATTACATGCGAAAACTTCACAGTGAACCCGCATAAATCTGAAATTTGCAGAACAGAAGTCTAGTAACGAAAAAGGAGTTAGACAACAACACTTGCGTCAGCATTTGCAGACTTGGATGCTTTATCAGCTAAGGAGAAAATCATGAATGATTGTTCTGGCAGAAAATCCAAGTCTTTTACCAGTTTGTATCCGGCTTCTTTCATTTCAGCGTTCAAAGTTTCTTTTGGGACATAATGCCCAAACCTTCTGTGAAAACTGAAACGTCCATCACTAGACTTATACTCGATTATGGCAATTCTTCCGTTTGGCTTCAACGCATTTTTCAGTTTCTTAAAGTATTCCACTCTGTTCGTTAAATGATGGCACACGTTTCGCATAAAAATCAAATCTATGCTTTTACTAGGTAAATTTGGAGCGTCTTCAGTGGCAAGAACAGTTTCAATGTTCTCAAACCCGTTTTCCTCTGCGCAATGACGGATGTATTCCAAAAATTTCGGATTGGTATCAACAGCAAAAACTCGCCCGCCTTTTCCAACAGCCTCGGCAAACCGTAAAGCAAAATAGCCGCCACCCGCTCCGATATCCGCAATCTTTTGGCCATACTGCAATGTCAAGGCATTTATAATCTCGTTGGGTTTGTTTTTCGGATCAGCTGCTTTCCGATTGAACAGCCCCGCCTCAAAGTTTCTCATGTTTTCTCCGCTCTAGCTGTATTCTTGCCGCGTCTGCTCATCTGTCACAACGTGCATTATTTTTTCTTTCCATTCCTTTGAATCCCAAGTTTTCAGAGCCGTATGAGTTTTGTAATAGCTTTGTGGAATTGGGTGAGTGCCAATAACGACATCTACGCCATATTTTTGTTTTAAGAACTCTTTGAAATAATCTATGTAGGGACATGGAGGATAACCCACAACCATGCCAGTTGCGAAATGAACAACTTCAACGCCATTTTTCTTCATTTCTTCGACGCAATATTCCACGTTTCCACCGGGACAACCTCCGCAAGTTGTATACCCCACAAGCTCCACTTCTTGATCTTTGTATATGCTGAAAGCCCCTTCTCGGTTTCTTAAGGCTCTAAAACATTTACCCCCAGCACAATCACGGTAACGGTCACAGATAATAATACCTATTTTCTTTTGTTTGCTCATTTTTATCATCCTCAACCATATTCGTTTTTGCTTTTAAACAAGATATTCTTTTTCTGACATGAAAGCATTTCCCACATGCTCTTTAGCCATGTTTGGCTCGTTCCACCATTACGCAAACGCCATAAACCACATTAATGCCGTTTTCTTCACAGAATTTGATTGCTTTTTCTGATTCTGAGCCTGGCTGCATCCACACTTTTGTTATTCCAAGTTTCTTACAAGTCTCTACTAGATGCTCTGTTACTTTTGGAGGAACCACAACATTAACGACATCTGGTTTTACTGGCAGTTTTTCCAAACTTGGATAACACTTGTCGCCCAGAATTTCTTGTGCATTAGGATTTACAGGGTATACTTTGTAACCAGCACCTTTAAGATCTTTATACACTTGATAACCATATTTTTTGGGATCACGACTAGCCCCAACAACAGCAAAAACATTGCGCTTATCCAAAAACACTTTAATCAATTCTTCATTCATCACCATCACTACACTTCTACGTTCAATAATGCTTTTATGAGGAATCCGATTATGAAGGTTATACCAGCTATCCCAAGGCTAACCAGCGTCATTTCCAGAAACCTCCTCTTAAATGGAAGTTCTTTTGCAACCGAAACATAGAAAGTGAACAAGAAAATAACGATAATTGCAGCCAGTATTGTCAAGCCTAGGCAAGCGTATGCATCTGTAAGAAGCAGGTATGGCAATATTAGAAACAGAACTGTAAGAACATAAGCAATGCCAGTGTATGTTGCTGCCTTAAGAGGATTTTTGGCGTTTCCTTCCGACTTAGTCGATAGATATTCTGACGTAGCCATCGACAGCGACGCTGCTACTCCAGTAATTAAGCCCGTCATTGCGACTAAACGAGTGTTTTGAAGAGCCAGAGTGAACCCAGCAAGGGCGCCAGTAAGCTCGACAAGCGCATCGTTCAAGCCTAAAACCATAGAACCCACATATCTGAGCCGCTCCTCATCTATTAAACCTATGAGCCGCATTTCATGTTCATCCTCATCTTTTATGATGCTTTTTGCGTCAGGCACAAACTTTGAAATTTTTCCATATGTGACCTGAGCTTCTTCTTCGCCTCGCTCCATAAGTTTTATTCCAAAAGTTATCCCAAAAATTTTTGAAATCAAAAAATACTTCCCCACTTTCAACTGATCCGGCTTTACATCCTTATTGGTGTATTCTTTCCAAAAATTGTAGTGTTTCAGCTCATCGCTCGAAATCCTCTTTAAAACTTCCTTATTCTTCGGGTCTTTTACCGATTGCGCTAATTTGCCGTAGATGAGATGCTCTGTAATTTCATTCTTTTGAGCAGTTAATATTGCCTTTTCAGCTTCCTTGTTTAACATTTTAACCTTCACAATTACGTATGGTTAATCAACTTCTACATTTAAAAGATATTTCGCCAAATCGCTTTTGGGGATACTATCCTTAAGCCTTAAACTCTTAACTTTGCCAAGCTTTCTTTTATGACGTCTGCAACTTTTGTGTTTGGTTTCACTGAAATCTTCCTTATATGATAGTGTTCAAGCAGTCCTGAAGCCCCTGGACCAAGCTCTGAAGCCAATACAAAATCCACCTTAAGGTCTGCAAGCGTTTTCACGGCCACAGGTCCAGAACCATAATCATAAGATGCTGCAGGGTTATCAATTACCTGCACATTTCTAATTTGGCCATTTTCAACTTCCACTATAGTGAAAGTTTTAGCCTTGCCGAAAACCTCTGAAACAGAATCTTCTAAACCGCCATAACTTTTTGTCGGAACAGCTATCTTCAACTTTCTCATATTCTAAATCACCTCTTAAAAATTAGGCGAAATCGTAAAACTAAAAAAGGGGAAGCTAAGGCGGAGTGCGTTGCCATGGAGGTCCTCCGCCTCTGCCGCCTCTCCTTCCTCCAGGCGGACCCTTGTCCAGCCTGTGAATCATTATTGCTGGTGCTCCGCACCTTGGACAGTTAGCTGGCTTTGGAAACCCTTGAGGAACCTCTATTATTTGTCCGCAGTTGCCGCATTGGAAATGTTTCATTGGTAAACTCAAAGCTTTTCACGGTCCTTGTGGTTGTCCTCCGCCTTTTTCAAGCATCGCCTTCAACTCTTTTATTCTTGCTTCAACATTGCTGATTTCCTGTTCTATGCTTGCTTTTTCGTCTTCAAGCTCCTTTTTGTAATCTTCTAGCGCTGCGAGCTCATCTTCTGGAGACTGCGGCATTGGCGGTGCAGCTGGCGGATACATTGGCGGCGGATAACCATATGGCGGATATGGATATTGTTGCGGCGGAACTTGTCCAGGCGGATAAGCATATGGATATTGAGGCGGATAGCCCCACCAACGTTGATATCTTCTACCTCTTCTTGGCCATGCCATTTTTAATTCACTCCTTCACCAGTATCCCATGTATGGCGTTGAAGGGAACCAATGCGGATAAGCCGTATAGGGATATCCGTAACTGGGTAGTCCAAAAACACTCCATGGATGCCAATAGCCCCAACTGTAAGCTGTGTAGGGCAGCCCGTAACCTGTGTATGGTAGTCCATATCCATATTGCGGATAGGCCCACCACCATCTTGGAAGCCACGGAAACCTAGCGCAAACCCAAGGATTATACGGGTAACTCCAAAGCCATTTCCCGAAACCTCTTCCAAACCCTCTGCCAAAGCCAAAAAGCCATCCTGGTCTCTGCCATGGCGGCAAATAGCTGAATGGGCCTCTTCCAGGCCAGGGTCCAGCCCATCCTCCGCCTCTACCTCTCCAACCCCATGCCATGTTCTTTTCACCTTTTAACATTATTTTGTGCTTATGCACATTTTCAATTATGTGAAAAAGCACAGAAATATATAAATGTTCCGCTTAACAAAATATCATGAACAAGCAGGAGGCAGAAGAAATGCGGACAGAGGGAGAAATTAGAAAATGGCTTGAGCTACTAGAGAAAGAGCGGGAAAACAAAGGACCATTTACCGAGCGGGAGAACATCGCCAGAAAAGCCATAAAGCAGGCTTTGCTATGGGTGTTAGAAGAAGCCGACAGCCCCCTAACATATTAAATGCTGATTATTAAATAAGCTGTGATTAAAATGTGGCGCCAAAGACTTAGATATGGCAGAAGAGGCAGATTTCCAAAACCCATAATGTTAGGGATGACGCCGCCAACAAACAGCTTTACCCCTAACCCACCACGAGACTTAGAACCAATACTATTGGAGCTGGCGGAACTTGAAGCGTTTAGGCTGGTTGACTTAGAAGGATTATCGCAAGAAGAAGCTGGACAAAGAATGGGAGTTTCAAGAGGAACCATATGGAGGCTCGTCCAAAGAGCAAGGAAAAAGACCGCTCAAGCCCTCAGCGAAGGAAGACCCATATACATCGTTCCACAAGCTTCTGAGGGCAACCCCAAGCCATAATGCGGTTTCACCTTTTCAAGAATATCGAAATTAAAAACAGGAAGGCACTAGAAACAATAATTAATGGGCCAGCTGGTAATGAGGTAAGCTGAGAAAGGAAAATTCCTACGGCGGAGCTTAAAATGCCAAAACTCAAAGCCAAAAACTTGTATTGGACAAGGCTTTTAGCCAAGTTTCTTGATGTAACGGCAGGTATCGCCACAATCGCAGCTGTTAAAAGTCCACCAACAACCTTTACCCCCAAAGCAACAATCAAAGCAATCAACAAAAGGTAGACCAAATTGTATTTTCCAACATTAATCTTTTGAGACTTTGCTAAGTCTTCAGAGATATTTATCAAAGTCATTTTAGAATAGATTATTTCAACAACAAAAAAGACAAGCACACACAAGGCGATGGAAAAAACTGCATCATTAATTTGAATGCTTGAAATGTCTCCAACCAAAGCTGCTTCTGCCTGCTCAATTGGCAAAAAGAAAAAGGCAACTGCAACGCCAGTAGCAAACACGACAGCAGTTAAAGCTTCGGCTGGCAGTTTTGTTCTCTTCTCAAAAAGCCATATCAAAACTATTCCTAAAATAACAAGTGGAAAAGCTCCCAAAGAAATATCAAAGCCATAAATCAAAGCTAAAGCGATTCCAGGCAAGGCTAAATGACCTAAAGGACCAGCCACCAAAGACATCCTTTTCGGCAGCATCAACGAGCCTAAGAAACCAGCAGCTCCTCCAATAAAAATTCCAGAAAGCAAACTTAGAAGGAACTGGCTCACGGCAGTTCACCTTCTCCGTGTTTATGCTGGTAAAACTTTACTGGACTTGCGTAAAGATTTGAAATGGCCTCTGGAGTTAACTTTTCCCTCGGCGCACCACTGCACAACATCCTCTTGTTCAAACAAAGAACCCTATCAGCTAATCTATAAACTACTGACAACTCATGAGTAACAAATAAAATTGTTAAATTCTTTTCCCCTTTCAACCTTTCCAAAAGGTTATAAACTGATTCTTGACCTCCAATATCAATGCCCGCGAGGGGCTCATCAAAAAGTAAAACATTAGGATCCGAAGCTAAAGCCCAACCAATCAAAATTCTTTGAAACTGACCAGAAGACAAATCCCCAACTTTCTTTCCCAAAATTTCCTCCCCCAAACCAATCGACCTCAAAATCTCCCTAGCTTCACTTTCAGAAGCATTTTCCAATCGGAAAAATTCTTTAACACTTAAAGGCACATCCTTTATAAAAGGCAGCCTCTGTGGAACATAGCCAACCTTAACCCCCTCTCGCCACTCAACCACCCCTTCATAAGGCACAATCCGAAGCAACGCCTTAAGCAAAGTCGTCTTCCCAGCACCATTCGGCCCTAAAATCGCTAAAACTTCCCCTTCATCAACATTAAAAGATAAATCTATGAGAACCTCTTCTCCGTCAAATTTCACACTTAAATCTTTAACCCTCAAAATAGCATTCTCCAATCTTCAGCCCCTCAGTAGGACAACGTAAAGCAATAGTTTATTATTCTCTAATTTAGAGTTTTCTAAACATCACCAGTACTTCATATATAACAGTTGAACAAGGCTTATTCAGCAACACATCAAATGACGAATTCCATGTAAAAACCGCTAGAACAGTGGAAGAAGCATGCAAATTGGCTGAAGTTGGATTCGAATACTTCGACACTATAGAAGGCATTCATATATATCGGAGAAGAAAATAGCGTCCTAAAAACTAACCTATATTATCCTATAATAAGTCATAAATCGTAATATAGGTTAAATCTTTTAAAGGGTTTAAGCTATAATCAGAAATAGAAAATGGTAGGTTGAATGTGTAATGGTTAAGAGTGGAGATGAGGAGAAGATTAAACGCATATTGACAGACCCGAAGTTGTCGGCTGTTAAGGCTATGCTTGAGAAGGACCACGCCATAGACTGTATTCTGTTGCTTTACATGAACCGTGGGAAGTGGAAGGAAGCTAAAGAGTTTATGCGTTCGAATGGTTTGACTTTGAGTGATGGAACCTTTAGGGCTAGGATGATTGAGATTGAGGATTTGGGTTTGGCTAAGGGTGAGCGCATAGACCCTTTGAAGAAGTATTATGTGAAGACGGAGTTTGGCGAGAAAGTGGCGAAGCTTCTGCTGGAGTTTTTTGACAAGCTGGGTCTTTAGGCGTTTATGGCATAATGTTTGGTTGCTGTTGTACAGTTTCTGTTTCTATGGTTTCTTAGTGTTTAGCCTATCGGATTTGTTTTGGTTTTTTGTGGTTTTGTTTTACAAATGAGTAATATGGTGTATTGAGTCGTAAGATTTAAATCCTCTCTTTCCTCTAAAATACACAACAACCCCAAAAGGAGGGATAAAAAAGAAATGAAAATATTGAAGAGCAAAAAAGCCCTAAGCCCCGTAGTCGCATCGATCATACTTATCGCCGTAACAGTCGCAGTAAGCATAGCCGTAGCAGCATGGATGGGAGCCCTAACATTCACATTCACAGCAACAGAACAAATACAAATAACAAACATGCAATTCGGTCCTGCGGGCACAAACAGCTGGATCGCTGTGACAATAAATAATACTGGAACTTCGCCAGTAACAATAAATGAAGCCTGGGTAAATAACGTTAAGCAAACGGTTTCAGAACTTCCGAAAACGATAAGTGCTAACAGTGGATGGGTACTAAACATAACCAACTACTCAGTAACCACAGGCGCCAACTATCAAGTCAAGCTGGTATCTTCGAAGGGTAACCAGTTCTTGTATTCAGCGGTTGCTCCAAGCTACTAGATTTCCTTTGTTTGTTGAGATTGGGGGTAGGGTGAGGTAAATCCTCTCTTAATTTCCCTTTGTTTGTTTCCAATGTTGGAGGTGTAAAATGTAATGGTGGTAGAAATAAAAGAGTACGCTTCGGCTGAAGAAATAGCTGAAACCCTTGAAAAGGAAATTTCAGAAACAAAAAGCACTTTAGGCGAGTACCTGCGTCGCTTAGATGATATTAGGGCTTTGGCTGAAAAATCCAAAAAAATCCGCGAAGTTGTCATGAAATTGGCTGGGAAAAAGGCTGCCACCGAAAGCCTCGGCGAAATCACAATAGGCAATTTAAACATAGTTCTGGATGCCAATCCATTCCACGAATTAACAGCCATAGAAGAGGTTGTGCGAAGTCACCAGGAAAGGCTTTTGGTTCTGCAGAAAGCCAGAGAAGCCCTAAAATGGCTTGACCAGCTCGGCGACACTGAAGGTCTAAAATATCTTGTTGTGGAAAACGACGGCGTTCCTGAACGTATCCTCTTCAAACTAACCTAAAAACAACAAGGAAGTGAAAAATTTGGATAATGAAGTCTACAGCTTTGCCCTAAAAAATACCCTAAACGAAATTCGAAACGTCTGCCCAGACATAACTCACACTTTCATGTTTACCGAAGACGGCGAAATAATAGCCGCAGACGAAAGCACCCCTGAAAAAACCATAATCCAAGTTATAGACGCCTTTGACGGCATATTAGAAAGGGCAGACAAAATAGGCGGTGTTGAAGGCATAACCCTAGAGGGCAGTAAAGGTAGAGTAAATGTTAATTGCGTAAAGGACATGTACTTCGCCACAGTCACATCAAAAAAGGCGGACATAAACTACGTAAACACCGTAACCCGCGTCTTAATTCCAACAGTTCTTAGGCTTCTGGAGAAAATCTGCCCTACCCCCCTCAAAAACCCACCTCCACCAAAGATAGAACCTGAAATCCCCATGGTTAAGGAACTTCCACAACCAGCAGAAGAAGAGGAACCTAAAGAAAAGCCTCCGATGGAAACTGAACCCCTTCTTCCAGAACCCCCTGTAAACCAGCTTATAGTGGAAAACCTCGGGGGCTTGCTTGTTCCATCAGATACTGTGCGAATTGATAGCGAAATATTATCCCAATGGGAAAAGCTCTATGAAGATAAGAAAATCGAGGAAGTTGAGATAGAAACTTTTGATGGAAAAACCACAAGATGCAAAGTTAAACCCATCAAAGACTCAAAATATGAAGGAAAAGGTGTTATCCAAATGCCCGAAAAAGTGCAACTCTCCCTAGAAATCAAAAAGGGAGAACTTGTGAGGGCTAAACCAATCATTCAATAATGGAGGCTAAGCGTTATGGTTAAAAAGAAAAAAGGCTTTCCGGAAACTGCTGCAGTAACAGAACCCATTGCACTTGAAGAGACTACTTCCGAAAAAGATTTGAGAGCAAGCCTCGAGGAAATCAAAACCTACGATGGAGTCATAGGATATATTCTCAGAAACTCCACATCAGCCGCTATAGACCTCAAAGATCCAACAAAAATAATTGACTACGCCATCCTTTCATCCTCAGCCCTTGAAGCAAGTGAGAAACTTTGCGAACTTTTCGATTTAGGTGAAGCTGAAAACATAAATGTGGAAGGCAAAGATGTGAAAGTGCTCTCCTTAGTCATTGGTGAAAATAGAATAAGCGTTTTCATGGAAAAAAATGCAGACTGTGAGAAAATTTTAAGAAAACTTCATTCTTCCTAACAAACCAACCAAAATCACCTTCCATTTTTACCTTCCCACCATTTTTCAGAACATTTAAATTCACGTTTCACCTTTCATTTTATGAGAAGGGAGTCTTTAGCCACTAACCAGAGCTGATAATATTGCTAGTTCAAAGTAAAAAGCGAAGTAGTAATAATCATCGTTGTCAACTAGACGTTATTGCTGACATTTTGGAGGCGTCCCATGAAAGGACAAGAAAGACATATATTATGTATAGATGCAACATGAGCTTCAAACAACTAAAATACTACTTAGAAATTCTCCTCAACGGAGGGCTTCTCCACGTAGTTGCTGGGAATCCCGATGATAATCCAGGCTTTTTCAAAATTACTGAAAAGGGCAAGGCTTTTTTGAAGGCTTATAAAGATTTGAAGTCCCTTCTGAAGTAGCAGTTTGTGTCAGAAATTTTTGAATTGCCTCTTCGAGTTTTACTTTCTTCTCTGCTTGATTTGCTATTATGAAATTGTATTCGCTTAGAAACGCTATTATTTGTTGTATTTGATTTTCATTAACCTTCATTTTTTCTCTCAATTCCTCTACTGTGTGCCATTTTCCATCTTTTAGATATTCTAGAGCTTTCGCAATTTTAGAAGTCGTTGATGTGTCCTCCAATGGATATTTTCAATTATCATATGAAAGTGCTTAAATGTCTTCTGAGGTTATCTTTCAGAAAATTTTTCTAGAAGATTGTGTGCAGTTAGCTTTATTAGCGGTTTACTCTTATCTATTAATTGTTTGTTGTCGGATTCCTGCTCAGAGTTGGTATTGGATGGGAAGGTCTAGGCATAGGCGAAGCCGCACGGAAGTCATTGTTAGCCTTCTCGAGGAAGCCTTAAGTGGTGCTAATAAGACGCGGCTTATGTATCATTGCAATTTGAATTTCATGCGGTTTAACTTTTACCTTAAGGAATTGTTGGATGCAGGTTTAATCGAGTGTATTGATACGAATCCTGAAGGCATAGTATTATATAAAACTACAGAGAAAGGGCGTGAATTGCTTAGGGTTTTGCGAAAAGCGAGCGAGTTTTTGTCTATTTGATTTTGTTTATGGCTATTTCGCTTAGTTTTTTGTCTATGCGGACTTCCAATTCGAGGCTGTTGTCTGTTAGATTTGATATTCTTGTGCATTGAATTACTAGGGTTTTTTGTGGCGGTATTATTATTGTGCCGATGGCTGTTGTTTCTGGCTGTGGCTGATTTTGTTCTTTCTGGTTTATTATGAGAGTTTTCCAGTTTTGATTGAGTTTTATTTGATTTGTTGCAGAATTATATTGTATCATGTCAGCCTCTGTCAAAAATTTTATTATTTGTTGAAACTTTTCCTGCGGGATCTCCAGAGTTTTTGTTATTTCCTCCATGCTATGCCATACGTTGTCGCTTAACAAGCCTAACAGTTTTTCAAGTTTTGTTGACAATTGGGATACCCCTAGCGACTAAGAGGTGTTAATCTTTAGGGGGTTCTTGCTTAAATAGTATTGAGGACTTTTAGACCAGACTAAAGGTCTATTTTCGGATATGTCCGTCTGCTTAAATGTTGCATTGGATTTAGAGTAAAGTCTTTTTATCAAATTGACAAACACTAATAACAGATTCGGAGAATAAACCTAATGGCAAAAGAAATCAATTGGCAACAAATTCTCATCCAATGCAAAAACAATATACAAAAACAAATCACCCCACTTCTGAAAACGTTAAACCAGCCCCAGCCAAATCTTGGCATCGGAGCAGGCGGAGACCCAATAAAACAAATTGATCTCACAGCAGAAGATGCCATAACAAAAACATTGATAGAGCACAGCATTTCCTTCACGCTCATAAGTGAAGAATCAGGCGTAAAAGAGTATGGCGAAACTCCTCATGAAAATTTTGTGACGGTGGACCCCATAGATGGCACAACAAACCTTGAGAGGGGCATACCATTTTACGCAACATCCATTGCTGTTTCTACAAAACCCATCTTGAACGCTATTCACACGTCCCTTGTGGCAGATTTACCCCATGATATAACATATATGGCACAGAAGGGAAAGGGAGCCTACCGCAACTATCAGAAAATAACTCCTTCAGAAAACACTTCGCTGGAAGAAGCGGTAATAGGCATAGACCTAAACACTTATAGGGTTAAGGAAATTGCCCCTAAACTTTCAAGTATAATACAGCAGACGAAGCATATACGCCATTTAGGAGCCAATGCTTTAGAATTATGCTATGTGGCTGATGGAACAACAGATGCTTTCTTAGATATACGGGGAAAACTTCGTGCCACGGACATGGCGGCAGCATGGCTAATAATACAAGAGGCAGGTGCAAAAATAACAACACCAGAAGGAAAACCACTAAACATCAGACTCCACCCAAAACAAAAAGTAACTTTCATAGCGGCGGCAAACCCAAAAATCCATAAAATCATATTAAATTTTTTGAGGAGAGAAAAAGAATAACTTGTTAAGATTAATCCCAAACCATCCAGCCATACTAATCAAAGAAGAACAGCGCAAAACCCTTGTAATAGTTGACCTGCACATAGGATGGGAAATGGCTCTTTCAGAAAAAGGCATACACGTTCCAACCCAAACTTCAAGGCTCCTGAAAAAACTAAAAGAACTCATATCCGCATATAAGCCTGAAAAACTGCTGATTTTGGGCGACGTAAAACATACAGTTGCAACGGCAGAACTAAGCGAATGGCAAGACATACCAGACTTCTTTAATGAACTAAAAAGGGAAATAAAAGAAATATTGGTAATCAGAGGCAACCACGACGGAAACCTTGAACCTTTACTTCCAGAAAACATAAAAGTCCTTTCGGCAACTGGCATAGCGATAGGCGACGTTGGCTTTTTCCATGGCCATCGATGGCCATCTCCTGTGCTTCTAAAATGTAAAACCTTGGTGATGGGGCATGTCCATCCAGTTGTTGCCTTCCAAGACCCTGCTGGTTTTAGAATAACAAAGCAAGTTTGGGTAAAAGCAAAATGCAATGGAATCCAACTAACTAAAATGTTATTGCAGAGGCACAAAATAAAAATTGAGAAGAATCTCGAAGAAACATTATTTAAGCATTATAAAATTAAGCCGAAAACCTCAAACCTTTTCATAATGCCCTCCTTCAACGAATTTTTAGGAGGAAAACCATTAAACAAAGGAGAAAGTGGTGAGGAAAGAATTGTTGGTCCAATTCTTCGCTCAGAGGCGGTGGACATGGAAAATGCTGAAGCCTACCTTTTAGATGGAACCTACCTTGGAACCCTAAACCAGCTTAAACCCTTAAGCTAACATTTTAGCATAAAATTTATAGATATGACATTATTCACACTAACAAGGTGAAGGTTATGTCATCAGAAGATTTTCCAGAATGGTTTAGAAGGAGACGTTACCCCTTCTTCAGAAGCTGGTTCTTTGAGGATATGGATAAGATGTTCCGTGAAATCGAGAAAATGATGGAAGAGGAATTCAAAACTTTCACATCGCGAGTCCCAAAAGACTACGTTAGGGAAAGAAAGCTTCCAGACGGCACAACCGTCAGAGAATGGGGACCCTTCGTATACGGTTACAGTGTAAAAATAGGTCCAGATGGAAAACCTGAAATTCACGAGTTTGGAAACGTGAAGCCAAGCCGCTTGGGACCCCAGGTTAAGGAAGAACGGGAACCTCTGGTGGACGTTATTGAAACAGACGGCGAGGTTCACATTGTTGCAGAACTGCCCGGAGTAGAGAAAAACGACATAAAACTTCACGGAACAGAAGATTCTTTAACCATATCCGTTGATACTCCACAGCGCAAATACTATAAAGAGATAACATTGCCAGCCAAAGTAAAGGTGAAAGAAGCCAAAACGCAGTACAAAAACGGAGTTTTAGAAATTACACTGCCAAAAATTAAAGAAGAGAAGAAGCCGAAAGGCGAACCAATAAGCATAGACTAACCCTTCTTTATCTCAATTGCATTTCTCCAATAGCCTGTGTGTATATGGATGAAAACTCGGAAATTGACATAATAAACATGGTGTGCCGAGAGGCAAAGAAAGAGGGTAAATTAACAGGCAAAAACCTAACCAAACTTTACGAAATTTTTGGTCAAAGATTCACAAGGGCTTTTGAGGCTTTAAAAGAAGGGCGAGTTAAAAAGTATAATTTTAAGCCAAGCGGCAGAACTGTTTGGATAGTTGTTGGAAAAGAAAGGGATTACCTCATAATGCCTGAAGCCGAATTTTGTTCATGCGACGACTTCTATTTCCGCGTTTTAGACAAGGAAATACATTTATGTTATCATCTCCTCGCCCAAAAATTAGCCAACATCTTAGGATGGTATGAAACCATAGAAGAGCATGATGAGCTTTATGACTCCCTTATGGAGGAGTGGAAAAAACCAACACATTAAAATATTAAGACTCCAAATAGAAAAGGTAAAAGGAGAATGTTTCATGGAAATCGGAGCCTACTTCGAAGTGCTCAAATACATCCTCATGACAGCAACTTTCATCGCCTTAGTACTAATATTCCTATACGCCTTCTATGGCAAAGAGGAAAAGGCAAGCTAAAGAAAAACTCAATCCTTTACCTTTTTAATTTCGCGACGCATTATCAGTAACATTGCTATGCCTAAAACTGCAAGGATTATGGCGAACAGAACAATCCACTTTGATTCTGGACCAACACCAAAAACTATGGGGATGAACCATATGAATATGATGCCACCGAAATTTGCGGAGCCTTCACCGTAAACCAATGTAGCGATAATCAAAATCATTATGCCTAAAAAGATTATGAAAAACCCTATGATGAACAGCATTAAGAATTTTCGTTGCCCATTGCTTGGGCTTTCTGCAACTTTTTCCTTCTCCACCATCCTCTCACCTAGACACTAAATAGAGAATAACCATCGCCGCTATGAGCACTATTGTTAAAATTATGGAAAGAATTAAAACTGTTCTAACGGATTCTTTGTCTGTTCCAAAAATTATTGGAAATGGTCCAATGATAAGCGCTCCGCCTCCCTTAAATTTTCCAGTTTCCTTTGCGCTAGAATAGAAAAGCAGAAGGAAAGCCAATAAAACAATGAATATTCCAAGGAAAACTAAGGCTATGCCCAAACCGTAAATTGTTTGCGCATCCATCGCATACACAATTTAAGACTTGATAAGAGCATTTAATAAACTTTATAACATCCAATTTTTAATCGTTCAACGGCATTGTGGCTGAAAATGTCCATTGAAAAGCTAATTGAGCACATACTTTCAAAACGTCCAGAAATTTCTAGAGAAGAGCTTGTGGAAAAATTGAAAAAGGAGAGGGAAAAAACTGCTGGTTTTATTTCAGACGAAAGTCTCTTGCGGATGATTGCATCCGAATTTGGCATAGAAATTTCTCATGAAGAGTTTTTGGCGCCTACCCTTTTAATAGGCAATTTGGTTCCAAACTTAAACGATGTAACCGTCGTCGGTCGCGTTGTTGCAGTTTTTCCCTCAAAAACCTTCAAAGCTGAAGAAGGCGGAAAATTTGCCAGTTTGCTTGTGGCAGACAAAAGTGGAATTTTGCGAGTTGTTTTGTGGAATGATAAAACAAGTTTAATAGATTCTGGCATGTTAAAGAGTGGGCAGATAATACGTTTTTCTCACGGTTATACAAGAGAAAATAGAAGCGGGAAAGTTGAGTTACACATAGGAGACAAAAGCGACATTCAAATCAACCCTCAAGATGCGAATACAAAAGATTATCCCGACATAAACATGTTCACCATTAAGATTAAGGAAATAACCAAAGCATATACAAACAAAAATTTGCACTTAATAGGAACAGTCAAAGAAGTTTTTCCCATAGCCACTTTCAAAAGGAAAGATTCAAGCAGTGGAAAAGTGCAGCGGTTTATCCTTTCGGATGAAACTGGCGAGTTGCCAGTTGTGGTCTGGAATGAAAAAGTGGATGAGTTAGAAGAAAAGCTTAGGAAAGGCGTCAAGCTGCAAATAGTAAACGCTAAAGCAAAAAAGGCAGCAAATGAAGGCTTAGAAATTCACATAGACGCTGGAACCCATGTTGAAGTATTAGCGTCGGCACCAGAATTTCTCAAAATAGCTAATTTAAAAGAAGGTTTAAACCACATTAACGTGGAAGGAGAAGTTGCCACAAAACCCATACTAAGAAACGTAAAAGCATCCAAAGGCGAAATTATAAAACTTGCAGTTTTCGAATTGAAGGATGAAACTGGAAAAATATGGGTCTCAGCATGGCGAAAAAACGCAGAAACAGCCACAAACCTAAAAGTCGGCGAAAAAATAACCATAAAAAACGCCTACGTCAAAAAAGGCTTCGGAGACCAGCTTGAAATATCCACAAAAAGCACAACATCAATAGAAAAGCATGAATAAGTGCCGGGGGCGGGATTCGAGCCCGCGACCTCTGGGCGCACTTTAGCCCCTTTACGCTCTCCAGATTATGAGTCTGGCGCCCATTCCAGGCTAGGCTACCCCGGCTATGCTGTTCTTATGTATTTTGTTTAAGAAAGTTTAATTAACCTATCGATTTCACAGCTATTCATTTTCCTCTTTCTTATTTAACATGGCTAAATATTCTTGCATAGTTTCTTCGACATTCCATTTAAAGGAGCTTTCCCCAACGTTTAGGTTCCACCAGTTTATGAATCTTTCAAGGCTAATTCTAACGAATACTATTAGAATTACAACTGGAATTATGGATGTTAAAACTATGTTTATTGGAAATGGAAAATATAAAAGCAAAAAGAGGTTTAAGAAAAATTCTAAAACCAAAAATATCGGCACTACTATAGCCCAGAAAATTCCAGAAGAAGCGTTTCCAATTAAATTGGCTCCTGGAACCTTTAAAATTAACCTGTAGAAAAAGGGCAATTTGCTTTTATCGATTTTCTTTAACTTTTCTTCACTCATAGAGATTCAAGATTATTTGCATAATAAAACACATAAGCTTTAGCGTCTTTCGAAAGGTTTCCGTTCAAATTTTTCCACACCAGCGGGAGTCCCAAAATATACTATATTAGCCATTTTAACGAAAAGTCCAGTTTCAACAACGCCTGGAAGCATCTTTAATTTATGTTCTAGTTTAGCTGGATTGTGTATGATTCCAAAATTTGCGTCTATGAGGACGTTGCCGTTATCCGTTATGATTGGTCCAACCTTTCCTATTCCTTCTCTTAAAGTTGGTTTTCCGCCATGCTCTTTTATTTTCTGCATCAAAAGTGGTGCTGCAAAGGGCAAGACTTCTATTGGCACAGGATGGTTGTTTTCTCCTAGAAGCTTAACTTTTTTGCTTTCGTCTGCAACTATGATGAGCTTTTTTGATGCAAATGCAACGATTTTTTCGCGAGTTAGGGCTCCGCCCATGCCCTTAATTAAGTTTAGTTTTTGGTCTATCTGGTCTGCTCCGTCTATTGTCAAATCTATAGTTGGGTGTTCTTCCAGCGTTGTGATTGGAATTCCGCATTGGATTGCCAACAGGAAAGCCTGATAGGATGTGGGAATGCCGAGAACATGTATTTTTTCATTTTTTATTCTATTCCCTATTTCTTCTATGGCATATGCGGCTGTGCTTCCGCTTCCCAAACCAACGACAAAACCATCTTTAACATGTTTAACGGCTTCTAAGGCCGCGTTTTTCTTTGCTTTTTCAACCCATTCTTTTTTAGGTTTCAATTTCCATTTGTCCCAACCTTTCTAAAACCTTTTCCACCTCAGCCCTTATTTCCTCTATCCTTTTTTCTGCTTCAGTTCTTGGGCTTGGTTTGGCTGCTGGTTTTCTTTTTCTCTTTGCTTTTTCTTCGCCTTCGGGTTTTTCTTCTGGTTTAGGAGCTGCTTCCGCCTTTGGTGTTGGTATTGTTATTTCCTTTATTGGTTTAGCCTCAACTTTTGAGCGTAGCTCCTCAATTTTTCCGCTTAATTCGTCGAAGCGTTCGCTGAAGAGTTTCAGTAGGTCTTCTTGCATGGCTTCGAGTTCATGTAAAGCCACGAGGTGTTCATCTTTTGATATGGCTTCTTTCACCGTTACCATTCTGCTTTTGTATGTCTCAGCAAGTCTTTCCCTTTCTTCTTCTGTTATTTTCCCTTCTGCATGAGCTTCATAAAGGCGTCGTATTGCGTCGCTTAAGATTTCTCTTTCCAAACTGAGGATTCTAAGTTCTTCTTTGGCTTTGGCTGCTTCATCGGGTGATACGCTTTTTGTTATTTTAAATGGTAAGCCTCCAAACTCAGCTTTTGACTGCCTTTCCTCGCTAAGCTTTTCTTCTTTTTTTCCTCTTTTTCTCATTGCAAGAATTACTATTAGACATGCGATAAATGCCCCTACCACGATTACTGCGTAAATTAGGGGCTCATCTAAGGGCAAGAAAGCTTTCCCTCTCTTATTTCACATTGTTTTATACATATATAAATTATCCAGAATCATGATTTAGAAAATTCTTATTAATTTTCAACAAACAAAAGATGTTTTAAAATGACGAAAATGAAAAGAGATAAAGTTTTCAAATATGCAAACTGTAGAGGCAGGCTTTGAATATGTCTGCGACTACAATGGCAACAAAATTTTCAGAAAAAGAAAGTAACCGTTACAACGAAATTTTTAGTGGAGTGTCCGGGGTTCGTTGTAAACGGGCGGGGTGGGATTTGAACCCACGACCACAAGCTCTCTTCGCCTGTTAGGAGGCTTGCGCCCTATCCATGCTAGGCTACCCGCCCAACCAAAATAAATAGACAAATTCAGATTTTAACTTATTTGATTCCGCAAAAAACTTAAACTATACAAATTCATCTCTGAATATGCGGTGCGGGGGTACCCGAGCCAGGTCTAAATAGGCAGCGGGCCAGAAAGCCTAAGACAAGGGGGAGGACTTAAGATCCTCTGGCGTAGGCCTCCGTGGGTTCGAATCCCACCCCCCGCACTTGAAATAAAGCTTTATAATAGAGTATTTTAACGAAATAAGTCAAAACTTACGGCGTTGTTAGTGAAGGCTGAAATTTCAGCACAAATTTCCGGTAAAATGTGCCATAACCACGTATGTTCGGAAGGATGGTGTATGGTTCTTATTGGCATTCTTTATTTTGTCTTTGAAAACCTTGCCTTGAGATGGCATATCTTAAAAAGCTATGTGCAAATAATCATTTCTTGTGCGGAATAGAATTGATTGAGCGAGTTTACTTGGACACAAATGTCTATTGCAGACCTTTCGATGATCAAAGTGATAGGCAAATTCAAAAGGAGTCAGAGGCTTTTGTTTAGATTGCCGATGCTGCTCTTCGTGGTAAAATAGTTATCGTAAGTTCTGATTACGTGAAATTTGAGATCGAGAGAATAGTGGACCCATTAGAAAGGAAAGATGTCAGAGGTTTTGAAAGAACATTGGCTTCGGTAAATGTAGCTAGCGGTAAGCAAATAATTTCTTTAGCGAAAAAATTTTCTGCTAAATGTGGCTTGAATCCCTTAGACGCATTACATGCTTCTGCTGCTTGCCTAGGAAGGTGTGGCTGGTTTTTAACATGCGACGAGGAAATCTTGTAACTGAGGAGGGATATAGGTTAAAAGTGAGAAATCCTATTAATTAGAAGAGAAGCGCAAGGTGAAAAAATGACTGAGACTCAAATAGCCACCGTGGAAGTTCCATTTGAGGCGCTTGTAAAAGAGCTCGGAGCAAAAAGGGCCATAAAATTCCTAAGCGAAATTAGACAGAAATATGGCGACTCTGTAGTAGAGCTTAGAAGAGCTACAGAGAAACTGACAATAGAGCAAATTGAAAAAGAGATTAGACAATTGAAAAAAGAAGAAAAAATATAAAACTGGAGATAAAACCATACAGCACCGCATTCAAATCTTAAATTTTTCCTCAAACTAATAAGAACTTTACTGGTAAATTTGTGCTAAAATCCCACCCCCGGCATTTTTGCTGAACCCGCCTCATTGATGGTTGTTGAGTTTGAATTTTGGGTTAATGAGATAGTATTTCTATATTTAAGCGGAAGAAATTTGGACAAACTGATATTCGTATTGCCCATTCTTATATTTTAAAGGAGTTTTTGCCTTGAAAATTCCATTCTTTTGTGGCGTATTTTTCTTTGGAAAGTTTTTGTGCGTAATCCCTTTCGTATTTTGTTAGGTTTTCGGAGGTGAGTTGGATGTTGAGGGCTTTTTGGAATCCTTCGGTTAAGGCTTTGGTTACCTCTTCTGTTGAAACATTCTTTCCCAGGTTTTCTTTTATTGAGGTGATTTTGTTTTTTGCGATGTTTGCGATTTCCATGCATGTTTTTGCCCATGGAACACGTAGAAAAGTGAACATTTTTTCGAGGTTAACGTCTAATAAAAGTGTGCCGTGTTGGAGGACTGTGCCGATTTTGTGGGATTGGGCGCTTCCAGAAATTTTTTTGCCGTTGACTGTTAGGTTTGGGCATGTTTTTGCATCACCTTGGTTAAAGTCTGCTTTTATGCCCAAAATTTTTAGGGCTTCGGCTATTCCAGCATAAATTTTTTGGTAAACTTCTGTTATGTCTTTGGCTTTTAGGTCTTTTTTGTCTGCGATTACGCTGTAGGTTATTTCGCCTTCTGCATCATGGTAGACCGTGCCTCCGCCTGTTATTCGTCTAACAATGTCAACGCCATATTTTTTGCAGTTTTCAATGTTTACTTCGTTTTGGATGTTTTGAAATTTTCCTATGGAAACGGCGGAGGGTTTCCAACGATAGAATCTTATGGTGTTTGGGGCAAGATTGTGTATTCTAGCGGTTAATATGGCTTCGTCTATTGCCATGTTTGTGTAGGCGTCATGGGTTTCCAGTTCTATTAAGCGCCAACTATCCATTGAATCAGCTTCTCTCGGCGTGTGTATGTTTAGTTTTGTTTAAGCTTATTTTTACGTTTTCCTCTCGTGAAGAGAAGGAATTTTTGTATGTTATTGTTTAAATATTAGTTATGTGATTAGTCGTAGCGAGAGGAAAATTCCACTATGGGTTCGAAGTCTCCGAGAGGCGAGTTCGCCGCAAGAAAACTATTGGAAAAACGGAAAAAGTTTCGTTGGAGTAGCATGTACTATAAAAGGCGGATGTTAATGCTTGATGTTAAGGCAGACCCTCTTGAAGGCGCTCCCATGGCGAGGGGAATAGTTTTGGAGAAAGTGGGCGTAGAAAGCAAGCAACCTAACAGCGCCATAAGAAAATGCGTTAGAACCCAACTTATCAAGAATGGTCGGGTTATAACCGCCTTTTTGCCTGGAGACGGAGCCCTCAACGTTGTTGATGAACATGATGAAGTTGTGGTGGAGGGAATTGGGGGTTCCAGAGGCAGAAGTATGGGTGACATTCCAGGAGTGCGATGGAAAGTAATAATGGTTAACGGCGTATCTTTAAAAGAGCTCGTTTACGGAAGGAAACAGAAACCAGCACGGTGAAGGGTTTGAGTCAAAAACAAGAAGAGAAGGAAGAGGTTAAACTCTTTGGAAAGTGGAGTTTTGGGGATATTCAAGTTAAAGATTTAGGTCTTCAAAGATATATATCCCTAAAACCCATGATCATCCCCCACAGCATGGGAAGACACGAACACAAACGTTTCCGCAAGGCAAATGTCAACATTGTTGAGAGACTTGTAAATAATCTTATGCGCCCTGGGAAGAATGCTGGCAAGAAGGCTAAGGCAATGAATATTGTGAAGCAAGCTTTCGAAATAATTCATTTGCGCACTGGCAGAAATCCAATAGAAGTTTTGATTAGGGCTGTAGAAAATTCTGCTCCCTGCGAAGACACCACGAGGATTAGTTATGGAGGCATAGTGTATCACTTGTCAGTTGATGTTTCTCCTCAGCGGAGAATAGATTTGGCTTTAAGAAACATTTGCGAAGGAGCAAGAACAGCTTCGATAAATAATCCCCGTTCCATAGAAGAATGCCTCGCAGAAGAATTGATTCTGGCAGCAAATCATGATATGAAAAGCTATGCGGTTTCGAAGCGTCATGAAATAGAAAGAGTAGCCCAAGCTTCCAGATAGGCTATTTTACGTGGATTTCAACTATGTCTCCATCTTCGAGAACGAATCCAGCCCCAACTTTTTGGGGACTGAAAATGAGGCGTTTAGACCAAACTCTTGCGAAGGCAAAGTTTTTACTAAAATCGCTGTGAATGTTTTTGGCTAAATCATAAACTGTGGCGCCCCTTTTTAATGTGAAGGGCTTTTTGGAAAACTCTTTCTCGCTTGGTTCCTTTGTGTAAACACGTATGATGTCTAATGTTTTGAATAATGTTTCGCCAAGCTTTTCTGTGTTGATGCCGTTTTTGCATGAGATTGGCAGTATTGGCAGTTTTCCGCCCACATAAGCTTCCAATATTTTTAGGTTCTTTTCGGCGCCTTCTAATTCGGTTTTGTTTGCAACTATTATGGTGGGTTTGTAAACTGTGCTTTCGAAAATGGCGTCCTCAACATCGTCGAGGGTTGCTTCTCCATAAATTTTGACAACGGCATCTGTAACCTTATAGCTTCTGAGTAATTCTTCAACGTCCCTCATAGTGGAGTCGACAAGGCTTCCAACCAAAATTATTCGTAAACCCGCGCCCATAAACTTCTTTTCAATTTCAACCCTAGCCCTTGGTCTGCTAACTAAAATTCTTGCCTTTTCCATCTCCCCCAAAATTAGGGACAATTGCTCAACTGGATCTTGAGATAAATCAACCATTATTATTAAGCCGTCAGCGTTGCGGGCCAAAGCTAAACTCTGCAGTCCCCAAGCCCTTCCATCGGCTGCACCTTCCATTAAGGCTGGGGCTTCCACGATTTGAAATTGGATGTCATGGTAATTTAGTATTCCTGGCACGGGTTCTCTTGTTGTGTATGGGTTTGGGGAAACCTCAATCTTGGCGTTTGTTACAGCCCTGAGGAGACTGCTTTTTCCAACATTCGTTAAACCTATAATGACTATTTGGGCGGCTCCTTCCTTTTCTATGAAGAATTTGGGTCCGCCTTTACCTGCTTTTCTCTGCTTTTTCTCTTCAATTTCTCTTCGGAGGGTTGCCATTTGCTTTTTAACTTGGGCGCAAAGTTTGGCTGTTCCCTTATGTTTTGGAACTAGACTTAAAAATTCCTGCATAAGCTGGAGTTTTTCTCCCAGGTTTTTTGTTGCCGAAACCTCTGCCCATTTTCTTTTGGCTTCAGCTGGCAGATTTGTGGGCATAGTTTAGACTCTTCCATGAATTGATTTCCAAATTTAACGTAATATTCGTTTCCATTAAAGGCAAATGGCATAATGATAAACTTAAAATAATTGAATGAACAGTTGTGTAAACGAATCCACTAAATTTAGAGGGAATTAAAATAGGATAAAAGGAGGAAAAAGAATGAGCAGACCAGAAAAACCCCACCTAAACTTGGTAATCATGGGACACGTTGACCATGGAAAATCCACAACAACAGGACACATGCTATATTTGGCTGGAGTGGTTGATGACAGAACAATAAAAGCCTACGAAGAAGAAGCCCGAAAACTTGGCAAGGAAACTTTCAAGTTCGCATGGATCCTCGACAACCTAAAAGAGGAGCGGGAAAGAGGCTTAACCATTGACCTTCGATTCCTAAAATTTGAAACCAAAAAATACTACTTCACCGTCATCGATGCCCCAGGACACAGAGACTTCGTCAAAAACATGATTACAGGAGCAAGCCAAGCTGACGGCGCCATCCTCTTCGTTTCAGCAAAAAGAGGAGAATTCGAAGCAGGCATTGGTCCTGGCGGTCAGACAAGGGAGCACGCCTTTTTAGCTTTCACCTTGGGCGTTAACCAGTTGGTTGTGGCAGTTAACAAAATGGATGATGCCACAGTGAACTGGAGCCAGGAAAGATACAATGAAATCAAAAACGAGGTTTCGAGAATGCTTAAAATGGTGGGTTATAAAGTTGAAAAAATCCCATTTGTGCCCACTTCCGGGTGGACAGGCGATAACCTTGTTAAGCCAAGCGATAAAATGCCATGGTATAAGGGACCAACATTGCTTGATGCCCTAGACACTTTTGAGGTTCCTCCGAAACCCCTTGACAAGCCGTTACGCATTCCAGTTCAAGACGTTTACAGCATTACAGGCGTTGGCACGGTTCCAGTGGGCAGGGTTGAAACGGGAGTTCTCAAAGAAGGCGACATGGTCATTTTTATGCCAGCCAACAAGCAGGCTGAAGTGAAATCTATAGAAATGCACCACACAAGAATTCCGAGGGCTGAACCAGGCGACAACATTGGATTTAACGTTAGAGGAGTAGCGAAAACAGATTTGCGCCGCGGAGACGTCTGTGGACACGTTACTAATCCACCAACGGTGGCTAAAGAGTTCATTGGACAAATAATTGTAATTTATCACCCAACGGCTATAGCGGCTGGATATACGCCAGTTCTCCACTACCACACTGGACAGATTGCTTGTAGGTTCACTGAATTGATAAGAAAAATTGACCCCCGTTCTGGGCATGTTGTGGAGGAAAAGCCTGCTTTCCTAAAAACTGGAGACGCTGCCCTCGTCAGAATGGAGCCTTTACATCCAATAGCCATCGAAACCTACACAGAATTTCCAGAACTTGGAAGATTTGCAGTTAGAGACATGGGGACAACAATAGCTGCTGGCGTCGTCAAAGAAATAACCAAGAAAGGACCATAACTTCCTCTTTCCTTTTTTAAGTTAATCGCCTTAACATTTTCGAAATTTAGTGGTTATGCCCAAGTTTTATGAGTAAGTAGTCCTAAGTTCAAATGTAAAAGAGTTGATGGTATGTCTGGAACTGAAACTTTGCTTCCATATTTGAAGGAAAAGAAGGGTGAAGAGCAAGAGCCAACAATTATTGTTGATAGTCGCGAGGCGTCTGCTGCTCCAAAAATTGTTAAGGGCTTGAGAGAACGCGGCGTCAACATTAAAATTGAGATTTTAGAGAAGGGCGACTATGTTTTGTCTGATGTGTGCGCTGTGGAGCGGAAAACGGTTCAAGACTTTGTTTATACATTAACGCGGCGTTATCTTTTTGAGCAGTTGTTTCATCTGAAAGAGGTTTATCCAAAATCACTAATTCTTTTAGAGGGTTATTTGCCAATAATCTATAAGTATAGTAGAATTCAGCCAGCATCCGTTTGGGGAGCCATGTTTAACTTGGCAAAGAATGGCATTGCAATGGTGAACACCACATCGTATAAGGAAACAATTGATTTTCTCCACGTGGCTGCCCGTCAAGAACAAATTGTGGAGAAACGGGTTCCAGTTATTCATCCAGTTAAAAAATGCGAAACCGTGGCTGACGCCCAAGTTTATTTTGTGGCAAGTCTCCCAAACATTGGGAGGGAGAAAGCCATAGCAATTCTTAAATCCTACAAAACGCCATTGAACGCCCTAATGAATGTTGATGATTGGTCTAAAACAGTTTATGGACTTGGACCAAAAATAACCGCTAAGGTTAAGGAAGTGTTAGATACACCTTTCACATGGTGAAAAACGCATGGATGTAGAAATTGCACCTACAAGAAAAATCACAGTTTTAGGTTTGGATAAGCGTTCCGTTGGAGATGTGGCATGGTGCGCCACAACATATGGCGTGAATAGGCTTTACTGGATAAACGGTTACGTTTTATGCTTAGAAGTTTATGAAAAATCCTTTGAGCATGAATTAAAAAAGAGGGAGTTCCCCATAAGCCAAATTTGCTATGCAGAATTTCCAAAATACGAAAAAATTTACGAAGTTGAAAAAAGCCTTCAAATTCCACTGGTTAACGTTTCTGACATGCAAATTTTCCAAAGCCTTTTGAAGGCAATATTGAACGAAGACAAGAAAAACAAATGAAATTTAAGACTTAGTTGCTGCCTTTTTCACAAATTCATACCCAAGCTTAAAGGCTTTAACGTTTATATCCAAATATTTCGCTGGAATAAGCTCTTTAATAGCATCCAAGAGGCTTTCAGTTTTAATTGGAACTTTCCCAGTAGCCGCTAAGGCTCCAAGTAAAACCATGTTTTGCGTGAGAGGACTACCAGCTTTTTTGGCCAGCTTAGGAGCATCCACAATTATCAAGTTTTTTGTGAAACTGTAAATTTTCTCTTCCACTTCCTTTAATGATGGATAGGGCATCATTTTTGCTGTGAGCTCTGTTGGTGGAATCTTTTCCTCGCTCATTATCACAAGAGTTTTTTCTGATGCGAATTTTAGGTTTCGTAAAGTTTCGAAAGGCTCAAAGCCTAAAAGAACGTCTGCTTGTCCATCCAAAACTGTTGGTGCATAGGCTTTCTCTCCAATTCTTACTGTGGAAACTACGGCTCCGCCTCGTTGAGCCATCCCATGGATTTCGCTTACTCTAACATTCAAACCTTCTTTTATTGCTGCTGTGCCCAAAATTTCCGCTGACAAAAGTATCCCCTGTCCACCAACTCCAGCCAAAACCATGTTAAATTCTTTCATTTTACGCATCCCCTCCTATAACCTATTTTGCGCATTCTATTGCATTGTAGGGACAAACTGAGGCGCATAAGCCGCAGGCATTACATAATGTTTCGCTTATGCTCACTCTTCCTTCTTCGAAAATTATTGCTGGACAACCCAAAAGCTTAACACAAGCCATGCAGTTTGTGCACTTATCCGTAATTTTGCAGGCTAAAAGTTCCGTGCCTTTTCGTCTTCTCTCTCTAGCAACCATTAGGGCACATGGGGCTCTAAAAACTATTACTGATGGACCTGAATGCTTCATAGCCTCTTTTAAGACCGCCTCAGCCTCTTTCAGATTGAAGGGATTAACAACTTTCACGCATTTTACCCCACATCCTTCCGCAACCTTCTCTATCATTATTTTTTCTGCGGGTTTATGCATGCCAGTCCAGCCAGTTCCAGGATGGGGTTGGTGTCCAGTCATGGCTGTTGTGAGATTGTCTAAGACTGTTACGATTATTTTGTGATTGTTGTAAACGGCATTTATCAGTCCCGGAATTCCAGCGTGGAAAAAGGTTGAGTCTCCAATTATTGCGAATGTAGGTGCATCTGTTGCCTTGCTTATTCCTTGGGCTGCGCCTATACTTGCCCCCATGCATGTCAGCATGTCGCCGGTTCTCAGCGGTGGAGCAGCCCCCAAAGCATAACAGCCTATGTCTGTGGAGTAAACTGCCTTTTCTCCAGCAACTCTTTTCATAACGTAAAAGGAGGCTCTGTGGGGGCATCCAGCACACAATATTGGTGGTCTGGATGGCAAATTCCGCGAGACTTCAGCATATTTCTCATCAATCACTTCAAAATTTATAGGCAGTTTTTTACTAGCCATTTTTGCCAAGCCAACTGCAACTATGCGTGTGGAAAGTTCGCCGTCCCTTGGAAAATATGAGTTTCCAATTTTTCCATAAATTTTAATGTTTGGTGCATAATCTTTTGCTATGGCTTTAACGTGCAATTCTAAGTAGGGTTCAAGCTCTTCCACAACAATAATTTTTGCATGCCCTTTAAGAAATTCTCCAATAAATTTTTCTGGAAGCGGATGAGTCATGCCCAACTTCATTATGCTAACATCTAAACCAAGTAAATTTGCTGCTTCAACTGCGTAGTTGTAGGCTGCACTTGAAGAGATAATGCCGAGTTCGCCGCTTTTTCCTTTCCGCGTAATTTTGTTGTATGGTGAAGTTTCGCTTATTTCCTTAGCCTTCTCCATGCTTTTCAAAAGTATTGGATGCTTTGGTCTTGAATTGGCTGGAACCATAACCAAACGCTTCACATCTTTTACGAATTCTCCCTTCAAAACTGGTTTCGTAAGCTTACCATAAGTGACTGGTCCACGGGTGTGGCTTATACGAGTTGTTGTCCTTAAAAGGACTGGCAGTTCCAGCTTTTCTGAAATTTCAATGGCTGAAATTGTCATATCTTTCGCTTCTTGAGGATCTGAAGGTTCCAAGCATGGTAGATTTGCAAGTAAAGCGTAAAAGCGGTTGTCCTGTTCGTTTTGTGAACTGTAACATTCTGGGTCATCAGCCGTAACTATGACAAATCCACTTCTTACACCTGTATAAGCCAACGTCATAACAAAGTCTGAAGCAACATTTAACCCAACATGCTTCATCGCCGTTAAAGCTCTAACTCCACTGTTTGCTGCTCCACCAGCAACTTCTGCAGCGACAATTTCGTTAACGGAATATTCCATGTATATTCCCGCATCAGCAGCAATTTCAGAAATGGAATCGCCTATCTCAGATGCTGGAGTGCCCGGATAAGTGGTTACAACTCCTATGCCGGCTTCTAGGATTCCCCTTGCAATGGCTTCGTTTCCAAGCAGAAGCACACGTTTCCTTGGGCTGTCAGCTAATAATATGCGTAAATCTAGCAATAATATCTCCTCAACCTTTAGAAAACGTTGTTAACTTTATTGTTTCAAATATAACTTTTGTTTTCAAAAATTCGAGACTGATGTTCAATGTAAAAATTGCAAATCAAAATTATTAAAACGAGCCTACAAAAAGAATTAGGAGGTTATTGAGCTCCTTTATTTGCCTTTAAATGTTGGCTTCCTTTTTTCGATGAAGGCTGAAACTCCTTCTTGTAAGTCCTCTGTTGAGGCAACCACGCCGAAGCCTTCCCGTTCTAAGGCTATGGCAGCATCCAAACTTATTTCAGAGCCTTTGTTGATTAGACTTTTAGCCACTTTGAGCGCTACTGGTGCTTTTGAGGCTAGCTCTAGGGCGAATTGATGAACTGCTTCTTTAAGTTTGTCTGCTGGAACAACCATGTTTACTATGCCTAACTGTTCAGCTGTTTTTGCGTCAATAATTTTACCAGTGAAAATCAACTCTTTTGCCTTTGTTTTACCTATCAAACGTGGGAGCCTTTGGGTTCCGCCCCATCCTGGAATTAAGCCTATGTTAATTTCTGTTTGTCCCATTCGAGCGTTTTCCGAAGCTATGCGTATGTCGCATGCCATGGCAACTTCTAAACCTCCGCCTAAGGCGTAACCGTTTATTGCGGCTATAACTGGCTTCTCCAAATTTTCCAAGGCGTTGCAGAGTTTTTCACCCATGAGGGAAAGCTCCCTGGCTTTTAGCGCATTCATTCCCTTCATGGCTTTTATGTCTGCGCCAGCTGAAAATGCCTTTTCGCCAGCGCCCGTTAATATAACTACTCGAATGTTTTCGTCAGCTTTTATGTCTTCTAAGGCTTGTAGGATTTCTTCTATGACCTCTTTGTTGAAGGCGTTTAATGCTTCTTGGCGGTTTAGCGTTATGGTGGCTATTCCTTCGCTTTTCTCGTAAATTATGTATTTGAACTCCATTTTACTGCGCTCCCTATTTTTGTGTCCAATCGTAAAAGCCCTTTCCAGTTTTTCTCCCAAGCATGTTTGCCTTAACCATCTGCTTAAGCCCAGGATGCGGATGGAATTTTTCGTCTATTTCACGTTCAAGAACTTCTGCAATGAAAAGCGTTGTATCAGCCCCAATATAATCTAAAAGCATAAGCGGTCCCATGGGCCAGTTTAATCCAAGCTTTATGGCTTTGTCTATGTCATCCCTATCTGCTATTCCCTCCCAATAGAGGGCTACTGCCTCGTTTAGGGCTGGAATTAGTATGCGATTTACAATGAAGCCTGGACAATCTTTTTTGACGAGCACCGTCTCCTTTTCCATTTTATGCGCCACTTCTAAAACTGTTTGTATAGTTTCGTCTGAGGTTTTTGCTCCGCGGATAACTTCAACAAGCTTCATGAGTTGTGGTGGATTAAAGAAGTGCATTCCGCAAACTTTTTCTGGGCGTTTTGTGGCGGATGCGAGTTCTGTTATGCTTATTGAGGATGTGTTTGAAGCTATTATGGCATGGGGTGGCGCATAACTGTCCACTTCTTTGAATGTTGCCTTCTTAAGCTCCACATTTTCTGGCACTGCCTCAATGATTAAGTCAGCATTTTTAACTGCTTCTTTTAGGTCTAAGGTTGGGTGGATGCGGGCTAATGTTTCGTTCATTTGCTGTTCTGTTATTTGTCCCTTACTTACAAATTTTTGCAAGCTTGTCTTTATCATGTTCATGCCATTGTCTATGAAGCGCTGTTCAATGTCGCGCATGTAAACCTCATATTTGCCTATTTGAGCCGCAACTTGAGTTATGCCATGTCCCATTAAGCCTGCGCCTAAAACAGCTATTTTTCTAACTTCCATAACCTTTCACCTTTTAATTATGCGGAATTATTGTTTGGTGTTTTGTTAAAAAGGTTTTCAGAAGAGACATGCCATTTTAATGTCGATTTTAACCTTTTTCCCATAGCTAAAGTGGATACCCCCTCTAGGTTTTCTGTTTTGTTTTAAGCATAGCTGCAGCGCTTATGAGCGTTAATCCAACTCCTAAATAGCGAATCAAAGAAATGTACTGTTGGAAAATTAGCACCGCCCAAACATTGTCAAGGAATGAGTCTAAGAGTAATATTGTTCCTTCGGTTGTTGGAGAAACCTCACTTGGTTTTACATAGTTTAGCAAGCCATAAGGAAGTGTTGTGCTGAAAAAGGCGAATAGGGTTAACAGGAAAAGTTGATTTGCATCCAGCATTGAAAAACCTATAAAAATCGTGTTTGTTGTAAAAAACCTTAGAGTTAACCCCAAAATTAGTGTGCATGGTGCGGCAAACATGAAAGTGTTAAATAATCCTTGAAGGGGCGTGTAACTTGTTTTCCTCATTCTTTTGAAGAATAGGTATGTGGCGTAAAAGAAACCAGCCAACAAAGCAAAAAATATTCCAGTGATGTTTAGGTTTGAATATTGCTCAGTAAGTATTCCACTTGCCAAAACTGCCCCCACCATTCCAACAGCAATTATCACCGACTTCTCCAAGGTTATCCTTTCTCTCTTAGAAAGAACCGCTAATACTGCTGTAAAAAAGGGCTGAGTGTAAAGCAGGGCTACAGAAACGGCTATGGGGCAACCAAAAACTATGGAAGACAAAGCAGAAAAGAGAAAAGCTGAAAAGACAAAGCCAATCAAGATGAAGTAGGGTAAATCCTTCTTTTCAAGTTTAAATTTCCCCTTAATAAGCAAAAATATAAGCGGAAGAGCCAACGTCACACGAAAGAAGACTTGTTGCAAGCTTGAAACTCCAGAATTCTTGAGCAGTGTTGAGAAGACAAGGATAAAGCTAAAACTAAAACTTGCCACAATAAGCAGTCCATGACTTTTTGTAAAGCCCAAAGCTTTTCCACCTACTTGATTATTTGAACTTTAAACTCTTTTCTAACAGACTTGACATACGCAAAATGCTCATCTGCTGTGATAAGCACTAAACCTCTTCTAAGACAAACTGAAGCTATTAAAACATCAACCGCCGGAAGAGGCTTACCCTTTCTAAGGAGGGAAGCGGAAACCCTCAAAGCTTCATCATAATCTTCAATGGTAGGGTAAATAACACCCAATTCTTTAAAATCTAAAGCCTTTGGAAACTCTATTATATTAAAAATTGTTGTAAAGCCCTTCGCAATATGCTTTCCGCTTTTCAGCAGATTTATGAGTGCGCTTGTGTCGTAGACAACCTCTTCCATTCAAGCTCCCTTGCCTTCTTATAATATTCTATAGCCTTCTCTAAGCTTATGGAACTTACATCTAAATTAGCCGCCCTTAAAGTTTCAACCAGCTTATCAGAATAAACGACTCCGCGTTCCATAATCTCAAGACGCCCAATATATTCTGCCAAAGCTTTCCTCACAACTTCGCTCCACTTAACTTCAGAATACTTCTTCATTTTATTGTATAACTCTTCAGGAATGGAAACTGTTATGTTGACCATGTTAAATTTTATTTGAATACACAGATTTAAGTATTTCCACAGAAAATATGAGTGTTAATAGGATTTTGGTAGTCCTAGAACGTGTTGTCCGATGTAAGCTAATGCCATTTGCTGTGTGACTGGAGCCAGTCGGATGAGGTTTATTTCTCTCCACCACCTTTCAACATCATATTCCACTGCATAGCCATATCCACCGAAGGTTTGCATGGCATGGTAAACAGCGCTTGTTCCAGCCTCTACAGCTGCTACTTTAGCCATGTTTGCTTCTGCTCCGCATTCCTTTCCCCTGTCAAAGAGCCAAGCAGCCTTATAATTCAAAAGCCTAGCAGCCTCAATTTTTGCTTTAGCTTCCGCCAATGGAAATTGGAGGGCTTGATGGGAGCCTATGGGTGCATCAAAAACCCTTCTCTCCTTTGCGTACTCTACAGCCTTTTTTATGGCTAAAAGCCCTAGACCGCAGGCTGCGGCTGAAAAGGACATGCGTTCAGGATTAAGCGTGTCTAATAGGAGATACCATCCCTTTTCCGGTTCGCCGAGCAGGTTTTCCGCTGGAATTTTAAGGTCGTTTATGTAAACTTCGAAGGTTTTTGAGTAGTTGATTCCATGCTTTTCTATTGGGATGATTTCGATGGCTGGGTTTGGTAAGTCGACAAGGAAGAGGCTTAAGCCTAAAGTTCTTTTTGTAGCTTTTTCTAATGGTGTTGTTCTTGTGACGAGAAGCATTCCTTTGGCTCGGTCTGCGCCTGAAATAAACATTTTCTGACCATTAACCCTATACTGGTTTCCCTCCTTTATGGCGGTTGTTTTAATGTTTAGGGTGTTTGTTCCAGCATCTGGTTCTGTTAGGGCGAGGCAAAACTCTAAACCCTTTGCAATTTTTGGCAAATACTTCGTCTTTTGACTTTCGTTACCATGTTTTACTATGGATAAACCTCCAAAAACAGATGACAAACATAGAAACCATTCCCCAGCCAAACCGCAACCCTCAGAAACCAAGGTTTCCATGGCTAAAATCATTTCAAACATGCCCATTCCGCCGCCGCCATACTTCTCTGGAATTATTATCCCTGGAAAACCAGCATCCACCAGACTTTTCCAAAAGTCTTCTGGAAACTCATGCATCTTATCTTTCTCTCGCCAGTATTCTGGTCCAAAATCCTTTGCTATGTCAGAGGCTGCCTCAACAATCATTTTCTGTTCAGCGGTTAATTCAAAATCCAAACTCATCACCAAAGGTTATTGCAGAATAATTTTGAAACCGTATAAAACTCTTTCTTGATGAATTGCCAACAATTATATCTTATAACTGCACATAAACATAAAGTGGAGAAAGGGGAGCATGAAGTTTTTAGACCCGAAATATATCCCCGTTTTGGAGGAAAAATATGGCCGCTACTGGTGGCCAGTGGAATATCCAGAAGAAGTTTCAAAAGACCCCTTCAAAAATTTAATAATCACCGTTCTTTCCCAAAACACAAGCGAAATAAACTGCGTCAGAGCCTACAAGGGGTTAACGGCAAAATTTCAAATAAAACCAGAAGTTTTGGCGAAGGCGAAAGTTGAAGATTTAAAGGAGGCAATTAGAAGTGGAGGCTTATACAATGTTAAATCAAAAAGGATTAAGGAAATTTCCCAAGCAGTTTTGGAAAAGTTTGGAGGCGACTTAGCAGCGGTTTTGGCTCTACCAAAGGAAGAAGCTAGAAAGAGACTTATGGAACTTCCTGGAATAGGGAAGAAAACGGCTGATGTTTTGCTTGCGCAAAGGCACTCATATGCTGAGGTTATGGTTATTGACACCCACATGGAAAGAATAGCAAAAAGGTTAGGCTTAGTAAAGCCAGAAGCAAAATATGATGATATCCAAAAGGCCCTTAAACATTTCATACCATGGGAAAAAGGCGAAAGAATAGGAGGGTTATTTTGGCTTTTAGCCAAATACACTTGCAGAGCCCAGAATCCAAAATGTCATGAATGCCCAATTGTAGAGTTATGTGATTACGGAAGCAAAATAAAAAGGAAATAAAGAACTCTTAAAGTTCAAGTGGAACTCCATAAGAGTCTTTGAAAAATATTTCCTTAAATGCCTTTCTCGGTCTGGGGGATGGGCTTTCGTCTGGAACACCTATGGGCAGCAAAGCGATGACTGCAAGATTCTCGGGAATTTTCAAAATCTTCTTAACCTCTTCTTCATTGAAGGCTCCAATCCAACAAGTTCCATATCCAAGGGCTGTTGAAGCTAAAACCATATGCTCAACTGCTATCATAGGGTCTTGTAGATAGGATATTCTTGTTGAAGAAAGTTTGTAAGGCATTTTTGCAGGAGAAGCACTTGAGTCGCCTAAAGCTACGATAACGGCGCCAGCGTTTGCAATAAACTTTTGATTATTTGCAGCTATGGATAATGTCCTTTTTGTTTCCGCATCTCTGACGACTATGAAATACCATGGCTGGCGATTCCCGCCCGAAGGGGCTAAACGCCCAGCCTCTAAAATCTTTCTTAAATCCTCATCCTTGATTGGTTCGGGCTTAAACTTTCGTATGCTCCTTCTCCTTTCAATAGCCTCGAACACGTCCATAAATTTCACCTTTACAGTTTGCCTTATGGAATTTTAGTTCTAAATAGTTTAGGTTTGCGGTGAGGGTAGCTAAGTCAATTTTATATGAATGGCTGTTAAAATATTAGATGCGCATTGATTTGATTATTGGAAAGTGTGTTAAATGAGGAAAACTGTGTTTAAGAAACTTGAGGCTCAAGGTTTAATCGCAAACTACAACCATTACAGAAAAAATTTGCCTCCAAGGCTTCCAGAAAGAGTTTTTATTTGGGATGAAACCCTTAGGGAAGGAATCCAAACTCCAACAGTTTTTCTAACATATGTGGAGAAGGTTAAACTTGCCAAAATGATGGATGAAATGGGAATTTCCCTAATTACCGTTGGATTTCCAGCCCTATCAGAAGAAGAGAAAAATGATGTTAGAAGAATTGCAAACGAGGGCTTTCAGAATGCACGCCTTGCAGCCTCAGCCCGCATAATTAAAAGCGACATAGACGCTTGCTTGGAATGTGGCATAAGAGAAATCCTAATATTCACACCCTTTAACGGACTAAACCTAAATTATAGACTCAAAATGACTAAGGAACAAGTTTTAGAAAAAACCGTTGAATCCATTCAATACGCAAAAAAACAAGGGGCAACCGTGGATTTTGTTTTAGAAGACGCTTCCAGAACGCCCCTTGAAGACATTTTACAAATTTTTGAAGCAGCCGTAAAGGCTGGAGCAGAAAGACTAGTAATTGCGGACACTGTGGGCTTTTTGAGACCATTATCCATGCGTTATCTCATATCCCACGTAAAGGATGGCCTATCACAAAAGTTCGGCAAGGAAATCCCCCTCTCAGTGCATTGCCACAATGACTTCGGCTTAGCAACAGCCAACACCCTAGCCGCAGTAGAAGAAGGCGTAAGTTATGTGCACACTTGCGTTGCTGGTTTTGGAGAGAGAGCAGGATTGGCTCCTATGGAAGAAGTTGTCCTTGCCTTAGAACTCCTTTATAATATAGACACGGGCTTGGACTTGAAGAAGCTTTATAGACTCGGACAGTTGGTGGAGAAAAGCTTTGCCTTGCCAATACAATATCACAAGCCCATAATAGGCGAAAACGCTTTCTCCTACGAGATGGACGAGCATGTACATGGCATGCTGGCGCACCCCCTCATATATGAGCCTTTTCCACCAGAAATTATTGAAAGAGAAACCACCTTTTACATTGGAAAACAAAGTGGAAGACACCTTGTTGAAAACCGCTTGGCTTCAGCAGGAATAAAAGCAACACAAGGGCAGATAGACGAAATCGTCCGAAGGATAAAGAATTTGCAGGAAAGCCAAGACAAGGGGGGAACACAAATGACCTTCTACCAAATAAAAAAGCTTATGCGAGATTTAAGGAAGGGCTTGACAGAAGAAGAATTCTGGAAAATAGTTGAGCAAGTAACCAAACAAAAACCAAAAATCTCCATAAAGCCCGAAACTGAAAAATTATTAGAAGCCTCAAAACAATAAAACTTGCCTCACATGCAAATGGTGAAGGAAATGAGGAAGCCCCTCTGGACGCCATCCCAAGAATGCATAAAAAAGGCTAACATAACTCGCTTCATAGAGTTTGTTAACAAAAAATATGATTTAAGAATCACCTCTTACAGTGAACTGTATAAATGGTCCATCGAAAACATCCCCAACTTCTGGGAATGCATGTGGGAGTTTGCACAAATAAAGGCTTCCCGCAAATACGACATGATAGTTGACGATTTAAGCAAGTTTCCAGGCGCAAATTGGTTTGTCGGCGCCAGACTTAACTTTGCAGAAAATCTCTTAAGATACAGGGACGATTATCCAGCCTTCATATTTAGGGGAGAAAACCAGAAAACAGCAAAACTAACCTACAAACAGCTCTATAATTCAGTAGCCCGCCTATCTAAGGCGCTCCGCGAAGCTGGAGTTAGTCCGGGAGACCGTGTAGCTGCTTACATGCCCAACATTGCTGAAACACCCATTGCCATGCTTGCAGCCACAAGCATCGGAGCAATATGGTCCTCCTGCGGCACGGAACTGGGACCAGGCGCTGTCATGGACCGTTTTGGTCAAATAGGTCCAAAGGTCTTGTTTACTGTTGATGGCTATCCCTACAAGGGAAAAACTTTTGATGTTTTGGTCACTGTTGAAAAAATTGTGAAGGGAATACCTTCCATTGAAAAAGTTGTTGTGGTTCCCTACGTGGAAGAAAAGCCTAACCTTGCAAATGTTCCTAAAGCAGTAAACTATAACGATTTTATATCTAAAGAAGGGCAAAATGAGATTAATTTTGAGCAGTTGCCAGCAGATCATCCAGTGTACATAATGTTTTCTTCTGGGACTACTGGCAAGCCAAAATGTATGGTTCAAGGCGTCTGTGGAATCCTCATTAACCACCTTAAAGAGTTAATTCTCCACACAGACCTAAAGCGGGAAGACAGAATTTTCTATATAACTTCTCCAAGCTGGATGATGTGGAACTGGCTCATGAGCTCCTTGGCTGTGGGCGCAACCATAGTTTTGTATGATGGAAACCCAAATTATCCAGACTGGGGTGCCATGTGGAAACTCGTCCAAGAAGAGAAAATAACAATTTTTGGCTGCAGTGCAAGCTACATAAACTATCTAAGAAGTGTAGGCGCTCAACCAGGAAAAGTTTATGACTTGTCATCTTTGCGTGAAATCTCTCAGACAGGCTCGCCATTATCGGCTGAGGGTTTTGAATATGTTTACAGAGAAATAAAGGAAGATTTACATTTCAACTCCATTTCTGGAGGAACAGACATAAACGGCTGCTTTGCCGCTGGAACACCCATTCAACCCGTATACGCTGGGGAGCTTCAAGGTCCAGCATTAGGAATGAAAATAAAGGCTTATGATGAAAAAGGCAATTCTGTAGTTGACAGGGAAGCAGAGCTTGTTTGTGAAGCGCCTGCCCCTTCCATGCCCCTCTATTTCTGGAATGACCCAGATGGCAAAAAATATAGAGAAGCCTACTTCAGCTTCTACCCAAACGTTTGGCGCCACGGCGACTGGATTCTCATCCACAGCGACACTGGAGGAATAACCTTCCTTGGACGTTCAGACTTTACACTGAAGCCTTCAGGCGTGCGCATAGGTCCAGCGGAAATATACAGCGTAGTAGAAAAATTTGAGGAAATTGCCGACTGCGTTGTTGCTGGACAGGATTGGAAGGGTGACCAACGCATAATTTTATTCGTGAAACTGGCCCCAAAATTCAAGTTAACTGAGGAATTAAAAAATAGAATTAAAAAAGCTCTGAGAGAGGAAGCCTCTCCAAGGCATGTTCCAGCCTTAATCATCGAAGCGCCAGACATTCCATACACCTTCAACATGAAAAAGGTTGAAAGCGCAGTATCAAACATAATAAATGGTAGGCCAGTCACAAACAGGGATGCCCTAATTAATCCCGAATCTCTTGACTTTTACGAAAAAATTCTTCCAGAACTTCAAAAGGAACAGTGAAATTAAATGGCCTTTCTTAAATCCTTCACCCTTCTGGCTTTTCCAACGAATCTGGGCAATGTGCCATAGGGAACTAATTCCACATTTGCCTTCACACCAACCAATGACTTGACTTGCTCCTCTACTTCCTTAGCCAACCCTTGAAGCCTTAACAAATCTCCGCTTACACTTTCATATAGTTCCTTGTTTGGCTCCAGACGCAAAGTCATCATGTCAAGTTCTTCGGGTCTTTCAATAATTATTTCATAATTTTCCGAGACGCCCCTCACATTTAACAATGCATGCTCAACGGTTTTCGGCCAGAATTTTACACCCCTAACCTTTATCATGTCATCCACTCTTCCATAAACCCTTCCCATTCTTGCAAGGGTTCTACCGCATGAGCACTCATCATTTTTAAGAAATGTTATGTCGCCCGTTCTGAATCTGAGAACTGGAGTGGCTTCCCTAGTTAAAGTTGTCAGAACCAACTCACCTGTTTCACCCTCTTCAACTCTTTCGCCAGTTTTTGGGTCAATTATTTCTGGCAAGAAGTGGTCTTCTTGAATGTGAAGCCCATCGTGTTGTTGGCATTCCACGGATACCCCTGGTCCAATAACCTCTGATAAGCCATAAATGTCAAAAGCTTCCAACCCTAAAAGTTCCTCAATCCTCTCCCTCAATTCTTCAGACCATGCTTCAGCGCCAAATAAGCCGCTTTTCCACTTAAGCTCCTTTGCTGGGTCAATCCCCATTTTTTCCCTCGCATATCTACCAATATGGGCTGCGTAACTGGGTGTGCATGCAAGAATTGTTGTTCCATACTCTTTTGCAAGGGTTATTTGCCTTTCCGTTTCGCCCGCTGCTATGGGTAGTATTGTTGCACCTATTTCTAATGCTCCATAATGGAAGCCCAAACCCCCAGTGAATAATCCATATCCATAGGCGTTTTGCACAATGTCGCCCTTTTTTGCACCGGCTGAAGCATATATTCTTGCTATAACCTTTGCCCAAACTTCCAAATCGTTTTTAGTGTAGGCGCATGTTGTTGGGTGCCCCGTTGTTCCGGAGCTTGCGTGCAACTCGAGAACATCGCATAGGTTGACGGCTAACATTTCGTAGGGATAGGCTTTCCGCAAATCTTCCTTTTCTGTGAAGGGTATTTTTTCTAAATCATCCAAACTTCTTATGTCGTCGGGTTTTATTCCAGCATCTTTGAACTTCCTTCGGTAAATGGGAACTTTTTCATAACAATAATTCACCATTTTTGTCAGCCGTTCCTCTTGCAATTTTGAGAGTTTATCCCTTGGCATTTTCTCCAATTCCGGTTGAAAAATCCAGCTTCCCACAGAGCCCTTCATTTTTTCACCACACATTTTCTCTTATCATGTGAAAGCAATGAAATTAAATTTTGTGATGTTATTAACTGCAAAATGGCATTAATGAGTTACGTTTAAGGTTTCCCATATGACTAAAAATAAAGCGATTGGAGGCTGGGTCTCTGGAAAGCAAGCTGTTTTGAAGGTTAAATTCAAAGAAAAGTTTAAAAGCAACATATGCATGCATAATGAAGAATGATGTATGGGGAGAATGGTAGATTACTATTTTTCCTCCCTTCTCTCCTTTCTCCCCTCATAAGATGTCTACCATTCTCCCCATGAAATTCCTTAATACCATTTGAAACACTTATAGCTTGCGGAAAAATCTTCTATTCCGCTTGCTGTTAATAAAACTAATATACAAGTTTACAGCATTTCTTCTGAGCGTGAATGTGATGGCGAAAATCCTTATCGTTTATGATTCTAAAACTGGAAACACAGAAAAAATGGCGGTAGCTGTGGCTGAAGGAGCAAAGCAAGCGGGCGGGGTGGAAGTTGCTGTTAAGAAAGTTGACCGGACAAGCCTTGAAGACTTGTTAAATGCTGACGGAATCATAATTGGTTCGCCAACATATTATGGGCAAATGTCTGCCAAGATCAAAGCTCTTATTGATGAATCTGTTAAAATCCATGGAAAACTTGAAGGAAAAGTTGGCGCCGCCTTCACAAGCTCAGGTGGAACAGCCACAGGCGCAGAAACCACACTACTTTCCATAATACAAGCTATGCTTGTTCACGGCATGATAGTCCAGGGAAGAGCAAACGGCAAACATTACGGAGCGGCTGCTGTGGGCTCTCCCAGTGAAAAAGATTTAGAGCATTGTAGAACCCTTGGGGAAAGGGTTGCTCATCTTGCTAAAAAACTAAAAGGATAATAAGCTATGGGCCCGCCCGGATTTGAACCGGGGACCAACAGGTTATGAGCCTGTCGCTCTAACCTAGCTGAGCTACGGGCCCCTCTAATTATGCTGTTTTTAATTTAATTTAAACATTTTCCGTCTTTTAGCGAAGGCTATGGAAGATTTTAAAAGTTGTTCTCTCTAAATTATTTTTTGGAGAGAGGAGCCTTATGGAATTGAAGATTTTCACTTTGCCCACTTGTGCTGGGTGTCCAGCGGCTAAAATGATTGCAAGGGAGGTTGCGGAGAAGTTTGGTATTTCTTTTAGGGAGGTGAATATGGCGACTGAAGAGGGTTTTAAGGAGGGTTTAGCCCTTCAAATTGTGGGCACGCCAAGCATAGCCCTAGATGACGATGTTATAGTGAGGGGTAGGCTTATTTCCAAGGAAAAGCTTGAGGAAGAAGTTGCGAAGAGAATTGAAAAATGGAAAAAGAAGGCTCTTACTGAATAGGCTTAAACAACAAAAAGCTTATCCCATTATAGAGTTATTTTTGTTTGAGAGAAAATGCCTTGTCGGAAATTAAAAAAGCCATAATTGTTTTTCACTATGCGGAAAAGATAAAGTCAAATTTAATAATAACCGCCAACCTTCTGGAAGTTCTAAAGGACATGAAAAATGATGATGTAGCGGGAGCAGAAAAACTTCTAACGGCTTATGTTAATGCTTTAATCCAAGAAGTTAACATTGCCGCCAACGCCTCTGGAGTTGAGGGCTTTCAAAACGTTAATGCAAAGCTTATGGAAATCATAAACCACATTAAACAACACAATTATGCCAATATCATGGCGCTTGTTTCTGAAGCCATATCCCTCACAACAACCAGTGGGAATAAGGCGGCTGAAACCCTAAAGGAGAAAAACCTCATCTAACCCATTGTTCTTTCATAGTGATAGAGGTATTCTTGAGCGTAGCCCGCATACTCTCCAAAATATTTTCGACCAAAAAGGTTCAATTTTTCGTATTCTGCATTATTAAGTCCTCTTTTGCCTGAAATCTTTCTCACAAACTCTTTTGGAAAATGGTCTGCATAATATTTGAGAATAACACGTTTTATCCAAACATCCACTGGAAAGGCTTCAAACTTTCCTAAGGAGAAGAGGAGAACGCAGTCCGCCACTTTTAAGCCTACTCCCTTAAATTTTAACAATTCTTTCCTTGCCTCTTCATAGTCCACATTCCTTAAACCTTCAAAGTCAAAGTGACTTTCATAAGCCATCTTGGCTGTTTCAGACACATAATTAACTCTGTAGCCGAGTCCACAATTGGCTAATTCTTGGGTTGTGGCTTTTGCAAGCCTTTCTGCGGTTGGGAATGTGTAAAATTTTTGTCCCTCAAAATGGATTTCTTCTCCGAATTTTTTTGAGAGGTTAAAAAGCATTTGTTTTATTGCTGAAATGTTTTTGTATGTGGCACAAATGTAGGAGATTAGGCATTCCCATGGATTTTGATGAATAATCCTTAAGCCATTAAACATTTCAACTGCACGTTTTACATGCTCATCTTTAGTGATTCTTGAAAGAATCTGCGGTAAATCATCATTTAATCCAAAATAGGCTTTAACAAACTCCACATCACCGTTCTCAAATTCCAATGCTTCACCAATTTGACGAATTTTCAATACTTTTCCTTCAACCACACCATACCACCATTCACCTTGCCTATTCCATCTGAAGACTTGTCCACAACACAAAGTCAAATCCAAATTGAAGGGGCACGAAGGAGTTAACCAAATTTTCATCTTAACCTCACGCCATTTTAGTAAACTGATGTGCGTTTTAGAATTCGTTTATGAATTTTTCGGGTTTCGGAATTTTTGGCGGCAAACCCCTTCTGGCACGAATCTGCTTTATGACTTCTGCGGCAACATTTTCAGGAGTTTTTTCCCAGTGGGAGAAGGTGCATTGCCAAAAGGCTCGTCCAGAGGTTGATGAGCGTAATTCATCGGATAAGCCGAAGGTTTCAGCAACAGGTATGTAGCCTTTAATCATAGTTAGGATTCCTCTGTTCTCTGTGGCCTGTATTTTTCCGCGTCTGCGGGTTATTAGGTTTGAGCATGCGCCGAACCATTGGGTTGGAACTGACACTTCTATCTTATAGATTGGTTCAAGAAGTTTGGGTTTGGCTGTTAGAACTGAGCCTAAAATGGCTCGGCTTACGGCTCGCATGACTTGGGCTGTTTCATGCAGTTTTGGGTCTTCGTGGATTTGGGCATCTATCAAATTGACTTTAACTCCTCTTAATGGTTCTTCGCATAGGGGGCCTCTGCCGCATGCCCAGTGGAACCCCAAAATTATGCTTTCTTTCACCTTTTCTACGCTAATGTTGTCTGTCAAGTTTACAAGCATATTCCCATACTTGTTTAAAGCGCAAATTTTTTCGGATGTTTTAGACCAATTTGCCTTCATATTTTTTAATATGGCGCTGATTTGTTCGGGTTCCATCGCTTCTGTAAGTTCACCCTTCTCAATTAGCTCCAAAACCTCTATTTCTAATGGTTCCACTTGAACCCGAAAACTGTTTTGTTTGTTTGGCGTCTTTGTTGTGACGATTTTACCCTTTTCTGATATGCTTTCTCTGTAAGCAACCGTGGGATTTGATGCTGATAATTCTATCCCTCCGCTGTATTCGGCAAGGAGTTTCATGGCAATTTCTAATTGAAGTTCGCCTATTCCGCTTAACAGATAATGTCCAGTTTCCTTGTCTATGGTAGTTATGATGTTTGGGTCTTCTATGGAAAGTCTGTTCATGGCTTCTGTTAGGCGCTGCAAATCTTTTGGGTTTTTAGGCTCAACAACAACTGTCATCACTGGTTCTGAAAGGTATTTCGTCCTTTCAAATGGACCCATAACCCCCTTATATTTTACGTCAACAAGGGTTTCGCCAGCCCTCGCCAAATCCAAACCAGAGAGGGCGGCTATGTTACCAGCGGTTATTTGGTTAACAACTTCCCTAAAAGAACCCATATAAATGGAAACTTGCTTAATTACGCACTCTTTTCCAGCATTAACCAAATAAACAGGGTCTCCTTCCTTTATCGCGCCGGAAAATAGTCTTCCAGTTGCGATGAGTCCTTCTTTCACGGTTGGTTGCGCATTTGTTATGCACATGGTTGCTGGTCCATTTTCATCGCAGTTTAACATTGCCCCACCTATTTCCGAATCTATGGGACCCTTCCAAATTTTTGGTATGCGATATCTTTGGGCTTCAATTGGGTTTGGAATGTTTTTAACCACCATGTTTAGTATGGCGTTGTGTAGAGGAATCAAACGTGATAGTTCTTCATGTTCGTTCTTTTCATAAATCGCTATTATGTCAGCAAATCTTATTCCTTTTTTGTTGGCGATTGGAACTGTGAGACCCCATTTGTGGAGGGCTGAGCCTATGGCGACGCTTTCTTTTTCTGGGTCAACTTTCCATTTTTCTTTAAACTGGGGTTCTCCGTAAATCTCAATTAAATTGTTAAACTCGCCAATTATTCGTGCAAACTTGTTTTGGATTTCCTTCTCTGAAAGTTTAATCTCTTCGATTAAGCGGTCAACTTTATTTATGAAAAGAACAGGCTTAACTCTTTCCTCAAGGGCTTGACGAGTAACAGTCTCCGTTTGGGCCATAATTTCCTCTACGGCGTCCACCACAACAACTGCGCCATCTATAGCCCTTAATGCCCTCGCAACTTTTCCAGTGAAATCCACATGACCCGGCGTGTCAACCAAATTTATTATGTAGGAATCGCCTTGAACTTCATGAAGTAATGAGATGTTGGCTGTTTTGATTGTTATTCCCCGTTTTTGCTCTTCTTCAAGATAATCGAGAACTCTCAAGCCTACCATGCTTGGCGATAGTAATCCTGCTTCAGCCATTAGGGAATCTGTCATCGTTGTTTTTCCATGGTCTATGTGGGCAATTATGCCTATGTTGCGTATAGCTTCTTTTTTGTGCATCAGCTTGAGGATTTCGTTTGTCTGTTTAAATTTCGGCATTTCTTTTCACTTTGAGAAGGATGGCGTATTCCTATTAACTTTGCCATTTTCGGGCAAAGCTTATTTTATCAGTTTAAAATAATTGTTGTGCCATGTGATGTAAAATGAAGTTCTCATTCATAAACCCCAGTCAGTCGCCTGGCGGTTTGGAAATGTGCACCAAGGCTTGGCCACCTTTGGGTATGTTGTATATTGCTGGAGTTTTAATGAAAGAGGGAATTGAGGTTTCCATGCTTGACCAGAGCGCACTGGGGCTTAGTCACGAGAAAACTGTGGATTGGGTTAAGAGGGAAGACCCAGACATTTTAGGTTTTTCCGTCTTGCATAGTGCCGCAAAAGAAGCCCCTAAAATTGCTGAACTCGTGAAAAAGGAGAATCCAAACATAAAAATTGTCATGGGAAATTATCATGCAACCTTTAACGCAGAAAGAATTCTAAGAAAATATCCATCCGTGGACATTATTGTTAGGGGAGAAGGCGAATACGCATGTCTTGATTTGGCCAAATGCTTAGAAAAGGGCGGAGACCTCAGAGAGGTTGATGGAATAACTTTCCGGCATAACGGAAACATTGTTTCCACTCCAGACAGACCCCTAATAAAAAATATTGATGAGCTCCCTTTTCCAGACCGCAAATTAATGAATGCAGAATACACCTCAACAATTTTTGGAGTGAAGGTTGCCACAAAAAAGTTCACAACAGTTCTCTCATCCCGCGGCTGTCCCTTCAGATGCACCTTTTGCGGATGCAGAAAATTTGCAAGAGGAGTCTGGAGACCAAGGTCTGTGAAGAACATAATGGAAGAATTACATCTATTAAGAAGTCAAGGTTACGAAGAAATCCTCTTTGTGGACGACAACTTCACCCTAAACAGAAAAAGAGTTGTAAAGCTTTGTCAAAGAATGAGGAAGGAAGGGTTGGATATTAGGTGGATTTGCGATTCCAGAGTGGATAATAGCAGTTATGACATGTTTAGGGAAATGGTGAAGGCTGGCTGTAACACGCTTTATTTTGGAATAGAAAGTGCAAACCAAAGAATCCTCGACTATTATAAGAAGGGAATAACCCCACAACAATCAATTGATGCAGTCCGCAAAGCAAGAAAAGCAGGAATAGATGTAACAGTCGGCTCCTTTATTGTTGGCGCCCCCGACGAAACACGCAGGGAAATTCTGAACACTTTGAAATTTGCACAGAAACTAGACATTGACGTTCCATCCCTAAACATTTTGGGCGCCTTTTCTGGAACAGAAATCTGGAACGAATTGGTGGCTAAGGGGTGGATAAATGAGGAAGAGTGTTGGGAAACAAGCGTTTATGTTCCAAGCGTTTCTCCGCATACTGTTCCTTTCGAAGAGATTCGCCAAATGATTTATGAGCATTTCCGCGAGTTTTACCTGCGTCCAAAACAATTGTTAAAGGAAGTGTTGCGAACGCTTAAAAGCTCTTATAGGCTTGGAGTTTTACTAATTAACCTTCCAAGAGCTAACACTGTCATAAACGACGTTATCCAAGGAGTAAGGTATGGCTAAAAATGAGGTATCCTATCAAAAGTTATCCGTTAAAGAATTTTCTGAAATTCTTCATTAACAATTTCATCCTAAAAAATCCAACTCCGTTTCTTCTCAGTTATGAGATTACTCAAAGGTGTAACGCAAAATGCGGTTTTTGCGGTTACTGGAGGCTTAAAAACGCTTCCTTTGGTTTACCTTTAGACAAGATTGAGAAAATTTTTAATGATGGCTATGATTTAGGCTGTGTTCTTTTGGCAATAACTGGCGGGGAACCCCTTTTAAGAAAGGACATTGCAGAAGTTTTTGAAGTCGCCAAGAAAACCGGATTTTCAACTCTCCTCCTAACTAATGGCTATCTTCTTCCAGAAAAAATTCATGAACTTCAGAAATTTATTGATTCAATCAACATAAGCGTTGACTTTCCAGACAAACGCCACGACGAAATCAGGGGTTTGCCGAACCTACTGGAGAAAACTGTTGAGGGCATACGCTTAGCACGAAATTATGGAATTGCGGTTAACATGAACTGTGTTTTGACAGCCCAGCACTCTCTCGAAGATGTTAGGAAGCTAATGTTTATGGCAAAGGAGCTTGACACAACCGTTTCTTTTGAGCCTGTTTTTGAAACGCCAACCCCAGAGGGGTCAATATTGGGAAGCATGAGGAAGGAAGATGCTGATTTATTAAGGATTAATGATTGGAGCTTTGTTAAGCGTGTTGCGGATATGCTCCTTTATTATAAAAAGAATGGTTTTGGAAGGACAGTGCTGAATACGGATGCTTTCTTGAAACTGATGCGGGACAGAGCCGATTATGTTTGTTATCCATTTTCTATGCAGTTAGGCATAGCATATAATGGAGATGTAACTTCCATGTGTGTTTTGGGCATACCAGAAGGGTATTTAGGTAACGCCCTAAACCAGAATCTGAAGGAAATATGGTATTCTGAAAGGGCACAAACATTAAGAGAAAAATATAGGCAATGTGGACTGGCAAGGAAATATGGCTGCTATCTTTTTTGCGTAACGGAGCCCTCTTTACCATTTACCAACTCATCAGTTTTCCTGGATTATGTGAAAAGAGTAATTTGATAATTGAGGATTTATCATTGAAAAAGGAGACCGCTAAAATTTCCATCGAAAATTTGGAAAAAGAAGATTATGCGGCGCTAATCTGTTATCCCAAACCCGCAAAGATAGAATTAAAGAAACGCCTAAAAGAACTGCGAAAATTAGGCATTAAAGCCTTAGAACTTAGTGGAGAGAAGGAAGTTTTTGGCATGCCAGTTTTGGGCAAAGGCTGCGTTGGCATAGTAACCATAGCCCGCATTAACCATGAACGGGCAGCTTTAAAAATTCGCAGGGTGGATGCCGACCGCATTGGGATGGTAAGGGAGGCGGAAATGCTTAAGAAGGCGAATTCCATTGATGTTGGACCAAAACTTTTGGCTGTGAGCAAAAACTTTCTTTTAATGCAATTTATTGATGGCAAACTGTTTCCAGAATGGCTGAACACCTCCAAAGATAAGGTGTTGATAAAGCGGGTTTTGCGTAATATTTTGGAACAGTGTTGGCTTTTGGATGGGGCTGGTTTAGACCATGGAGAACTTAGCCATGCTCCGAAGCATATAATAATTGATGGAAAAAATAGGCCTTTTATTGTAGATTTTGAAACTGCAAGTCTAAACCGTAAGCCTTCGAATGTTACTTCGATTTGTCAATTCCTCTTCATCAGTGGCTTAATAGCCAAAAAAGTTTCTGGGAAAATTGGCGAGAGGAATAGAGCTGCAATTATTGAAGCATTAAGACGCTATAAGCTTGATGCGACTCGTGAAAATTTTGAAAAAGTGCTTGAGGCTTGCGGGCTCTAAACTATGTAATTGGTTGGTTGACGGTTTTCATGTTTAGCTTCATTTAACCTTTCAATTCCTAACTCTTTTGCAAGTTGGGAAAGGTCAAGCCACGTTTCAATTTGAAGCTGCCTAGCAACTCTCCTCTTTTCATAAAGTAGGGGGATATAATCCACAAAGAGCCAACCGCAAGCCTCAGCCATTTCTCCCTTCTCTCCTTCTCCCCAAAATGAAAATCGCTTTTTCCTTTATAACCATGCATGGAAAAATAAAATAGAAGAAAATTCTACATGCAATTTATTCGCTTATGTAAAAAAGGTTTAAAACATTCATTTTCCAATCTCCTAACTAAAATGGTGATTATTGATGGTTATTCGCAGGGAGGAAATGCAGGAAATAGTTAAAAGATACCAAGAGCCCATAGGACTAAATTTGGGTTCCCATTCAGCCTTAGACGCTTGGCAGGGACAACGTAACTATGGCATAAGAAGCATAATATATACAACTCCTGGAAGGGCAAGGATTTATCTTCAAAACCCCATGGTTGGCAAACCCGACGAAGTTGTGGAAAATTTGCCAATTTTGGTTAGGAGAGACTTGCGGGTTGTAAATGACCCTAAAGATATAAGGAAAGATGATGACTGGAAAAGTGTCATCCTAATCCTTGACAAATATTCCGACATAGTCAAATATGTGGATGAGCTCGTTGATTTGGAATGCATCCAAATAACCAACAGAGCCTTCTCAGTTTATGTTGGCGGAGACGAACACTGTAGCGTAATCGAAAATGAGTATGCGGTTCCGCTGATGGGTTCTAGGATGCTTTTAAAAATAGAAAACAGAGGCGAAATAGAGAAAGACTATTACTGGTTTGCCGAACAAGCGGGAATTCCATACCCAAAATCCTACCGTTACGAGGTTTATGAAGGCGGCATAAGATTTAAGGAACCCATTGATGAGCCAATGCTTTTGAAGGCTGAGCATCCCCATAGGGTTTTCGAAAGGGAATTCATTTTCGCCGCGGATTCACAAGATTTGGAGGAGAAGGTTGCAAGAGAGGTTGAGGCTGGAAACCTAAACAGAGAGTCGCTGGAAAAAGCCCGTGTTGAACAAATTGTTCTTGGACCTCATGCCAATTTTAACTTCTTCTTTTCGCCTCTCGATGCAAAAAGTAACTGGGGAGACGCTGAAGAATGGTTTGCAAAACTTTACAACGTCAGCTTAGAAGAAGCCAGAATTTGCTTAGCAAACCAGTTCCTCTCCATAGACGAGCGGAGAGAAACAATCCTTGACGGTGTTAAGAGGCTTCCAGCGGATGTGCAACAAAAAATAAGGAAGGTTCCTTCTTTTGAGGTGACTGCCCACGCCATCCTAAGCCTAAGAGAATCCCTACTGAAAGATGTGCATCGTTATGCAGACCGCTTTTTACTAGCATGCAGAGAACACGAGCCTCCAGGAATAATCGGCGCATGGTGCCTACAGACATTAATCACTTGGGACCGCGTATCAAAATATGAGCTTAAACCAACAGTAAAATTGGACTTCACAAGCGGTGTGGAAGCAAAAACAGCCGCAGATTATGGCTTATATGATGTGCCAGAGGAACGCGACCCATACATGCACATTCCAGTAACGCAGGACGTTGCCCTAAGGCATGGCGGAGGAACAAACGTCCACATGGGTTTAGGCTCCCAATATGCCAACGCAAAATATAAGAGGCGAATGAGCACTGGAGACCGTATAGCCTTAGAAATTAGGCGGGCATGGAAAACAAACCAACTACACGGGTTAGTCACATAATTTCATTTCTTTGATTATGTCTGCTAGTTTTGGGACGTCAAATATTGTTTTTCCTGTAAGTTCGTTTGTTGCTGCCATATACATTTGAGTTATTATTGTTTTCAATTTTGGTTCTAGTTTTGGCGGTTCCGTTTTCACCAGCGCTTTCCAGTTTTCTATGCCGCTTTCTTTTGCTTTTTTCTTCGCTTCTTCCACTTCCTTAGCCCACTTTGTCCCTCTATAGTATGTGCGGGCTATTTCCTTGCTCACATGCAACCCGTTATACGTGAATCTGCATTCGTCTAATGTGCCGACAACATCCACAACCATAAGCCTTCTTTGAGGGTCAAAAGCCAACTCTATTTTGCCATCCTCATTCGTTAAACCCGCCTTTGAGGCTATTTCCGTAATTGTTTCATCCACTTTTAAAAGCACACTTTTAACCTCTTCCAGTTCGCTGTCTGTTAAGCCCGCAATTTGCTGCGCTTCTTTCCAGCTTACGTAGCGGTCGCTCTGCTCCAGCTTTGTGCTCACGTCAAAAATTGGTTTTGCAAGTCTTTCTCCAGCCTTTGGATAATGGTCTAAGCCGAGTTCTTCAAGCGTAACAAGTCCCTGCTCAAGCCTTTTAAAAACTGATGAGCCTTCTGGCAAGCCATTACGGTATATTATCTCAAGGGGAATTAGGAAATTCCTAAGCAGAGGCGTGAAAAGGCTATAATCGTATTTGAGTTTGCCATTTTCTATACATGCTTTGGGCTTGTAAACGTTGACGAGGTTGAATTCCATAACATTTGTAGGCTCCTCCAACTCGTCAAAATGCAAAACCCGCCTACTTTTATTAACTAAACCACGATAATGTGTTTTAATGCCTTTCTCTTCAAGCCTTTCAAAACAGTAAGCGCCCATGAGGCAGAGGGCTGCGCCTTTCCCTTCAATGTGGTCTGGCATTTCCCCCCAATCAAAAACGGAATAGCGGTCTGAAAAGTGAAAGCGTCCGATGCCCATTTTCGCTTTTGTTGGTTTTTTGATAATTTCTAAATCTTTTACGCTTCCCATGGGCTTTGCACACTATTTCAGTTTTTTAACAGACTCATCAGCCTTCTCAATTTCCCGCTTCTTTAACTGTTGATAATTTCTTAAACGCTCTGCTAAATCCTCATCTTGCAAAGCGAAAATTTTTGCTGCTGCAATGGCTGCACCTTCAGGTTCGATGGTAACAACTGAGCCCACTCCGCTTGGAACCCTAAGCGAAGAGTAAATGTCGGCTCCGCCAAACTTTTCAGAATAGGGGGGACAAGCAATAACGGGCTTCGCCGTGTTTGCATCAACAAAACCGCTTAGGGCGTTAGACCTTCCAGCAACAGTAACATAAACAACATTTTCCTTCTCATATTCCCGCAAAATTTCCAAAACCTTCACAGGAGTTTTATGGGCTGAGGCAACTCGGAACTCATAATCTATGGCTAAAGCCTTCAAATGCTTAGCTATTTCACGGCAAAAATCCAAATCCCCCTCCGAACCCATAAGTATGACAACTTTGCCCATTTTTCCACCGTTACATTGCTAAAAAGTTTAACCAACTAATTAAATTTTTAAGCATGAAATTTCCCTTTTCAATTTGAAAGGTGATGAGGCTAATGTCATCCCAGAAAAAACGAAGAAAAAGCATAATTGACGAATTATTCGGAAATTCACTATTTGAAGATACAGAAAGATTCTTTGAAGAATTCCCAGAAGAATTAGAAGGCGGATACTCCATAAACGTAGTGCAAACGCCAGAAGGAACAAAAGTCCACGCAAAAGTCGGAAAAAACGTAGACGCAGAAGCCCTCAAAAGACAACTTCAAAGAGAATATCCAAACGCAAAAATAGAAATTGAAGGAGGCAAAAAAGAACCATTAATAAGGGAAATATCAACGAAAAACATCAAAGAAGAAAACCAGAAAACCTAGAGAGTCCTATCCCTATTGGCAACACGGCAATCCAAAAATGATTAAAATCAAAATGTTTTAGAAAAAGAAAATAGGCTGCTCAACCTAAAATTCACCACTTATGCCACCTTTACAGGGGTCGTCGTCTAGCTTGGTCAAGGATACCAGCCTGGGGCGCTGGCGGTCCTGGGTTCAAATCCCAGCGACCCCACCACAAGCATTAAATGTTGTTGATATTATTTTTATTCATGGGTTACGAAAACAAAAAAGTTGCTGGATTCCTCCTGCTTGTTGGTGCTTTACAGTTTGTTTTAGGAATGATTATTTCAGAGGCGCTTTATCCAGGATACAGCACCTCAAACAATTATATAAGCGACCTTGGCGTTGGACCATCCGCTTTAATTTTTAATTCTTCAGTTTTCTTGTTGGGCATACTTATTGCTAGTGGCGCCTACTTTATCCAGCGAGCATTCAATTCTAAGCTTTTCTCCCTTTTGTTGGCGGTAACTGGCATCGGCGCCATGGGAGTTGGCATATTCACAGAACATTTTGGATTGGCGCACACAATTTTTTCGTTGATAACCTTTTTGTTTGCTGGAATATCCATAATATTTTCATGCAAATTCGAGAGACCGCCCTTCTCATACCTCTCCATAATATTGGGGGCAGCATCCCTTGTTTCCCTTGCCCTTTTCGGCTCTGGTATTTATTTGGGTTTAGGCAAGGGTGGAATGGAGCGCATGATTGCCTACCCAGTCTTGCTGGGCGCAATAAGCCTCGGCGGCTATTTCATTGGCGATTCTAAAAATGGCAAATGATGCTGTGACGGAAATTTAGACAAGTTTAATATAATAATAAAAGAATGATAAAAGTGAATACAAAGTTTAGGTGAAAAGTATGGCGTCGAAGAAACTTTTAGAAATGTTAAATGATGCAATAGCCAGGGAAATGCAGGTTTCAATACAGTATATGTGGCAGCATGTTCAATGGGGTGGTGTTAAAGGCTTTGCAGTTCAAGACGAATTGAAAAATATAGCTATAGCTGAGATGAAGCATGCTGAAGCCATTGCTGAAAGGCTTTTCTATCTGGGCGCTACCCCAACAACAAAACCAACAGAAATTGTTGTGGGTAAAACCCTTAAGGAAATGATAACCCGCGACGTAAAGGACGAGGAAAACGCCATAAAGCTCTATAAGGAAATTATAGCTCAAGCGCAAAAAGAAAAAGATGAAACCACAGCCTTCTTGTTCATGGGCATTCTAAAAGATGAAGAAGAGCATCACGACACCTTCACAACACTTCTCGAAGAAATATAGAGCATAAGCCATAACAGCAGCGTGACTCCCTATTTTTATCCATCTTATAAAACGAGGATAGGGGCGAGAATTGAGCCTAGAAGAGTATTGGAGAAAAAGAAACTTTGAGAAAACAGCAGAGCCAAAAGGCGATAATCGCATATATGTAATTCAAAAGCATGCAGCCACCCACTTGCATTATGACTTGCGTTTGGAAATGGATGGCGTATTAAAAAGCTGGGCAATCCCAAAAGAACCACCCACCATGCCAAGCGTTCGAAGATTGGCTGTGGAAGTGGAAGACCATCCAGTTGAATATGCAAATTTTGAAGGGACGATTCCAGAGGGCGCATATGGAGCGGGCACTGTGGAAATTTGGGATAGAGGAACCTACAGGCTATTAGAGCGAAAGGAAGACAAGCTTATCGTAGAAATTAATGGTAATAGGCTTAGTGGCGTTTATGTGCTTATGAGATTTAAGGATAAGAAAAACTGGCTTTTCTTTAAAAAGAAGTAGGTTTTCACGAGAATAGAGAATTTAGGCTGACTACTCTTCTTCTTTTTCGGCTTCCCCTTTTTCTACAACTTCGGCTTCAGCGAATCTTCGGCTTATTCTTGTTATTTTTATTTTGACATGGTCGCCTGGTTTGGTGTTTGGTATGAAGGTTACTAAGCCTTGTATTCTGGCTATTCCTTCTCCCCTGCGGCTTGTCTCTTGAACGTCAACATCATATTCTTTTCCGAGTTCCACTGGTTTGGGAGGGAATCTGCCTCCGCCTCTTCCTCTGAATCCTCTTCTTTGGCCGAAGCTTCTTCTTTCTTCCATCCGTTTTCACCTCTCATTTTGTTAATAAAATGGTTTTCCGCGTTTTACTCAACTGTCAATTTTCCATGTTTTCCAACGTTTAGTTGAATTTCTCCTCTGAAGCTTGTGATGTAACCGTTTTCCACTTTGACTGTGTCGTTGGGGTTTACCTGGTTTATTTGTTCGTTCCATAGGGTCATCTTTATTTTTCCTGTTTCGTCGGCGATGATTGCTGTTGCCACTTTGTAGGTTTCATCTTTGAATCTTGATAGGACTTCATGCGTTTCAGATTTCTCTAAGACTTTGGCTTCTATGCTAACATTTTTCATTCCATTTCGCAAATCACTTATTTTCAATTTCATCCTCCGTTAAGCTATTTTTTCCGCGACGGCAAACTTTTCCCGAACTGTTAGAATTCTAACCTTAACCCTTTCGCCTATTTTGCTGCGGGGCACAAAAATTAGATAGCTCTGAATCCTCGCTATTCCGTCGCCTCTGCTTCCAATATCATCTATGACAACTTCCAGTTCTTGATTTTCTTTCACAGGAGCCATTTGGAAAAATGGTCTTGTCGTGCGGAATCTACTATGGCTTCCATATCTCCTTGGTTTTCTAGGAGCGTTTTTTGTTTTTTCCGGTAGCCTTCTTGGCATATTTTGTTTTCGTCCTTATCGCGGAACCAGCCTTTTCACCACAAAACCCATGTGCCATTTGACACTGAGCTTTTGGTAAAGGCTAGTTACATGCAGAAAAGCCACTCAACCATATAAATCTTGCTAAGTATCTATTCTCAACGTAATGCTTCAACAGGTTTAGTTTTGAGTCTTCCTATAACCATTTGAAAACAACTTTATGGGATAATTTGCTTTTTATAAGCTTCACTTTTAATTTAGATTCCAAATATTATGCTCACTAGGAAGACACTGGCAAAGTAAGATAATGCACCTATGAAAAAGCTCTTGGTCCAAGAAAATTGGGTCAGTGATTGGGTGGCAATTACGCATAGTCCCATAGTCCATAAGTATATTAGGATTTGGACATACCCGTAAATTTGGTTAACAAGCCAGATATTCTCCAACAATTTGGAGATGGCAGCGTCTCTTTCTCCATTTACGCCTCCGAGCAGATCAAAACCATAATAAAGGGTTGGTAAGGTTGAGAAGGCAATGGCGTTTATTAGTGCTTGTATAAACATAGTTATAAGAGCAAACCCAATCAGTATCAGCACGGATCTCCATAAAATTTTTGCTCCAAAAGCCTTAACCATCACATAGAGAAGCCCCCCAAGAATAAACCATCTAATAACAAACTGTGTGAAAGCAGAAAGGGAAAAGCTGAACATATCACCAACGCCCGTCAGTGAAGATTTAAAGATACCTCCAAAAAACAATCCATCAACTAGCAAAGTTATGTTACGATTTTCGCTCCATGTAAAATCTAATTTTAAACCTGTAATATTAGCCCAACTTGCGGCAACGCTATTATTTAACCAGTCTTCCACAAGAGGAATTGTTAACTTATTCCAAACGTTAATGTTTGTTGGGCTTGAAAAATTCTCTGTTAAGTCATAATAAAAATATTCGGAAGAATTTGAGGAAAACAAGAATATTGTTACATTTTCTGGCGAGTCCTCTGGGCTTGTCAATTTTATTCTTAAGTATAGGCTTTTGTAGCCATCAGGCTTAGAACAGTTTATATTTCCAATATCGTTTAGTTGCATCCATATTTGAGTGTTGTTACCTATTGAGAATTCGATGCTGCTGTTTCCGTAGTAAGTTCCACTTATGAAATCATCATAATTGTTCTTTGGAGTTTCTCCGTTAGATGCCCATAAAGTGGAGTTTTCTGTCCATATATCCAATTGTTGAGCTGTTGGCAAAGTCTGTTCGAAGTATTGTTTAGATAATAAGGTATAGGCAAATCCCATATCTGCCGCAATGAAAAGAATCATTATCAATATTGGTCCTATGTATTTTGGTTCTTGAATTATCTCTTTAAAGGCTTTATGAGGTGCGTATATTACTTTGAATATTCCGTAGGCAAACAATTTTGTTCCGCCACTAAGTTTTCTTTTAAGGGTTATTAAGGGTTTGCTACATTCCAACCTTCAATCTTCTATAAGTTGTGTAATCCACATAGCTTAAGAAGGGATTTTCTGCCTGATACTTGACTGTTAGTTTCTGGCGTTTCCTTTTTTCAAGGATTTGGCTTGTGGTAATAAGCGAGTAAGCGTCGCTTCCAGCTCCTGAACCGTAACTTACGATTAGGATGCGCTCATTTGGTTTGGCTATGTCGAGAACGGATGCCAATCCAAGGGGTGAGGAACCAGAGTAGGTGTTGCCAAATTTTGCCACTTGAATTGATGGTAAATACTGTTCTTCTTTGAATCCAAGTTCTTTGGCGACTTTCATTGGAAATTGGACGTTGGGCTGGTGGGCAACAAAATAATTTATGTCTTCAACTTTAAGGTTAAGTCTTTCCATAAGCTTTTTCGCAGCCTTACGGATATGCTTAAAGTAGGCTGGTTCTCCAGTGAATCTTCCACCATGCATGGGATAGGGTTCGCCGTCTCTACGCCAGAAGTCCGGGGTGTCCGAAGTGCATGAGTACCATCCCTCAACTTCAGCTATGACATCATTTTTTCCGAAAATGTAGGCGCATGCACCAAAGCCAACGAAGAGGTCTAGTTCTCCTCCTGGGCAGTCTCTTGGAGCTGCTTGGGAATTGTCTGTGCCTATTACCATGGCGTATTGAATGTTTGATTTTGGATAATTGACAAGGGAGGCTGCATCCTTAAACATGCTTGTGGCAGCCTTGCATGCAAATTCCGTGTCTACAGCATCCACGCCTTGGACGTCTTCATCTTCTTCGCCAAGTTTCAGAACTTGCGCAACCTTTGAGGCTATGGGTTTAACGGCGTAGGGGTTGGATTCTGAGCCGACATAAACTTTCCCCACAAGGGTGCTGTCAACTCCAGAATGTATTAAGGCAAGTTTTCCAGCTTCTACAGCCGCCGTTATGGAGTCTTCGTCAATGAAGGGGACAGAACGTTCCATATTACCCTCCTTAATTCTAAATCTTGGAATGTAAACTCCATAACCAACTATTCCAGGCGTTTCATACATTTTATTTGGTTTAACAACATTGTATTCTTGATGCGGATAATATTCATCTGCAAATGTGAAGGCTAAGGAAATTGTTGGAATTATGTCGCTTTTATTAACAGAATAGCGCCTCCTAAACCTTGGAACAACCTCCCTTCCCTCAAAAACTGAAAAGTCAATCTCTTCATCCTCCCCTGTTATTCTGTCAGTCAATCTTCCTGGGACGCGGATTTTGCCGTTATGGAAGGAGACTATGCCGTAAACGTATCTTCCAAGTTTTGTGAACTTGTTTGTTGGTTCATTGATGAGGGTGCATATTTCAAGTTTGCCCTTCTCGTAGAATAGGTCTATGTCAACCATTTTTCCGAAGCTTTTTCTTCCGCAAACTCCGCAGTAATCCCTAACCTCAAAATATTCTTTCCCGCAGATTCCGCAGCGTCTCCCCCTTAACCTATCACCTAAATAGGAAACCCTTCTCTCTATTGGTTCACTGCTCATTTATGATTCCTCCCTAAAATGTAGACGTAACTTTTAGTTCCAAAACCTTCAAGCTCAACTACGCAGCCATACTTTAGCCTTTCATCACTTTTAGCTTGTCTTTCTCCAGCTTCACCTCTTAACTGTTTAAAGACTTCGAAAATTTGGGCTCCGCCAGTGGCGCCTAAGGGGTTTCCATCCGCTTTTAATCCACCGTTAAGGTTTGTAAAAAGCTTTTTTCCATTAATTTCATAATACCCCTTGTAATCTTGACAGCTTTGGTATATGCTTTGCCAAGCCTTTCCACGTTCACAGAACCCTAAATCCTCCAGCGAAATCATCTCCATAACTGTGGACTGGTCGTAAAGTTCAACGATTTGTATGTCCCAGAGGCTTATCCCAGCCACTTTTAAAGCTTTTTTGATGGCTATTTCGCTTGCCAAAAAATGAGTTAAGTCTTGCCTTACTGGAAAAGTAAGGTAATCCGTGGCGGAAGAAGAGCCAAGAATGTAGATGGACATATCGGTAAACTTTTCCGCCCAATCTTCGCTTGTGAGGATGAGGGCGGAGGCACCATCAGAAATCGGTGCATAATCATAAAGCCCCAATGGTTTTCGCGCCTCTTTCCTGGCATTCAAAACTTGTTCAACAGTTATTTTTCTCTGATACTGCGCATACTCGTTTTTTGTTGCGTGCAAGTGGTTTTTAACTGAAATTTGTGCTAAAGCAATGTTTAACTTTTCAAGATTTTCGCCATTTATCCCATACTTTTTGATGTAAGCCCTAAGCATAAGCTCATGGTTTGCTTCAGGCGTGCAACCAGCATAATAACTCCATGGGTCTTCAAGAAGCATGAGGTCATCGCGGATTTTGTCCCAACGGTCTGTCATTTTCTCTATTCCACCAACCAAAACCACATTGTATTTTCCAGCTTGGATGGCGTTGCAAGCATTCATTAGGGCTGAGCTGAAGGAGCGGGTTACTTCCATTGGAACATGAAGTTCCGTAAGCTCCGAGAGAAAACCCTCTTCCAGTCCAAGCTTGTTTGTTATTGGCAAGAAATAATCTGAAAGGTAGCAGGCTTCTAGGTCTCTGCGTTCTATGCCCGCTTCCTGCGAAGCCTTAAGCCAAGCTTCTTCTATGAGTTTTTCGGGTTCCTTCTCGTAGTGTTCGCCGAATTTTGTTCTTCCAACAGCAACTATTACTGGACGATTCCCCATTACCATTTACACCTTTATTGTCAATTAGCAAATATCCCTTCCAAAATGACTTTTAAGTGTTTGCCATTTTGGGGGTTCCAGAAAACTCATAATTCCATCAACAATAATATAATAAACCAGATGGGAGCAAAGCCTATGCAAAGCGGAGAAAAATACCGTTTAGTAATAACCGTTAAAGAAATTCGGGGAAAATGTCCAGTTTTCAAGGTTGGAGACACAATAACAATAGAATCGCCAAAAATAATTGTTAACAAAACGGATAACCTTTGCGTCCACGCTTTTGGCGGTATGCTTTCAATGATTGTGCCTTTAAGCCATGGAATAAGCTTTAAACAGTTAGGCTTGTCGAAGGAAGAGGGAGAAAAGGGTTATATTCAATGTTTAGACCCTGGAAAACCCTACACAAACGGCGGAACAGTGCTTTTTGAAATAAAACGAGAAAGAATCTGAATAGATTGTTAGCAAAATTTTTATTTCATGACGTTGAATAGGCTAACCATCAAGTGGTTACTATGACATTCATAAGTATGCTGCGATTTGTGCTACTTATAAGCCTAATTGCAAAGGGCGGCGGTGGTTCTTTACGAGATATTATTTTTGAAAGGCTGGGCATGGGACTTGCAATAATATTTTCCTTAGTGCTTTTCTTTGCCAGCTTGCTAGTATTAGCTGTTATTCTTTATCTTGCTGGATTAATTGTTGTCGGCGGAAAGCGGGCTCGTTTAACAGACGCCCTAATAATTTCCCTCCTTGGAAGTGTTCTGTCTACGCTTTTCATCATGTTTATTCCATATTTCCTCATAGCCTTAATACTTAGCATCATCACATGGCTGCTTCTAATCAAAAGGCTTTATGAAACAGGTTGGCTCGGTTCATTGGCTGTTGGCATATTGGCAATAATCATTTACTTGGCTGTTATGATTTTATTGGCTTTGGTCTTTGACGTTCTCGCTATCCTAATTGACCGTCTCCTTTCCTTCATGGTTGTAATCCCTTAGAGGTCTAACAGTTGTTTGGCGAAAAAACAAGAACCGTGCTTTTAGGTTTGGCTTTTCTATTTTTCCTTCTGCTTTCTTATGTTGAGAACACAATCTTCTTTCAAAGTTTGAATATAATTCTCAGCAATCAGCTTGCAGCGGTTGCCGTGCTTTTCATACATAACCTTCTTGTGATTTCCCTAATTCTTTTAGGGATGACCTTCTACGTTAATTTGGTTGTTTTGAATTTCTTTAAGAGGGAGAAGTATGGCAACATTGTTCTTGAGCATCCGAAAACTTTCGCTCTGGTTTTTACGGTTGTGATTGTTTTTCTTAGCATTTTGAGGGGAAGCACCCTCGTTTATGGTGGAGTAACCATTGAGGCTTTGCCCCTAATTCTGCTTATAAGCACGCCTATAGGAATTGTTGAGGGTTATGGAATTTACCTAACAATAGAGAAAACGCTAAGCAGAAAAATGTCCATGAAGGATTTAGCCTACATTTACGGCATATTCCTTATTGCAGCCATAATGGAAGTTGGCTTTGTAAATTTGCTCATAATGGTTTTGAAAGCGTAAAACGTAAAACCCTAAAGCGTTTATTCACATTTTAACTATACTTAAGCCATGTTTGGAGCGCCAAGCAAATGAGGCTGTTCCATTACGCTTCAGATGAAGAAATAAAACGAGGCGAAACCACAGACATATACTTCGTAAGAACAAAACAAATAATAGAAGCAAAAGGTTTAGACAAGACATCGGTCATTGCCGATGTTACGCCAGGCAAGCTTCCCCACGGTTGGCCTTGGGGAATCATATGCGGAATCGAAGAAGTTGCCCACTTGTTTGAGGGTATAAATGCGGATGTTTATGCCATGGCTGAGGGAAGCGTTTTTCGCCACGAGGATTATAGGGGCATAAGAGAACCAGTAATGCGTATTGAAGGGCCATATGGCGATTTTTGCATGTATGAAACACCCCTTCTTGGTTTAATTTGTCAAGCCTCTGGTGTGGCGACTCGTGCAGCAAGAATGCGCAAGGTTGTTGGAGATAAGACGTTAATATCCTTTGGAATTCGTCGAATGCATCCAGCCTTATCCCCCATGATTGACCGCGCTTCCTACATAGGCGGTTTTGACGGTGTATCAAGCCTAAGCGGAGCAAAAATTTTGGGAATAGAACCTTCTGGAACCATGCCTCACGCTTTGATAATAGTTTTCGGAGACCAGGTTAAGGCTTGGAAAGCCTTCGACGAAGTAATATCACCTAAAGTTCCAAGAATCGCCTTGATAGACACGTATTCGGATGAGAAGATGGAGGCTATAATGGCTGCTGAAGCCCTAAAAGAACGCTTATACGCCGTGCGCCTCGACACACCCGCGTCTAGGAAAGGAAATTTTGCAGAGCTTATCCGCGAGGTAAGATGGGAGCTTGACATAAGAGGCTTCACTCATGTGAAAATTTTTGTTTCAGGAGGATTAAATGAAGAGAACATGAAAGAATTATGTGAGGCTGGGGCTGAGGGTTTCGGTGTTGGCACAGCCCTAAGCAATGCGCCTACGATTGATTTTGCCATGGACATTGTGGAGATTGACGGCAAGCTTTGTGCAAAGCGGGGTAAGATGGGTGGTAAAAAGCAGGTTTGGAGATGCCAAAAATGTTTAACAGATTTAGTTTTACCCTTTGATAAAGCGCAGCCTAAATGTCCAGTCTGTGGAGGCAAAACTAAGCCGATGCTTAAACCATTAATAAAGAATGGAAAAATGGTTGCTAAATTGCCAAAGCCTAAGGAAATTCGTCAGTATGTGCTAAAACAGTTGGAAAAGCTTCAACTTGAAGAAAAACTTGCTTAAAG